>Ga0326726_10000173_pt1 | contig 63035 bp, 57 predicted proteins | sample MHFenrmetagenome_2_FD_207603 | JGI IMG/M metagenome (GOLD analysis project Ga0326726, IMG submission 207603) | Lab enriched peat soil microbial communities from Michigan Hollow, Ithaca, NY, United States - MHF15MN | ecosystem: Environmental > Terrestrial > Soil > Wetlands > Peat | place: USA... | reverse complement strand
GCCCCCCAAGGGCGGCTACGGACCTCGCCCTCGCATGGCCGGCACGTTGCTGCGCAACGCGCCTATGCTCGGAGCTCGACATCCTCGCCGTCGCGCCGCCTTTTGGCGGCGCGATGCCCCTTGGCGGGCTGCGCTGCTCGGCGCCGTCCACGCGCGCACCGGCCTGCCCACCCGCAGCCTTGCTGGCACGGTCGTGGCATGCCGATGGAACACCTCGGTCGTGCCGGCAAAGCCTTGGGTGGGTGTGCGTCGGCAGCGACATATGCGGCGCCGAGGAGCGCAGCGAAGGGCTGCCGCATTCGAGCGCCGGCGCATACCCACCCGCGGCTTCGCACGCTCAATTCCCCGCGAGCAAGCTGGAGAGGGGTGAGATGAGCGATCAAACACCACTCCTCTCCGCCCGCAACCTCTCGCTGCGCTTCGGCGGCGTGGTGGCTGTCAACAACGTGAGCTTCGACGTGCGCCGCGGCGAGGTGTTCACGATGATCGGGCCCAACGGCGCGGGCAAGACCTCGGTGTTCAACCTGATCAGCCGCATCTACGACGCGACGACTGGCGAGATCGAGTTTGAAGGGCAACCGATCAGCCACCTGCCGCCGCACCGCATCGCCGAGCTCGGCATTGCGCGCACTTTTCAGAATATCGAGCTGTTCGAAAGCGCCTCGGTGCTGCAGAACCTGCTGATCGGCCACCATGTGCACCACAGCAGCGGCTTCGTCGCCAACCTGTTCTTCATGGCATCGGCGCGGCGTGCCGAGCGTGAGGCAAGGGCACAGGCCGAGCGCGTGATCGAGCTGCTCGATCTGCAGCACCACCGCGATTCGCTGGTGCATGGGCTGCCGTATGGCGTGCGCAAGGTGGTGGAGGTCGCGCGCGCGTTGTGCATGGCGCCCAAGCTGCTGCTGCTCGACGAGCCGTCGTCGGGGCTCAACGTCGAGGAGACCGAGGACATGGCCTGGTGGATTCGCGACATCCGCAAGGAGCTCGGCATCACCGTGCTGATGGTCGAGCACGACATGAGCCTGGTGTCGCGCGTGTCCGACCGCGTGCTGGCGATGAATCAGGGCGAAGTGCTGGCGCTCGGCACGCCGGCCGAGGTGCAGGCGCATCCCGGCGTGATCGAGGCGTACCTCGGCGTGGCCGACGACCTGGCGGCAGTCAAGAGGAAGGCGTCGTGAGCGAGGCCGCCGATCTGCTGGCGCTGGCCAACGTCGAGAGCGCCTACGGCCCGATCCGCGCGGTGCGCGGCGTCAGCCTCACGGTGCGCCGCGGCGAGATCGCCACCGTGCTCGGCAGCAACGGCGCGGGCAAGTCGACGATCCTGAAGACCATCTGCGGCGTGCTCGCGCCCACGCGCGGCAGCGTGTTCTTCAAGGGCGACGACATCACCGCGCGCGATCCGGCCGACATCGTGCGCCGCGGCCTGGTCCACGTGCCCGAAGGTCGCGAGGTGTTTCCGCTGCTGTCGGTGCACGACAACCTGATGATGGGCGGCTACACCCGCAGCGACCGCGACGCGCTGCAGCGCGATCTGCAGGTGGTGTACGGCTACTTTCCGATCCTCAAGGAGCGCGATCGCCAGGATGCCGGCCTGCTGTCGGGCGGGCAGCAACAGATGCTGGCGATCAGCCGCGCGCTGATGGGCTCGCCCGAACTGGTGCTGCTCGACGAACCGAGCCTGGGCCTGTCGCCCAAGCTCACGCGCGAGATCTTCGAGATCGTGCTGCGCATCAACCGCGAGCGCGGCACCACGATCCTGCTGGTGGAGCAGAACGCCAACATGGCGCTCAACGTCGCCGACCGCGGCTACGTGCTCGAGAACGGCCGCATCGTGATGGAAGACACCTGCGAGCGGCTGCGCGAGAAGGAGGACATCCGCGAGTTTTATCTCGGCATGAAGGAGGCCGGCGTGCGCGGCGAGCGCCGCTGGAAGAAAAAGAAGATGTGGCGCTAGGTCGAGGCCATGGACCCGGACACCTTCGAACGCGCCAAGACCGCCTTTCTCGAAGGGGTGGCCCATGTCGAGGCCGGCCGGCTGCCCGAGGCCGAGCGCGCGTTCGACGCGTCGCTGGCGTGGTGCCCGGGGCGGCCCTCGACGCTCACCAACCTGGCCGGCGTGCGGCTCGGTCTGGGCCGGCCCGCGCAGGCTCTCGAGGCGCTCGACCAATCGCTGGCGATCGACGCCGAACAGGCGGACGCCTGGTGCCAGCACGGCATCGCACTGCTGCACCTGCAGCGGCCGGGCGATGCGCTGGCCAGCTTCGAACAGGCACTGCAGGTCGATCCGCATCTGCTCGCCGCGTGGTACCACCTGGGCTGCACCTGCAACCTGCTGCACCGGCATCGGCAGGCACTGACGGCGTTCGATCGCCTGCTGGCGGCCGATGCGCAGCGCGGCGAGGTCTGGTTCCGCCATGGGCAGACCCTGCAGGCGCTCGAGCGGCATGCCGACGCACTGGCTTCGTACGAGCGCGCGCTCGCGCTCGATCCCACGCTGGCGCAGGCCTGGATCAACCGCGCCGGCATCTTCAAGGACAGCGGCCGCCTCGCCGAGGCCGCAACCGACTATCGCAAGGCGCTCGAGCACGGCGGCGACCGCGAGTTGATCGGCTTCTATCTGGCGGCGCTCGAAGGACGTGAAGCACCCGCGGCCGCGCCGCGCGACTATGTGCAGGGCCTGTTCGACGACTATGCCGAGCGCTTCGACCACCATCTGGTGCAGGTGCTCGGCTACCGCGGGCACGAGGTGCTGGTGCAGCAGCTGGAGCAAGCGGCGCCCGGCCGGCGCTTTCGGCATGCGCTCGACCTCGGCTGCGGCACCGGGCTGTGCGGCATTCAATTGTGCCGCCTGGCCGAGTGCATCGATGGCGTGGACCTGTCGGCCCACATGCTGGCGCAGGCGGCCCGCCTGCAGGTCTACGCTCGGCTCGAGCGTGGCGATGTGGCCGAATACCTGGCCGCCACCGATCGGCGCTACGACCTCATCGCCGCGGCCGACGTGTTCACCTACATCGGCGACCTCGACGCGGTGTTCGCCGCGGCGGCCCGTGTGCTGCAGGCTGGCGGCCTGTTCTGCTTCTCGGTCGAGGTGGCCGACGATGCGGTGGATTTCGTGCTGCGCGGCAGCCTGCGCTACGCGCATTCGCGCCGCTACGTCGAGGCGTTGGCGCAGCGGCACGGCTACGCCATCGTGCACCTGGTGCGCAAGCCCATGCGTGAAGACCAACGCCAGCCGATCGATGCGCTGTATGGGGTGTTGTCGCGCTGACCTGCACGCGGCGCAGCGCGCGCGTCTACACTTGGCCGCACCATGCCGCGCGTGCGCCAGTTGCTCGAAGGCCCGGTGTCGGTGGTCGAGTACCACTGCGATGCCGGACCGCAGTCGCGCGCCTATTGGGAGCACCACGAGGGTTGGTCGGTCTCGTACGTGCAGCGCGGCTCGTTCAGTTGCCGCTGCCATGGTCGCACGCACGAGCTGGTGCCGGGCTCGGTGCTGGTGCTGCGCCCCGGCGACGAATACCAGTGCACGCACGAACACCGCGCAGGCGGCGACGAATGCCTCGCCGTCTTCCTGGCGCCCGAACTCGTGCACCGGCTCGGCCCGCGGCGCGGCGCCTGGTCGTCCGGAGGCCTGCCGCCGTTGGCCGAGCTGATGGTGCGCGGCGAGTTGTTGCGCGCGGTGGTGGCCGGCGACAGCGACGTCGGCCTCGACGAAGCGGCGCTGGCTTTTGCTGCGCGCTTCGCCGCGCTGGTGGACGACAAGGCATCGTCTCGCGAGCCCACTCGCGCGGCCGATCGGCGGCGCGCGGTGCAGTCGGCGCTGTGGATCGATGGCCATGCCGGCGACGAGATGAATCTGCATGACCTCGCGGCCCAGTGCGCATTGAGCCCGTACCACTACCTGCGGCTGTTCGCGCAGGCCCTGGGCGTCACGCCGCACCAATACCTGGTGCGCAGCCGCTTGCGCCTGGCCGCGCAGCGGCTGGCCGAAGGCGAGCAGGCGATCACCGAGATCGCGCTCGACTCGGGGTTCGCGGACCTGTCGAACTTCGTGCGCAGTTTTCGGCGCGCTGCCGGCGTGTCGCCGCGGGCCTTCCGCCGCGCCGTGCGCGGCGATCGCAAGATTTTCCAAGAACGGTTGAACGCCGCCGCCTAGCATCGAGTCTCCATTCGGGAGATGACGATGTTCGATCACGTGGGTTTGAAGGTGTCCGATCTGGCACGCAGCGTTCGCTTCTATCAGGCGGCGCTCGGCGGCCTGGGGCAGGAGCTGGGCTCGCAAGGCGACGGCTACGCGGGTCTCGGCCCGAAGGGTGCGCCGGCGTTGTGGCTCTACGCGCACAGCGGCGCGGTGGGGCCCGGCACGCACGTGGCTTTCGCGGCGCCCAATCGCGCGGCCGTGGCGCGCTTTCATGCACAGGGACTTGCGGCCGGTGGCCGCGACAACGGCGCGCCGGGTCTGCGCAGCGAGTACAGCGACAAGTATTACGCCGCGTTCCTGCTCGACCCCGACGGCCACAATGTGGAAGCCGTCTGCTTCACCTGATCGGTAGAAAGTTCCCTTCAGCTGAAACCTTGATTCGCATCGAAACAGTTCTTTGCGTTAAGGCGGTGGGCTTACGAGGTGCAGCGGCGTATGGTGGCGGCCATGAACACGATGCCTACTCCATCATCCGACGAGGGGCGCAGCGCCACCGGTGCGAGTGCTGAGGCGAACGTGCCCGTGCTGGTCGCTGCGCTGTATGACGAGGCGCCCGCGCCGCTGCGCCAGCGCCTGCTCAACCACCTGCTGCGGCCGGTCGGCCCGTTGGCGCTGGCCGCGGTGGCGGCAGGCGCGTTTGCGCGCCTGTTGCCGCCGGGCCGCTGGAGCGGCGCGCAGGTGCAGCTCGACGATGTCTTCAACATCGGCCCCGACCAGGTGCTCGACTTGGCGTTCTACGTCGAACAGAAGGCGCCCGAGATGTTGTGGCAACTGCGGGAGGTCTTGTCGTCGAGCCCGGTGCTGCTGGGCACGATCAGCGGCGCGCTGCTGCTGATGGCCCTACGCGCGCGGCGGCAACGCTGACTCGTCGGTTCGCTCACCGACACCTGGCAAGAGACCGCGCAGGGGCACGGGCACAATGCCCCGCACGCCGGCCGCTTCGTGGCCGGCTTCGAAGCGGGAGTGGCCGTGCCGCGTTGGGCGCTCGTGGTTCCGTTGCTGGCCGTGGCCTTGTTGGCCGTGGCGATGGGGTGGCCGGGCGGCCAGGCGCTGGCCTGGTTGTGCGCCGTCGTGCTGATGGGCGCGGTGCTGGCTGCGGTGCATCACGCCGAGGTGGTTGCGCACCGCGTCGGCGAACCGTTCGGCACGCTGGTGCTGGCGGTAGCGGTCACCGTGATCGAGGTCGCGCTGATCGTCTCGGTGATGCTCACCGGCGGGGCCGACAAGGCCGTGCTGCCGCGCGACACCATCTTCTCGGCGGTGATGATCATCTGCAACGGCGTGGTCGGGCTGTGCCTGGTGGTGGGCGGCCTGCGCCATCACGAGCAGACGTTTCGCATCGAGGGTGCGACCTCGAGCCTGGCGGCGCTGATCGCGTTGTCGACGCTGTCGCTGGTGCTGCCGTCGTTCACCACCAGTTCGCCGGGCGCCACCTTCACCCGCTCGCAACTGGCGTTCGCCGCAGTGGCCTCGCTGGCGTTGTGGGCGGTGTACGTGTTCGTGCAGACCGTGCAGCACCGCGACTACTTCCTGCCGATCGGTCAGGCGTCCAACGAAGAGGCGCATGCCGCGCCACCGAGCGCGACCCAGGCCTGGCTCTCGTTCGGGCTGCTGCTGGTGTCGCTGGTGGCGGTGGTCGGGCTGGCCAAGGTGCTGTCGCCTTTCATCGAGGCGGCGGTCGAGACCTCGAGCGCTCCCAAGACGGTGATCGGCATCACGATCGCGATGCTGGTGCTGCTGCCGGAGACCTGGGCCGCGGTGCGCGCCGCGCACGTGAATCGCCTGCAGACCAGCTTCAACCTCGCCTACGGCTCGGCGTTGGCCAGCATCGGCCTGACGATTCCGGTGGTGGCCGCGGCGTCGGTGTGGATGGGCCTGCCGCTGGTGCTCGGCCTCGATGCGAAAGACCTGGTGCTGCTGACGCTGACCTTCGTGGTGTCGGCGATCACGCTCACCTACGGCCGCACGCACATGATGCAAGGCGCCGTGCACCTGGTGATCTTCGCGGCGTTCGCATTCCTGGCATTGGTGCCATAGGCCGCGACCTTCGGGGGTGGGCCTGCCGCTGTGGACGCACCTTGTAGATCGCGTGGGAGCCGCGACGGCATGCGCACCGCCCGCTGCGAGGCTCTTACTGCCCGATCGAGTGCAGGATCGCGTTGTTGACCGCGTAGATGCGGCCGTCGGGGCCGATCACCGTCGGCGTGTACGACTGGGCGACGCCGGAGTTCAGCGTGATCTGTTCGGTGAAGGCGTTGTTGCCGCTTGGCAGGTGCCAGCGGTAGAGGATGCCGTCTTCGCTGTTGATCAGCACTGAGTTCGTGAAAGGGTCGACCGCGGCAGTGTTGACGCACCACTCCCTGACGGCACCTGCCGGTCCACCCGACTCGGGTGTGGGGCCGAGCGCGGTGAGCACCTCGCGCATCACCGTGACGACGCCATTAACTGGGTCGGCCTGGGTCAGGTTGTTCGGATCGAGGATCGCGACGCGGTTCTTGCCGTCGCCAGTGCCACCTGCCACTAGATAGTTGTTGTACTTGGTGAGAAGCAGATAGCTCGACGTGCCGGTGTACTGCGGCACCATCGCCTTGGGTACGATCGACGGCGTGTTGTCCCAGCCGAACGCACCCGGTGTCTTGACATTCAGCGCCGCATTGAAGTGCAGCAGCCAGCCACGGAAGTTGTGCCCCGGTGCATTCGATTCGAGCACGCCGATGTACACGTCGCCATCGGGCCCGACCAAGGGCGATGACGTGGCGTCGTCACTCACCCAAGCCGGGGCCCCGGTGGCTGGGTCGTTGAGTGCCACCTGATTCTTGGTGACCAGCGTGGTTGCGTCGAGCGCCACCAGGCGTCCAGTGGCGATTGCATTGGCAGGGACCACCGAGTTGAACACGACGTACAACGTGCTGCCGTCTGACGACAACGCCGGGGCACTGTTGGTCATGGTCTTCACGAAGGTGGCGTTGCCAGTCGCCGAGGTCGCGGTGACGAACGACCCGACGCCGTTGGCGCCGATGCGCGCGAGGCCGCCGTTCACCGGCCCCGCCGGGTTGTTGCCGGTGACGGTGAAGCCGAAGAAGACGTTGCCCGCTGCGTCGGTGGTGAGCGGTGTGTTGATGAACACCGTGGCGTCATAGGCCGCAGGATCAGCGGGGTAGATGGTGTTGTTGTTGTCGTAGAACGTGAGCGTGCCGGTCGCTCCGCTGGCGGCATCGGGGTTGACGCGGACCAGGACGCGCCCGCCCGACGCCGGCATGAACAGCCTCGACGACAGTCCGGAGTTCGGTTGGGTCAGCACCGGGTTGAAGCTCGGGATCCAGCGGTGCGGCGGCAAGATGTAGTCGCTGGTCAACGACCACATCAGGTCGCCGGTGGCACCGACTCGCGCATCAACACGAAAGCCGTTGGCCAGCCCGGTCTTCACCGGCACCAAGACGGTGTTGTGGCGCGTGATCACTGGCGAGCCGTAGTGGGTGAGCAACTCGCCGCTGGACAGATCGGGCACGAGATCGATCGGCGTGTACCAGTAAAAACCGACGATGTTCTGCGCGGCGATCTGAGCGAGCGCGCTGTGCTGCGCATCGCCCGCGAAGCCCGACCACGCGGGTCCGTCGACCGGTACCACGGGGGGCCTGGGCAGCGTCGGCAGACCTGTCGCCGGGGGCGGTGGCGCCGAGTCGCCGCCGCCTCCGCATGCGGAGAGAACGCCGCCGGCGGCAATGAACAGCCAACGCCGGCGTGTCAGCGCGTCGATCGGCATCGCTCGGGGATGGGTTGTACTGGACATGTCGGCATCATGGCTTGTCGCGGTGCGCAGCTGCAATGGGTGCTTGCGACGGGCTTGCAACCGGGCGTGACGGCACTGCGGGCGCGCCACCTACACTCGCCGCCGTGGACCGCTTCCTGAGCATCGAAGCCTTCGTGCGCGTGGCGCAGTCGCAGAGTTTTGCCGAGGCTGCGCGGCAGCTGCGGCTGTCGAAATCGGTGGTCACCGCGCGCGTGCAGCAGCTTGAAGACCTGCTCGGCGGCCCGCTCTTCCACCGCACCACGCGCGCGGTGCGGCTGTCGGAGATGGGCCAGGCGTTCTTTCGCGACTGCCACGAGCTGGTGTCGCGCACCAACGAGATCGTCGACCAGATGCGCGAGGTGCGCGGCTCGCCGGCCGGCCTGCTGCGCGTGCATGCGCTGACCGGCTTCGTGCTCGGCCACATGGCGCATCTGCTGCGCGACTTTCAGGAGCACTACCCGGAGGTGGTGCTCGATCTGTTCGTCAGCGATGCGGTGATCGATCCGGTGAAGGCCGGCTTCGACGTCGCGCTGCAGATCTTTCCGGCCGCCTCCGACGAGCTGGTGTCGCGGCGGCTGTTCCCGGTTCGCCGCGTGTTCTGTGCGTCGCCGGACTACCTGCGCCGCTGGGGCACGCCGCAGCACCCGCGCGATTTGTACGGCCACCGGCTCGGCCTGTATTCGGGCTACCCCACGCGCGACCGCTGGGTATTCCATCGTGCGGTCGCCGGCCACGACGAGCTGACCACGCTCGACCTGAAGCCCACGCTGATGAGCAACTCGGTGCATCTGCTGCGCGACTACGGTTGCGAGCACGCCGGGCTGGTGTGCCTGCCGACGCTGGTGGCGTCCGACGCCATCGTGCAGGGCCAGCTGCGAATCGTGCTGGCGGAGTTTCAGCTGTCGTCGTTCTGGCTGTCGGCGGTGTACCCGCGCACGCAGCGCGGCGCCTTCAAGCCCAAGCTGTTCATCGAGACCCTGGCGCATGCGTTCGCCGGCGGCGAGCCGCCATGGGACCGCGAGTTGATCGCCCGCTGCCTGATGCCCGATCGGTTGATCGAAGCCTGAGCCGAAGGCAGCGCCCGGGTTTTCCCGGGTGATTATTCGGAGTTTCCGAATAATCTGGCCGCTACACGGCCCCTACTGGCCGCTGCACCCGCTTCTTACAGTGCGGGCCTCGGGCACCAGACCCCAAAGGAGACATCGACGATGAGCGTCACCTACAAAACCCAGTTCGGGTCGCTCGACCGCTTCGAGAAAGGCGGCGTGCAGACGATCTCCGACGACGTCAAGCACTACGCGTTCTCCAACTGCTTCGAGATCGCCAGCAAGAGCAAACCGTACGAGAAGGTTGTGTTCGGGCAGAACCAGATCTACGTGCTCGAGTGCCTGCGCGCCGAAGGCACGTCGCCCTGGTACACCTGCGCGCACGACGAGTTCGCCCTCGTGATGGACGGCGAGATCGAGATCCACCTCGTCAAGCTGCAGGGCGAGCAGATCGTGCCCGACGCCGAGCACAACGGCGCGGTGCTGGTCAAGGGCGAGCCCAAGGGCGCCAAGATGGGCTGGATGAAGCTCACACGCGGCCATCAGGGCATGCTGCCGAAGAACACCGCGTATCAGTTCAAGAGCGCCAAGCCCGGCGTCGTGGTGCTGCAGACGTGCAAGGGCGACCTCAGCATCGAGCGCTGGGCCCAAATCTGCCAGGCCGCCTGAAGGAGACGCGCATGAGCACGACCAATCCGTTCGGCTACCAGAGCTTCGAGCTCGGCGGCTTCGCGTTCCGCCGCGACGAATACTTCGCGCACATCACGTGGAAGACGCCCGACGGCCGGCCGCTGTCGCACACGCTGGACATCAACAACTTCCTGCGCGCGCTGATGCGCGACGTGGCGTGGGGCTTCTTCTACGGCGGCGTCAACTTCGACCACGTGATCGGCACCACCAACCACTACAAGACGGTGGACCTCTACTGCGGGCGCTACAACGCGACGATGAAGGCCGCCGGCGTCGACCGGCTGGAGAACTTTCCGACCGAGCAGATCGCCAAAGTGTTCTTCGACATGCTCGACGACTGGACCAACGAGGGCTTCGACCCCTTCGCCGCGCCGCAGGAGACCGGCACCGCCTACGGCCGCAAACACGGCAACAGCCACGCGCAAATCACGCGCGCGCGCGAGCTCGCCAAACGCTGCGTCGGCATGAAGGACGATCTGCCGCTGCGCAGCGACGCGCGCGGCGCGCCGATCAACCGCGCGTTCGCCGACGTGCCGCAGGCCGAGCCCGAGCTGCACCCCGAGCCCGGCTTCGAGAACGACGTGCACGCGTTCAACCTGTTCGCGTTCCTGTCGCGCAGCCAGGTGACGTGGAACCCGAGCTTCACGTCGGTGGTGAAGTACAGCTTCATGTGCCCGACGACCGAAGAGCACATCCTGCCGATCATCCACGCCAACGACCGGGTCGAGTGGTTCTTCCAGATGTGCGACGAGATCCACTGGGACTGCGCCGACAAGACCACCGGCAAGCCGCTGGCGCGCGTGATCATGAAGGCCGGCGACATGGCCGCGATGCCGGCGTACTGCCGCCACCAGGGCTACAGCCCGAAGCGCTCGATGTTGCTGGTGTGGGAGAACGGCTCGCCGAATCTCGTCTACGAGATCCAGAAGGGCGAGGCGCCCGAGATCCCCGTGAAGTTCTGAGAAGCAGAGTGTGCAGTCGCCCGCATCGCGGGCGACTGCCGCCCCGATGGCGCGTGAGCGCCAGGTTCCTCGACACAGACATCAGGAGGCCACGATGGCACTGGCAAGGCAGACCATGACCGACGAACAACGCAAGTCGGTCGCGATCGAGTATCTCAAGGCGTTCGACAACGGCGGCGTCACCTCGAGCGGAGGGTCGATCCTCGATCTGTTCGCCACCGACGCGCAGGTGTACTTCCCGAAGTGGGGCGTGGCCAACGGCCGCGACCAGATCGGCAAGTTGTTCGGCGACGTCGGCGGCACGTTGAAGTCGATCGCCCACCATTTTTCCGAATTCAACTGGGTGTTCTCGGGCAGCGACCTGGTGGTCTGCGAAGGCACCAGCCACGGCGAACACAAAGACGGCGCTTGGCGTGCCGGCGTTCCCGAGTGGGCTGCCGGGCGCTGGTGCGACGTGTTCGAGATCCGCGACTGGCAGATCCAGCGCTGCTTCATCTACCTCGACCCCGACTACGCCGGCAAGGACATCGCGCGCTACCCTTGGCTCAACCAGAAGTGAGGGCCGCGCGGCGGCCACGGGAGTCACCCGCATGAGCGTTGCAGACATCGCGCAGGCGGCGGGGCTGCGCACGCCGATCCGGCACCAGCTGTTCATCGGTGGGCGCTTCGTCGATGCGCAGAGCGGCGAGACGCTGGCGACGCTGAATCCGCACGACAACTCCACCATTGCCGACGTGGCGATGGCGGGTGTGGCCGACGTCGATCGCGCGGTCGACGCTGCCACGACCGCGCTGCCGGCGTGGCGCAAGCTGGCCGCGGCCGATCGCGGCCGCATCCTGCTGAAGCTCGCCGACCTGATCGAGGCCAACGCCGAGGAGCTGGCGCGGCTGGAGTCGCTCGACACCGGCCACCCGCTGCGCGACTCGCGCACGCTCGACGTGCCGCGCACCGCGGGCTGCTATCGCTACTTCGGCGGCATGGCCGACAAGTTCCAGGGCGAGACCATTCCGGTCGAAGCGGGCTTCCTCAACTACACGCTGCGCGAGCCGGTGGGCGTGGTCGGGCAGGTGGTGCCGTGGAACTTCCCGCTGATGTTCACCAGCTGGAAGATGGCGCCCGCGCTGGCCGCCGGCAACACCATCGTGATGAAGCCGGCCGAGGTGACGCCGCTGACGTCGCTGAAGATCGCCGAGTTGATGACGCAAGCCGGCATGCCCGACGGTGTGGTCAACATGGTGCCGGGTTTGGGCACCGTGGCGGGCCAGGCGATCGCCGAGCACCCGGGCATCCACAAGATCGCGTTCACCGGCAGTACCGCCACCGGCCGGCGCATCGTGCAGGCGAGCGCCGGCAACCTGAAGAAGGTGCAGCTCGAGCTCGGCGGCAAGGGCCCCAACATCGTGTTCGACGATGCCAACCTGGTCGCCGCGGTCAACGGCAGCGCGTGGGCGATCTTCCACAACCAGGGGCAGGCCTGCATCGCCGGGTCGCGTTTGATCCTGCACGAGAAGATCGCCGATGCGTTCCTCGACAAGTTCATCGCGCTGGCGAAGTCGATCCGCCTGGGCAACCCGCTCGATCCCGCCACCGAGATGGGACCGTTGACGAGCCGGCTGCATCGCGACCGCGTGCTGAACTACGTGACCGTCGCGCGCGAGCAGGGGGGCGAGGTGCTTACCGGAGGAACGAGCCCGGGTGGCGAATTGGCCGCGGGCTGCTACGTCGAGCCCACCATCGTGCGCGCCAAGACCGCGCAAGACCGCATCGCGCAGGAAGAGGTGTTCGGCCCCTTCGTCGCCGTGCTGACGTTCAAGACCGACGACGAAGCGCTGGCGATCGCCAACGGTACCGACTACGGCCTGGGCAGCGGGCTGTGGACGATGAACCTGCCGCGCGCGCACCGCTTCGCGCGCGAGCTGCATGCGGGCATGGTGTGGATCAATTCGTACAAGCGCGTCAACCCGGGCTCGCCGTTCGGCGGCACCGGCCTGAGCGGCTACGGCCGCGAGATGGGGTTCGACGCGATGCGCGAATACACGCAGGTCAAGAGCGTGTGGATCAATGTCGATGCGCAGATCCCGCCGTGGTATCCGCGTTGATCACATGACGATCGCTCCTTCACGCGGGGAGGCGGCGCGGCGCGGCGGGTGGTGCCCGGCAGGGGCTCCTACTGTGGCGGTCGGCGCTGCGCGCCGACTCCGCTGTGCTTCTCCCAGCGCGCTCGCGCGGCAAAACTCGCTCCACTCACTTCGTTCGTTGCGCTCGGACAATCGCCTCGAGTCAGAAGTGGAAGTACGCGCTGCGCGCGTGCCGAGCGCGCTGCTGCGACGCTCGCCGCCCCACAAGTCGCCCCCGCCGGGCACCACCCACCGCGCTGCAACGCTTGCGGTGTTCAACGATGCAAACCACGTTGGTGCCGGCAAGGCTGTGGGCGGGCAGGCGCCGGCGCGAATGGTAGGCGCCGAGCAGCGCAGCGGCCCAAGGGGCATCGCGACGCCGCCCAAGCGGCGGCGCGACGGTGAGCATGTCGAGCTCCGAGCGCAGCAGCGCTGCGTGAGCAGCGCCGCGCCCGCGCGAGGGCGAGGGGCGGAGCCGCCCTTGGGGTGCGAGCAGCGCAGGGGACCTTGGCCCGCAGGGCCAAGGCGCCGGAGGTTGAGCGCCGGCGCCTGCCTGCCCGCAGCCTTGCTCGCTCTGCCTTACGCAGGCGTCCGCGCATGAGCATCGACCGCTTCGAACTGCAGCTTGCGATTCCGCGCGTCGTGTTCGGCGCCGGGTCATTGGCGCAGCTGCCTGCCGAGATCGAGCGGCTCGGGGCCAAGCGCGCACTGGTGCTGTCGACGCCAGAACAACGCGCCAGCGCCGAGGAGATAGTCGCAATGCTGGGCCCGCGCGCCGCCGGCGTGTTCGCGCAGGCCGTGATGCACGTGCCGATCGAAACGGCGCGCGAGGCACGCAGCGTCGCGCGGCGGCTCGATGCCGACTGCGCGGTGGCGGTGGGCGGCGGCTCGACCACCGGCCTGGGCAAGGCGATCGCGCTCGACTCGGGGCTGCCGTTCGTCGCCGTGCCCACCACCTACGCCGGCAGCGAGATGACGCCGATCTACGGCCTCACCGAAGGCGGCGTCAAGAAGACCGGTCGCGACGTGCGCGTGCTGCCCAAGACGGTGATCTACGACCCCGAGCTGACGATGACGCTGCCGCTGGCGCTGTCGATCACCAGCGGCGTCAATGCGATCGCGCACGCAGCCGAGGGCCTGTACACGCCCGAGCCCAACCCGATCATCGTGTTGATGGCCGAGCAGGGTATCGCTGCGCTGGCCCGTGCGCTGCCGGCGCTGCACGCTGATGCGCGCAATCGGCAGGCGCGGCGCGACGCGCTGTACGGCGCGTGGCTGTGCGGCGCCGTGCTCGGCCATGTGGCGATGGGCCTGCACCACAAGCTGTGCCACACGCTGGGCGGCGCATTCAATCTGCCGCACGCCGAGACCCACACCGTGGTGTTGCCGCATGCGCTGGCCTACAACGCAGCGGCCGCGCCGCATGCCATGGTGTGCATCGCGCGCGCGCTGGGGGCTGCCGCTGCCGCGGACCCGCTGGCGGCCGCGCGCGCGATCTTCAAGCTGAGCACGCGGCTGGGTGCGCCGACCTCGTTGCGCGCCATCGGCATGCCGGCCGATGGCCTCGACCGCGCCGCAGATCTCGCAACGCAAACGCCTTATCCGAACCCGCGTGCGCTCGACCGCCAGGCCCTGCGCGCGCTGTTGCAGCGCGCGTACGACGGCGCGGCGCCACAGGCTTGAACGCCCCCGTTCTTTCTTCAATACCCACAAGAGGAGACGATGATGACGATGAACCGACGCCAGTTCACCCAATCGACGGCCGCGATGGCCGCGGTCACGGCCTTGCCGCTGGCGCGCGCCGCCGACGAGGTGAAGATCGGCTACGTGTCGCCGCAGACCGGCCCGCTGGCGCCGTTCGGCGAGGCCGACCGTTGGGTGATCGACCAGATGAAGGCCGCGTTCAAGGACGGCATCGCGATCGGCGGCAAGAAGCACGAGGTGCAGATCATCCTGAAGGACAGCCAGTCCAACCCCAACCGCGCGGGCGAGGTGGCCAACGACCTGATCCTGAAAGACAAGGTGGCGCTCGTGCTCACCGCCGGCACGCCCGAGACCGCCAACCCGGTGAGCGATGCCTGCGAATTGAACGGCGTGCCGTGCATCAGCTCGGTGGTGCCGTGGCAGCCGTGGTTCTTCGGCCGCAAGGGCGATCCTGCCAAGGGTTTCGAGTGGACGTATCACTTCTTCTGGGGCCTGGAAGACGTGATCGGCAACTTCACCAACGGCTGGAAGAGCGTCACCACCAACAAGAAGGTCGGTGGCCTGTTCCCCAACGACGGCGACGGCAATGCGTGGGGCGACAAGGAGCTCGGCTTCCCGAAGCCGCTGGCCGGCATGGGCTTCACGCTGCTCGACCCGGGCCGCTTCCAGAACGGCACGCAGGACTTCAGCGCTCAGATCGCCGCCTTCAAGAAGGACAACATCGAGATCGTCACCGGCGTCGTGATCCCGCCCGATGCCAAGACTTTCCTCACGCAGGCGCGGCAGCAGGGCTTCAAGCCCAAGGTGATCACGCTGGGAAAGGCGCTGCTGTTTCCCGGCGCGATCGAGGCACTGGGCGAGCTGGGCGACGGCCTGACCACCGAAGTCTGGTGGAGCCCGTCGCATCCGTTCACGTCGTCGCTCACCAAGCAGAGCGCCAAGGCACTCGCCGCGGCCTACGAGGCTGGCACCAAGCGGCAATGGACGCAGCCGATCGGCTTTGCGCATGCGCTGTTCGAGGTGGCGGCCGATACGCTCAAGCGCGCCAAGTCGCTGAAAGCCAGCGACGTGCGCGATGCGGTGGCGGCGAGCAACCTGGCGACGGTGGTGGGCCCGGTCAAGTGGGGTGGCGGGGGTCCGTTCAAGAACGTGAGCAAGACGCCGCTGGTGCTCGGCCAGTGGGTCAAGGGCGCGGCACACAAGTACGAGCTGGTGATCGTCAACAACCAGGCGGCGACGCAAATCCCGACCGGCGGCACGATGAAGCTGATGATGTAGAGCGCAGCGCGCGCGGTGCTGCTGGTGCAGCGCCGCGCGCCGCGTTCATCCCGCATGCCGATCCTCGCATTGCATGGCGTCAGCAAGTCTTATGGCGCACTGAAGGTCACCGACGACGTGACGCTGGCCGTCGAGGCCGGCGAGACGCTGGGCATCCTCGGCCCCAACGGCGCGGGCAAGACCACGCTGTTCAACCTGGTCTGCGGCGACGTGAAGGTCGACGCCGGGCGCGTCGAGTTCGAGGGCCGCGACATCACCATGCTGCCGCCGCACCAGCGTTGCCGGCTGGGCATCGGGCGCACTTACCAGATTCCGCAGCCGTTCGGCCAGATGAGCGTGTTCGAGAACCTGGTGGCCGCCGCGTGTTTCGGCGGCGGCCAGCGCGAGCGCGCGGCGTGGCACACCGCCAGCGAAGTGCTGGCGCAGACCGGATTGCACAGGCATGCCAACCAGCGCGCCGGCAACCTGACGCTGCTCGACCGCAAGCGGCTCGAGCTGGCGCGCGCGCTGGCCACACAGCCGAAGCTGCTGCTGCTCGACGAGATCGCCGGCGGCCTCACCGAACACGAGGCGCGTCAGCTGGTCGACGAGCTCGCGCGCATCAAGGCCGCGGGCGTCACGATGGTGTGGATCGAGCACGTGGTGCACGCGCTGCTGGCGGTCGCGGATCGGCTGTTCGTCATCAACTTCGGTCAACCGATCGCCCATGGCACACCGCAGGCGGTGATGGCGGATCCCGAGGTGCAGCGCGTGTACCTCGGCGTCGAAGCATGAGCACGCCACCGCCGTTGATCGAGACGCGCGCCCTCACGGCGCACTACGGTGACGCTCAGGCGCTGTTCGGCATCGACTTCAAGTTGGACGCAGGCGAAGTGGTCGCGATCATCGGCGCCAACGGCGCGGGCAAGAGCACGTTCCTCAGATCGCTCACCGGTCTGGTCAAGTGCAAGCACGACGCCGTGCGCTTTCGCGGCCAGCCGATCGGCTCGATGGCACCGGGAGCCATCGTGCGGCAGGGTCTGGCGATGGTGCCGGAAGGGCGGCGCCTGTTCCCATCGTTGAGCGTCGAAGAGAACCTGTTGATGGGCGCGTTCGCCAAGCGGCCGGGGCCGTGGCACCTGAAGCGCCTGTTCGCGCTGTTTCCGATCCTCGAACAAAAACGGCGCAGCCCCGCCCCCGCTTTGTCGGGCGGCCAGCAGCAGATGGTGGCGATCGGCCGCGCGCTGATGGGCAACCCGAGCGTGCTGCTGTGCGACGAGTTGAGCCTGGGCCTGGCGCCGATCGTGATCAAGGAGATCTACGACGCGGTGCCGACGCTGACGCGCGAGGGCATGAGCCTGGTGATCGTCGAGCAGGACGTCGGCGTCGCGCAGCGGGTGTCGCAGCGCGTGGTGTGCCTTCAGGAAGGCCGCGTCTCGCTCGAGGGCGCGAGCGACGAACTGACGCGCGAGCAGATCAGCCGCGCGTATTTTGGGATCTGACATGACCACCCCCGACGCGGCTTGGCGGCCGCCTCCCCCTCGAGGGGGCAACGCCGGCGCACCGGCGGAGCCGGATCCGCGGCGTTCGCTTGGCAACGCAGATTGAGGCGATCCACGTGCTCGATGCATTGATCCAAGGTCTTCTACTGGGTGGCCTGTACGCGCTGTTCGCGCTCGGCCTGAGCCTGATGTTCGGCGTGATGCGGCTGACCAACACCGCGCAGGGGGACTTCATCGTGCTGGCGGCGTTCGGCGTGATCGCGGTGGCGCCGCTGGTCGCACAGTCGACGCTCGGCGCCACCGCGCTCGTGCTGCCGCTGGCCTTCGCCGCGGGCTACGCGCTGCAACGCTGGGTGCTCAACGGCACCCTCGGGCGTGACCCGTTGCCGTCGCTGGTGGTGACGTTCGGACTGTCGATCGTCATCCAGAACGCGCTGCTCGAAACCTTCTCGGCCGACCCGCGCTCACTCGACTCGGGCGGCTTCAGCACGCGCAGCCTGGTGCTCGGCGATGGTTTGGCGATCGGCGCGCTGCCGTTGGCGATCTTCGGCCTCGCGCTCGTGATCACCGCGTCACTGCAGGCATTGTTCGACGGCACGGCGCTCGGGCGCGCGTTTCGCGCGGTGTCCGACGACCGCGAGATCGCCGAGTTGATGGGCCTCGATGCCCGCAAGGTCTACGCGCTGGCCACTGCGATCGCCTTCGTGGTGATCGCGCTCGGCGGTGCGCTGCAGGCGATGCGCACCACGGTGGCGCCGAGCGATGGACCATTGCTGCTGCTGTTCGCATTCGAGGCGGTGATCATCGGTGGCATGGGGTCGTTCTGGGGCACGTTCGCCGGCGCGATGGTGCTCGGTCTGGCGCAACAGATCGGCTTTCGCATCGACCCCGGCTGGGGCATCTGGTTCGGCCATCTCGTGTTCCTGGCGGTGCTGGTGGTGCGGCCGCAAGGTCTGTTGCCGAAAACGCGCGGATGAACGCATCCAACGACATTCACGTCGTGCGCAGCACGCGCGCCAGTCGCTCGGCGCTGATTGTCGGCGTGGCGCTGCTCGTCGTGGCGGCCACCATGCCGGCGTGGGCCGAGTCGAGCTGGATGCGCGAGTTCGTCGAGATCGCGTGCTACTTCGTGTTCGCGCTGATGTGGAACCTGCTGGCCGGCTACGGCGGCATGGTGTCGATCGGCCAGCAGGCGTTCTTCGGCCTCGGCGGCTACGCGATGCTGATGCTGGGCAACCTGGCGGGCATCAATCCGTTCGTCGCGATTCCGATCGCGGCGCTCGGCACGGCGGCGATCGCGCTGCCGGTGTCGTGGCTGGCGTTTCGCCTGCAGGGCGGCTACTTTGCGATCGGTAGCTGGGTCATCGCCGAGGTGTTCCGCCTGAGCTTTGCCAACATGAGCATCGTCGGCGGCGGCTCGGGCACCAGCCTCACCGCGCTGCGTGGCATCGAACGCGCCACTCGCGAGAGCCTGACGTTCTGGATTGCGCTGGCCTGCGTGGTGGGGGCGATCGCCGGCGTCTACCTCTTCCTGCGCAGCAAGCTCGGGCTGGCGTTGCTCGCGATCCGCGACAGCGAGGTCGCTGCCGAGAGTCAGGGCGTGGACGTGCGTCGCACCAAGCTCGCGGTGTACCTTTGCGCGGCGTTCGGCGCGGCGTTCGCGGGCGCGCTGTACTTCGTGGGCAACCTGCGCATCAGCCCGGACGCCGCGTTCAGCGTCAACTGGACGGCGTTCGCGATCTTCATGGTGGTGATCGGCGGTATCGGCCGCATCGAAGGGCCGATCGTCGGCGCCATCATTTTTTGGGCGTTGAACAAGGCGTTCAGTGATTACGGCAGCTGGTACCTGATGGGCCTGGGCACGATGGCCATCGGTGTCACCATTTTCTTCAAACAGGGCCTGTGGGGTTGGCTGCAACAGCGTTGGGGCTGGTCGCTGTTTCCCACCACCCGCTGGCTGGTCGCATCTTCTTTTTCCAACGAGGTGTCCCATGCGCAACATCGATGAACACACGATCACCCGCGCTTTCGTGCAGCGCCTGGACGGCTGCGACAACCCGCGCCTGAAGGAGGTGCTGACCGCGCTGGTCACGCATCTGCACGACTTCGCGCGCGAAGTGAAGCTGACCGAGAGCGAATGGATGACCGGCATCCAGTTCCTCACGCGCACCGGCCTGATGTGCACCGGGCAGCGGCAGGAGTTCATCCTGTTGTCCGACACGCTGGGCCTGTCGATGCTGACCATCGCGCTGAACCATGCCAAGCCACCGGGTTGCACCGAGGCGACCGTGGTCGGGCCCTTTCACACTGACGACGCGCCGCACGTGGCGCAGGGCGCCGACATCGCGCGCGGCGCGCCGGGCAAGCCGCTCGATGTCGACGTGACGCTGCGCTCGACCGACGGCAAGCCGCTGGCGGGAGCCGAGGTCGACGTCTGGCAGGCCGACGATGCCGGCAAGTACGACGTGCAGTACAGCGGCCTTGCCGAGCGCCGGGCGCGCGCCGTGCTGCGCAGCGACGCGAAAGGCCATGTGCGCTTCGCGACCATCGTGCCCACCGCGTATCCGGTGCCCACCGACGGGCCGGTGGGCCAGATGCTGGTGGCCACCGGGCGCCACCCGTGGCGGCCGGCGCACCTGCACTTCATGATCAAGGCCGCCGGGCACGAGACGCTGGTGACGCACCTGTTCCGCGAGGGCGACCCGTACCTCGATTCCGACGTGGTGTTCGGCGTGCGCAACTCGCTGATCGTGCAGATGCCGGAGAATCCCGCGACACCGGGGCGGCATGTGCTGCGCCACGATTTCGTTCTCAATCCGTCGCATTGAGGAGGCCGGCGATGATTCGTCATGTGGTGATGTGGCAATTGCACGACCCTGCACAGGCCGCTGCGTTTCGCGATGCGCTGGCACCGTGCGCCAACCTGGTCCCGGGCATGCGCGGCTACGAGCTGGCCATCAAGAGCGATGCACTGCCGGCGTCGGTCGACGTGTGCCTGATCGCGACCTTCGACGACGTGGACGCGTTGCGCCGCTATCAGGACCATCCGCTGCACCTGCAGGCCAGCCGGCGCATCGCGCCGCTGCGCCAGCAACGGCACGTGCTGGACTTCGAATCCGCAGCCGACCTGCGGCCGCTCGACGCCGAATCGGGCCTGGCGCTGGTCGTTTGACCGGCGCCGGGCAGCGCCGTCAGCGCGACACGTTGACCAGCGTGCGCCCGCGCACCTGGCCTTCGATCAACCGCGGCGCATAGGCGATCGCCTCCGACAGGCCGATCTCCACCGTCATCGCATCGAGCGTCTGCGGACTCAGGTGCCGGGCCATCAGCGCCCACGCTTGGCTGCGCTGATCGTTGGGCACCAGCACGCTGTTGATGCCGTACAGCGTGACGCCGCGCAGGATGAACGGCATCACCGTGGTCGGAAAGTCGCCGCCGCCGGCCAGGCCGCAGGCCGCCACCGCGCCGTAGAAGCGCGTCTGCGCGCAGGCGTTGGCCAGCGTGTGGCTGCCCACGGTGTCGACCACGCCGGCCCAGACTTCCTTCTGCAGCGGCTTGCCTGCCTGCGCGAACTCGCTGCGCGCGGCGATGCGCTGGGCGCCCAGGCTCTTGAGGTAGTCGGCCTCCTGCGGTCGGCCGGTGGAAGCGACCACCGCGTAGCCGAGGCTGCCGAGCAGTGCCACCGCGACCGAGCCCACGCCGCCTGCCGCACCGGTGACCAACACCTCGCCGTCGCCGGGCTTCAGGCCGTGGCGTTGCAGCGCCATCACGCACAGCGCCGCGGTGAAGCCGGCGGTGGCGATGCTCATCGCCGACCGTGTGGTGAACGGCGCCGGGATCTTCAGCAGCCAGCCGGCATCGAGCCGTGCGCGCTGCGCCAGCCCGCCCCAATGGTTTTCGCCGAGGCCCCAGCCGGTGGCAACCACCTTGTCGCCGGCCTTCCATTCGGCGCTGCGGCTCGCGGCGACCGTGCCGGCGAGGTCGATGCCGGGCACCAGCGGCCAGCTGCGCACGACGGCACCGCGGCCGGTGATGGCCAGCGCGTCCTTGTAGTTGAGCGTCGAGTACTCGACGGCCACGGTGACGTCGCGATCGGGCAGTCGGGCCTCGTCGAGCTCGAGCAGTTCGGCGCGGGTTTTCTTGTCCTCGCTCTGCGACAGCAGGATGGCTTTGAACATCGAATCACTCCTCAATGCTTGGCGTGGCGATGGGCCCAGCGCGCAATGATGGCATGCAAGGCATCGAGGCCGTCGGTCAATGCCGCCGGCCCGGGCTGCAGGATCAGCGGCGACTTGATCTCGTGCAGCTCGCCGTCGCGCACCGCCGGCACGTCGGCAAACCCGCTGCGCGCGGCCACCCGCTCGGGCCTGAACTTCTTGCCGCACCACGAACCGATGATCACGTCGGGTGCGGCGTGCACGATCTCCGACGGACCGGCGACGATGCGGTCCTTGGCGAGGCCGGCGGCCGCGCGCTGCGGGAACACGTCGTCGCCGCCGGCGATGGCCACCAGCTCGCTGACCCAGCGGATCGCGCTGATGGCGGGCTCGTCCCACTCCTCGAAGTACACGCGCGGCCGGCGCGGCAGCGCTGCCGCGCTGCCGCGCACGCCGTCGATGTGCGCGCGCAGCGTGTCCACATACCTGCGTGCATGATCGGCGGCGCCGACCATCGCACCCAGGCGCAACACGTAGCCGAGGATCTGCTCGACCGAGCGGTGGTTGGCGATCCACACTTCGACGCCGGCCTTGATCAGCGCCTGGGCAATGTCGGCCTGGATGTCCGAGAAGCCGATCGCCAGATCGGGCTTCAGCTCGAGGATGCGCTCGACCTTGGCGCTGGTGAACGCGCTGACCTTGGGCTTTTCCTGGCGCGCGCGGGCCGGGCGCACCGTGAATCCCGAGATGCCGACGATGCGCCGCTCCTGGCCGAGCGCATACAGCACTTCGGTGGGCTCTTCGGTCAGGCAGACGATGCGTTCGGGCAGGGCGGGCACCCGGTCAGCTTAACGTGCCGCGCTGCGGCGGCTGCGTCGCCAGGTCGTGCACCTGCGCCTACACTGCGCGCCATGCAAACGGTCTCGATCGACCTCGCGCCGCCGCGCGCCGGTGCGTCGGTGCCGCAAGTGCATCACCTAAGGCAGATCCTGCTGTGGCCGCTGCGCCTGGTGGCGCGGCGCCGCGGCGACGACTTGCAGCGCCGGCCATGGGATCTGCTGGGCGCGGGCGACGCGGCGCTGCCATGGCGCCGCGTGGTCGACGAATACACCGGCTCGTCGGAGCGTTTTCACGAGCGGCACTACAACGAATTCGTCACCTTCCTGCCGTTCGTGCAGCAGTTCCTCTACGGCGAGGGGCGCGGCAGCCAGGGCGCTGCCAGCGAGTCCTCGATGCATGTGTTCCGCCGCGACGACGTGCGCGCGGTGCGCGTGCTGCCGCGTGTCGGCGCGGCGCCGCAGGTGCTCGACGTCGTGCACGTGGACCTGTACTTCTTCGACGACGTCGACATCGTGCTGCTCAACGTCGAGCTGGCCGCCGACGACTTGAACCTGCCGCAGGCGCAGGAGATCCTGTACCGGTTCGGCCGCGGCTATCCGTCGGGGTGGGACGCGTCGGGCCAGCCGCTGCACAGCATGGCCGGCGTCGACTGGCTCGATGCGCAGGGTCACGTGCTGGCGAGCTCCGACTCGCAGTCGCGCGATGTCTTCCTGGCCTACGTCGGCGAACACCGCGCGCCGCGCATCGCCGCGCATTGGGAGTTCTTGCTCGGGCCGCTGGTGCCCGACCACTCCGAACTGCAGGGCGCACTGCGCTATCGGCAGATCGAGTACTACCGCATGCCGTTGATGGCCTATCTGGCGGTGGACGACCCGCGCGCGCTGACGCGCAGCGACTTCGTGCGCCTCGGGCTCGTCACCGGCGCCGGCGAGAACGAGCTGCCGTACGGCGAGCAGCATCTGGCCGATTTCGAGCAGCGCCATTGCTACGACCGCTTCTGGTCCGACAGCGGCGCCGCGCCACGCACGCGTTACCTGTGCTGCGGCCATGCGCTGGTGGTGGTGGGCGACGCGCGGGCCGAGTTCTACCGCTGCCGCGACCGCGGCGTGCTGGCGCAGTTTCGCCATCAGCACTTCATGCTGTTCCTGATCGCGCATTTCCAGAAGGCGGCACTGTTGATCTTCTCGGATCGGCTGGTCGACGCGCTGAAACGGCTGGAGGTCAGCGATGCCGAGAGCGTCAAGCAGTTCAAGCGCGCGATCCGCAGCGGCTATGCGGCGTTCCTGCGCTTCACGCACCGCTACTGGTTCCACGAGGTGTCGGAGCAGGCGCAGGTGCGTGCGCTGTTCCGCCTGTGCACCGGCCACCTCGGCACCGATGCGCTGTACGCCGAGGTGAAGGAGCGCATGCACGACATGAACGCCTACCTCGACGCCGACAGCCTGCGGCGCCAGGCCAACACGGTGGTGCGGCTGACGGTGGTCACGATCCTCGGCCTGATCGGCACGGTGACCACTGGCTTCCTGGGCATGAACCTGCTGTCGATGAGCGACTCGCCGATGGTCGATCGCGTGGTGGTGTTCGGCGTGGTGTTCGTCGCCACCATCGCGTTGACGATCTACACCATTGGCAAGTCCAAGCGGCTGTCTGACTTTCTCGACATCCTGTCGGAGGAGCACCTGCCGTGGCGGGCGCGGCTGGCGGCGCTGTTGCGGGTGTGGTGGCCGGCGCGGCCGAAGTGAACTTGTCGGCCTAACCGCGCCGCGCGTCGCTCGGCAGCGCAACGGCGCGCGCCTCGAGCGCCTTGGCCACGCTGCCACGGCTGAGCGCGCCGAGCAGGATCTCGTTGCAGCCGGCGAGGCCTGCGCGCACACGGTCGGTGGCGCTCAGTTGCTCGGCCACCAGCATGAGCACCGGCTTGAGTTCGCCGGGCAGGCGGCTGCGCTCGCGCACCTCGTTGCACAGGTCGATCGCAACGCCGGCTGCGGCCGCGGCGGCCTGCACGAACACCGCCACGAAAGGCCAGGGCGCCGGCAGCGCAGGCGGCTCGGCCATCACTTGCGTGTCAAATCCAAAGCCGCGCAGCAGACCGCACAGCTCGCCGCCGGCGGACTCGGGCGTACCGAGCACCAGCACCGCGGGGGCGCCCGCTGCCGTGGCCGGGGCATCGCGAGTTCGTTCGCGGCGGACCTCGGCCCGGCGCGCTGCGCGCTGCGCGACACGGTCGGCCTCGGGGTCGCCGAGGTAGGGCGCGGCCCGCGCTTCGGGGTCGGACAGCACCAGCTCTTCGTCGGTCAACGGGCGCTCGGGCTGGGCCTGCGGCGGGATCTCGACATCCCGCAGCGTGATCGAAAAGGGCGGTGCTTCGGGCTCGGGGGCGGGCCGCTTGCGCGCAGCGCCGGGCTCGGCCAGCTTGCCCGGCCGTGTGCGTCTGTCGCGCGATCGCGTCAAGGGCGTGCCCCGCGCGTCATCCCACCTCGATCCGCCTGGGCTTCAGATAGGTCTCGGCGATGCGCACCCAGTAGCTGGCGCCGGTGGGCAGCACGCGGTCGTTGAAGTCGTACGCCGGGTTGTGCACCATGCAGCCGCCCTGGTCGCCGACGCCGTTGCCGATGAAGACATAACAGCCAGGCACCTGCTCAAGGAAGAAGGCGAAGTCTTCGCTGCCGGTGACGGGCTGCGCGTTGGCGATCAGGCCACCATCACCCAACCAGTCGCGCACGACGCCCGTGCAGAACGCGGTCTGCTCGGGGTCGTTGTGCAGCATCGGGTAACGCCGCTGGTACTGCACCTGCGCGACGGCGCCGTAGCACGCGGCTTGCGCCTGCGCGATTTCGGTGATGCGCTGCTCCAGCAGATCGCGCACGTGCGGCTTGTAGGCGCGCACGGTGAGCCTGAGCGTCGCCTCGCCGGGGATGACGTTGGGCGCGTCGCCGGCGTGGAACGCGCCGACCGTGACCACGCCCATCTCCAGCGGCGGCACGTTGCGCGACACGATGGTCTGCAACGCCATCACGATGCTCGACGCGGCGACCACCGGGTCGATCGCCACCTGCGGCATCGCGCCGTGCCCGCCCTTGCCGCGCACGGTGATCGTGCAGCTGTCGGAGCTCGCCATCGCGAAGCCCGGCACGATGCTGAAGCGGCCCTCGGGCTGCCCGGGCATGTTGTGCATGCCGAACATCGCCTCGCAGGGGAACAGCTTCAGAAAACCGTCGTCGAGCATGCGCTTGGCTCCGGCCAGGCCCTCTTCGGCCGGCTGGAACACCAGGTGCAGGTGGCCGTCGAAGCGGCGCTTGGCAGCCAGGTGGCGCGCCGCGGCCAACAGCATCGCGGTATGGCCGTCGTGGCCGCACGCATGCATCTTGCCGAACACCTTGCTCGCCCAGGGCTTGCCGCTGGTCTCGCCGATCGGCAGCGCATCCATGTCGGCGCGCAGGCCGACATGGCGGTTGGAGGTGCCCACCCGCAGCGTGCCCACCACACCGGTGCCGCCCAGGCCGCGGTGCACTTCGTAGCCCCAGCGTTGCAGGCGCTCGGCGACCAGATCGGAGGTGGCGTGTTCCTCGTAGGCCAGCTCGGGGTTCGAATGGATCTGGCGCCGGATGGCGACCATCTCGTCTTCGTGCTGGCGGATCTCGTCGAGAGCGGGCAACGGCAAAGGAGCGTTCATGGGCGTGCGCTTCGGCTGGGGTGGTTGGATCGGGCAGGCGTGTCAGCGGCTCGCGGTGTCGATGGCTGCCAGGGTGGCCGGGTCGAGCGACAGGCGTGCGGCGCCCGCGAGCTCCTGCCATTGTGCGAGCGAGGTGGCGCTGGCGATCGGCGCGGTGAGCCCGGGCCGCGCCATCTGCCAGGCCAGCGCCACCTGCGCCGGCGTGGCCTTGTACTGCGCGGCGGCGCTGTCGAGCGCGTCGAGCACACGGCGGCCACGGCCGTTCAGGTACTTCTTGACCACGTTGCCGCCGCGCGGACTCTTGGCGGCATCGGCCTCGCTGCGGTACTTGCCGGTGAGAAAGCCGCTGGCCAGTCCGAAATAGTTGATGACGCCCAGGCCTTCGCGGCGGCACAGCGGCTCGAGTTCGGCCTCGTAGGGCGCGCGCTCGACCAGGTTGTACAGCGGCTGCAGGCATTCGTAGCGCGGCAGCTTCAGGCGCGCGCTGACCCGCAGCGCCTCGTCCAGGCGCGCTGCCGTGTAGTTGCTGGCTCCGATGGCGCGCACCTTGCCCTCGCGGATCAAATCGGCGAAGGCGGCGAGCGTGTCTTGCAGCGGCGTCTTGGGGTCGTCCTGGTGGGCCTGGTACAGATCGATGCGGTCGGTCTGCAGCCGGCGCAGCGAATCGTCGACGGCCTGGCGGATGTAGGCCGGCGCCAGGCCGACCTTGCCGTCGCCCATGTCCATGCCGACCTTGGTGGCCAGCACGATGCGATCACGCTTGCCGCTCTTCTTCAGCCAGCGGCCAATCACGGTTTCGCTCTCGCCGCCGCTGTGGCCGTTGATCCAGCGCGAGTAGACGTCGGCGGTGTCGATCAGGTTGAAGCCGTCGTCGACGAAGGCATCGAGCAGGGCAAACGACGTGGCCTCATCGGCCGTCCAGCCCAGCACGTTGCCGCCAAAAGCCAGCGGCGCGACCTTGAGGCCGCTGCCGCCGAGCGGGCGAAGCTGCATCGCATGACTCCCCGGCGGCCGAGGCTTAGCCGCGAGGGGAGCATGGTAGCCGCTGGGGCGGCTACAAGGAACGCAGGAAATTCAGCAGGTCTTGCTGCTGCGCATCGGGCAGGTTGAAGAAGCGCTGCGTCACCCCGTTGGCTTCGGAGCCGCTGCTGTAGTGCTCGCGGATGGCCTGACGCAGGTCGGAGGTGCGACCGTCGTGCAGGAAGAACAGCCGTTGACCCAGACCCCACAACGGCGCGCTGCGGAATTCGCGTCCGCTGGCCTGGCCCTGCTGAATGCCGTCGGCCAGGCCGGTGCCCATGTCGTGCAGCAGCAGGTCGGAGAACAGGTTGACTGTCTTGCCGGCCATCGCCGGGACCGACGCCTTCGCATAGGTGTTCAGCGACGGCGTGTGGCACAGGGCGCAGCCGGTGTCGGTGAACAGCTGGCGCCCACTGGTGATCGATGCCTCAGTGGCGTTCTTGACGTTGAGCGACTGTTTCGGCGGCGCCAGGAAACGCATGAACACGGTGAATTTCTCGATCGCACTGAGCCCATCCACCGCGGGGTAGTGCGGCGCCTGTGGATCGACGGGTGGCGGCGGGTCGAAGTTGGCCTCGCTGTTGGGTGACATGGCGAGGTCCCTGCACCCGTCGGTCTCATCGCGCTCGGTCGGAAACGCCAGATTCGAGACACCCATCTCGACGTTGTAGGCCTCGCCCGAGAAGATCAGCAGCGACTTGTTCTGCGCCTTGTGCCCGAAGCGCCCGATCGTGCCGTCGTTGCCGTTGCGGTTGGGTTGACCCGAGATCGAGTTGCCGGTCAACAGCACATTGGGTCGACCGCGAATGCCCAGCGCCTGCTTGGTCGACGAAGCGCTGGCCTGGTTCTTCAGAATCTCGCTGTCGGGAATGCTTTCGATCAAGCCGGCGCCGAACACGGGCGTCGGAATCCGGAAGATCACGTTGTTGCGCGCCAATTCGCGGGCGAAGTTGGGTTGCGTCAGCATGCAAGTCTCGGCGCCGGCGCGACCGGTGACTGTGAACAGGCCGTGCACGCCGCCATCGGGCGATCCGTCGGCGTTGCGCACGAAGCGGGCCTCGCGCACCGGGCCGTTGGCCGTGATGAAGGACGGCAGCTTGTTGGCAGCATTGGCCATGTTGACTTGCGGATTGGACTTCGGGCTGGTTCCGCCAGCTGCTGGTTGTGCGTGGCAGCCACCGCAGCTGTCGAGATTGAAAGTGGGCCCCAGGCCTTCGTCGGGCTCCTCCACCTCCAGGAAATCTGCCTTGCCGACCTGGAAGGCATAGGACTGGGGGGCGGTCAGGCCATCGAGTTGCGCGCCTTCGTCGCCGACGGTGTCTCGGGGGCCCGGGTCTTGCGCACTGGATTGCCTTGGCGTGAGCGTCGAAGGGTCGCTGCGGCTGACGCCACGCAGCCCCTCGACGGTCTCGCGCACGCCGTTGGCGGTGGCGGCTGCTGCACCGGGATCGCCGGCCATCGCCTGCGGGGTTTCGGTCGTCGAAGCGGTGTCGGTGTCGGAGCCGCCATTGCAAGCCAACAGGCCGGTCCCGGTCGCCAATATCAGAATGAAGTGTCTCATGTCATCCTCCTGCGAATGCCCCGCTTGGGGAGGCCGAACGTACGCTTCCGAACTCGCCTTCAAGCATCCAATTCGCTCAGTTGGTAAACATGGCGAGCGAGCGTGCCAAACCGCTTGGTCCCTCCTTACAAAGGGTCATCGAATTGACTGCTAGCCTTTGCAAGGGTCTGCTTCTCTGAGGCGTAACAGCGGCGGCGACACGGTTCGAGGTCTTCGCGGGCACCGGTGTCGCCGGCAATCGCCACCCCGAGCGAGCGCGTGTGTTGCGGCAAGATCGCGGTCTTGCCGAGGAGCCCGCCATGCCAACCAAGCCGCCGTTTCGTGCCGATCAGGTCGGCAGCCTGCTGCGACCCGAGTCTTTGGCGCAGCTGCGCGCGCGCGCCAAGCGCCGCGAGGTCGATCAGCTTACGCTGCGTGCTGCCGAAGACCGCGCCGTGCGAGATGCCGTGCAGCGGCAACAGGACCTCGGCCTGCAAGCGGTGACCGACGGCGAGTTCCGGCGCGATTGGTGGCACCTGGACTTCTTGTCGCAGCTCGACGGTGTGACGCTCAAGCACAACCAGGGCGAGAAGTTCAAGATCGCTGGCCAGAGCGAACAACCGCCGATCCCCACCGTGACGGGCCGCATCGCATGCTCGCGGCCGATCATGGTGGCGGACTTCGAGTACCTGAAGTCGGTCACCACTCAGGTGGCCAAGATGACGATCCCGTCGCCGTCGATGCTGCACCTGCGCGGCGGCCGCGCGGCGATCGACCAGGCCGTGTACCCCGAGCTCGAATCGTTCTGGGACGACGTGGCCGCCGCCTACCGGCGGGCGATCGCGCATCTGGCCGCTGCCGGCTGCCGCTATCTGCAACTCGACGACGTCGCCTTCGCCTACCTGTGCGACCCCAAGATCCAGCAGAACTGCCGCGCCAACGGCGACGACCCCGCGGCGCTGCCGCGGCGCTACGCGCAGACGATCAACGCCGCGCTCGCCGGCAAGCCCGCCGGCATGGCGGTGACGATCCACACCTGCCGCGGCAACTTCAAGAGCGCATGGGTTGCCGAGGGCGGCTACGACCCGGTGGTCGAGGCGATGTTCTCCACCGATGTCGACGGCTACTTCATGGAGTTCGACAGCGCACGCGCCGGCGGCTTCGAGCCGTTGCGCGTGTTGCCGCGCGGCAAGAAGGTGGTGCTGGGTCTGGTGACCACGAAGGTCGGCGCGCTCGAGAGCAAGGATGATCTCAGGCGTCGCATCGACGAGGCATCGAAGTTCGTGCCGATCGAAGACCTGTGCCTGTCGCCGCAGTGCGGCTTCTCGAGCACCCACCACGGCAATGCGTTGTCGATCGACGACCAGTGGCGCAAATTGGAGCGTGTGGTCGAGGTGGCCAGCGAGGTGTGGGGTGAATGAACCCACCCCCGACGCGGCCGTCGGCCGCCTCCCCCTCGAGGAGGCAACACCAGCGGACCGGCGCAGCCGGATCCGCGGTGTTTGCCTGGGAATACCCGCGCTGACGCGCTAGCGCCCCGACACCCGCTTCAACTCGATCTGCGCAAATGCATGCTCGCGATACGGCAGCGCGCCGATTTCGACCGTGCGCTGGAACATGCGGCGCGCGCCTTCGGCATCTCCGGTCAGCAGCATCTGCTGACCGACGTAGAACCACGCTTCCGACAGATTGAGCCGTTCCATCTGCTTGTCCTTGCGCGCCGAACGCAGCAATTCATCCTGCGTCACGCGCCCGGCCAGAAAGTGCACCACGGCGCCAGGCCAGCGATCGCCATCGGTTTGATCGACGAATTCGGCGATCGCGTCGCGGCCATTGCCGCCATTGCGTTGCGCCGACAGGTACAGCCAGATCAGCGCGAAGTCACGGTCTTCGCCCGTGGACTCCTGCGCGGCCTCGCGAAACGACGCCTCGGCCTCCGCATAGCGCCCCTGGTAGTACTGCGCGTTGCCCAGGCCTTTGGTGACGAAGCTGCGGCCGCCGGGTTCTTTGGCGCTGCGCATCGCCGCGGCGGCCTCGTCGGCGCGGCCCAGCGACAGCAGCGCCAGGCCGCGGGCGTAGTGCAACTCGCTGGGCTGCGCGTTCAGCGGCAACGCCTTCTCGACGTCGGCGAGCGTGGCCTCGAAGTGGTTGAGCATGTTGTTCGCCAGCGCCCGCTTGGCCAGCACCGGTCCCACCAGGGGTGATGAGTCGCCGGCGATCTTCAGCACCTCGGTGGCCAGCGCCACCTCGAGTTCCTGGCGTACCACCATCTCGCGCAGCGCATCGCTGGTCGATCCGTATTGGCGCTGTGTGCGCCGCTCGATGTCTGCGAACACGCCCTGCAGCCGGTCGGCGTCGAGCAGCGGCAGGCGCAGCGTGGTGCCGCCCATGCGGCGCCCGGCTTGGATGCGCTCGCGGTAGCTCGCCAGGTCGCCCGGCAGCACCTCGTCGAGCTTGCGCGTGTAGCCCAGCAGCAGCGTGAACGTGTTGCCGCTGACTTCCATGCGCGACGTGAGGCTGAAGTGTTTGTCGCCCACTTCCTGCGGCGCCGGCGGGCGCGACTGAAAGCGCCGCGGCGCGATCACGCGCACGCGCTGGCGCATCTGCCGCGGCTGGTCGTACAGCCACGGCATGTCGCGCCGCGCTTCGCGCGGGCCCACCATCGCGTCGAGGATCTCCAGCGCGGGCGCCTCCACGGTCAGCGTGCCGCGTTCGTAGACGCCGAAGCCGGGCAGCTCGTAGTGCAGCTCGACTTCGAACTGGTTGGCCTCGCGATCGTCGCGCACCTGGGGTGCGGCCGTCGGCTTGAGTCCGGGCATCACGCGTGCCCAGGCGCCCGCCATGTTCTCGGCGATGCGGTCGATGCCGCCGGCCGCCACGGCGCCGCGCCAGGCCTCGGCCGCCATGCCGCGCGCGCGCACGATCGACGTGAACTGTGCGGCGCGCGTCAGGTCCGACAAGTCCCAGGTCTGGTCGAACTCCATGCCTTCGGGCGCACCGGGCGGCATCTCCACGCGCGCCAGCGCCTGAGTCTGTGGGGCGACCACCAGCACCATGCCGTAGCTCGCATGGCCGCGCGTGTCGAGGCGGCGGCCTTGTTTCTGCAGCGTGGGATCGAGCCAGTACACCTTGTCGTCGAGCTGCAGCCGCGTGATCACGTGATCGAACTGGTCGTGGCCGGGCAGGTAGTCGGCGATGCCGCGGCTGCGTTGCAGCGAGACCAGCGCCGGGCGCGCGTCGAACCCCAGGCGCTGCAGCACCGCGTTGAGCAGTGCCACCTTGTCCTTGCAGTCACCCAAGCGCTCGGCGAATGTGCGCGCGGGCGGCTTGGGCCGGTGCGAGCTCTCGCCGAGGCTGGCGCTGAAGTAGCGCACTTCGTCCTGCACCGCCTCCAGCACTTCGGCGGCCAGCCGATCGCGCGGCAGCCCCTTGCTGCGCCAGGCCTCGATGCGCTCGTTCAATTCGGGGCCGAGGTCGGTGCCGTCGGCAAACAGATCGTCGGCCCAGCGGGCCACCTCGTTCCAATCGGCGTATTCGCTGACGTGCACCGACGGCCACACCTTGTACCAGGGCGGCACCTGGTCTTCGCCGCGCACCATCGGCACGTCGCGTCGCAGGATGCGCAGCGTCTCGCGGTCACCGTCGCGCGAGATCTCTGGCGTCACCTCGTTGCGGATGCCTTTGACGCGCAACGGGCGGCTCACCGGATGATCGATGCGCACGTGCACCACATCGACCGTGGAGCCGAAGGTCAGCTGGTAGTTGTCGGCAAAGCGGCCCTTGAAGATCGGGTTGGCGCCATGCAAGGTGTAGGCGACATCGACCGCGTCGCCGATGCGCACGTCGTTGAGCACCACCAGCAGCGTCTGAGTGCCGGTCAGCGTGCTTTGCTCGAGCCGTTCCTCGCGGCGCAACAGTTCGATGCGAGCACCGTTCAAGCGGTCTTGCCGCACGCCGTCGCGCCAGATGGCTGCTTCGTGCAGCGTGAGCGTTTGAAAAGCGGGGTTGAAATGCAGCTCGGCCTTCGACACCTCGGACAGCGCCGCGCTCTCGGTGGCCACCAGCCGCGAGCGCACGTACTGCTGTTGCTCGCCTGGCGCATCCAGGCGCGTCTGCACGTCGGACAGCAGCACGCGGTAACCCGGACCTTGCACACCGGAGGTCGGCGCCCTGACGGGTGCATCGACGTTGGCGACCCACGCCGGCTTGGGCGCGATGCGGTAGCCATTGACGAACGGCACCGAAGGGGTGGCCGGTGCGGCGATCGGCGGCACGGCCGCGGCTGGTGCCGGATTGGCTCGAGTGGGTTTGTTGGTCTGTGCCGCCGCGCCGATGCCGAGCGTGGCAATGGCGGCGGCAACGATCACTCGGCCGACGAGGCCGATGCGAGGGGAGGTGCGGGCGGATGCGCTCATGCGGTGCGCTGCATTATCGGAGCCAGCGCGCAGCGCCCGGGCCCCCGACGCCGGGGGGAGAACCGGTAACGGTGCTGCCGCCGCCGCGGCAGCACCGCGCGGTCACGGGATGAAGTTCAGCGCCTCGGGCAACGGCAGCACCACCGGGACTTCGAACAGCGCACCCGGGCCGTCCGGATCGATCACCGTGACGCCCCTGCTGGCGAAGAAGGTGGCGATCTGCGTCTGCGCGCCAAAGGCAATGACGGGCCCAAGACCCGTTGCCGCGATGTTGGTCAGGAAGGTGTGCGGATTCTTCGGCGTCGCCGGATTGGCCGCGAATGCGAGGTCGTTGCGGAAGAAGGTGGCGCGATCCTCCAGTGCGCCGGCGCGAATGAGTGCACTGGCAGTGGGGTTGGGGACTGTCTGGTCACCTTTGGCAAACTGCACGATCACCGGCTTGGGCCCATTGCCCGGCAGCGGCTGCTTGCGGATGTGCTGCGCATAGCTCACCGGGTCGCCCGATTGCTGCACCCATTGGAAGCGGTCGAGCGCCTGCTGGATCGCCATCGCACCGGGCACGGTGTTGATCAGCGGTGGTTGGTCACGGAACGGAATGTTCTCCTGGATGAACACCGGCGGCGGCTGGTTGAGCAGGCCACGTGCATTCATCGCGAGGATGGTCAGGCCGCGGAATGCCGGGCTCAGGCGAGCGATCTCGGTGATCGAGCCGCCGGGCACGTTGACGACACCGGCCTGGATGTTGTGCTCGACTCCCAGCACGATGGTGCCGTAGATGCCGCCGAACGACTGGCCGGCATAGTAGATGCGGCTGGCGTCGAGGTCGACGCTGCCGTCGCCGTCGACATCGATGCCACCCTCGATCTGGCGCACCAGTTGCATCAGGTCGACCACCGTCTGGCGCAGGCCGTCGCGGCTGCCGATGATGTTGCGCACACCGGCGGTGCTGACGCCCTCCGTCGTATCGATGGTGCCATTGCCGTCTTGATCGATGCCACGGCCGCCCGCGGGCACCACCACCGGCGTGTTGGAGTTACGCAGCACGTTGAGCGTGCCGAGCGCGCCGCCACCATGGCCGACGACGTTGATCGAGATCGTCGCGATGCCCTGTGAGGCGTAAATCGAGGCCTGCGTCCACGGCGCGCCGTACATGCTGTCGGTGAAGCCATGGCCGAAGATCGCGACCGGCCAGCCACCGGCCGGCTTGGTGCCTGCGGGCAGAAACAACTGGAACACGATCTGGCTGCTGCCCTGCGGGGCGGGGCGTCCGGTCCAGGTGTCGGTCGCCGGAATGAACTTGTCGGCGGTTTCGTAGTCGGGCGACGAGTAGCGTCCGTAAGCGATCTTGGCCACTGAACCGGGCACCAGCGCGAGCGCCGGCGTCGGCAGGAAGCTCGGCGTGAACACCGGCGGTGTGCTGCCGGTCTGGCGTGCGAACTGGATGCCCTGGACCTCCGACAGACCAAACACGGCGCGCGCGGCGCCGCCGTTGCCGATCATGAAGTCGACCGGTGCCGGCGACGAGTGCCGGATCTGCTGCGCGATCTTCTGCAAATCGGCGGTGATGCTCTGCGTGGTGAACAGGGTCGCGGCCACGATGCGGTTTCGGTGGAAGCCTCCGCGCATGCCGTCGCGCAGGTCGCGGTCGTACTCGTTGCTGCTGCGCGCGTTGTTGTCGACGAAGTGCGCGTCGTCGATGCGATCGCCGGCGGCGTCGCGCACGCCGTTGGTCACGATCAGCACGTAACGCGAGTGCTGCTGCAGCAGCTCGTCGGGCTGCAGCGCCAGCGTGTTGCTCGCCGGATCCCACACCACCTGGTTGATGCCCACCCGTTGGCCGAAACCGCGCAGGCTCAGCGTGTCGCCCAGGTTGACGAGGTAGACGGTGTCGCTGGTGACGCTCGCGGGATCGATGGCGCCGCTGAACGGGATCGTGATGCGCGGTTGCGTCGAGAAGCCGTCGAGCTCGTTGATGACGTCGATGTCGGCGCATTCGGCGGCCTTGGCCGGTGTGGTCGTGCAATCGGCGGGTTTGGGCAGGCTGACGCGACGGAACGTGTTGTTGCCCCAATCGTGCACCGTGAAGCGGTCACTGGGAAACAGCGTCGCTGCAGGGTCGCTGCCGCTGAAGCGCACCGTGACGCCGGCACTGGCGCCGACTGCAAGGCTGGCGAATGCGGCGGCCAGCGCCAGCCGCCTGAAGGCGAACGCAAACGACATGCTTGTCTCCATGGGGTTGTGGCGAGCGAGAGCGGCACTCTAGGTCTGCATTCCGTGGCCAACAAGCCGGTGGTTTCGCCACCTCACGCTAACCCGGGGTTTGGGTGGTGAAGGCGCAATGGATGTCTCGAGTGCGACACATGGAGGTGGCCGCACCCAGCCGGCATGCCCACACCGTTCAGCCGGCATTCAACTGCGCCGATCGTCCGCTCGCGCGACCGCAGCGCATCGCAGGCGAAGAACGGTTTCTCAGGCCGACTGCAACGCGTCGTCGGGAGTCTGGGCGGCTCGAGCCCGGTGCCACGAATCCGGCGAGTGCAACAGCCCGAAGAGATTCTTCGGATCGGCCAGCGCAGGGACCAGGGCAGCGGCGGTGCCCAGGCCCAGCTCGCGCGCACTGTCGCGCAGCCAGCGCAGCGCCGAAAAGTCCTCGAGCGCGAAGCCCACCGAGTCGAACACCGTGATCTGGCGCGAATCATCGCGGCCCGGCGCGTTGCCAGACAACACACGCCACAGCTCGGTCACCGCGAAGTCCGCCGGCAGTTGCTGGATGTCGCCTTCGATCCGCGTTTGCGGCTCGTATTCGACGACCACGCGAGCTGCGCGCAGCAGATCGGGATGCAGCTCGGTCTTGCCAGGGCAGTCGCCGCCCACCGCGTTGATGTGCATGCCCGGAGCCACCATGTCCGGCGTGAGGATCGCTGCGCGTGTCTTGTCAGCAGTGACCGTGGTCACGATGTCGGCGCCTCGCACCGCTTGGGCGGTGCTTGGGCACGGCAGCAGCCTCAGACCCGGCACGTGGCACAGGTTGCGCTGCAGCTTGACGGTGGCTGCGGCGTCGATGTCGAACAGGCGGATTTCGTCGATGCCGAGCAAATGGTGGAAGGCCAGCGCCTGGAACTCGGCCTGTGCGCCGTTGCCGATCAGCGCCATCGAGCGGCTGCCGCGGCGCGCCAACCACCGCGCAGCGAGCACCGAGGTGGCCGCTGTGCGCAAGGCGGTGGTCAGCGTGAGCTCGCTCAACAACTCAGGTCGGCCGGTGGCCACGTCGGCCAGCACGCCGAAGGCCATCACCGTAGGCAGGCCAGCCTGGGTGTTGCCGGGGTGGCCATTGACGTACTTGAAGCTGTAGTGAACGCCGTCGCTGATTGGCATCAGCTCGATCACGCCCTGGTGCGAGTGGCTGGCTGTGCGGGCGCTCTTGTCGAAGTCGCCCCAGCGCAGGAAATCCGTTTCGATGGCGTGCGTCAACCGCCGCAGCGCGCCCGCAATGCCCTGCGTGCGCACGATCTGCGCAACGTCGCCAGGGGTGAGCAGCAGCGTCATGGTGGATACCGTGGGCGGACGAACTCGGCGTCATTGTTTCGGGCCTTCGTGCCAGCGAAAAGCATCGACAATGCAGCAAACCGATCGATTTCTTGACAAAGTGACAGAGGAAAATGACACTTTTTCAAATGGATGACCTCGATCTGCGGCTGATCGGCCTGCTGCGCGCCAATGCCCGCAGCACGGTGGCGACGCTGGCGCACAAGCTCGGGGTGTCGCGCGGCACCATCAAGAACCGCATTACCCGCCTCGAAGACGACGGCGTGATCACCGGCTACACCGTGCGCCTGAAGCCCGACACCGAGCCCAACGAGATCAAGGCCTGGACCAGCATCGCGGTCGAAGGCAACCAGATGCGCAAGGTGATCGCGGCCTTGCTGGGCGAGCCAGGTGTCGCGTCGGTGCACGACACCAACGGGCGTTGGGACCTGCTGGCCGAAGTCCGATCGACCAACCTCACCGAACTGGGGCAGGTGCTCGAGCGGCTGCGCCTGATCAAAGGCATCGGCGCCACCGAAACCAGCATCCACCTGATGACTTACAAGATCAGTTGACTCGGCTCGCTCAGTGTGGGGTCTCGGTCAGGCCGACCGCGAGCACCCGGCCGCGGCCGCGCTGTTTGGCCGCCAGCAGCTGCTGATCGGCTGCCTGCAGCAGCATGTGGGGCGACAGCGGCGCGCGCATCGAGTCGGAGACGCCGGCCGAGAAGCTCAGGCCCACCAGCGTCTCGTGCTCGATCTCGAAGCGCTGCTGACGCCACAACGCGAGCAAGTTAGACACCTTGCGCTGGGCGGTGGCGACGTCGGTGCGCGGCATCAGCAAGCAGAACTCCTCGCCGCCATAACGGCAGGCGACATCGCTCTTGCGGCAATGCGCCGCCAACAGTCGGCCGAATGCCGCCAGCAAGGTGTCGCCCGCGTCGTGGCCATATCGGTCGTTGATCGACTTGAAATGGTCCAGGTCGATGATCGCTACCGCCAGGGCCTGGTGCTCGCGTTGCGCCAGTGCAAAGGAGGTGGGCAGTGTTTCGTTGAGGTAACGCCGGTTGAACAGGCCCGTCAATGCATCGCGCACCGCCTGCTCCTGCAGCGCCGACTGCAGCGCCTGCACCTCGGCGATCTTGCGTGACAGCTGCGCGTTCGCCGTCTCCAGCTCGGCGCGCGCACGCTCGGTCGAGCGTCGTTGCGACGACTGCTCGTCGAGCTTGTGCTGCAGCCGAACCAGCTCGGTCTGCAGGGCGGCGGCCTGGTAGCGCGCGCGCGACGCCAGGTGGGCGCGCGCCACGTGCAGCTGCTGCCAGATGCGCATGTGGCCGAGCGACTGCGCGGTGTCGCCGAGCTGCTCGTGGATTTCGGAGCGCAGCTGGAAATACATGCAGCGCACGCGCAGGCTCAGGCCCTCGGCGGCGTCGGCATCATCGGCCCCCACCAGCGGCAGCACACGGTCGAGCGCCTGCAGTGCCTCGACCCAGTGGCCCTGCTGGCCCTCCAGCAGCGCAGAGGCGATCGCCAACTCGACCTGTTCGTCGGGGATCTCGGCGCGCGGTGCAGCCCAGGCCAGCTCGACCAGCTCGCGCCCGGCCTCGAGCTCGCCAGCGCGCAGCGCGGCGATGGCGAGCGTTTCGAACGCGGTGGCCATCGTGCCGCGACCGGTCGGGCCGGTGGGCAGGCTGCGCACCCGCAGCACGTCGAGCATCGCCTCCTGCGCGCGGTCGAGCTCGGTCAGGCAGACGATGCGGTTGACCAGCAGCACGGCCAGCAGCCGAGGGTTGCTCAATTCGCTGCAACGCGAAATGCCCTGGTCGAGGTAACGCAGGGCCTCGTGGTAGTCGCCGATCTGCTGCAGTTCGTGCGCCAGATTGCAGTACAGCACCGCGTCGAAGCCGCGCCCGTGCGAGGGGCCTGAGTCGCGCAACGCCTGATACATGTAGGCGAAGGCCTGCTCGGAGCGTCCCTGCGCCGAATAGCAGCCGGCAATGGTGTTGAGCAACACGCCGCGCTGCTCATGCTGCAGCACTTGCAAGCCCTCTTCGCGCAGCGGCAGCACCTGTTCCAGCGACGCGGCAAAGCGGCCCTCGCGCCACAGGCAGCGCGCGAGCCCAGCGCCAGCCAGGATGTGCCCGGCGCGGTCGCCCATCAATTCGAACTGCTGCTGCGCCTGGGTGAGTTCGGGTGCGGCCTCGGCCGGTGTGCCGAAGTACAGCAGGTGGTAGCCGATGGCCAGCCGTGCCCACGCCTGGGCGGGCGCATCGTCGTGGTCTTGGGCCGCTTGCAGCGCCTCGCGCGCCAGCTCGATCGAGCGTGCGGCATCCTGGTGCAGCATCTGCCACGCCTTGCGGGCCAGGCGCAGCCCTTTCGACGAAGCCGACGTTGCCCCCAGACGCGACATGCGCGGATTATCGAATTCGAGCGGCCAACGCGCCACGGGGCGGCGGCGTCTTGCTAGGGGGTGCCCAAGCGGGCTACATGCTGCGTCGGTATTGGCCGCCCACCTCGAACAAAGCCGAGGTGATTTGGCCGAGTGAGCAACAACGCACTGCCGCCATCAACACCTCGAAGACGTTGCGGTCATCGATCACCGCCTGGCGCAGGCGCTGCAGCATCGCGGGCGCTTCGTCTGCATGGCGGGCGTGGAAGTCGCGCAGCCGCGTCAGCTGCGACTGCTTCTCATCCTCGGTCGAGCGCGCCAGTTCGATGTGCTCGGGCACCGGGTCGCCGTGGGGGTTGCGGAAGGTGTTGACGCCGACGATCGGGTGCTCGCCGGTGTGCTTGAGCATCTCGTAGTGCAGGCTCTCTTCCTGGATCTTGCTGCGCTGGTAGCCCGTTTCCATCGCACCGAGCACGCCGCCGCGTTCGGTGAGGCGCTCGAATTCGGCCAGCACCGCCTCTTCGACCAGTTCGGTCAGCTCGTCGATGATGAACGCACCCTGATTGGGGTTCTCGTTCTTCGCCAGCCCCCACTCGCGGTTGATGATCAGCTGGATCGCCATCGCGCGGCGCACGCTTTCTTCGGTGGGCGTGGTGATCGCCTCGTCGTACGCGTTGGTGTGCAGCGAGTTGCAGTTGTCGTAGATCGCGATCAACGCCTGCAGCGTGGTGCGGATGTCGTTGAAATCGATCTCCTGCGCGTGCAGGCTGCGGCCGCTGGTCTGGATGTGGTACTTCAGTTTCTGGCTGCGTTCGTTGGCCCCGTACTTCTCCTTCATCGCCACCGCCCAGACGCGGCGCGCCACGCGGCCAAGCACCGTGTACTCGGGGTCCATGCCGTTGGAGAAGAAGAAACTCAGGTTAGGCGCGAAGTCATCGACGTGCATGCCGCGCGCCAGGTACGCCTCGACGAAGGTGAAGCCGTTGGACAGCGTGAATGCGAGCTGGCTGATCGGGTTGGCACCGGCCTCGGCGATGTGATAGCCGCTGATCGACACCGAGTAGAAGTTGCGCACGTCGTGGTGCACGAAGTACTGCGCGATGTCGCCCATCACCTTGAGTGAGAACTCGGTGGAGAAGATGCAGGTGTTCTGGCCCTGGTCCTCTTTCAGGATGTCGGCCTGCACGGTGCCGCGCACGTTGGTCAGCGCCCATTCGCGGATCTTTTCAGCCTCGGTGTCGGTGGGCTCGCGGCCGTTGTCGGCCTTGAACTTGTCGAGCTGCTGGTCGATCGCCGCGTTCATGAACATCGCCAGGATCGTCGGCGCCGGGCCGTTGATCGTCATGCTGACCGACGTGTTCGGTGCACAGAGATCGAAACCCGAATACAGCACCTTCAGGTCGTCGAGCGTGGCGATGCTGACACCCGAGTTGCCAACCTTGCCGTAGATGTCCGGGCGCGGATCTGGGTTGGCGCCGTACAGCGTGACCGAGTCGAACGCCGTCGAGAGGCGCTTGGCCGGCAACCCTTCGCTGACCAGCTTGAAGCGCCGGTTGGTGCGAAACGCGTCGCCTTCGCCGGCGAACATGCGCGTGGGATCTTCGTTCTCGCGCTTGAAGGCGAACACGCCGGCCGTGTACGGAAAGCTGCCCGGCACGTTGTCGAGCATCAGCCATTTCAACAGCTCGCCGTGGTCCTCGTACGAGGGCAGCACCACTTTGCGGATCTTGCTGCCCGACAGCGTGGTGGTCACCAGCTGGGTGCGGATCTCCTTGTCGCGGATCTTCACCACGTACTCGTCGCCGGCGTAGGCCTTGCGCATCTCGGGCCACATCGCCAGCAACTTCTTCGCCTCGGGCGCGAGCCGCGCCTCGCGGGCGAGCGCGAGCGCCTCGAGCGCCTCGCGGGCGCGGTGCTTCTCGGCGTTCTCCTGCAGCAGCATGCGCTGGCTGGCGCGCAACTGCTGGATCTCGCGCGCCAGCGCGGCCTGCTCGCGGGCACGGCGCTTGTAGCCGCGCACGCAGTCGGCGATCTCGGCCAGGTAACGCGTGCGCGCTGCGGGTACCACCGGATGCTGGTGCGTGCTGTGGCGGCTATGGACTGCGGGCAGCCGCCCTTCCTGCTGAATGGCCAGGCCCAGCGTGGACAGCCGCGGCTTGAGCGCCTGGTACAGCGCCGTCACGCCGTCGTCGTTGAAGCGGCTGGCCATGGTGCCGAACACCGGCATCGCTTCGGGCGCCTGCTTGAACGCCTGCCGGTTGCGCTGTACCTGCTTGGCGACGTCGCGCAACGCGTCGGCCGCGCCCTTGCGATCGAACTTGTTGATCGCCACGAACTCGGCGAAGTCGAGCATGTCGATCTTCTCGAGTTGGCTGGCCGCACCGTACTCCGGCGTCATCACGTACACCGGCACGTCGACCAGCGGCACGATCGCGGCGTCGCCTTGGCCGATGCCCGAGGTCTCGACGATCACCAGGTCGAAGCCGGCGCACTGGCAGGTGGCGATCACGTCGGGGAGTGCGGCGCTGATCTCGCTGCCGGTGTCGCGCGTGGCCAGGCTGCGCATGTAGACGCGAGCCCCTTCGCGCCATGGACCGATCGCATTCATGCGGATGCGGTCGCCCAGCAGCGCACCACCGCTCTTGCGCCGCGACGGGTCGATGCTGATCATCGCCACGCGCAGGCGGTCGTCCTGGTCCAGCCGCAACCGGCGGATCAATTCGTCGGTCAGCGACGACTTGCCCGCGCCGCCGGTGCCGGTGATGCCAAGCACAGGTGCCTTGAGGGCCTTGGCCTGCGCACGCATCGTGATCAGCAAAGCCGCATCGGCTGCGCCGTTCTCCAGCGCGGTAATCAGTTGGGCCAAGGCACGCCAGGCCGCTTCGCTGTGCCCTTGAAGCGCCGCGAGATCGGTCGGCGCATGCGGCGACAGGTCGGTATCGCAACGCATCACCATCTCGCCGATCATGCCGGCCAGGCCCATGCGCTGGCCGTCCTCGGGGCTGTAGATGCGGGCGACGCCGTAGCTTTGCAGCTCGCGGATCTCGGCCGGCACGATGACGCCACCGCCCCCACCGAACACCTGGATGTGCGCGCCGCCGCGCTGGCGCAGCAGGTCGATCATGTAGCGGAAGTACTCGACATGGCCGCCCTGGTAGCTCGACACCGCGATGCCCTGCACGTCCTCCTGCAGCGCGGCGGTCACGATTTCGTCGACCGAGCGGTTGTGGCCGAGGTGGATCACCTCGGCGCCCATGCCCTGCAGGATGCGCCGCATGATGTTGATCGCAGCGTCGTGGCCATCGAACAGGCTGGCAGCGGTGACGAAGCGCACCTTGTGGGTGGGCCGGTATTCGGCCAGGGCCTTGAACTCGGCGGACAGGTCGGTCATGGGAGTCTCCGGCACGCCCCGAGCGGGACGGGCGCATCGCATCAGCTTGGCAGTCTAGGGCCGCCCGGCGCCGACCGCGATGGCCGAATCGCTCGGCCAGTTGAGCGCTTTTGCCAGAATGCGCCATGCCTCCGGACAGCCGCCCCGCCGCACCCACGGTGGCTGGGGCATTTGTGGCCGGTGCGGTGATGCGTCTGGCGCCGCCTGCCCGCGCCCGGGTGCTCGGCGCCTGCGGGTTGTCGCCCCACGTCTTGTCGCAGCCGGCTGCGCGTGTCGACGCCGACGCCTTCGGCGCGCTGTGGCTTGCGGTCGCGCGCGAGCTCGACGACGAGTTCTTCGGCCTGGACTCACGGCGCATGAAGGTCGGCAGCTTCGCGCTGCTGTGCCGCGCCGTGCTGAGCCACCGCACGGTGGGTGGCGCGCTGCGCGAGGCGCAGCGCGGCTTTGCCCTGTTCCTCGACGACGTGCGCGTCGAGCTGCACGACGAGGGCGGCCGCGCGCGGCTCGAGCTGCACAACCGCATCGCGCCGGCGGCGGCGCGCCGTTTTGCCGACGAGGCGCTGCTGGTCATGCTGCAAGGGCTGCTGTGTTGGCTTGCGGGACGCCGGGTCGCCATCCGAAGCGCCCGGTTTGCCTGGCCAAGGCCATCTCACGCGGCGGAGTATCGGCGCATGTTCGGCCCGACCTTGCGCTTCGATGCGCCGGTGACCGCCCTCGAATTCGATGCCGCTCTGCTCGCTGGGCGTCACGCGGCCACCCCCGCCTCGTTGCGCGAGTTCCTGTGCGATGCGCCGCAGTCGGTGTTCCTGAAGCGGGTGGGCGGCTCGAAGTGGGCGCAGCGGCTGCGCAACCGGCTGCGTCGGGGCGGCGATTGGCCCGGGGTCGGCACCGTGGCCACCGAGTGGGGTGTCTCGCCCGCGACGTTGCGGCGCAAGCTGGTTGCCGAAGGGACCGGCTGGCAGCAGGTGGTCGACGAGTTGCGACGCGACCTGGCCGTGCGGATGCTCGCCGACGGCAGGCGCAGCGTCGAGCAGGTGGCCGTGAGCCTGGGCTACCTCGATGCGAGTTCCCTGCACCGGGCGTTTCGCAAGTGGACCGGCGACGCGCCGAGCGCCTACCGCAACGCCTGAAAGGGCCACAGCCGAAGCGCTCCGGGGAGTGCGGTGCTCTGGGGTCCAAGCCCGGCAGTTCGGGTCCGCCCGTCCCCCAACCCCGGGGTGGTCGCCCGGCAAGGCGTCGCTAGGATCGTGACATCGATCACACACAACACGACGACTGAAGCGCCGGCGCGGCTCCATCGCCGGCGCGCGCGCCACGAAGGCACCCGCGTGCGACAACCCACCGAAATACTGCCCTGGGCGCTGTTGTCTCTGGCTGCGCTGATGCTGTCGGCCAGCGCGGCTGACGCATTGCGCAAGGGTGCGGCCCTGCTCGACCTGCAGGCGATCGAGGCCACCGGCGATGCGCTGTGCGGGCCCAACCACGTGCCTTGCCCGGCCAAGCCGCCGCAGCGCTACGTACTGGCTGCCGACGCCTTTGCGCTGGACTCTGCCGAGTTGCCGCACGAAATGAAGCGCCCGCTCGATGCGGTGGCCGACGCGTTGCGCGAGCACAGCGCGTTCGCAGTTCGCATCGAGGTGCACACCGATGCATCGGGCCCGATCGAAGCGCGGCGCACGCTGACCCAGCGGCGCGCCGACGCGATCAAGGCCTACCTGGTCGAGCGGGGCGTCGATGCCGCCACGTTGCATGCCGTGGGCATGGGCTCTTCGGTGCCGCGCCAGGGTTCGGATCCGTATGCCGCGGCCAATCGCCGCATCGAGGTCGTGCGCTTGTAGTGAAGCGGTGGGTGTGGCTACCATCCCGGAGCCATGAGCAAGGCCTTCACCCGAGAAGCCGACCGCAGCGATGACGAAGACAACGATGGTGCCGCGCCGTCGCTGCCGCCCGGCTCCAAGAACTACATCACCGTGCAGGGCTATCAGCGCCTGCGCGCCGAGTTGCTGCAGTTGATCGACCACGAGCGCCCCAAGGTGGTCGAGGTGGTGCATTGGGCGGCCTCCAACGGCGACCGTTCGGAGAACGGCGATTACATCTACGGCAAAAAGCGACTGCGCGAGATCGACCGGCGCATCCGCTTCCTGACGAAACGGCTCGACATCGCCGAGGTCACCGACCCAGCGGCTCACCACGGCAGCGATCAGGTGTTCTTCGGCGCCACGGTGACCTATGCGAACACGCGTGGCGACCAGCGCACCATCACCATCAAGGGCATCGACGAGGCCGACAGCCTGGCCGGCGAAGTGAGCTGGATCTCGCCGATCGCCCGCGCGTTGCTCAAGTCGCGCGAGGGCGACGAACTCAAGCTGGCCACGCCCGGCGGCGTCGAGATCATCGAGGTGCTGGCGGTGAGTTATCCGCAGCCCGGACGTTGAATCGGCCCGGCGGACCCTCTAGGGTTTCACGCGCCACACCCGCAACACCGGCGGGCAACGGCGGATCGTGCGCAGCGCGTCGGCCAGGTGCAGGCGGTCGCGCACCGTGATCAACAAACGCAGTTCGGTGGTTTCGGCGGCGCGGTCCTCGCCCATGTCGATGTGCGTGATGTCGGCCTGGGCGGCGCTGACCGCGCTGGCCACTTGCGCCAGCACGCCCTTGCCGTTGCGCACCAGCACGGTCACCGCGGTCTCGAACGTGCGCGTGGGCTCCTCGGCCCACTCCACACCCATCCAGCGCTCGGGGTCGCGGTCGGCCAGCTTCTTGGCCACGTGGCATTCGGCGGTGTGGACCAGCAACGCCTCGCCGCGGCCCAGGTAGCCGACGATGGCGTCACCGGGAATCGGCCGGCAACAGGTGGCCAGCTGCAGCGAGGCGCCCTCGCTGCCGTCAACCACCACCAGCGCATGCGCATGCGTCGCCTCGTTGGCGTAGCGGCCGAGCGTCAGCGTCACTGCGTCCGGGCGCGTGCCCTGCTCGACCATCAGCTGCGACAGGCGCTTGGCGACGATGGTGGCGATCTTCTTGCCGATGGCGATGTCGGTCAGCAGTTCGCCGCGCGTGCGATTGCCGCTCCAGCGGATGAGCTGTTGCCACAACGCGTTGGCGGCGGGATCGTCGCTGCCCGCCGGCAACTGCAGGCCTTCGGCGCGCAGCGCCTGCGCCAGCAACCTTTCGCCAAGCGCGCGCGATTCCTCGAGCTCCATCGTCTTCAGGTGATGGCGGATCTTGGAGCGGGCGCGGCCGGTGCGCACGAAGTTCAGCCACGCCGGGTTGGGCCGCGCGCCGGGCGCGGTGACCACCTCGATGACGTCCCCCGAGCGCAGTTCGGTGCGCAGCGCCACCGGTTCGTTGTTGACGCGTGCCGCCACCGTGTGGTCGCCGACGTCGGAGTGGATCGCGTAGGCGAAATCCACCGGCGTGGCGCCGCGCGGCAGCGACAGGATCTTGCTCTTGGGCGTGAACACGTACACCGCGTCGGGCACCAGGTCGATCTTCACGTGCTCGAGGAACTCGGCGGCGTCGCGGGTCTCGTCCTGGATGTCGAGCAGCGACTGCAGCCACATCGAGCCCATGCGCTGGGCCTCGTCGGAATCCTTGTCCTTGGTCTTGTACAGCCAGTGCGCCGCGATGCCCGACTCGGCCACCGCGTGCATCGGCGCCGTGCGGATCTGAAACTCCACCGAGGTGCCCAATGGGCTCACCAGGGTCGTGTGCAGCGACTGGTAGCCGTTGAGCTTGGGGATCGCGATGTAGTCCTTGAAGCGGCCGGGCACCGGCTTGTACAGCTGGTGCAAGACACCGAGCGCCAGGTAGCACTCGTTGAGCGTGCCGACGACGATGCGGAAGCCGAAGATGTCGCTCACCTGCGCGAAGCTGGTGTGCTTCTCGCGCATCTTGCGGTAGATCGAGTACACGGTTTTCTCGCGACCGCCCACCTGCACCTTGATCTTGGCGTTGGCGAATGCGCGCAGCACCTCCTTCTCGACCCGCTCGACGATGTCGCGGCGGTGGCCGCGCGCGCGCTGCAGCGCCTTCTCGAGCGCAGCATGCCGCCACGGGTTCAGGCACGAGAACGACAGCTCCTGCAGCTCACGAAAGGTCTGGTTCAGGCCCAACCGGTGCGCGATCGGCGCGTAGATTTCCAGCGTCTCGCGCGCCATGCGCTGCCGGCGGTCTTCGGCGATGGCCTGCACGGTGCGCATGTTGTGCAACCGGTCGGCCAGTTTGATCAGGATGACGCGCACGTCGCGCGCCATCGCCAGCAGCATTTTTCGAAACGACTCGGCCTGGCCTTCCTCGCGGGTGGAGAACTGCAGCTTGTCCAGTTTGGTCAGGCCATCGACCAGGTCGGCGGTCGGCGCGCCGAAGCGCTCGATCAACTCCGACTTGGTGATGCCGCAGTCCTCCATGGCATCGTGCATCAGCGCGGCCATCACCGCCTGCGCATCGAGACGCCAATCGGCCACCAGGCCGGCCACTGCGATCGGGTGCGTGATGTAGGGTTCACCGCTGGCGCGGAATTGGCCAAGATGCGCTTCGTCGGCGAACTTGAAGGCCTCGCGAATCAGTTTCAGCTCGGGCTTGCCCAGATAGGCCAGCTTGTCGAGCAGTGCGGCGAACGACGCCGCTTGCGGCTTGGGCGGCGGCGCCGCAGCGCTGACACGCTGAAACCCCTGCAGCGCGGATGGCAGCAGTTCGGCAGCGAACGAACGAATGCCCATGAACCCACTTTAGCGCGGAACGCCCATCACGCGTCGCTGTCGGGTCTGTGCAGCCCGGGCCGGGCGTTCAGGCGGGCCCGACGGTAAGGAAATGTCTGCGCGAAAAGTGCAAAAGGGCGCCGTAGGCGCCCTTTTGCATCATGCGACCCTGCCCGCCGCGACCAGCGAGGTTCAGATCGGCACGCGACGCAGCATCTCCACGCCGACTTCACCGGCGGCGATCTCGCGCAGCGCCGTGACACCGGGCTTGTTCTTGCTGTCGATCTTCGGCGCATGCCCCTGGCTCAGCATGCGCGCCCGATAGGTGGCCGCCAGCACCAGTTGGAACCGGTTGGGAATTTTCTGCAGGCAGTCTTCGACGGTGATGCGGGCCATGGATCTGATTTCCTTTGTTGAGCTCGATCGGCTCAGAGCAGATCGAGCGCCTTGAACACCTGGGATTTGTTGCGCCGCTGCGCGGCGAATTTCAGACGCTGCGAATGGACGACCGTCTTGAGATCGAACAGCGCTGTCTCGAACAGGGCGTTGATTATAACGAAGTCGAAGTCCTTCGCATGCGCCACCTCGGCGCGTGCATTGGCCATGCGCGTTTCGATCACCGCCGGCGCGTCCTCGCCGCGACGCAGCAGCCGCTGGCGCAGCTCGTCCCAGCTCGGCGGCAGGATGAAGATCAGCACGGCGTGCGTGAACAGGCGCTTGATCTGCAATGCACCCTGCCAATCGATTTCGAGCACCACGTCCTCGCCGGCGGCAAGCCGCGACGCGATGGCCTTGCGCGAGGTGCCGTACAGATGGCCGTGCACCGAGGCCCATTCGAAGAACTCGCCGCGGTCGGCCATGGCCCGGAAGCTGGCGTCGTCGATGAACCAGTATTCGCGGCCGTCTTGCTCCTGACCGCGCGGCGAGCGCGTGGTGTGCGACACTGACAGCGCCAGGTGCGAGTCGAGTTCGAGCAGCGCATTGACCAGGCTCGACTTGCCGGCGCCACTGGGCGCCGCCACGACAAACAGGTTGCCTGGCGTCTCGATCGGGGTCTCGGCGGGCATCGATCGGCTGGTCACGGCCGCAGTGTAGGGCGCACCCGAACGGCTGCGCTGCAGCGCTGCGCCGGGTGCCGTGACAAGACGCTCAAAACACCGTGTGGCGTGTCTCCAGCTGGGTGTCGACCGCGTGCAGCAGCGCGTGCAGATCGAGCGGTTTGGCCAGGAAGTCCGACGCGCCGCCGTTCAACGCGGCGTCGATGCGGTCCGGCGAGGTGTCGGCCGACACCACGATCACCGGCACGCGCGCCAGCCGCGGGTCGTCGCGCACGAGCTGTAGCACCTGCAGGCCGTCAATGTCGGGCAGGCCGATGTCCAGCAGGATCAGATGCGGGGGCCGTTGGCGCGCCGCGGCGAGTCCGTCGCGGCCGGTGGTGGCGACCGCCAATTCGATCTGCGGGCGATTGGACAGCATGCCGCGCATCAGCTCGACGTTGGTGTCGTTGTCTTCGATGTAGAGCACTCGGCGCCCTGAATACAGTTCTTCGTCGGCTTCGTCCGCGCTCGCGCTCGTCCCGGCGGCTTGTGTCTTGCGGGGCGCCGGCAGCACCAACGTGAACACCGAGCCCTCGCCCGGCTGGCTGTGCGCCTGCAGCGTGCCCCCCATCAACTCGGCCAGCCGCTTGGCGATGACCAGGCCGATGCCGGTGCCTTCGACCCCCAAGCGCTCGCGGCCGAGGCGATTGAAGGGCTGGAACAGACGTTCGAGCTGCTCGGCAGTCATGCCCAGACCGGTGTCGGCCACGTCGATCTGCACGCGCTGACCCACCAGCGACTGGCTGCGCACCAGCACATGGCCGCCCTCGCGGTTGTACTTCACCGCGTTGGACAACAGGTTGATGAGCACCTGCCGCACGCGCACCGAGTCGCCGCGCACCTCGTCGGCGTCCGGGTCGAACTCGCGCAGGACGGTGACGCCGCGGCGCGCCGCGGTGTCCTCGACCATGGCGACCGACGCCTCGATCGCTTCACGCACATTGATGCGCTGGTCGTGCAGCGCCAAGGTGCCGGCCTCGACACGCGACAGGTCGAGTACGTCGTTGATCATCGCCAGCAGGTGCCAGCCGGCCTGCTGGATGCGCGTCAGCCATTCGCGCCATGCGGGCTGCAGCCGCTCGCCGGCATGGTTGTCGAGCAGCTGCGCGAAGCCCAGGATGGCGTTGAGCGGCGTGCGCAATTCGTGGCTCATGCGCGCGACGAACTCGCTCTTGGCGCGGTTGGCGGCCTCGGCACTTTGCCGTTCCCGTTCGAGTTCGCGCAGCCGGATGGTTTCGCTGAGGTCCTGCACGGTGCCCACCGCGTGCAGCTCGCGGCCATCGATGTCGCGCACCACGCGCACGTTCACGCTCACCGGCACCACGCGCCCGCCGCGTTGCCGATAGCGCAGGGTGCGCCCGTCGGCCGATTCGGTGTCGCCACGCGCGCCAGGCTCGCTGGCCAGGCGGGAGTCGGCGATCTCCAGGTCGCTCAAGGTCATCCCCCGCAGCTCCTCGAGCGCGTAACCGGTGAGTCGGCAATAGGCCGGGTTGGCGTTGAGGATGCGGCCATCGGGAGCGGTCTGCACCAGCCCGGCAGTCACGGTGTCGAAGATGCTGCGCAACTCGCGTTCGTTGATCGCTGCCGCGCGTTCGGCGTGGCGCCGCTCGCGCGCCTCGCGTTGCGCCAGGCCTGTCATCGCCAGCAGCAACGCCGCCAGCAGCGCGCCGCCGACGATGCCCGGTCCAGCCACCAACCAGACGTTCCAGTGGCCACCACTGCGAATGGCGTCGATCAACGGTTGATCCACTCGCAGCAACCAGCGACGGCCGGCGAACTCGATGGTTTCCGACCGCTGCAGCAAGCCGTTGGCCTCGGTTTGCATCTCGCAGCCAGGCGCCCCGATCAGGCGACGCAGGCCCGCATCCGCCTCGAGGTCCGTCGCGCACAGCGCCAGACCCTCTGCGCCATGGCCGGCGTCGATGGCCAGCAGATGGCCGGGCTCGACTGTGACAGCCACCACGCCGCCGATGCTGCCGTCGAGCAAACGCAACGGGCGCACGACGTGGAGCCGCGAGTTCGCCTCGCCGGCGCCGGCCGCTTCGGCGGCGAATGCCGGGGTGGCACGCTCGGGCCCACCGGCGAGCGCGCGCAGCAGCGTCGCACGCCACTGCGGTACCGACAGCAGGTTGAGCCCCGGATCCTGTTCGATCGTGCTGCCGGCGCGCGGATCGATCGCCTGATGGCGTTGCACCAACAGGTCGCGATCCGATTGCAGCGTGGCTGACGGCACACCGCCATCCCGATCGTGCACACGAAAGCCGTCGAGCCCGCGGGCTCGCAACTGCTGCTCGTAAGGGGCGCGAGCCGTGCGATCGATGCGATCGACCCAGCCGAGTTCGACCACGCCGGGAGCGCCCATCCAGGGCAGCGCGAGCACCTGAAACTGCTCATCGCTGACGCGCGCTTGCGCGATCAACAAGGCGCCCCGCAACGCATTGACGCCGTCGATCACGCCGCGCAGCAACTCGTGGATCTGGCTCAGCTGCGCACGCGCATCGTCTTCGAACGAATCACGCGCGTGTTGCAGGTCCCAATGTGCCAGCGCCACAAACGCCGACAGCAATGCGCTCACGCTCAAGGTCAGCGGCACCCCGACCGACCAGCGTCTGTCGCGCCAATGCGCCTGCGGGTGGGCAAACAGCGTCCAGGCGATCGGCGCGCACAGCAGCATGCCGCCGCTCGCGGCACCGGCGTGCAGCACGAGCGCCAGCCCCAATTGCAGCGGGTCTGCGCTGGCCACTGCGGCCAGCACGGCAGCCGGCAGCGCGCCGACCAGCCCAGCCAGCAGTGCCGGCTTCAAGAGATGGCTGAACGTCTCGCGTGTGCTCTCCAGCACCAGGCGCCCGGCCCGATGCGTCGGGTGCAGCAACCACGCACCGGCAGCGGCGTGCACCGCGGCGGCGGCGACCGTCGCCAGCGCGGCGGCGTGCCACTCGAAACCGGTGGCGACCCATGCGCCGAGCACCAGGGCAGGCCAGGCGCCCCAGCCCCACGCGGCGGCGCCGGCGAGCGCCAAACCGGCCGCCGGGGCCAGCGCCGGCGCATTGCCGACCGGGCTCAGGAATTCGGGCGTGATGCGCGCCAATAGCGCATAGGCCAGGCCCAAAGCCACCAGCGCGACGCTGCGCGGCAGGCGCAGCGATGCGCGCGCGCTTACCATCGGCTCGGCTGAGGCCATGGTCGATCTTAGGTCAGCACGGCGCGGGCAACGATGACAACGCGCAACCGAGTCGCGGCGATGCGGCGACCACAGGGCAGCGGCATGCCCGCGCCGGCGTCACGTCATTCGATGTTTTGCACCTGCTCGCGCAACTGCTCGATCAGCACCTTCATGTCGACGGCGATGGTGGTCAACTCCAGAGTCGCCGATTTGGAACCCAGCGTGTTGGCCTCGCGGTGCAACTCCTGGATCAGGAAGTCCAGACGCTTGCCGATTTCGCCGCCGGCCTGCAGCAGCCGCTCGATCTCGTCGAGGTGCGCGCCGAGCCGCGCCAGTTCTTCGGCCACGTCGATGCGCAAGGCGAAAGCGGCCGCCTCATTCAGCGCGCGTTCACGCGGCGAGTCGGTGTCGGCGGCACCGGCGGCAGCCAGCGCCTCGTTGAAGCGTTCGATGAAACGTTGCTGCTGGCGCTGCACCAGGGCCGGCACCAGCGGCGCGGCCTGCGCGGCCAGCGCGCGCAACTGATGGACACGCTCGGACAGCACGGCGACCAGCCGGCCGCCTTCGCGTGCACGGGCGTCGCGCAGCGAGGCCGCACATTCGCGGGCAGCCTGCAGCGTGCAGGCCTGCAGGTCTTCATCGACGCCGGCGGGGCGGCTCCATTGCAGGATCTCACCGACGCTGAGCGGGCGCGCGCCGGGCAACCACGTCTGCACGGCCGACTCCAGACGCGCAAGCCGGCTCAATTGTTCGGGTGCAGGCATCGGCCAACCTGCATCGGCCTCCCGGTGTGTGACCACACGCAACTCGATCTTGCCGCGGCGGAACAGCGACGACACCGCTTCGCGCAGCGCAGGCTCGAGGCCGCGCAGTTCATCGGGCAAGCGCAACGAGAGATCGAAGAAACGGCCGTTGACAGACCGCAACTCCACAGTGACGCCGGCGCGTGAACTCGTGCTGTCTTGCACGTGTGCGATCGGTGTCGCCTTGGCGCTTGCGAAACCGGTCATGCTGTAAACTGCCATCGCCCTTCGCGCCGAAAAAAATCGATTATGTCAAAGCCGAAACCAGCGCCGTTGCCGGCCGGCACTGTGGTGGGCGGCTACCAAGTCGTGAAGAAACTCGCGGCAGGTGGTTTCGGCGTCGTCTATTTGGCAGAAGACGAGAGCCGCCATCTGGTGGCGATCAAAGAATACCTGCCGGCGTCGCTCGCTGAGCGCTCACCCGGCGAATTGACGCCGCGCGTCAAACCCGAGAAGCAGCCGCTGTATCGGCTGGGCCTGAAGAGCTTCTTCGAAGAGGGCCGCTCGCTTGCGCAGATCAGCCACCCGAGCGTGGTCTCGGTGCTGAACTTCTTTCGCGAGAACGAAACCGTCTACATGGTGATGAATTACCTGCAGGGCGACACGCTGCAGGATTTCATCGTCACCGCGCGCGATCTCAAGCGCGACAAGGTGTTCCGCGAATCGACGATCCGCTCGTTGTTCGACGAAATCCTGCGCGGCTTGCGGATCGTGCACCAGCACAAGATGCTGCACCTGGACATCAAGCCGGCCAACATCTTCATCACCAACGACAACAAGGCGGTGATGCTCGACTTCGGCGCCGCGCGCGAGGTGCTGAGCAAAGAGGGCAACTTCATCCGCCCGATGTACACGCCAGGCTTCGCGGCGCCCGAGATGTACCGGCGAGACGGCACGCTGGGGCCGTGGACCGACATCTACGCGATCGGCGCCTGCATCTACGCCTGCATGCAGGGTTATCCGCCCAACGATGCACCGCAGCGCATCGACAAGGATCGCCTGGCGCTGAGCCTCTCGCGCCTGCGCAACGTGTACTCCGACAACCTGATCGAAGTGACCGAGTGGTGCATGTCGCTCGATCCGCTGTCGCGCCCGCAAAGCGTGTTCGCGCTGCAGAAGGAACTGGCGCGCGAGACCGAGCGCCGCTACACCAAGCTCAGTTTCGGCGAGCGGCTGAAGCTGCAGCTCGAGAACCTCAAAACCGGCGCCAAACCGTGAGCCGCCACGTCGCCTCGCTCCTGGCCCGCGGCCCCCTGAGGGGCCACTTCGCGTCCCGTGGGGCCTCGGCCGGCTTGGCAGCGGCCCGGCGCTCGGCCGGTTCCCGCTGACAACAAGGTCCTACGGACATGCGCTTCTCCGTTTATCAGGTCAGCCGCAAGGGCGGCCGCGACAAGAACGAAGACCGCATGGGCTATTGTTATACGCGCGACGCGGGGCTGTTCGCGCTGGCCGACGGCATGGGCGGGCACCCCGAGGGCGAGGTCGCCTCGCAGCTCGCCTTGCAGACCCTGGCGGCGCTGTTCCAGCGTGACGCCAAACCCACGCTGGCCGAGCCGTTGCGTTTTCTGCACGAGGCCATCATCGCCGGTCATCACCAGTTGCTGCGCTACGCCACCGAGAAGGCGCTGATCGACACGCCGCGCACCACGGTCGTCGCCTGCCTGATGCAGGGCAACGCCGCGTATTGGGCGCACTGCGGCGACTCGCGGCTGTACTTCGTGCGCGGCGACAAGTTGATCGCGCGCACCCGCGACCACTCGTACTCGGAGCTGCAGGAAACGCTGTCGCAGGTGGTGCCCGTGGGCGAGCGCTTCAACCGCAACGTGCTGTTCACCTGCCTGGGCTCACCCGGCAAGCCGGTGGTCGACACCGCGGGCCCGTTGCTGCTGCAACCGCACGACCGCGTGCTGCTGTGCTCCGACGGCCTGTGGGGCAGCGTCAGCGATGCGGTGATCACCGAGCACCTGGCGGCGCGCCCGATCTCCGACGCGGTGCCCGAGCTGGTGGAGTTGGCGCTGCGCACCGGCGGTGCCAAGAGCGACAACGTGACGGTGCTCACCGCCGAATGGGAAGCCGCCGAAGACGGCGAGGGCACCGCCGAGGTGTCGACTCAGGCGCTGGGCGACGAGGTGTTCGCCTCCACCATCCAGGCCAGCCTGCTGGGCGAGGGCGCGCCGGTCGACGAGCTCGACGAGGCCGAGATCGAGCGTTCGATCAAAGAGATCAACGAGGCGATCAAGCGCTCGTCACAGAAGAAGTCCTGAGGATTTCGTTGCCATGAGTTCATTCGAGCGCACGCTCGGTCGTGCCGCCGATGCCTTGCGACCGGTCACCATCCAGCGCGGCTACACGCGTCACGCCGAAGGCTCGGTGCTGGTGGCGTTCGGTGACACCCGCGTGCTGTGTACCGCATCGGTCGAAGACAAGGTGCCGCCGCACCAACGCGGCAGCGGGCAAGGCTGGGTCACCGCCGAGTACGGCATGCTGCCGCGTGCCACCCACACGCGTGGCGATCGCGAGGCGGCGCGCGGCAAACAAAGCGGTCGCACACAGGAGATCCAGCGCCTGATCGGCCGCGCGATGCGCTGCGTGTTCGACCTGGCGGCGCTCGGCGAACGCACGATCGTGCTCGACTGCGATGTCTTGCAGGCCGATGGCGGCACGCGCTGCGCGGCGATCACCGGCGCCTACGTCGCCGCGCACGACGCGGTGAACTGGTTGCTCGGCAAACGGGCGATCGCCACGTCGCCGCTGCGCGACCAGGTGGCCGCGGTGTCGGTGGGCATCGTGCAGGGCGTGCCGCTGCTCGACCTCGAGTATGTGGAAGACTCGGCGTGCGACACCGACATGAACGTGGTGATGACAGGCTCCGGCGGTTTCGTCGAAGTGCAGGGCACCGCCGAAGGCCAGACCTTCTCGCGCGTCGAGATGGACCGCCTGCTCGCGCTGGCCGACAAGGGGATTCGCGAACTGCTCGCGGCGCAGCGCTCGGCGCTGGGGATCGGCTGATGCGGTTGATCCTGGCGTCCCACAACGCCAAGAAGCTGATCGAGTTGCAGGCGTTGCTGGCGGGGTTTCCGGTGCAGCTGGTTGCGCAGCCGACATTGCAGATCGCGGAGGCCGAAGAGCCGCACGCCACTTTCATCGAGAACGCGTTGACCAAGGCCCGCCATGCGGCGGCGCATGCGAAGGGGCCGGCGATCGCCGACGATTCAGGGCTGTGTGTCGATGCACTCGGCGGCGAGCCTGGCGTGGCGTCGGCCCACTATGCACCGGTGGTCGCTGGTGCGGGCGATCGCGAGCAGCGCCGCGCCCGGCAGGATGCCGCCAACACCGCTTTGCTGTTGCAGCGCATGCAGGATGTGGTGGATCGCCGAGCACGCTTCGTCAGCACGCTGGTGGCCTTGCGGCACGCGAACGATCCCGAACCGCTGATCGCCTTCGGCCGTTGGCAGCTAGAGTTGCTGCACCAGCCGCGCGGCAGCGGCGGCTTCGGCTACGACCCGGTGGTGCGGGTGCCGACGCACGATTGCAGCGTCGCCGAGTTGCCGCCGGCGCTGAAGAACCAGATCAGCCACCGCGCGCTGGCGGCACGCCAGATGCGCTTGCTGATGCGGGAGGTCTGGCAGCTTGGTTGAGACGACGCGTGCGGCAACGGTCGAGCATCACCTGAGGCCCGGCACGCTGCAACTCGCCGCGCTGCCGCCGCTGGCCTTGTATGTGCACCTGCCTTGGTGCCTGGCCAAGTGCCCGTACTGCGATTTCAACTCGCACGAGATGGCGCCTTCTGCGTTGCCCGAAGCGCGCTACCTGCAGGCGCTGCGCGCCGACCTCGAGGCGGCGCTGCCGCTGGTGTGGGGGCGGCCGATCGTCAGCGTGTTCATCGGCGGCGGCACGCCGAGCCTGTTCTCGCCCGACGGCATCGACTCGCTGCTGTCGGGCGTGCGCAGTCTCTTGCCATTGGAGCCCGCTTGCGAAATCACCCTCGAGGCCAACCCCGGCACCTTCGAGCGCGAGCGTTTTCGGGCCTTTGCACAGGCCGGCGTGAATCGCCTGTCGATCGGCGTGCAGAGCTTCGACGATGCGCTGCTGGCTCGCATCGGCCGTGTGCACGACGCCGAGCAGGCGCGGGCCGCGGTACAGGAAGCGCGTGAATCATTCCAGCGCTTCAACCTCGATCTGATGTACGCGCTGCCGGGCCAGACGCTGCAGATGTTGCAGCGCGACTTGGAGCAGGCGCTGGCTTTCGAGCCGCCGCACCTGTCGGTGTACCACCTGACGATCGAGCCCAATACCCGCTTCGCGCGCGACCCGCCGCCGCGCCCCGACGGCGACCTGGCCAGCGACATGCTCGACATGATCGTCGATCGCACGGCGCAGGCCGGGCTCGCGCGCTACGAGGTGTCGGCCTTCGCGCGAACGGGCCGCGAGTGCGTGCACAACCTGAACTACTGGCAATTCGGCGACTACCTGGGCATCGGCGCCGGCGCGCACAGCAAGCTCAGCTTCCCGCATCGGGTAGTGCGCCAGCAGCGTTGGCGTGAGCCCGCGGCCTACATGACGCACGCGCTCGCCGGCCGGGCGGTCAGCAACGAGCATGAGGTGGCGCGCGACGCGTTGGCGTTCGAGTTCATGCTCAACACGCTGCGCCTGCGCGAAGGTTTTGCCACCAACCTGTTCGTCGAGCGCACCGGCTTGCCATGGTCGAGCGTCGAGCCGGCGCTGGCGCAAGCCGAACGCCGCGGCCTCATCGAACGCGACGCTTCGCGGGTATGGCCGAGCGCGCGCGGGTTCGACTTCTTGTCCGACCTACAGCAGCTGTTTCTGCCGGAGTCGTGAGCGGCGAGGCGTCGCTCGCCGACCAGGCGCGCGCCGACGCCTCGATCTGCTCGTGCAGCCAGCGACGCAACGCGGCCAGCGGCCGCCAGTCGTGCAACGCGGGCGGGTAGACGAGCCAGTAGGCATCGACCATCTCCTCGTGCAGGGCGAGGCTCGACAGCCGGAACAGCCGCCGTCCGCGCAGCGCATCGGCGGCCAGCACCTCGCGCGCCAACGCGATGCCGATGTTCTGTTCGGCTGCCTGCAGCATCAGGCCGGCGTCGTTGAACACCGCCACCGGATTGACGCGCGCCTTCACGCCCGACAGCGCAAACCAGCGTTGCCACAGGTCGGCGTCGCCGAGCAGCGGCTCACGCACCAGCGCGGCCACGTCGCGCCCGAGCAGGCGTTGCGCCGCCTGCGGTGAACCCACCGGCACGCGTGGCGAGTCGATCAGCCGCTCGGCGTGCAGGCCGCGCCACTGGCCGCCGCCCTGGCGCAGCGCGGCGTGGAAGCCCTCGCGCTGCAGATCGACCACCTGCTGCGACGCGTCGAGTTCGATCGCGATGTCGGGATGGCGCGCATGCCAATCGCCCATGCGTGGCAGCAGCCAACGCTGCGCGAACGACGGCAGCGCGGTCACGCGCATGCGCGCCCGGGCGCCGGCGGCCGTCGCCGTGGCCGCGCGCACGCCGGCATCGATCTGGTCGAGCGCAGGGCCGATCGCCTGCAGCAGCGCGGACCCCGCGGCATTGAGCACGATGCGACGCGCGCGGCGATCGAACAACTGCAGGCCCATCTGCGTTTCGAGCTGGCGCAACTGCTGGCTGACAGCGCTGTGCGTGAGGTGCAGTTCCTCGGCGGCCGCGCGCAGGTTGCCGGTGCGTGCGATGACCCGAAAGCTGGGCAGGGTGTGCAGGGGCAGGCGCGACATGTTGTTCAGTATGCCTTACCAACTGGGGTCGAAAAAGTCGATTCCACGCCGATGCGTGGATGCTTATGCTGCCCACCATTGTCTCAGGAGGTTGCATGGAATCCACCTGGTCCCGCCCCATCCCGGTCTCCCGCGGCGCCTGGCTGCGCATCGGCGACGGTGTGCTCGACGCCCTGTCATCGGGCGCCTCGGCGCTGCATCGGCTGTGGTCATCGTGGCAGGCTTCGCGCCGGCAGGCGCAGGAGTTTCGAGCCCTGCGCGAACTCAGCCCCGGCGTGCTGCGCGACATCGGTGCGGCGCCCGAGTGGGTCAACGAGGCGCAACGCTGGCGAGACCAGCACGACACGACACGCGACACCTTCCTGCGCAGCCTGTAGGCATGGCCATCGGCAGGGGGGCGACGGCGGCGGCTGCGCGCCGCAGCTCAGATGCGGTGGGTGTGGCTGCCGACGGTGGTCTTCAGGCGGGTGATCAGCGCGGCGGCGATGCGCGCCAGCGGTAGCACCTCGTGCGCGGCACCGCGGGCGATCGCCTCGCGCGGCATGCCGAAGACCACGCAGCTGGCCTCGTCCTGGCAGACGTTGTAGCTGCCGGCGTCGCGCATCGCGCGCATGGCCGACGCGCCGTCGCCGCCCATGCCGGTGAGCATCACGCCCAGTGCATTGGGGCCGACCACGCGCGCCGCTGATTCGAACAGCACTTCCACCGACGGTTTGTGGCGGTTGACGGCCTCGCCGTCGCGCACCCGCGCCACGTAGTTGGCGCCGCTGCGTTCGACCGACAGGTGCAGGCCACCCGGCGCCAGATAGGCATGGCCGGGCAGCAGGCGCTCGCCGTCGACCGCCTCCTTGACGCGGATATGGCACAACGAGTCCAAGCGTTTGGCGTAGCTGGTGGTGAAGCCGGCCGGCATGTGCTGGGTGATCAGGATCGCCGGCATGTCGGCGGGCAGCTCGGTCAATACCGACTTGGTGGCCTCGGTGCCGCCGGTGGAGGCGCCGATGAAGATCAGCTTCTCGGTGGACAGCCGCCCCATCGATGTCAAGCCAAGCGGTGCAGCGGGCATGCCGCCGGGCTCGAGCGGCGCCGCGGCGGCCAGGCGGCGCACCTGCGCGCGCGCCGCGATGCGGATCTTGTCGGTGATGTCGTCGGCCAGCCGTTGCAGACCTTCGGCCACGCCGATCTTGGGTTTGCACACGAAGTCGATGGCGCCGAGCTCGAGCGCGCGCAGGGTCACTTCAGCGCCGCGTTCGGTCAGTGTGCTGACCATCACCACCGGCGTCGGGCGCAGCCGCATCAGGCGCGACAGGAAGTCGATGCCGTCCATGCGCGGCATCTCGACGTCCAGCGTGATCACGTCGGGGTTGACCGAGCGGATCAACTCGCGCGCGGCCAGCGGGTCGGCCGCCGCGCCCACGCACTGCATGTCGCTCTGGCGGTTGATGATCTCGCCGAGCAGGCCGCGCACCAGCGCCGAATCGTCGACCACCACCACACGGATGCGAGCTCGGGTGTCCATCGCGCCGCTGCCTTCAGAACAGGTCGACCGAGCCACCACCGGTGGCCTGCGGTGCGGCTCTCTCGGCCGCGGCGCGCTCTTGTGCGACCAGGGCCGCGGGGTTGCTCGGCGCCAGCCGCTTGACCAGCGCCTTGCCGCTGGCGGGCAGCAGGCACACCTTGCGCGCGCAGACGTCGAGCACGTCCTTGCTGACCACCGGGATGCGCTCGGTGGCCAGGTACTCGAGCACGAATTTCGTGTTGCGCTCGCCGACGTTGATGCTGGTCATCGACGCAATGACCGCACCGCCGCCGAACACCTTGGCTTCCAGCGTCGAGCGCGAGGCGCCGCGCTTGAGCAGCTGGTTGATCAACAGCTCCATCGCATAGGAACCGTAACGGCCGGAGCCGCCGGTGCCCTCGGGCAGCATGAAGTGGTTCATGCCGCCGATGCGGCGTTCGCGGTCCCACAGGCAAGCCGCGATACAGGAGCCGAGCGTCGTCACGACCAGCATGTCTTCGTCGGAGACGAAGAATTCCCCCGGCAGCACCTTGACCGCGTCGTTCTTGAAGTTGGCATCCCAGAAGAAGAACGAGGCCTCGCCTGGCGCGCGCGGCGCCGTGCGCAGCCGATCCAGGCGTGCGCCGGGCAGGCTGCCCGGTGCGGATGCGACAACGGGCAAATGCATGCTCACACTTTCACGTAGATGGTCTTGCCGCGCAGGCGGAACAGCTCGCGCGCCTGCGTGAAGTTCTCCGAGTGCCCCACGTACAACAGGCCCCCGGGCCGCAGCGCAGCATGCAACCGCTCGAGCACGCGGCGCTGGGTGGCGGCGTCGAAGTAGATCATCACGTTGCGGCAGAACACGATGTCGAACGGCTCGCCCAGATCCCAGCGCGGATCGATCAGGTTGAGCGCGCGAAAACCGATGCGTTGCGCGAGCGCTGGGCGCACGCGGATGCGGCCCGCGTTGGAGCCCTTGCCGCGCAGGAAGTGGCGCTGCAGCCGCGCCGGCGACAGGCCGCGGGCGTCGGCGCCGTAGACGCCGCGCTCGGCGGTGGCTAGCACCGTGGTGTCGATGTCGCTGGCCAAGATCTCGGTGCGGGAGGTCGCTCCCAGTGTCTCGTCGACCACCATCGCGATCGAGTAGGCCTCCTCGCCGGTGGAGGCCGCGGCGCACCAGATGCGCAAGTCGCGCCCCGCGCGTTCACGCAGATCGTGCGCCAGGCAGTCGAAGTGGTGCGCCTCGCGAAAGAATGACGTCAGGTTGGTGGTCAGGCCGTTGACGAACTGCTGCCATTCGGCACGGGCGCCGTCGTCGCCCTGCTGCAGCCAGCCCAGGTAGTCGCTGAACGAGCGGTGCCCGGTCTCGCGCAGGCGGCGCGACAACCGGCTGTAGACCATGGCTTGCTTGCCGGCGTGCAGGTTGATGCCCGCATGGTCGTAGATCAGGCGGCGCACGCGCTCGAAGTCTTGCGCCGAAAACGCGAACTCCTGCTCCAGACCAGGATACGAATGGGCGGGGCTGCTCTCGCGAAGGGAGGCTGGCATGGCGTGAGGAAACGGTGGCGTGGCATCTTGCCGCCGCACAGATGCTTGCGTGTCCTGAGATGGACCACGTTTGACGCTCATTTCGCGGCCCTGAGGGGGCAGGTGCCGCTAGACTGGCCGTGTCGATTTCAGAGGTGCACATCACCCGGACCCGCGACGTGGAACCAAACGCGAGCGCCCAGCCAGCGCACCCAGCGGGTGCGCCGCTCGTGCGTGGGCTCAACCCGGAGGTCGCGCTGCAACTGCTGCAGCAATCGGGCCACGGCGCGCTGCCCGGCGAGCCGCTGAGCGATGCCTGGCTGCAGGCGCTGATCGATGCGCTGGTCGACCTGTCCAGCCGCGACGCGCTCACCGGCCTGGCCAATCGACGCAGTTTCGAGCTGGCGCTGGCGCGCGAGATCGATCGCGTGGCGCGGTCTGGCGAGCCGGCGTTGCTGCTGACGCTGGACATCGACCACTTCAAGAAAGTCAACGACACCCATGGCCATGCCGCAGGCGACCTCGTGATCCAGGCGGTCGGTCGCGCGTTGGCCGACACCGTGCGCCCGATGGATCTGGTGGCTCGCGTCGGCGGCGAAGAGTTTTCGATCGTGCTGCCCAACTGCCCAGCCGCGTTCGGCCCGCAGGTGGCCGAGCGCATCCGCAAACGCGTGGCGCGCCAGCCGGTGGACATCGCGCCGGGCGAGGCGGTGGCGGTGACGGTGAGCGTGGGCGGCGCTTTCGCGCCGCAATGGGTGCGCACCACCGCACGGCTGTGGATGGATCGCACCGACCTGCAGCTGTATCGCGCCAAGAGTGAAGGACGCAACCGCTGCTGCCTGGAGCCCACCGCCGTGCCGCTGGTGAGTGCCGAAGAAAAGGGGCTGTTGTTCGCCAGCTCGACATTTCAGGATTTCTCATGATGGCCGCGGTACCCACCCCCACGCAAGACAAAGCCGGTGCGCCACCGGCGGCGAGCCACGGCGCCTGCATCACCGCCATCACCAGCGGCAAAGGCGGCGTCGGCAAGACCTTCGTGTCGGCCAACCTGGCCGCCGCGTTGGCGCGCCAGGGCGAGCGCGTGCTGGTGCTCGACGCCGACCTCGGGTTGGCGAATCTCGACGTGGTGCTCAACCTGTACCCCAAGCTGACGCTGCACGACGTGTTCACCGGGCAGACCAAGCTCGAAGACGCGATCCTGCCGGCGCCCGGCGGCTTCTCGGTGCTGCTGGCCGGCTCGGGAATGATCGAGTACTCGCGCCTCACGCCCACCGTGTGCGACCAGTTGCAGGACGTGATCCACCGCGTGCGTCCGCGCTTCGACCGCGTGCTGCTCGACACCGGCGCCGGCATCTCCGACGTCGTGCTCTACACCGTCTCGCTCGCCGACGAGGTGCTGATCATCTGCACGCCCGAGCCGACCTCGCTGACCGACGCCTACGCCACCATCAAGGTGCTGGCCACCACGCAGCCGCGGCGCTTGATCCGACTGCTGGTCAACCAGGTGCAGCGGCCGGGCGAGGCGCGTGCCATCCGCAAGCAGTTGCAGCTGGTGGTCGACCGCTATGTCAACTCGGGGCTCGACAAGCCGGTGATGATCGAACTGCTGGGCGAGGTGCCCTACGACGCGACGGTGCGCGAGTCGGTCATCAAGCGCGAGCTGCTGCTCGAATGTGCGCCGGGCTCGGCGGCGGCGCAGGCCATCGTGGCCGCGGCGGCCAAGCATCTGGCGGGCTGACGTGACCGCGCTCGCATGAGCGGTGACGCGACGCCGTTCGATCGGCTGGGTGGCGAGACCGCGGTGCGCGCGCTGGTCGACCGCTTCTACGATCTGATGGACCTCGAGCCCGCGTACGCCGGCCTGCGCGCACTGCATCCCACCGCGCTGGAGGGTTCACGCGACAAGTTGTTCTGGTATCTGTGCGGCTGGCTGGGCGGCCCCAACCACTACATCGAGCGCTACGGCCACCCGATGCTGCGCGCGCGCCATTTGCCGTTTGCGATCGGCAATGCCGAGCGCGACCAATGGATGGCGTGCATGACGCAGGCGCTGCAGGAATGCGGCGTCGACACCGCGTTGGCGCACGGCTTGCGCCACGCCTTCCAAGGCACCGCCGACTGGATGCGCAACCGTGCTGGCTGAGGCGTATCGCGAGGGCGAGCCAATACACCTCGTGAACGTCGGCAACAAGGCCGCGCGCCGCGCGCGAGATGGCCGGCACTGGAAACCAGTTGCCTAAGGCCCGACAACGACTTCCCACTGTGTCAGGGGAG
>Ga0326726_10000172_pt1 | contig 63290 bp, 55 predicted proteins | sample MHFenrmetagenome_2_FD_207603 | JGI IMG/M metagenome (GOLD analysis project Ga0326726, IMG submission 207603) | Lab enriched peat soil microbial communities from Michigan Hollow, Ithaca, NY, United States - MHF15MN | ecosystem: Environmental > Terrestrial > Soil > Wetlands > Peat | place: USA... | reverse complement strand
ATCTATCATATGTTTTTCAATTACCGGGATAGCGCTTGATACTTCTGATTCATCAACACGTAATGCCGTTTCAATCATATTTAGGTATTCTGGTTTCCAGTTATCTCCATACTGCGTTTTAGAAAGACGATTTAAATTTATGAGAGTATTTATCCAATTGCAGCAGACTGAAATATCAATCTGCAAGCCATTAAGTGCAATTTGACGAGCATCCTTTGATTTAGATAAGACTTTACTCTCCACTTCTATTCTTAATTTGATTTTTTCAATATCTTTTATTAGTTCATGCAAGGCATCAACAAGCCTTGTGTTATCCATTTCCTGCCACGCTTCCATGGAAATAAATGATTTATTAATATTGCTTTATGTTTGTAAATCAAGGCATTTTTGATTCTTGAAGTAAATTATTTTAAGACGACATTCCCGAAATGCCGGACAATCACCTCTTTGTCTATGAAACGATACTCTTTCGGCAACCGAACCGCCTGACTGCGGCCCGATGTAAATATTTTCGCTGTGTCCGTGAGATTTCCTCCTATGTACTCCCATGTATATATATCAACGATAATCTTCATTGAGAAGAACTCCAAATACTCAGGTGTTCTGGGCATTGCCAATCACAGGACGCACGCCATGCATCCCACATCTTCAACCTATCCGAACTTATCCATCCAATCCCCTCACTTCCCCCACAAGCGCCAGCAGCAAGGGTCTACCGTGTCTGAGAAGCCGGTCGGCGAGACTGTTGATGCGGCGATGCAGCCGCCGCAGACCGGGCGGATCGGGCAGCCGTCGCAGGCTTTCATGCCGCGTCGAAGGGCGGCGCTTGCCGGTGAAAAATAGACCTCTTCAAGCGTCTCTTCCCACAGGTTGCCCATGCGCGACGGCAGCTTTCGGCAGCCGTGAACTTCGCCGTCGGGGAGCAGTACCACCCCGTCAAAGGCGATGCCGCAGCCGGAGCCGGTGCAACCGGTGGTTGTTTTTTCACCACGTTCCCAGAGCGCCAGATTGATGAGGCTCTCCTTGTACGAGGCGATACGGCTGCTCTCGGCAAAGGCGAGGTACTCTTCGAGAAACGCTTTGTACTCGCCGGGAGAAATCTGCATGAGAGCAGCGCCCTCGCCCGTCTGCGAGAGGCGCGTGAAGTTGAATGCATCGGTCCGCCCCTCAAGCTCCCGGACAAGCGGCAGCACTTCGTGGAGATTTTCCTGGTGCAGCGTCAGCATGACGCCTGCCGGAATGTTGTATTGTTTCAGGAGATCGAGAAACTCCATCACCCTGTCGAAGGAACCCTCTCCGCGGATGCGGTCATTGCAGCTTCTTCGGCCTTCGAGGCTTACCTGAAACTGCCCCGGCGGCTGAATCGCACAGAGCTTTTCAAACTGATCCTGCGAGACCGGATTACCGAGAATATCGACCTCGATCCCGCGATGTACCGCTTCCTGGTAGAGTTCAAAGAATCTCGGATAGAGGAACGGATTTCCGCCGGTGAAGTCGATGTGACCAACCACCCAGTGTTCATGGCAGAAGCTCTGAAACTGGTCGAGGGCGCGAATCGCCTGCGCCTCGGTCAGGTGGGAACGCTCGCTCCGGTCATAGCAGTGCCGACAGTGCAGGTCGCAAGCGTTGGTGATATGCCACTGCAAACCGAAATGGGCAAGGGTGAAGAGGTCATCTTTCAGGTCGTGGCCGAACAGCTCGGGATCACGGCGCAAGAGCGTTGCCGGGGCCTTGAGAACTCCTTTACGGTCGAGAAAGGAGAGAATCCGGTAAAAGCGGCTGACGGGAAGATCGTGCGCTTCGGCGAGGCGTTTCAGATTCAGATGCTCGGTGACAATTTTCAGGCCAAGCAGATCATCCTTGTCCGCCGGGGCTTGCCGCATTCGCCCGCTGGAGGGATCCTGCCACGTGAGATGAACCACACCGCCACGAGCCTCCATCCGGAGCGAATCAGCAAGCCGATAACGGCTTCCACGTCTGCGACTGTCCATCAGTTTGTTTCAGCAGCGTTTACTGAGAGCGATGGCAGCAGCTATTTTGCGGCATTTGCAGAAGCATCGACCTGAACCGCAGGCGTCATTCCCGCACATTTTTTCCCTGCAACATTATCTTTCAGCTCTACCGCGCTCTTGGTGACTTCACTCTCTTTTACCGCCGGGACGACTTTTTTCATTCCTGCACATTTTTTCCCGGCCTTACCCTCCTTGACCTGCGGGCTTTCGGGCTGATCCGCAGCCATCAGAGGAAGCGAGCCCCCGCTGATGAGAGTTGAAATACCTATCGATGCCAGCACGCCTTTAACCGATTTTTTCATGACCTTTCTCCTTTCAGGGATAGTGTTGAACGGATGATTCTGAGAAAAACAACTTACTGAATACAGAGAAGTTACTGGAAAACGCCATTCCAAACAACCAACCCTTCCGAGCGATCTCGCTTCACCGGATGCCGAGTTGCTTGCGTTTTCGCCAGAGCGTTGCCTGGTCGATGCCGAGGATGGTGGCTGCGTCCTGGAGCGAGGCGGTTTCGGCCAGCACTTTGCGGATGTGCTGCTCTTCGATGCGGTCGAGAGAGACCGGGTCGCCAATTCTGAGCGGCGTTATTTTCGACGTCATCGACTCCGGCAGCAGCCCGGCGTCGATCTGGAGTGCGTTGCAGAGAATGACCGCCCGTTCGATGACGTTGCGCAGCTCGCGGATGTTGCCCGGCCAGGTGTAGCTTCTGAAGATGCCGAGAACGTCGTCCGTGAATCCCTGGATTGGCTTGTGGTTTTCGGTATTGAAGTAGGCGAGCAGGCTGTTGGCGAGCGGCTCAATGTCGCCGGGCCGTTCGGCGAGCGTCGGCAACTCGATCGGCACCACGTTCAGGCGGTAGTAGAGGTCTTCCCGGAAGCGCCCCTCTTTCACGGCCTGTTCGAGATCGGTATTCGTCGCCGCAATGATGCGCACATCGGCTTTGCGGGTGTGCTGGTCGCCCACGCGCTCGTACTCGCGCTCCTGGATGAAGCGCAGCAGCTTGGGCTGGATGGCAAGCGGTAAATCTCCGATTTCATCGAAAAAGAGCGTGCCGCCCTCGCACGCGCTGACCCTGCCGGGATTGTCCCGGAGCGCGCCGGTGAAGGCTCCTTTGACGTGCCCGAACAGCTCGCTCTCAAGCAGATCCTTGCTCAAGGTCGGGCAGGAGATGACGCCGAACGGCCCTTTCGCCCGCCTGCTCATCAGGTGAATCGACCGGGCGAGCACAGTCTTGCCGGTGCCGCTCATACCGCGGATGAGCACGACGGCTTCCGACGAGGCGACCTGCCGGGCCAGCATTAGAGCACGTTGCATCGCCGGTTCCCGGCTATCGATCTCCAGTTCGGCGGAGGTTTTTTCGCGTGTTGTCGGAGACGGCATCAGGCGCTTTTCCATCTCGCAGAACGAGGCGATCTGCGCAATCACGTGGTCGAGCCGGTTGAAGTCGAACGGTTTGGTGATGTAATCGGTCGCGCCGCGCTTCATCGCTTCGACGGCGGTTTCGACGGTCGCATAGGCGGTGATGACCACGAGCTTCATCCAGGGAAAAGATTTCACCATCTCCGGAATGAGGTCGAGGCCGCTCTCCGTGCCGAGCCGCAGATCGACAAGGGCGAGATCGAAGCGTTGCGAGGCCGCAGCCTCCATGGCGCTCCGCACGCTGCTGGCGGTGCTCACCTTGTGGCCACGCGACTCCATGAAGATGGTCAGCGTTTTCCTGATATTCGCCTCGTCGTCGATGATGAGGATGTTGAGTGATGACATGCTCGAACCTTTACGTTGTTCCGGTCTGATAACGGCATATGGCAATATAGGCATCGATCCGGTTTCAACGCGCATCCGCTTCGGGCATAGTTGCAGACAGGTATCGATGATGCCGCCAGCCAGAGTGATGGAAATCAGCGTACATCTGATTAGATTGCCATTGAGTCAACGATTGAGCATCTTGAGAAATATGGCGGGCTTATCGTGGTGCTATGAAGTAATTTTATCTGACCTCATGCTCGACAATATGAAAGGCGGTCTCAGAGCCGTATCGATATTCGAAGCTGGGAAGGGAGTGCTGGTGCTGCTGCTGAGCCTGTCGCTCTACACCTTCGCGCATCACGACTTTCGGCACATCGCTGCCGGATTCGAGAGGCGATGGCATGTCGATCTGACCCATCACATGCCGGGTTTTGTCAAAATGCTCATGCAGAATCTGACCGAAGCGCGTCTGCATCTGATTGTTTTCGTGGCGGTTATCTACTCCCTGATGCGCTTCGTCGAGGCCTACGGCTTGTGGTTCGAGCGACGCTGGGCTGAGTGGTTCGCCCTCTGGAGCGGGGGCGTGTACCTGCCGGTCGAACTCTATGAACTGGCCAAAGGTTTCAGCTGGCTGAAGCTTGGATTTCTGGCGGCAAATCTGCTGATCGTGCTGTATATGGTTCTGGCGCTAAGGCGTAGCAAGGGTTCATCGATGCGAGCGGCGGGGTGAGCGGAAGGTTCAGATTTTACGCATTATAAAGTAAAATGGCAGTTTTTTCAGTCAATAGTTCCGAGCCTCGAAGCAGCGATCAGGAGCTGGTCTCGAGGGCGCTTGACAACAAGCAGCAGTTCGCCGCGATTGTTCAGCGCTACGAGACGGCGCTCCTCCGCTACATTGTCCGCCAGGGATGCCGTGACAATGGGATGGCGCAGGATGTCCTGCAGGAGGTGTTCATCAAGGCGTACCTTCACCTGAATGATTACGACACCACACTGCCTTTTTCTTCGTGGATCTACAGGATCGCCCACAACGAAACTATCAGTCATTTTCGAAAGGAAAAGAACCGCCCGCTCGTATTGGAAATGGGGGCGGATGACGAGTTTTTCGGAAAAATCGCCGACGATCTCGGCTTTTCCCGGCAGGAGATCGAGCGCTATCACGACACCGATATTCAGACAGCGCTGCAAGCGCTTGAACCGCGCTACCGCGACATCATTGTTCTGAAATTTTTCGAAGAGAAGTCCTACGATGAGATATCCGATATTCTGCAGATGCCTCAGGGCACCGTGGCAACGCTGATCAATCGGGCCAAAAAGAAAATAAAGTCATACCTGGAAAAGAATTAAAGGCTGATAGCCATGCCGAAAACCAGTTCCGATAAAATTATCAGGGAGATAGAGAAGCGGAGGGTCGTGCCGATCCCGCGCTGGCATTTCATCCTGAAAAGCGCGGTATTCTGGGCGCTCGCCCTGATTTCGGTCGTCACCGGAGCCATCTCGATGGTTACGGCTATTTACGTCTTTTTCGATAACGATTACATCGTCGATCGCGCCGGTATCGAGAAGTTTTTCGTCGAGCGTCCCTTTGTCGAGGTCATCGTGCAGAGCATTCCCTATGTGTGGTTGCTTGCTCTGGGTCTGTTCATTCTCGCTGCTTATTATGGATTCCGCCACACCCGCAAAGGCTACCGTTATCCGACCTATCGGGTTATTTCCGTTTCGCTATTGCTGAGCGCGCTCTTGTGCGGCATACTCGACACGTTCGATATCGGTAGATATATCCATCGCTATCTGATCGAAAATGTTCAGGGCTATGGCCAACTGGTTCATACCAACGAAGTTATCTGGGCGCAGATGGAGAAAGGGCTGCTCGGCGGAAAAGTGGTGCGCTATTCAGGCCATGACAGCCTTGTGGTCATCCGGGACTACAAACGGCGGCTCTGGCAGGTCGATATTTCAAGGGCGGAGTCGCAGCCTGGCGCGCAGATCGTCACCGGCAAATATCTGAAGATCACCGGCGTCAAGACTGGCCCTAACTCTTTCAGAGCCGCGACGATACGCCCCTGGGTGAAAAAGAATCATCGGCACACTCTGAAAATCGACCGGCGCGTTCATGTCAACGGAAAGCCGGATCCCCGAAAGCTTGCGCCCGCGGATCCACCCGTCCGAAAGCCGTAATGCAGAATCTCCGTGGACAGCGCTTTGTTATCCCGACGATACCCGGATACTCTCATCCGCTCATCCGTGCCGGAACGCTATCTCATATTTCATGAAGCACTTGCCGGAGGCTGGTAAGTAGGCTGCTCCGGGCTTTTTGGCCGGTTTAAAATAATTTTCTCGTCATGGAAAAATTTTGAAAGAAAACTATTCGCGGCGCGTATCAATTAGAAGGAAGGCAGTTGAATCACTTCCGAAAAACGAAATGACTACTCAAATCCAAATAAAGTATACCATGAAAAAGCATTTTATCGTCAGCATGATCGTTGCTCTTGGCATGACTGGTTTCGCCGGTACCTCTTTCGCCGCTGATGCTCCTGCCGCTGCTCCTGCTGCCGCTGCTCCTGCTGCTCCTGCTGCAAAGAAAGCTGAAGCTCCGAAAGCTGAAGCCAAGAAGAAAGTTGTGAAGAAGAAAGCTCCCAAAAAAGCCGTCGAGAAGAAGGCTGACGAGAAAAAGTAAGCTTGACGCTTCAGCCGCTGATCGACCGGACGTCGTGATGAAGAAGTAGTAATTATCTCGATGTGGTTATGAGCATCATGCTCATCTGGATGGCAGCAAATTCAGGAAGGGCCCCTTTTAAGGGGCTTTTCCTTTTTCTGGCAGCCATGCTCAATGACTCTTTTCGATGATGCTGTTTGCCTTTACGGAACCAAAGCGCTTTGCAATCGATTATGATGCCTGACGCCTGCTCGATTATCAATGGCGTCGCGTTGTCCGCCGGATCGTTCCGGATAACGAGTGCTTGCAGGTCTTTGAATAGTTACCATCGCGATGGTATGGACAGGAGCAAATACATGGCGCTGATTTTCGGCATTCTGCTGCTGGCGGCGCTTGTGTATGCGGGTATGAATTATGGTGAACTCTCGCGCTTCGCTCAACTCATCGTCAATATCAACCCCTTCTGGATTGTGATGGCCAGCCTGTTTCAGGTGGCCACCTACGTTTCGCTCGCTCTTGTATGGTATCGCGCGTTTGCCGCCTACGGCATCGCTTATCCGTTTGGCAGGCTTTTTCCGCTGGCCTTTGCCAAGCTGTTCGCCGATCAGGCGCTACCTACGGCAGGTATCAGCGGTATCGCTTTCGTCATCAATGCTTTCAGGCAACGCAGTATTTCAAGGCCGGTCGGCATGGGGGTGATGCTGCTCAGTCTTTTATCCTATTACATCGCCTTCGCCCTTGTCGCGCTCGCATCGTTTCTCGTGTTATGGCTGCAACACGATTTTCACCAGTGGACGGTCATCGTGGCTGGACTCTTTTTCGTGCTCATTGTCACCGTGCCAGGGGCGATTCTTCTGCTGAAAAAACGGGGTATCGAGAAAGGTTTGCCGCTGTGGCTGATGCGCCTGCCGGTGATCGCCGGAGTGGTCGAAACATTTGATGATGCGCCGGACGACATGCTCCGCAAACCGGGACTTTTTTTCGAGGCAACCCTCTATGAGTCGGCGATTTTTGTGCTCGACGCCGCCACGCTCTGGGCGATGCTCTCAGCGCTCGGTGAGCCGACCGGGTTCCTGCTGGCGTTTCCTGCTTTTGTCGTTGCCTCGATTGTCGCCACGATCAGCCTGATTCCGCTGGGGCTTGGCTCGTTCGAGCTTACCTGCACCGGATTGCTGGTGAGCTTGGGGACGAAGGTCGAGACCGCGCTGACGGCGACGCTGCTCTTGCGGGGCTTCACCGTCTGGTTGCCGATGATTCCGGGGCTGCTTTTGACCCGGCGCGAATTGCGGTGATCCTGTCCGGTGAATCGAGCCGTAGATTTTTTTAGAGGCGAAAACTGTTTGAAGGAATATTCGGCTTCGGGCTTACGGAACGAAGGTATCAATAAATATATCGGAAAACGATGCTTATTTATTAAATTCAAAGCCTGTTTTTCAATCCCGTTCCTGCCGGTCGAGGCAAAAGGCCGAGAGTGCCGGGCAACCATGCCGGGCAATGTTCGTAACTTCCATCCATGTCAGCAGTAACGGCGAGATGGCGTTTCGTGTTCTGGATTGTGACGAACAGGCGAGTTATACCCATGACATCGTGAATATATTTGTAGCAATCTTTCAATTGTAATTGAGTGGCAAGACAACACAAGACTTCCAAAACACGTCCTCCGAAGAAAAGGAAAAACAGGTCGTCCCGTCCGGACGGCACGGAAAAGGTGCGGGCGAACGATCATATTCTCATCAACGAATTCCTCTTTCGGCGCGGCGAAACGTCGCTCGGCGCGGAGATCATTTCATTCCTGACCGACCACGAGGGCGAGCGGTTCCGCTCGGTCGAGCTGGCCCGCAAGATGGGATACGGCGAGTCCCGCCAGCTTCCCGGATTCTGGTATGTGCTGCACAAGTTGCAGGAGGATGGCGTCGTGGACAAGGACAGCGACCGCTGCTACGGCTGGGCTGGCCTGGAGGCCGATACTTACGAGGAGCACCTCATCGAGGGGCCTCACTTCCCGCAGCCCGGCAAGGAGCGCTACAAGGTCGATCAGACCTACCAGGGCAAGCTCACGACCCATCCGAATGGCTACGGCTTCGTGGATGTCGAGGGGTTCGACGACGATATTTTCATCGGTGCCGAGATGCTTGGCGAGGCGCTGCATCTCGACCAGGTCGAGGTGCTCGTCACCAAAGTGCCGGAAACATACGTCTCCAAACAGTCGCCGCACCAGCGTTGCGAGGGTCTGGTCGTCAACGTGATCGAGCGCAGGCTCGTGACCGTGGTCGGCACGCTGCATCGCGAGAACCGCCGCTTCCTGCTCAAGCCCGATCAGCGCAAGCTTCTGCCCGAGATTCACATTCCGCTCAAGGCTGCCAAAAAGGCGAAGGCCGGTGACAAGGTGCTCGCTGGCGATCTGGAGTTCATCAAGAACGGCACCATTCAGGCCAAGGTGATCGAAGTTCTTGGCGCGGCAGGGGAGTCGCAGGTCGAGGTGAGCGCCATCGCGCGCGGCCTCGGTATCGACGAGACCTTCGACGCGGAGCTGCTGAACTTCGCTGAAAACATCCGCGAGGAGATTACCGACGCCGATCTCAAAGATCGACTCGATATTCGCGACAAGGTGGTCTTCACCATCGATCCGGTCGATGCGAAGGATTTCGACGACGCGCTCTCCATCGAGCCGCTCTCGAAGGGCAACTACCGCGTGGGCGTGCACATCGCCGACGTGTCGCACTACGTCCCCGAAAACTCCGCGCTCGACAAGGAGGCGCACAAACGGGCCACCTCGGTTTACCTGGTTGACCGCGTGATTCCGATGCTGCCGTCGCGCCTCTCCGAGAAGGTGTGCAGCCTCAATCCCGGCGTGGATCGCATGGCCTTTTCGGTCTTCTTCAACATCACCGACAGCGGCGAGGTCAAGAAGTTCGAGTTCCACAAGACGGTCATCCACTCCAAGCGCCGCTTCACCTACGAGGATGTGCAGCAGATTCTCGACGCTGGCAAGGGGGACTACCTCGCAGAGCTGCGAGTGCTCGAAAGCCTCAGCAAGACCCTCCGCGCCCAGCGCATGGAGTCGGGCGGCCTTGACTTCGAAACCGAGGAGGTGCGCTTCAGGCTTGGCAGCAAGGGCGAGCCGATCGAGGTGATCAAGAAGGAGCGGCTCGACAGCCACCGCCTGATCGAGGAGTTCATGCTCTTGGCCAACCGCACGGTGGCCGCTTACCTGACCTCGAAGTTCGCCGAAAACGCCAAAGCGCCGCATCCGGTGATCTACCGCGTGCACGGCGCGCCGCAGATGGAGCGGGTCACGGTGCTGGCCAATTTCGTCCGCAAGATCGGCTTCGACCTCAAGCTCGACCGCAAGGGCAAGGAGAGCGCCACGGTCTCCTCCAAAGCGCTGCGTGAGTTGCTCCAGAAGGTGCATGGCACCAACGTCGAGTTCCTCGTCAATGAGCTGGTGCTGCGCTCCATGTCGAAGGCGGTCTATTCGCCGTCGAATGACGGCCACTTTGGCCTCGGCTTCGAGCATTACACGCACTTCACCTCGCCCATCAGGCGTTACCCCGATCTCCTGGTGCATCGCATGTTGTTCGAGTACGAGGCGTCGAGGAAAACCCGCAAGAAGCTTTCGCCGGAGCGGATTTCGGCGATCACCAACACGCTCGGTTCGGTCTGCCAGATTTCCAACGAGCGTGAGAAAATCGCCACCGAAGCGGAGCGCGAGTCGATCAAGCTCAAGCAGGTCGAGTACATGTCGGCCCATCTCGGCAACACCTACGCAGGCGTCATCACCGGCGCGACCGAGTACGGCATCTACGTGCGAATGGTCGATTTCGCCATCGAAGGTCTCGTGCACATGCGCAACCTCAAGGACGACTACTATGAATACGACGAGTCTACCTACTCGCTGGTAGGTAAACGCAAAAAACGAAAACTACAAATCGGCCAGCGGTTGAAGGTCAAGGTGCACGAAGTCGATATGACCAGAAGAACCATCGATCTCACGCTGGAGTGAGGTTGGGTTTGAGGAAGATTGATAGGAAAGCCGGGCTCTGGAGTCCGGTTTTCTGCGTTGTGGAGGATGCGGGAAGGGATTACTTTTTTAGGTGACCCGGGGAGACAGCTGTGACAAGGTATTCCTGTTCATTTATTAAATGATCACTTTTGAAATCGATAACTGAAATTTATACTGCCAAGATAGACAAGAGAACAAGATGAAAACAGGCTTTCCACTCCGACAGGCAGCAGTATAGATAGCCAATTCATTGCTTGGTTAGGTGATGCGAATAGCCTTTGTATTATTGCCCTTTTTCTTTTGACTGCCTTTCTGATTCTTCAATGAGCTTGTATACTGCATTTCGATATTCACTAGATAGGTAGCTAAAAGATTTTTGCGCAACTTTATCAAATGATTCTTTGAAAATATTCTTTCCATCCATGACTTGAGTTGTCCTTTTCTTATTTTTATTGTATTGAATAAACTCTTTCTTTTTGAAATTAAGTAGAAGGTAAAGACCTGAGTCCGGTGAGTCATAAACCGCATTAATTTCGTCGCCATCCCATGAAATGATTCTGTATCTCTCTGGGTTCATATTCATTACCATGTAGGTCATGGACCAATCATCTTCCTTTGGGATAATTAAAACAGTTTGTTCAAGAGTGCAGTACCCTTCTCGCTTATCGCAAACGATTTCTACATAATTAACTGGGAATGCAATATTATCGTTGTGCATTACGAACGTACCTGTGATTTTAGCATAACCGGTAATGTCAATTTTCAAAGAAGAAAAGGTGTCAGGGAATGATACCATGCCTAGTTTCTGGTGTTCGGAATACTTGCCTAATTTATCTATTTGGCCCACGGTGAGTTTTCCAGTTGGTTTGTCTCCCAAGTCTTTTTGAAAGCTCTTGATTGCCTCAGAATAGTTATGAAAGCCTGAATACATTAAGGAATTAAGTTCTTTCTTGTATGTGATTTCCCCAAAAGGTGATGTGGCCTGACTTGCTGCCCAGCCAAAAACCATTGGAAGTTCTTTGTTCCTCACTTCAACTGGTAATTTCAGGATTTCCTCTGGTGTGTAATGGTAGTATTCTTCGTATGATTTGTCATCGCCAAACAATGTGTTTGATGAGAAAGCTAATAAGGTAATAAAAAGTACGGTTCTTCGTAGAATATCGTGGGTAAGCTCAAGGAGAGTCGCTCAAGCAAACATCAAGGCCACGCAACAAAATCCACTGAAACATACTATAAGTATTTATAAATAAATAAGATAAAAAGATTCTCTATTTGGGGAGCTGAGGCTTGAATAGGGTTTTATGAGGGGTTATTGGTCACTCAATTCACCCATACTCACCAATCACCCACGATAATCTGCGAAGAACCAAAAGTACAAGTTTTAGGTAGGGAATCATTTTGACCTCGTAGATAAAAGATGATATTATGGGTTCATTCTGTAATAAAATATCAATGTGAACAATAAAAAGAATTCGTTGAGTCACGTAACATTAATTAAGTTGATCCGCATAAAAAGCGGATTTTTTGATAGGGTGAAAAGAAAAAATCATCCTTCAAACCTTTTCCACACCTTCGCAAAGACTTCATCACCAGGAATTGCCCGAACCTGGCCAGAGCGCAGTTCGGCAAGACGACGGTTTGCTTCTGCGGCCCATTGTTTGTCTATTTCTGATTCCGGCTGGTTCAGACTGCGTAGCAGCGAATCCACCACGAACGCACGTTCTTCAACGGGTAGCGACACTGCTTCATCAATAAGTTGCTTTGTAGTCATTAGCTCACCTTAACCTCTGATTTGTTTGCCTGTTCGCAGATTCTTAATGCTCAACAGTAAAAGGTAGCGTAAAATATCCAATGCTGCCAGTGAATTTTCGGCCATGCCTCTATGCTTACTTCGCAATCGATGAGCCGATGTTCGGGCTGTTGGGATTGACGATTAATTCCCTTGTATTCGGCACGACAACCAAGTCCATATCCTCCATCGGAATCGCGCCGAGCAATGCCTGATCTCCCATAACCAGCGCACCGGCAAAGCCGACTCTGTTCTTGTAGCGCAACTCTATCGGCCCAACGTAAGGAACGAGTGTCCGGCTTCCGTCTGCCAGCGTGACCTCTTTTTTATCGATTTCCTCCAGTTTAAGCTGTATTTGCACATGCGAAGGGATACACAAGTGAACCGCACCGGTATCCGCAAGCGCATTGATTTCTACAGGTTCCAACTCAGGAAGCCGAGGATTGCGCAGGATAATATGCGCATTGGTCAAATCCATCGACGTCTTCTTATTGCTTTCCCCACTTGCGCACTCTTACGGTTCCAAAGTAAAAGATAGCGTAAAATATCCGATCCTGCCAGTGGTATTTCGGTTTACTGGGCATAGGTTCTCGCCGGAACAGCGCTGGGCGCGGCTTACCGGATTTTCAGCGCTTACTTCACAATCAATGAGCCGATGTTCGGGCTGTTTGGATTGACGATGACTTTTCTTCTACTCCAAAAATAACAACCAGATTCAAATGAAAGTCCAGTGGGCCATCAACTTGCCTGCTCGGCGCGAGAGTCAGGCATTAGAGATATTGTGGCCGTCCTTGAAGTTGACTTTAATCCGTCGATTACCGGGTGCTCGCGACACGTTTCCGCTCTCGAAACTTCGGCAATCAGTCCCCCTGAAACCCTTCTTTATAATATGGTGTTGATAACGTATTATGAAGTATGCGTATCGGCCTCACGAGGCGGATACGGTTCGTGCACCTGACTTACATCCATGGAAATCCTGATTCTTTTTTTTCTTCTTATTCTGGTCAACGGCCTGTTCGCCATGTCGGAGATGGCGCTGATTACCGCGAAGCGTTCTCGCCTCACCCGGCTTGCCGAGGATGGCGACAAGGCGGCGGCGGCGGCCATCAAGCTCGGCCATGAGCCGACGCGCTTCCTTTCGACCGTGCAGATCGGCCTGACGGTCATCGGCGTGCTCAACGGTATCATCGGCGAATCGACCTTCACGCCCATCCTTTCCAAAACGCTCGAATCGTACGGCATGAGCGCCAAAGCGAGCGACATCGCGTCAACGGTTCTTGTCGTCGTTTTTATCACCTACATCACCATTGTCATCGGTGAACTGGTGCCAAAGCGACTCGGCCAGGGCGACCCGGAGGGAATCGCCCGCGTGGTCGCCCGCCCCATGCAGATTCTCGCCACCTCGGCCCGCCCCTTCGTGCGCCTGCTCTCGGCTTCGACCGACGCCATCCTGCGCATGATGGGCAAGCACACGCAGACCCAGCCGAGCGTCACCGAGGAGGAGATTCATGCCCTGCTCGAAGAGGGTTCCGAGGCGGGCATCATCGAGCAGCAGGAGCACGAAATGGTGCGCAACGTCTTCCGCCTCGACGACCGGCAGCTCGGCTCGCTGATGGTGCCGCGCGCGGACATCGTTTACCTCGACACCGCCCTGCCGCTCGAAGAGAACATGCAGCGGGTCGGCGAGTCGGAGCATTCGCGATTTCCGGTCTGCCACAACGGCTTGCAGTCGCTGCTCGGCGTGGTCAATGCCAAGCAGCTGCTCGCCCAGACGATCAAGGGGGGCGTCACCAACCTGGCCGATCACCTTCAGCCATGCGTCTATGTGCCCGAAACGCTGACCGGCATGGAGCTGCTCGACCACTTCAGAACCTCCGGCACGCAGATGGTGTTCGTCGTGGACGAGTACGGCGAAATCCAGGGCCTCGTCACCTTGCAGGACATGCTTGAAGCGGTCACGGGCGAGTTCGTGCCGCGCAACCTCGAAGACTCGTGGGCGGTGCAGCGCGAGGATGGTTCGTGGCTGCTCGACGGCCTGATTCCCGTGCCGGAGCTGAAGGATACGCTCGATTTGCGCTGCGTGCCCGAAGAGGAGAAGGGGGTCTACCACACGCTCAGCGGCATGATTATGTGGCTGCTCGGACGGATGCCGCAGACCAGCGACATCACTTTCTGGGAGAACTGGCGGCTCGAAGTGGTCGATATGGACAGCCAGCGCATCGACAAGGTGCTCGCCAGTAAAATCGAGGAATCGCCCGCCGAAGCGCAGAAAAAGGAGTCCTGACCGGCGGCGAACCGCAGTGTTGCCTTGCATTGTCGATTTTTGTCAAGCCGGAACTACATCATGGGCTGGAGATATATCTATAACAATTGCCCCGGCTTTTAAGCCGGGGGTACAGAAGCGACCAGCGTTTAATGGGCTGAAGCCCTTATGTATTTTGCTTTATGCACATACCCTGGACTGAAGTCCGGGGCAATTGATTGAGTTTTAATTGCCGAAGCAATAATTGTCCTGTTGCATATACTCACGAAAAGATGCGTTTGAGAAGTCCGATAGCTATGAACATTCCGCGAAATATCACGATTGAACGGAGCGATACCGTTCCGATGGACGAGCAGCCGTTCGAGCTGGTCGAACGCAAGGGTATCGGCCACCCCGACACGATCTGCGACTCCGTCATGGAGGCGGTCTCTGTCGACCTCTGCCGCGAGTATCAGCACAGGTTCGGCCACATCTGTCATCACAATATCGACAAGGGGCTGCTCGTGGCGGGGCGGAGCCTGCCGAAAACCGGCGGCGGCATGATCCTCGAACCGATGAAGCTGATCTTCGGCGACCGGGCAACTTACACCTGCAATGGCCAGCTCGTGCCGGTGGGTGAAATCGCCGAGGCCGCCGCGAAACGCTGGATCAGGGAGAACCTGCGCTTCGTCGATCCGGAGCAGCACCTGCTCTTCCAGAACGAGATCAAGCCCGGCTCACCGGAACTGACCGACGCCTTCGCCCGGAAGGTGATCGGCGCGAACGACACCTCGGTCGGCGTCGGCTACGCGCCCTTCAGCGACACCGAACGCATCGTACTCGCCGTCGAGCAGTTCCTCAATTCTCCCGACCTGAAAGCGCGATTCCCGGAAGCGGGCGAGGACGTCAAAATCATGGGCTGCCGCAACGGGCGGAAGCTGCAACTGACGGTGGCGGTTGCTTTTGTTGACCGCTTTGTCTCGAATCCGCAGCACTATTTCGAGCGGAAAACCGCTTTGCGCGAGGAGCTGCTGAGCTTCATCGAAACCCGGCGCGACACCTTCGATTCGGTCGAAATCGACATCAACACCCTCGACGATCCATCGCGCGGCGAGGATGGACTCTACCTCACGGTGCTCGGCACCTCGGCGGAGGGAGCCGACGGCGGGCAGGTTGGGCGCGGCAACCGGGTCAACGGCCTCATCGCCTTCGGACGCCCGCAGACCACCGAAGCCGCCGCCGGAAAGAATCCGGTCAATCACGTCGGCAAAATCTACAGCATCCTGAGCCACGAAATCGCCGGTAAAATACATCGCAAAGTTGCCGGAGTGCGGGAAGCGACGGTGTTCCTGTGCAGCCAGATCGGGCGGCCAATCGATCAGCCGCTGATTGCCTCGGCCCGCATCACCCCCGAGCCGGGAACCGACATGGCGGAGCTGAACAAACACGCCATGAGTATCATCGACCGCGAACTCGAAGCGATTGACTCGTTCTGCCAAAAGCTTGCCGAAGGACAATACCGGGTGTGCTGAACCGCGCCAATCGCGGGTTAAATTCACAGGAGACGATGATTGCCATTATCCTGCAAATCGTTATGTTTGTTCAGCATAGAATCGTACATCACCTTGATCAACCGTTAGCCCGATGAGCAACCACGAAGAGAAAAAGCAGAGTGTCGCCCTCAGTTCGGTCACAGCGAGCCTGCTGTTGACCGCCATGAAAATCGTGGTTGGCCTCATGACCGGTAGTATCGGTATCCTCTCCGAGGCCGCGCACTCGGCGATGGATTTCGGCGCGGCGGCGCTCACCTGGTTCGCCGTCAGAATCAGCGACAAGCCGGCGGATGAAAAGCACCACTACGGCCACACCAAAATCGAGAGCGTCAGCGCCCTCATCGAGACCGGCCTCTTGATTCTCACCTCTATCTGGATCATTTATGAAGCGGTGACGCGGCTCATGTCTGGCACGGCGGAGATCGAGGTGACGTGGTACGCCATTGCGGTTATCGTGATTTCGATCCTGGTCGATATTTCGCGCTCGACGGCCTTGAAGAAAGTGGCAAAGGAGACCAAAAGCCAGGCGCTGGAGGCTGATGCGCTCCACTTTACTTCCGACATCGTCTCATCGGCGGTGGTGCTCGCAGGACTGGGATTCGTCGCGCTCGGCATTCACTGGGCCGACGCCGTCGCGGGTATCGCCGTCGCGGTGCTTGTTGGCAAGGCTGCGTGGGAGCTTGGCCGAAAAACCATCGACGTCCTGGTTGATGCCGCGCCGGAGGGACTTGCCGAGCAGATTGAAGAGATCGTCATGAACTCGCCCGGAGTCATCGCCATCCACAAGATGCGGATCAAACCTGCCGGGCCGTTTGTCTTCATCGATCTCACCATCTCGGTCAGCCGCACCCTGCCGCAGGAGAAGGTTCTCGCGATCTGCGCCGGAGTCGAAGAGCGGCTTAAAGCGGAGATTCCTGACAGCGACATCACCGTCAACGCGCGCCCGGTTGTGCTCGACAGCGAAACCGTCACCGAACGGATTCATTCGGTCGGCCTGAATCACAACCTGCACGCCCACAACATCGTCACCTCGCTCGCGGGCGATAAAAAACAGATCACCTTCGACGTCGAGGTTGACAGCGGCCTGACCATCCGGGAGGCACACGATGCGGTATCGGCGCTCGAAAAGGAGCTGCACCGGGAGTTCAACGGGCAGATCGACATCTGCATCCATCTCGACCCGCTCAATAACGAAGAGCGTCACGCGCGGCCAATCGATCCCGGCAAAGAAGCGCAAATCACCGCCGTTATCCGTCAGGCAGCCGGAACCATTTCCGGCATTCACGACGTCCATGACGTGAATATTCATGTTTCGGAACACAACAAACTCTGCATCACGCTGCATTGCAGCTTCGACGACAACACCGTCCTCGCTAACGCCCACACCCTCACCAGCCGCCTCGAAGGGCTGATCTATCGAGATATTCCCGAAACCTCGCGGATCATCGTCCACGCCGAACCGGTGAACGCGGAGGATTGAAGTGTTGCGACTTTATTTAAAAAATCTTTTAATTATTAAATCAGAATATTCAATAAAATATCTACAATAATTTAAAGTATCTATGCGAACACTATCTTTCTGGTTTTTATAATGATCATGTAGCCATTTTTTTTCCGGGAAAAATGACCTGAATCCATATTCTATTTTATCATAAATATTATCAAACCCCTTAAATAAACTGCTCGTTGCCTTAGTGAATTTATAATCTGAAATGCCATATAATATATCATTAATAGGCATTTCGTTTTTATGAATACCTATCTCCTTATATATGCACTCCGGGAATGGAGTTTCAAACAATGTATTTACATAAGAATATAGCCATGAGAATTTCTCTTTCCAGCCATTCTCAAGAATTGCTTTTATAACAAAATCCCAGTCAATATTCATCTGATATTTTCTCACAAGCTCATTAATATCACAATACATTCTCAAATACGAAAATACAGTTGCATGACTATAAACATGAATACAAAGATGAAGCAATGTATACTCGGGCTTGAGGTGATATAAATTTGGATTCTCATTTACATGGACCGCAGATGACCATGCATTTTCTTTCAAATTTGCAGAAAAACCAGGGATGTACTTATGTATTTCTATTCTTCCATATCGAGAAAATATGGGATAAATATACTCTTCACCTTTTTTTAAGTGTTTTTCATGAGCTTTTGATTTGTAAATCGGTTGAAACACCTCTTCACTATTTTTTATCAGGATTGTCAGTTCTTCAAAGCTCACAACATCAACAAGAACATCCATATCACACATGGATCTTACTCCAATGTTTGGATACAAAGACAATGCAAGGTCCATCCCTTTTAAAAGAACAACTTTTTTGCCGAAAACCTTTATAGTATTCTCTAAAAAATTAAGAAGATTTGCATTTCTGATTGCTGTTTGATAGTAAACGCTTTTAAAGTGAGCCATTATTTCACTTGGCACAATGTTTCCGATGAAATGTTTTTCGAGAGCATGGTAGATAATCGGTGAAACACTATGTATTGCGGCCATTTTGTAAAGAGCTGTCCAGTCAATGCCAATTTCTGCCAATTTCTTCAGAAATTGAATATCTTCTTCTGTGTAGTGAAGGCGAGATGCTTTTATGATGAATTTTTCCTCATTCATTGGCATTAATTTAATATGATGTTATTTTATAGCTTCTATATTTTTGTTTGTGTCTCGTTATGACTTATCAAGATAACAATCCTGTTTTTCTTTATTTTCTCAAGGTTGGTGTAAAATTTTTCTTGTGTTTCAATATCCAGCCAACTTGTTGGTTCATCAAGGATCATTATTGGAGCATCTTTGAATAGAGTTCTACCTAACGCTATTCGTTGCCATTGCCCCAGGCTTAGTTCTTCGCCGTTTTCAAACTGTTTTCCTAATTGAGTATCGTATCCAAGTGGCAAACCTTCTATAATCTCTTCGGCGTGGCTGTCCTGAGCTGCCTGTCTGATACCGAAATGGTTATGCATATCTGAAACGTTACCTAATGAAATGTTTTCGTGTACAGTCAGGTCGTATTGCGAAAAGTCTTGAAATATGACACTGATATTTTTGCGTAATTCTGTAAGATCAAAACGCCGGATGTCTGTGCCGTCTATGGTTATCTTTCCTTCATCGCAATCATAGAGGCGGCAGAGCAGTTTTATAAGCGTTGTTTTTCCAGCTCCGTTTTTTCCTTTATTATTTGTTACGGTTCCGGGAATAGCTTCTAAATACATATTATCGATGACTTTTTTCTCCGATCCGGGGTAATGAAAAGATACATTCTCGAATATTATGCCTTGCTTTATAGGATTTGGAAACGGAACTGGTTCTGGATCATTCGAGATTTCTGGACAGAGTTTCATAAACTCGAAAAGGTTGCCGATAAACAATTTGTTGTTGTATAGGCCGGAGAGATTTGATACAAGTCCCTGCATAAATCCCTGACCTCTGCGAAACGCTTCAAAAAACATCACAAATGTCCCAATTGTCAACAATCCGCTATTCACATTTTCGTAAAGCAGAACAACGATTATCAAAAGTCCCGCTCCTTCAACAAGCACGGTTCCAAGGCTCAAGCGAAACCGTTGAAATAAAATGTTTGTGATATTTTTCACAATTTCATTGCGCAAAGCGTTAAATCGTTCCTGAAAGTGTTCGGCAATATTGAAAATTCTGAGTTCTTTTGCATGACGGCGATTTGTCAATAAATCGGAATAATAGTGGGTTTTACGAAACAGATTTGTGTTCGAGCGTTGCCATTGATACATGATTTTTGATTTGTATAGTCTTATAAAGAGCGAGGGAATGGCCGCGACAACAAGAATAACAATAATCAGCCAAGAGAGTGTAAACAGAACCGCGATGATACCTGCCAAGGAAAGCGCACTCTGAATTATGCCGCTTAAATTTTTCACAACGAGCATTGGTCTGTAACCGGCTTCCTGCTGGGCGCGATGAAAGGTGTCATGATATTGCGCGTTATCGTAAAATGATAAATCAAGATTTGCTGATTGCTTGTGAAGTGCGCTGCTGATATGATCGGTGAGTTTTTGAGAAAGCAGTTCGTCGGTAAGTTCTGTCAAAAGCGATGAGATTTGGATGAGTACGAATATGCCACAGAAAAATACCGCATACGTCCACATGCCGTATGTTGATCCTTGATGGTGTGATATGCTATCGACGAGAAGTTTTAAAAGATACAGATAAGCGAGGGGCAGAACACTTTGTACTCCAATCATAATCAGGCGACCTGTGAACAGCTTTTTATCAGCCTCATACACCAATCTGGCGGCTTCTGATATGTTCGATATGTCATTCCTGATGTTATTGAAATTCATTGTATCATAGTCATAAAATCATTACTACCCTTCTCAGTAAACCTACAGCTCTCTTTGGAATACGATATAACCACAATGTCGGACGCTCTATTTTCGATATAAAAGTCGACAACTTTCCTAAAGCATAATTAATTCGCTGCCATTTGATGGATTCATATTCTGTTATTTTTGCATTCCTCTTGACCTTCACTATTTTGCCCAATAAATCACATACTGGAACTGGAGGATCGTGATAATGCCTTCGATCGCTCTTGGTTATCAAATATTGCTCATCGGCAATATTGTGAAAGCGAAGAAATCTGTGGCATTTCAACCTTCCATTAATATGATATAAAACGACATCTCCACAATAAAGATTTTCTGCCACTATCGGCTTTACCGTGATAATATCCGTTTCATAGAGCAATGGCTTCATGCAATGACCGGTAAGGGGAATATCTACAGTTTGATTATTTTGAAGCAGCTTTATTGCTATAGAATGGTAACTATGTTTTGCGAAAAAGTCTTCCGCAAATCTGTTATCCTGCTTCACGATTCACCAATAAGATTATCAATAAGGTTAGCAGCCGTTATGCAGTCATTGTGCTGCAATAGATACGAATCAGCTTTTTTAACGACTTCAGCCATTTGTTCAATTGTTGCGATATATTTTGCTCTGCCGATTTGCGCGTTCATCAAGCGCATAAGGGCGTCGGATTTCTTGATTGGGATAATTCCCGGCTTTGCTTCGGGAGAGTATTTAACGAAGAATATCGCCTTCAATGGAACGGGCTTGCCGTGTTTCTCGCGGGGAACCGCGACTTGATGGTCGATTCCAAACGACCGCGTTTCCCAATGTTCATCTATTTTTACAATACCCGTTTTTTTACAAGATACCGTTTTCAGAAACGGATGAATCATCAATTCAGGATCGATCAAACCAACCTCGTCTGTCAGGTAAAGCCAATCATGATTTGCAGTCATTTCAAGCGTAAGTGTCGATTTACCGTTTCCGCTATCTCCGAGAAGTAGAATTCCATTGTTATTCTTGCTCAGTGCACCGGAATGAAGCGTAATAAAATCTTTTTTGTCTATCTGATTGATGGCGTAACCGGAAACTACGTTTTCAACCGCTTTTGAAAGAAAAGAAGCATGGACGGCATCAAGCTTTTTTCCCCCATCATAGGCAAAAGATTGATTTAAAAAGATAGAATATTTGTCACTGATATTAGTATGTGGTCTCACACTAATCAATACATGTTTTTTCAAATCCAAACAAGCAAACTCTTTCCATATAAAATCAAATAACAACTTCATTTCATAGGTGGGCACTAAAAGGCAAAGATATGATTTGTTTAGATGATAATAGCTTTTATACATCAAGCCTTTCAAATGATTTTCGTTCAACAAGTTTATATGAATATAATAAACTCAGTTGCTCATAGATATCACTTTCAATATCACAAAGCGGAAATTTGCAAGCACCAGCAATCTCCTCAGCAATTTCCTTTGCTGTTCTACATCCATCAAGTAAATCCCATATTGCCATCCCAACAGAATTTGTAATATATTTATTTTCAAAATTATCGTGCCGATAAATTACGCCACTATCATTAAGGTCTATCACTCCTGAACCAGCCGCCCTACAAAAGACAAAGGATTTTATATCATGCATATTACTCGACGTGTATTGTTTAGTGTCGCACATTACATTAAATTTTTTTAGTAATAAATTAAAAGATACTTTGTCATAAAGATAAAGATGACATAAATGTTTTAAAAGGGCTTTTATTAAAGAAATGCGGTACCTGCACTCGTATTCGTTTATCCAATTAAGATTTTTATTATTTTGTATCTCATAATAACAAGCGCCTCCACATAAGTACTTAATATCACAATTGATACATGCAATATTCTCTTCTAATAATTCGTACTTATGTGGATATAATAACATTATATCAAAACCGCTGAATATACTACCAATAGACAACTCGTCCGTATTTGAATATCTGTGACATGGGAATACCTTGCCATCATAACGAATACATATTTTATTTATCCCAACCCCACAATTCCTATGTGGAGTTTGATTTGTGATCAAGGTAAGTAAACTCGAAATATTTGAATATTCAAACTCATCAAATAAATGTTCTTTAAAATATTCTATGTAATCGTGAGCTAACTCATCAGCTTTTTCTTTATTAAAATCAGTATCACGGTACTTTTCTGTTGGAGTCAAAATGCCAAACGACACATTTTTTATATCATTATCTTTCAACCACCTAATGATGTTTGAGGGTAGTCCAGCTGAAGAAGTTAAAGTTACTCTAATATAGTATTTTATATTGTAGCTATTGAGTTTTTGCAGGTTTTTCATTATCGCATCAAAACTACCCGTTCCATTCTCATAATGTCTAACAGAATCATGATAATCTTTAAATCCATCAATTGTAATCTGAAGCGATATGTGGTGTTTGTTGCAAAAGGCAGCAATCTTATCACTGATCAATGTCCCATTTGTTATTATCCTATAGTTTATACTTTTAAATATAGCTTTTCTTTTTTCAAAATTCTGAACAATGACCTTAATCTTACTAAACTCTATTAACGGCTCTCCACCCCAGAATGAAACCAACAACTCTTTCTCGGAGTGCAACGAGTCAAAAAACTTATCAAAGAACAGTTTTATAGCTTTTAATGGTATAGACTTACTATCTCTCTTGCCAAGATAGCAATATTTACACGACAGATTACATTTACTTGTTAAATCAAACTCTATATTGTTTATATTTTTATACATCTAATAGCTCCAGTGAAATTCATCCTTTAGAGATATAAAAAGTAAACATATTGCGTAGAAGATTTCCAGTTTCTCATCTAACACGAAGGCGAATGTACACTAACACAATAACACATTGTCAAACTAGCACAAGATGCCATATCAGAGCACTTATCAGACAAAACGTTATTATTTATAGGAAATAATACTATCTCTGGCTTTTCGTAGTGTTCTTTTAAGATGTCCAGTCGCTTTTGACTAATACCATTATAGCAAATGCGGCTCTTATTATCAGATTTATTATCACTCATATGATCTTCCTAGTTAATTTAATTATAAATAATATATCATATAAGAAAATCGTGCACATATCTTAATGTCTTACTGAAAAAAAATACATATATATAGGGCACATTAAAGACAATACACTGTGCCTCTGCATCTTAAGGGCGTAACCTTTAAACAAAACACTTTGCTTATTTGACTACGATTGTATTTTAAAAAAATTATTACAAAATCAAAAACTTTTTTACTCGCCCGAAGAATTTTTTTCTTGAAAAACCACCCCGAAAACGATACTCAATCACACTGTCATATAAACATACACGAACAAACAACACACACAAATACTATATCAAAGAAAAATAATCCTCAACCAGAAACCCTGCAATCAGAATCACAAGAAATACTTTATCATCGATTTATATTATAATTCCAAAACCATTTATTATTTAGCAAATCACTTCGTCAACAAAAATCTGTGTTCTCAATCGACGATCAAAGATCATATAATTTCTATACACTATGATAACCATGAACACCTCACAACCCCAAACTATCGCCTTCGATGTTTACGGCACGCTGACCAACACGCATGGGCTGGTGTCGATGCTCGAAGCTCACGCCAAGGACAAAGCCCTTGAACTGTCGCTGTTGTGGCGGCAGAAGCAGCTTGAGTATTCGTTCCGGCGGGCGCTGATGCGGCGGTATTGTCCTTTTTCCGAGTGCACCGTGCAGGCGCTGGAGTTTGCGTGCGAGTCGTTTCAGGTCGAGCTTTCCGAACGCCAGCGCAGGGAACTGATCGATGGCTATCGAAGGCTTCCTGCGTTTCCTGATGCCGACGAAGGACTGGAACGCGCCCGTGATGCGGGATTCAGCGTGTATGCCTTCTCGAACGGAGTGGCCTCCGATGTCGAATCTTTGCTTGATCAGGCAGGGCTTAGGCAATATTTTATCGATGTTGTCAGCGTCGATGAAGTCCTTTCCTTCAAGCCCGATCCCGAGGTTTACCGCCATTTCATGAAGCGGGCGGAGAGTCAGCCTGAACACACATGGCTCGTCTCGTCGAATCCGTTCGATGTTACCGGCGCACGAGCCGTTGGCATGAACGCGTTGTGGGTGCGGCGATCCGGCGGCGCGGTTTTCGATCCGTGGGAATTTCTCCCCGCCGCCACTGTAAAGGATTTGTCTGAAGTGGCCGCCGTAATCGAGGCGTGCAAACATCCCGATTGAACGGTATCGGGCCTCGGATTGTTGATTTCCGCATCGCAAGCTATCTGGACTGAAGCGATTGCGTCTTGCGGCATCGTTCGAAACATGACAACCAAATTTTTTCAGCCATGACACTCACTCCGGAAAAACGCTCGCGGATCATGCAGGGCGAGATTCTCATCGATCTTGACTGGTTGCCGGATGGGGTCATCGGGGCGAGCGGCAGCGTGTTCATCGAGGCCGAGCCGCCGGTTGCGTGGCGGATGCTGACCGATTACGACCACCTCCACGAAACGATGCCCAAAGTGGTGTCGAGCCGGTTGCTGGAGAGCAAAAACCAGACGAAGATCATCGCGCAGTCGGGCAAGTCGGGCATTTTCATCTTCGAGAAGACGGTGAATTTCACGCTGAAGGTTGATGAGGTCTACCCGGAACACCTCTATTTTTCGCAGATTGGCGGCGATTTTCAGGTCTACGAAGGCGAGTGGCGGCTCGAAGCGGTTGACGGCAAGAACGGCCACGCTACGCTGTTGACCTACCAGGCGGAGATCAAGCCGGACTTCTTCGCTCCGCAGTTTCTGGTGAGCTTCGTGCAGAGCCAGGATTTGCCGACCATTCTGAAAGCGATCAGAAGCTACTGCGAGGAGCCGACCAACGGCTGAGCCGGACGGCGCGGCAGGAAGATCGAGAGCGGCGCATTGCGAAACAACTCACGGTCGCTGACGCTTCTCGCCCGCTGGATCGCCCGCCGCTGACGAAGCGTCTCCGGCAATCGGCGCAGCACAGCACCGAAAGCACGTACAACCTGTGCGGCTCTCGCGACGCCCTCTTTTCCACCCGCGAGATAGAACACGATAGCGGCAAGCTCAAGCATCAGGCGCGGCGGCAGCAGCGCAATGATCGGCGCGGCGCTCCGGTTGCGCAGCAGCGTGAGCAGGGCGTTGCGGTGGTTGTAATACACCTTCTGCGGCGAACCCTCACGGAGCGACGCGCCGCCTTCGTGCCAGACGGCCGATTGCGGCACGGAGCGCACCTTGTAGCCCAGAAGCTGCATCCGCCAGCAGAGGTCGATCTCCTCCATGTGCATGAAAAAGCTCTCTTCGAACCCGCCAAGACGCTCGACCACCTCGCGCCGGGCGAAGAGCGCCACGCCCGAAGCCCAGAAGATCTCCTGCGGCTGGTCATACTGCCCGCGATCCTTCTCGCGCCCGCCGAAACTCCTGCCGAGGCAAAAAGGATAGCCGAGGCGGTCGATCAGCCCGCCCGCTGCTCCGGCGTAGTCGAACACGCGCCGACCTTTGCGACGCTCCGGCAACGAGAGAATCTTCGGCTGCAACGCTCCGTCCGCCGGATCACGTTCCGCCGCCTCGACGAGATGACCGAGCCAATCCGGTTCGACGACGGTATCGTCATTCAGGAAAACGACATATGGTGATTTTGCGAGTTTGAGTCCCTCGTTGCAGCCTCCTGCATATCCGGTGTTTGTGAACAGACGAAGCACCGAGATGTCCGGGTGGGCGTGTTCGATTCCGGCAAGATCGGAATGCTCGCCGCCGTTATCGACAACAAGTACGGCGAAATCACTGTATGTGGTGTTGCGAAGGGCGTCGAGGCAGGCGTCGAGCATCGGGCGATTCCTGAGATGCGGAATGATGACCGTCACCGCCGGAGCGGCTTTGCTCGATGCTTGCATGGTCAGGCAATTGGAATGGACAGGCGCTGAATTGTCTCAAAAGGAACCGCGCAAAAGACGAGGCTGTACTCTTTCTGTCATTCTGAATGCAGCGGAGCGAAATGAAGAATCCAGTCGATGCACCTCAATATTCCGCAAAATCACTGGGTTCTTCAGCCGACCACTGTCGGCTTCAGAATGACAAAATAGACAAAAGGAACTCCGCCGCGCGGTTCACCGCAGCGACTTCCAGAAATCGGCGGCCATCGAGGCGGTCTGTTCCGGCGTGGTCGCCGTGGCGACGTGTTGCAGCAGCGCCGAGCCGACCACTGCGCCGTCGGCCAGCTCCCACATCTTGCGCACGCGCTCGCGATCCTTGATGCCGAAGCCGACGACGAATTTCTTCCTGGCGTGCTGGCGGACGCGCTTCAGATATTCGGCGATCTTCTCGTCCATGTCGGCGCTGTCGAGCTTGCCCGTGCCGGTGGTGGCGTTGACCGCGATGCAGTAGGAGAAGTCGGTGGACATGCTGTCGATCAGCGCGATCCTTTCGGGCGGCGTGACCGGCGAGATGAGGTAGATCACCGAAAGGCCGAAGTGTTTGGCGCGTTCGAGAAAATCCTCCGACTCCTCGGGCGGCAGGTCGGGAATCAACAGGCCGTCCACGCCAGCCCTGACCGCGTCATCCATGAAGCAGTCGCCGCCGTACGCGATCAGCGGATTGCTGTAGCCCATCAGCAGGATCGGCGTGGTGATCTTCTTGCACCCCTCGCCGTTACGCGCTTTTCTGACCAGCTCGAAGATGCTGCCGACGTTCACGCCGTGGCTGATCGCCTTGTGCGCCGCGTCCTGGATCACCGGCCCGTCGCCAATCGGATCGGAATACGGCATCCCGAGTTCGATGAGGTCGGCCCCGCTCTCCTGCAACGCTTCGAGCACGGGCAAAGTCGCGCCCGGCACGGGAAATTCAGGCATATAGTAGGCGATGAGCAGCTTTTTGTCCTGCTTCACCAGCCGGGTAATTCTGTTCTCTTTCATAGATGAAATAATGAGGGCACCAGATTGGGGATGACAAAAATATCGAGCACCATCGAAAACATGGTGATCATGTGCACCAGCACGCTTCCCCAGACATTTTTCGATTTGAGCGCAATATAACCGCCGAGAATGCCAATCGGAAAAGCCATCATCGCCATCAGCCCGCGCTCGTACATGCCGACCGGCGCGACGGCGTAGTGGTTCAGCACGTAGCACATCGCGGTGACGAAGACGCTCAGGTGGGGATTGAAACCTTTCTCGACCATCGACGAGAGCATCAGCCCGCGCCAGAGGAACTCCTCGGCAAGCACGAGTATCGGAAAAAGAAAGAGGAAATTCTTGTTGACGAGAATGCCGAGCATGTCGGTCATTGGCGGCGCGCCCTTCGAGTAGTAGATCACCGTGTTGACGATGTCCATCACGAAAAGGATGCCACCCGCGATGCCGCCCCATTTGAGCGACTTGGCGCGATCCCCGCCCGCCAGGTACATCTCTGCCCACTCGCCTTTGCTCTTGCCGCGCCAGACGACGACACCAATACCGCCGATGACGTAGAGCGCCAGCGCGGGCCACTCTTGCAGCGGCGTGAAGTGGCCGACGAGGCCGGTGATCCAGATCAGCGCCGTCAGGCCGAAGGCGAGATTGAAGCGCTCATTGAGCGACGGTGAGCCGGAGGCAATCGAATTGACCTTTTCCATGATTTTTCAGGAATTACTGCGTTTCGATAATTACTGCAAATAGTTTGGCCGCACTTCGTACTCGACCGGATCGTCCATTCCGGCGGACGCGAACGCCCGCAAGCGCCGTGCGCAACTGTCGCACATGCCGCACGCTTTGCCCTCGCTCTTGTAGCACGACCAGCTGAAGTGAAACGGCGCATCGAGTTCCAGCCCGCGCTGGACGATTTCCGCCTTGCTCATGGCGATGAGCGGCGTCACGATTTCGATGCGGGTTTCGGGCCGCGTGCCGAGATCGATCACCTGGTTGAAGGCGTCGTAAAACACTTTGCGGCAATCGGGATAGCCCGACGAATCCTCCTCGACCGCGCCGATGTAGATGCGGCTTGCGCCGATCACCTCCGACCAGCTCACGGCCATCGAGAGGAAATTGGCGTTGCGGAAGGGCACGTAACTGGTTGGAATATCGGTGCCTGCGAGATCGGCGGGGCCGACCGGGATCTTCGCGTCGGTCAGCGACGAGCCTCCGATAGCGCCGAGGAACAGCGCATCAACTTCGAGCCGTTGCCGGATGCCGTAATGGTCGCAAATCTGCCGGAAACATTCGAGTTCCTTCGTCCACGTCCGCTGCCCGTAATTGACATGCATGGCCGCCAGCTCGAACCCCTCATGACGGGCCAGCGCGGTCGCCACCAGGCTATCCATCCCGCCACTGACGAGTAAAACTGCCTTCATTTGTCTCAAAATCTCCAATCGTCAATAATCGCGTAAGTTTGTCTGTTATTGTACGCAATCTGTGAGAGAAATAAAAAGAGGAGAGCTGATAAGTGGGGCAAGAACAGAGCTTGAATTGTCCTTTCGATAAATAAGCGTTATTTTCCCGTAATCAAATTCCTGAACTGAAATGGACGCGATAACAGTACTTCTTACATCGCTCTGGCACTGGCTTGTCGCAGGCTGGGCGTGGCTGTTGATCATGCCGCCGATCTGCTGTTCCTTCGCAAGGTCGGCGGCGGGTACATCTTCGTGCATCGCATGATTATGGAGCACTTCGCCGCATGGAGGAGGCCGAACCCGCCACCTGACCATCCGCCAGCTCGCCCGTCGCCCTCCGCCACTGCTTAAGCCGCCGCCAATTTTCTTCCGTTCCGCGCACCCCGTTTCAAGGCAAAATGGTGTTTTACACTATACGTTGTCAAAAAAAACAAGTATCATAACATAGTTGTAGCGTCTATCACGTCTCCATTTGTAAAACACTTCGTTTACCATGCTGAACGACCAGATCGACAACACCGATGAACGGCCTGGAGTATCGCCGGAAAGCAATGAGGTGAGTACGGCTGGAACGCCGCAGGGCGAAGATCTTTTCATGGCGCTGTTCGGCAACCATCCGGCAGTGATGCTGCTGGTCGATGCCGAAACGAGTGCCATCATCAATGCCAATGCAGCAGCAGCGGCGTTCTACGGCTGGCCCGCCGAGCGGCTCCGCTCGATGAACATCCGCGAGATCGACGCCTCGTCACGCGCCCATGCTGGCGAGTGGCTGAAGGAGCTTGCGGCGCAAGGGCATGGTCGCGCGATCTCCATGCACCGCAGGGCCGACGGCGCGTACCGCGAGGTGGAGGTGAGCTGCGGCTCGATCCCGCTGCACGCCAAAAACACGCTCCTCTGCGTCGCGCAGGACAACAGCGAGCGACAGCACTTCGCAGCACTGACGCAGTTCCGGCTCCGGCTGCTCGAAATGGCCGACACCGCCTCAACCGAAGAGCTGCTCACCTTCACGCTCGACGAGACCGAACGGCTGACCGGCAGCAAACTCGGATTTTTCAATCTTGTGACCAACGATCAGACGGTTTTGCGCCATGCCTGTTCGAGCAACTCAAAAACAGATCACTGCGGTCATGCCAGGCATCCCTCGGTGATCGATTTCGGCGTCACGGCCGATGTCATCCGCGAAAAGCGGGCCGTCATCCACAACGATCACGCCGCGCTCAGGCACTGCAACTGCAAATTCGCGCCTCACCACAAGGCCAAACGCGAGCTGATCGTGCCGATCATCCGCAACGACAAGGTGATGGCGACGCTTGAAATCGGCGACAAGCCGGTCGATTACGACCAGAACGACATCCGGCTGGTGAGCATGGTGACCGGCGTGGCCTGGGATATCATCGCCAAAAAGTACGCCGAGGATTCGGAACGGAAAATGCAGGAGGCGATGCAGCACACGCAGAAAATGGAGCTGATCGGGCGACTGGCGGGCGGCATCGCGCACGACATCAACAACGTGCTCACGGCCATTTTGGGACACGCCGAAATCGTTATCGACGACATGAAAGAGGGCGATCCCTATACCGACAACCTGCTGAACATCCGCGACTCGACCTTGCGCGCGGCCAATCTGATCCAGCATCTGCTCGCTTTCGCCCGCAAGCAGACCATTCAACCGGAGGTGCTCGATCTCGATGCGGCGCTCAACAGCGAAATGCCGATGCTGCAAGAGCTGATCGGCGAAGAGGTGCAGTTCAGGTGGCGTCCTGGCGCAGGCGAGGCGCGGATTTTCTTCGACCCCTCCCAGCTCGACCAGATCATGACGAACCTTTGCGCCAACGCGCGCGACGCCATTACCGGTGAGGGTTCGGTGACAATTGAAACCTCGACCATCCGGGTAGACTCCTCCGACTGCTTCGCGGGGCATCCCTGCCAGACGCCGGGCAGCTTCGTCGCGATTTCGGTGATCGACACGGGTTGCGGCATCGAAGCGAGCGTGCTGCCGCACATCTTCGAGCCATTTTACACCACCAAGGAGGTCGGAAAAGGCACCGGACTCGGGCTTTCGACCGTCTATGGAATCGTCAGGCAGAACAAGGGCTTTCTCGAATACGAGAGCGCTCCGGGCCAGGGCTCGCGCTTCACGATCTATCTGCCCCTGTACCAGGCCGTCGAAGGAGAGTCCAGCGGAAAGTCGGGCGATCTTGACGCCATCCATGACAGACGAAAGTCGATACTCCTCGTCGATGACAATCCGGCCATCGTACAGGTCATCAAATCCCTGCTTGAAAAAAGCGGTTACGATGTGCACTCGGCCACGACGCCGAACGAAGCCATCGAAATTGCGACGGAACCAGGGTGCTCGATCGACCTGTTGCTGACCGATATGGTCATGCCCGAAATCAACGGAAAGGAGCTTTCGGAAAAGCTGCTCACCATCTCTCCCAGCCTGAAAACGCTTTTCATGTCCGGTTACACCATCGACATGACCGCGCTCGACGGTGCGGCTATACACGAGTCGCACTTCATCCGCAAACCGTTCAGAATCAACGAGTTGACCAACACCATTCGCTCCATTCTCGTCTGAGCAGGATAGGTCAGATGGGTCGGATCGGTCGGATAAAAACAGGTTTGCGATTTCGAGGCATATGAGCGGAATCGCCCCAAACCCAAAAAGCCCCGGAAATCCGGGGCTTTTTGCATTGTCATGGACAATCGGTGATCAGTACATGCCACCCATGCCGCCCATGCCGCCGGGAGGCATTGCGGGCATATCGGCCTTCTCTTCCTTGATGTCGGTGATGGCAGCTTCCGTGGTGAGCAGGATGCTGGCAACCGAAGCAGCGTTCTCGAGCGCGCTGCGGGTCACTTTGGTCGGATCGACCACGCCAGCCTCGACGAGGTTCTCGTACACTTCGGTGCGGGCGTTGAAGCCGTAGTCGCCTTCGGCGTTCTTCACCTTCTCGAGAACGACTGCGCCGTCGGTCGTGCCGGTGTTGGCCACGATCTGGCGGAGCGGCTCTTCGAGCGCGCGGCGAACGATTTCGATGCCGGTTTTCTGGTCTTCGTTGTCGCCAACTGCATTGGCAAGACCCTTGGCTGCGCGGATGAGCGCGACGCCACCGCCAACCACGATGCCTTCCTGAACGGCTGCGCGGGTTGCGTGCAGCGCATCCTCGACGCGGGCTTTTTTCTCTTTCATCTCGACTTCGGTCGATGCGCCGATGTTGAGCACGGCCACGCCGCCGGAGAGCTTGGCGAGGCGCTCCTGGAGCTTCTCGGTGTCATATTCGGAGGTCGATTTGTCGATCTGGCCTTTGATCTCGGCGATACGAGCCTTGATCTCTTCCTGCTTGCCGCGACCTTCGACGATGGTAGTGTTGTCCTTGTCGATGGTGATGCGGACAGCCTGGCCGAGGTAAGAGAGCGTGGCGTTTTCGAGTTTGTAGCCCTTCTCTTCGGAGATAACTGTGCCACCGGTGAGGATGGAAATGTCCTCAAGCATGGCCTTGCGGCGATCACCGAAGCCGGGAGCCTTGACGGCGGCGACTTTCAGAGTGCCACGGAGCTTGTTGACCACGAGGGTAGCGAGCGCTTCGCCCTCGATGTCCTCGGAGATGATGAGCAGCGGACGGCCCGACTGGGCAGCTTTTTCGAGGATCGGAAGCAGCTCTTTCATGTTGCTGATCTTCTTGTCGTAGATCAGGATGAGCGCTTCGTCGAGCTCGGCTTCCATGGTCTCGGGGTTGGTCACGAAGTAGGGAGAGAGGTAGCCGCGGTCGAACTGCATACCTTCGACAACCTTCAGCTCGGTCTCCATGCCTTTTGCCTCTTCGACGGTGATGACGCCGTCTTTGCCGACCTTGTCCATCGCATCGGCAATCAGCTCGCCGATTTCAGGATCGTTGTTGGCGGAGATGGTGCCGACCTGGGCGATCTCCTTCTTGCTGGAGATGCTGCGGCTGATGGTGCGCAACTCGGCGATAACCTCCTTCACGGCGCGGTCGATACCACGCTTCAGGTCGATCGGGCGAGCGCCAGCGGTGACGTTCTTCAAGCCTTCGCGATAGATGGCCTGGGCGAGCACGGTAGCGGTTGTGGTGCCGTCGCCAGCGACATCGCTGGTCTTGGAAGCCACTTCGCGAACCATCTGGGCGCCCATGTTCTCGACAGCATCGGCAAGCTCGATCTCCTTGGCGACGGTCACGCCGTCCTTGGTGGAGGTCGGAGCGCCGAACTTTTTGTCGATGAGCACGTTGCGTCCGGCTGGGCCGAGCGTTACTTTTACGGCATTGGCGAGTTTATCGACGCCGACCTTGAGTTTGGTCCGGGCCTCGGCGTCAAAGAGAATATCTTTAGCAGTCATTGTAAAGCGTTCCTCCTTAAGGATTTAAAAAAACTGTTGGTTAATTGGTCAGCCAAGAATAGCGAAGATATCGGACTCGCGCATGATGAGGTAGTCTTCACCCTCGACATGAACTTCGGTGCCGGAGTATTTGCCGTAGAGCACTTTGTCACCGGCTTTCACCTGCATCGCGACAAGCTGGCCGCTGTCGGCAACTTTGCCTTCGCCCACAGCGACAACTTCGCCATACTGCGGTTTTTCTTTGCCAGTATCGGGAATGTAGAGGCCGCCCTTGGTTTTCTCTTCAGCAGGCGCGGGCTTAACAATAACTCGATCAGCTAATGGTTTCAAGTTCATTGTCTTCTTTCTCGTTTGAGTTGATTGATGAATCGATAATTTACAAGTCACAAACTGCCTGAACGCTAGGTTCAGTTGCGGTTAGCACTCAACAAAGGAGAGTGCTAACAGGGGATAATTATAAAAAAAAGATTTCCGGGCCGCAAATAATTTTTTATCGTAAAGCGCCGCCATACCCTGTAACAAGATTCGCTGATATGAGCAGAGATGATCGCAACAAAAGAACGCCCGAAGTACTTGCCACCATTGGCAAAGTGACGCTCGAAAAGCTGGAGAGCCTCGCCTCGAAGATCAGGGATGACGTCGCCACGGAGGCTGACCGGCTTAACCACGAGATTCTGCGCGAAATTGTGGCCCTCGCCATGAACCGAGTCTCGGTGACGCAGAACGAATCGGCGGTGGAAACCGGCGGCTCCGCCTGGACCGAGCGCACCTCGTCGCACTACCCCCACATTCGCCTCCACGGCGGCGCGCTCGAAGATGATCCGGTGAAGATGAGGATTTAAAAGGCAAGGACTGCAAGGACAACAAGGACAACAGTGTGAAAACGGTTTTCTTGACCTTGTTGTCCCTGAAGTCCCCGCTGTCCTTGCTGTCCTTTTCCTGCCACTACAAATACCCCTGCAAATGCTGCCCTGTCAGTGAACCCTCGCAGGCGACAATGTCCTCCGGCGTGCCCACCGCCACTACATCGCCGCCGCGGACGCCGGCGCCGGGGCCGAGGTCGATGATCCAGTCGGCTTGTTTGATGATGTCGGGGTTGTGCTCGATGATGACCAGCGTGTTGCCGGTGGCCATAAGCTTTTCAAAGCAGCGCACCAGCTTCGAGATGTCGTCGAAGTGCAGACCGGTGGTCGGCTCGTCGAAAAGGAAGAGTGTGTTGCTCACGTCGGAGCGTGAGATGAAGTGCGCGAGCTTGAGTCGCTGCGCCTCGCCGCCGGAGAGCGTACTTGAAGACTGGCCGAGGCGGATGTATTCCAAACCAACTTCCTGCAAGACCTGAAGCTTTTTCTGGATCGCCTTTTCAGAGCCGAAAAAGGTGATCGCCTCCTCGACGGTCAGGTCGAGCACCTCGTCTATCGACAGCTCGTTGTACTTCACTTCGAGCGTCGAAGGCTTGTAGCGCTTGCCGCCGCACTCCTCGCACACCGCCTCGATGTCCGCCAGAAACTGCATCTCGATCTTGACCGTCCCCTCGCCCGCGCACGCCTCGCAACGCCCGCCGGGGATGTTGAACGAGAAGTAGCCGGGCTTCCAGCCGCGCGACTTGCTTTCGCGGGTCGAGGCGAAGAGCTGGCGGATGTCGTCGAAAATCTTGAGATAGGTCGCCGGATTGCTGCGGCTCGACTTGCCGATGGGCGACTGATCGACATGCTCGACGCGCTCGATCAGCTCAGTGCCCGATATGGCGCGGTGCGTGCCCACCTTTTCGCGCGACCCCTCCTTTTCGCGGATGATGCCGAGCTTGAGAATGTCGTTCACGAGAGTCGATTTGCCCGATCCGCTGACGCCAGTCACGCAGGTCATGATGCCAAGCGGGAATTTGACGTCGATGTTGCGCAGATTGTTTTGCATCGCGCCGGTGATCTCGATGCCGCGCGAAAAGTCGGGCTTGCGGCGCTCCGCAGGCACGGCGATATGCAGCCGTCCTTGGATATAGTCGGCGGTCAGCGACCCTTCGGCTGCGGCCATCGCCGAGGGCGGGCCGTGGAAGACGATCTCGCCGCCCAAGCGCCCGGCTCGCGGGCCGAGGTCGATCACCTCGTCGGCTGCCTCGATGATCTCGCGGTCGTGCTCGACCACCACCACCGTGTTGCCGAGGTCGCGCAGACGGCGAAGTAGTGCAATCAGCCTGGCCGAGTCGCTCTGGTGCAGGCCGATGCTCGGCTCGTCGAGAATGTAGATCGCGCCCACCAGCGGCGAGCCGATAGAGGTCGAGAGATTGATGCGCTGGAACTCTCCGCCGCTCAAGGTATGGGTCAGACGGTCGAGCGTGAGGTAATCGAGGCCGACATCCATCAGGTAGCCGATACGCTTGCCGATCTCCCGCAGCACCGATTCGGCTACGGAGCGGTCGAAGGGCGAAATGTCGAGTCCCGCGAAAAACGCCTGCGCGTCGGCGATGGTCATCCGGGTGACTTCGCCGATGTTTTTGCCGGAAACCCGCACCTGGAGCGCGTCGGGATTGAGGCGCGAACCCTCGCACTCCGGGCAGGTGGCGTAGCCCCGGTAGCGGCTCAGGAAAACCCGGTAGTGCACCTTGTATCCCGCGTCCTTTTCGATCTCTTCGAAAAAGGGCCACAACCCCTTGAAACTTCGTTCGGGGATACCCTTCCAGAGCATCTCGCGGTGCACGCGGCCAAGCTTCTCGTAGGGCACGTCGATCGGAATCCCCACCTCGGGCGCGATCTTGAGCAATTGCCTCAGGTACCAGGAATATTTTTCGGAGTTCCAGCAGGTGATGGCTCCCTCCTTGAGGCTCAGCGACTTGTCCGGCACAACCGCATCCTCGTCGATGCCCGCGATGCGTCCGAAGCCCTGGCAGGCGGTGCACGCACCGATGGGGGAGTTGAAGGCGAAAAGCTGCGGCGACGGCTCCTGATAAACGACGCCGTTCAGCTCCAGCCGGTCGCTGAAGCGGTACTCCTTTCCGCCCGCCACGCGGATGATGGCGTTGCCGCCCGACTCGGCGAAACAGCTCTCGGCGGCCTGCGCGACGCGGCTGTAAACTTTCTCGTCCTTTTTGGCGACGAACCGGTCCACCAGCACCATCAGCTTCGAAAGCTCTTGGCGCTTGATCGTCTCGACTCCTTTGCGAGCCTTCTCGTCAGAAATGTCGATGACGTTCTCCTCCTCCAGCAGCCGGAAAAATCCCTTCTGGAGAAGGTTTTTCAGCTCCTCGGAGACCGACCGGTCGTGCTGGCGCTCGTCGTGGTGGCTCGGGAAGGGAAAGCCCACGTAGAAGCGCACGCCATCATCGAAGAATCGCGCCTGCAAGCTCACATCCTCGGGCGTGTGCTTCAGCACCAGCTCGCCGGTGTCGCGTGAGTAGATTTTGCCGATGCGGGCGTAGAGCAGCCGCAGGTAGTCGTAAATCTCCGACACGGTACCCACGGTCGAGCGCGGATTCTTCGGCAGCGCCTTCTGCTCGATGGCGATGGCGGGCGCGATCCCCTCGACCGTCTCGATCTCCGGCTTGGGCATCCGTTCGAGAAACTGCCGCACATAGGCTGAGAGCGACTCGACGTAGCGCCGGTGTCCCTCGGCATAGAGCGTGTCAAAGGCGAGGCTCGACTTGCCCGAACCGCTCAGGCCGGTCAGGACGACGAACTTGTTCCGGGGAATCCGGACGGTGACATGCTTGAGATTGTGCGTCGAAACGCCGCCAAGCACGATGTCGGGAAGGCGGGTTTCCTGTCCGTTATCGGGGCTGGAGGCCACGAGCGTTTCCGGAGAATCTGGGCGAAGGTTCTGAATGGATGACATAAATAGCGACGATAACAGGCGATAAACGGAGATCAGGGCGCGGCAGCATCACGGCGAATTTGCCGGTAAGCCTCGCTGCAATAAGACAATAAACGAAACAATCTCCGTTTGGCGGCACAGTGGAAGCTGAAAAATCGCGCCATCGCTGAAGTTCAAAGGAATCTGTCGAGCAGCATGGCCACGGTCGTTTCACCCAGAAGGTCATGGATTCGCTTCTGAAGATTGAACATGTACCCTTTGTGCGTGCAGCTCGACTCGATCTCGCACTCGCAATCCACGCTGGAGCAGCGCATCAGATGCGGCTGTCCCTCGATGGCGACGCCGATGTCGCCGACGGTGATCTCTTCGGGCTGCCGGGCGAGCGTGTAGCCCCCCTTGACCCCCTGCACCGACCGGGTGATGCCCGCCTTGTTGAGGCTTTGCATCGCCTTGGCGAGAAAGACCTGGGAAAAGCCGATTTCACCGGCCAGCTCCTTGACCGTCACGACCCGCTCGGGGCCTTTCATGGCAAGGTAGGTGACGGCGTGCAGGCCGTATTCAAATTTTCTGGATACTTGCAGCATAAAGGAAAAAAGAGGTGATGGCAAAGCAGGATTAACCCGCGCCTGTTTCAGGAAATTCCCGAATCATCTTTAATCTTTCCAGTTGCCGATATATTTTGTGAAAATATTATCGATCAATCGCCCTTGTCCGGCCCTGTCACGACTCATCGCATGAAAACTCCATCGCAAGACCGCTGGTTCATCTGGCAATTCACCGACGATCAGGAAACGAAAATACGCTATCGCGAATACGGCCCGGATGACTCCCCGAATACGCCGCTGCTCTTCATCCACGGCTACGGCGGCATGATCGAGCACTGGAACGACAACATCCCGGCATTCGACGACCGCTACAGAATATACGCCATGGACCTGATCGGCTTCGGCCAGTCCGGCAAACCCAATGTGCGCTACAGTCTGGCGCTCTTCGCGGCGCAGATCAAGGCGTTCATGCATCTGAAAAAGCTCGATAAGGTCATTCTGGTGGGGCACTCGATGGGCGCGGCCAGCAGCATCATCTACGCGCATCACAATCCCGAAAGCGTCCGGGCGCTCGCTCTGGCCAATCCCTCCGGCCTGTATGGCGACAGCATGGACGGCATGGCGAAGGTCTTCTTCGGACTGGTTGGCTCGCCTCTGATCGGCGAGATGCTCTTCGCGGCCTTCGCCAACCCGGTCGGCGTCAGCCAGAGCCTCACCCCGACCTACTACAACCAGAAAAAGGTCGATTTGAGTCTGATCAACCAGTTCTCGCGCCCGTTACAAGACCGTGGGGCCATCTTCTCTTTCCTCTCACCTTCGAAACGCCCGCAAGACTTCCTGCTCGATAACTTCAAGCCCTGCAACTACAAGGGGGACGCCTGGCTGATATGGGGCGCGGAGGACACCGCCCTGCCGCCGCACAAGATCATTCCCGAGTTTCAGGAGCTGCTTCCGCAGGCCGGCGCGTACATCATCCCCAAAGCGGGCCATTGCATCCATCACGACGCGCACGAGACCTTCAACGCCCGCCTCGCGCAACTTCTCGACAAGCTGGAGTGACCTTATTACTCTGGCAATAATAGAACGCAAAAGAACTCAGGAACAGGGGGTGTCATTCTGAATGAAGCGACGCGAAATGAAGAATCCATCTTATTATTACACAAGGACTTCTGGATTCTTCACTACGCTCGGAATGACATGAAAAGGAAAGCCTGCGCAAACAGCGATTTAATATTTTTATCGCTGGAGCAATAACAGGACGAAGCTGACGACGCCTCCCTAATCCAGAGACTGACCGACATTGCCGCTTCCCGCCTTCAGCTTGAGGTATTTGAGCTGGGCGGGCTTCATGGCAATTTGCAACAGATAGCCCTTGTGCTCGCCCGACGGCACCCACTGGGCGCTGAACTGGAAGTCGTGCAGATCACGATAGAGCATGAGCGCGGGATAGACGAACTGGCTGTTCCTGAGATCGTAGCCGGTATTGAGGCCAACCTGCCAGTTCTTCGACAGCGCGAGTCTGGCGGCGGAGTTCACGAGCGCGGTGGAGGATGGATTGAGCGGATCGCTCTTGTCGCTGATCAGATAGAGCGACATGCGTAGCGACCAGGGGAGCGAAGAACTGAATTTTGCCAGCTCGTCGCTGTTGAAACGCTCCTTGTAGATCGCCTGCTCGACCGGCAGCGCCGTGTTTCGGGCAAGCGACGAATCGCTTCCCTTGTCCTCGACCGAGGCGAACGGCGAGCGCAGGTGGCCGCTGGTGCTCACGCTCAAGTTGACAAAACCGTTGACAAACCGGAGTAACCCCTTGCCGTCGTCCATGGCAAGCTTGTCCACCCGTGCGCCGCTCACCGGATCGTAGGTATAGAAATCGTAGGTCGCTCCGGCGCTGAACATCAGAGCGGGGGAGAGCGCGTTGCTCGACGCCGTCACCACGAGTGGCGCGATGGGCAGCGAATCGGCGGCGAAGTTGTAGCCGGACGATGCCGTCAGCGAGAGCAACTGCACTGTTTTGTAACCCGCGCCAACGCTGCCGCTGTCGCCGCTCGACACCTCATGGCTCCGGAACTTGCCATGAAAGAGGTTCTGGAGGCTGATGCCGACAAAACTCCGTTTTTCCGGCACGGCGGAGTAGAGCGACTCGCCGAAGCGATTGTATCGCACGCTCTTGAGCGTCAGAGGATCGGTATAGGAGTCGTAAATATCGTAGCCGCTTCCCGTATAATCGGGATTGTAGATAAAGGAGATGGTCGGAATGAAGGTGTGACGGATGGCGCTCAGGCCGAACATCTTGTCGAAGAGGCCGGTGTTCATCACGCCGTAGAGCCGGGTCTGGGCATCGAGCGAAAAGACCGTCGTAGCGTAACTGTCAGGCGAGCTGATCGTCTCCTTGTTGCCGCTGTTATCGTAATGCATCGTGCTGTTGACCCGGTATTGGGTATAGGTCAGCGACGGCGTCAGATTCAGATATTTGAACAGCGTGGACTGGATCCTGAAAGGCAACTGAATGCTGGTGGCATTCAGGTCATCCTGGTTGCTGATCGATTTTCGAAGCGCCTGCATGTTGAGGCCCTGCGTGAACAAGGCGCGGTTCCCGGGAGAAAAATCTTGCGAATATCCGAGTTCCAGCCCCGCGTTGCCGGTATAGTAATCGGACTCGACCCCGCTGATATTTTCAAACTTTGCGCTGCCCGACAGGTTCGGCAGCATGTACAGGCGTGAACTCCACTCTGACGGCGACGAATCGAGCCTCGGGCGGAAAGGATAGATGCGGTTCTGGTAAAGCGTAGCCGTTACGTTCTGCGTCAGATCGCTATTCGCGAGATTGTCCACCCTCTGGTATCCGGCAATCAGTGCGCGGTTGCCCTCGTCCCACGACTTTGAAAACGATGCGTAGGAGGTCGCCTGCTGGGTGACGAGCGTTTCGGGATCGACCGAGGTAGTGTTGTAAGAGCGATCCCCGCTCAGATACTGAACATTGACGTCGAGCCTGGCGGTCGGATCGAACTGCTGATGGTGAACGATCCTCAAATCCCGGTTGACATAGCGGGCGTAATCGGGATCGCCCGGATTGTTCAGGACGGTTTTTTCGTACTCCCCGGTGATCGAGCCGCTGTAACGGTCGCCATTCTTGTAGCGGAACCGCTCGCCCAGCCGCCAGCTTCCGTGGAAGGAGAGATCGCCTTCGACACGGAGGTCAGCATAGTCGTTGATCGCCCAGAAATAGCCGAGATTCGACAGGTAAGCGCCAACGCCGCTGCTCTGGCCGACTCTCGGAAACAGAAAGCCCGACGATCGCTTGTTCGAGATTGGCGCGGACAGGTAGGGCAGGTAGAACACCGGTATCTTCGGAAGGCGCTTGTTGAAGAGTTCCGGATGGATGTACATGACGAAGGGACGCGAACTCAGGCGCTCGTCCGGAATGATGTGCATGTGCTTGCCCGCGAACCAGTAGTGCGGCTCCTGGAGTTCGCAGGTGGTGTAAATGCCATCCTCGATATACAGCTCACCCGAGGGCATTCGCCTGACATCCTTACCGGAAAAGATGCCCTGTTCGCTTTTCGATGCAATCTCCGAGGCCGTGCCGATTCTCGTCTTGTAGTTGTACGACATCGTTTCGGCGGTGAACGACCCCTGCTTGTCGGTGTAGACGGGTAGCTCGCGGGGGCGGCCATTGGCGTCACGCGATGCGCTCGCATGGGCCGTGGCGGTGGCCTGTTCGACGGTGATTCTCGGGCCTGCGAGCCGACTCTCCTTGTAATTGACTTTCGCCTTGCCGAACAGATCAGCGGTGCGCTTGCTGACGTTGTAAATCAGCGAATCCCGCGCTGTGTAGACGACGGTCGAGTCGAGATCGTCGTTCTTTTTGAGACTGTCCGGAGTGGCCACGCCTGTCCGCTTGCCCGGTTTCGACGCACTTTCACCCGCCCGCAATGGCGCGATGCCCTCGAAAGACTGAGCGAGAAGCAGAAGAGTCAGGAGTTTGATTGACCTGGTGAATTTCACGGGCAAATCGTGCTGGGTTACTGGATGCGCAGAACTGCGTTCAGAGAATTCAGAGAATGAATATATAAAACCTTCATTCTTTATCGATACCCGCCGGAGCAACTCTTTGCGATGATGAGATGAGAGAATGAGTTCGGGAGATGGATAATTGATCGAAAGGTTTCTATATTTTATGCCAGAATACCCGCGTCGGCTTCAGCGAACTGTTCCCGGCATGGGCAAACGGCTTCCATGACAGGACGACCCTGCCGTTGACCGCAAAAGGATCGGCAGAGCGGCCACAACTCTTTGCAACGCTTTATGACGCAGAAGGTTACTTACTCCGCGCCCGATGAATTCGGCCACTTCGGCATCTTCGGAGGCAAATTCATTCCCGAAACTCTGGTCAAGAACGCCGCCGATCTCGAAGCGGAGTATCTCAAGGCAAAAGATGACCCGGAGTTCCGCCAGACGCTCGACGACCTGCTTCGCCACTACGTTGGCCGCCCGACGCCACTCTATCACGCGGCACATCTCAGTGAAAAGCAGGGCGGCGCGCAGATCTGGCTCAAGCGCGAAGACCTCTGCCACACCGGAGCGCACAAGATCAACAACGCGCTCGGCCAGGTGCTGCTCGCCAAACGGATGGGCAAGCGGCGCGTGATCGCCGAAACCGGCGCGGGCCAGCACGGCGTGGCGACAGCCACCGTCTGCGCGCTCTTCGATCTCGACTGCATCGTCTACATGGGCGAGGAGGACATCCGCCGACAGGCTCCCAACGTGGCGCGCATGAAGCTGCTCGGCGCGGAGGTTCGCCCGGTCTCGGCGGGCACCCGGACGCTGAAGGACGCCACCAGCGAGGCGATTCGCGACTGGATGAACAATCCCGAAGAGACTTTCTACATCGTCGGTTCGGTCATCGGGATGCACCCGTATCCGATGATGGTGCGCGACTTTCAGGCGGTCATCGGGCGCGAAACCCGCCAGCAGGCGCTCGATCAGGCCGGACGACTGCCCGACGTGGTGGTCGCCTGCGTCGGCGGCGGCAGCAACGCTATCGGCATGTTCTACGAGTTTTTGCCCGACGCCAAAGAGGTCGAGCTGATCGGCGTGGAGGCGGCAGGCGAAGGGCTTGAAGCCCGGCACGCAGCATCGCTCACCAAGGGCGAAATCGGCGTGCTGCACGGCTCGATGATGAAGCTGCTTCAGGACGAGCACGGTCAGGTGCAGGAGGCGCACTCGATCTCTGCAGGCCTCGACTATCCCGGCGTCGGCCCGGAGCACTGCTATCTGCAGAAGCTGGGTCTGGTCAGCTACACCTCGACGACCGACAAGGAGGCACTCGCGGCGCTCGATGCTCTCGCCAAAACAGAAGGGATCATCTGCGCCCTCGAATCGGCCCACGCTGTGCACTACGCGATGAAGCGAGCCGCCGAAATGCCAAAAGAGTCGATCATCGTGGTGAACCTCTCAGGCCGCGGCGACAAGGACATGGCCACCATCATGCAGGAGCTGAAGCTGTAAAATGTGTTGTATGTAGGGGCGGCTCTTGTAGCCGCCTGTTGCCGGGCAACCGCGAGGGTTGCCCCTACTGGTCTGGTTTCCCCTGCCGTCCGTGTCAGTCCATTGTTACGCCCGGCGCATTTTTTTTCTTTCCCCTCTTGCATCGAACCGGCTTTTTCCCTATACTAAGCCCACTTAACCAGATGCGGGAATAGCTCAGCTGGTAGAGCACAACCTTGCCAAGGTTGGGGTCGCGAGTTCGAGTCTCGTTTCCCGCTCCGCCGATAAAAAAAGCCTCCAGATTCGGAGGCTTTTTTGTTTTTGGGCGTTTCTCAACGGACACGCAAATCCTTCGCCAACCAACTGAATTCATTAGCGTTACAGCAATTCCTCTCTCTTTCGGAAAAACCTGCTGACCAGCAACCCCGTGCCGAAAAGCGCCAGCGTTCCCGGTTCAGGAACAGCCGCCGCACCAAACGCCTGAACTTCAGATATAGAGTACATATTGTCGCCTCCTGTTGCGTATACGCGAAGGTATCTTGCATCTACAGGCGTGAAATCAGTGCTTGTCCGATTGAAAGTTTCCATTCCCCATCCCACGCTGCCAATGCCTGACGGAATAGTATCAAGCAAAAACCAGTCCGATCCGTTCAGAGAGTAATCGATGCGATAATCGTCGTTGTTATCCACCTGGATCAGCAGTTGATTGACCGTGTAAACGGAGTTGAATTGCAGAGTGAACGTCGGTTCTGTTCCATACCACCAGACATTCGTGGCACCAGCCCAATCGGTTGCGTCTGCGGGCTTAGACCCGTCAGTCAGAAGTGAGACGCTGTTGTTATAAGTACCGGTGCCAGTTACACTTATCACGGGTATCTTCGCGGCATGGGCTGTTGAGGCCAAACCCGTGGTGAGCATAGCCGTCATGAGCAATGCTCTGGGCGAAAAACTTCTTCGCATAGGCTCTCCTTTTTAAAAGAGTTACAGATAGGGTAAGAAATTTCACGAGATGATTCATGACCGGAGCGTTCCATACGTCCGCAACGGCCATAGCTCTGTTCAGTCTTCAGAATGACGCCAGACTTCGCAGCTTTGAGAGAAAAGTGAGAACGCCTTTATTACGTGCATAATACAGAATACTTCTCAAGATAACAATAGTTAACCTCTATAATTCGCCACTGATTGAATACAAATCTATGCTACAGAGGACGGACAAGCAGCTCCTCCCCGTGCCGGTCACAAAAAATTCACCAACCTGTTGCATCGAACCGGATTTTTCCCTATACTAAGCCCACTTAACCAGATGCGGGAATAGCTCAGCTGGTAGAGCACAACCTTGCCAAGGTTGGGGTCGCGAGTTCGAGTCTCGTTTCCCGCTCCGACGATAAAAAAAGCCTCCAGATTCGGAGGCTTTTTTGTTTTTAGGGCGAACCGCGCAAAGGCAAGTCAGCCCGGCAGAATCCCGACCCGCGATACCCCGCCGCAATCATCAGCCCTCAACCCCCAGCTTCTTGCGCAAGGTTTTGATGGCTTCTTCGATTGGTAAGCGATTCCATTCTATCTCAAACGATGAAACTTGCGATTCAAGCAATTTGAGAGTCTTTTCATCCGACCACGCATCAGCCAAAGCATCAAGTGCAATAAGACGAGAAATCTCGTTTTCACCCTGAATGGCTAATTGTTCAAGATGTTGTCGTGTGTTATCGTTCGGCCATTTGTCAGCCAGCACCTTAAGTGCAATCCTTTGATGTACTTCGTTTTCATTTTGAAAAGCGAGTTGTTCGAGCAGTTTTCGAGTGTTCTGGTCTGGCCACTTGTCGGCCAACACATCAATGGACGCTTTCTTAATTAAATCCGATGGATCACTGATTAAAGCTTCGATTTTATCTCGCTGAGGTCGAACAGCAGCTAAGAATTCCGGCCATTGCGGTTGAGCGAAGGACCACTCGCTAGTCCATCGCATTTTTTCAGGGTATAAAAGATCACCCGGCCATCGTTCTCCCAATTCACTTCCTGCGCTGAATAACAATTCTACCGACGAGAACTGTGACGAGGCTTCAAATACTCTGATCGTCTTTTTCCAAAGCAACTCTCCGCACTCTTTCAACTTGCTTGTTGACCTCACTTCCCCCAAACACCAAATCGCCAACGGTATTTCCGGCAACGAGGTCTTTCCATCCCACTTCTCCAAATCCGTCCGCGTAGCCAAAAACTCGACGATCTTGCCGACGAATTGCTCATCGATCTGCCCGCAAATCAAACGAAGCACTTCGCGCCAGTCGTCGTCCCGGCAGTGTTGATCGAACAGTTCGATCAATCCTTTTTCATCCAGCGTTTTGGCGATGTTGAACTGGTGGACGATGTCGGCGGCGCAGAAGTATTCGAGGAAGGTGCGGTGGACGAAGGCGTAGCTGTTTGCGCCAACGAAACAGAGGATGAAGTTACGCAGCCGCAACTGATCGACGAGCGCTCGGGCCACGGCGCGGGCTTGATCGAAGCTCAGTTCGGTGCGCAGGTACTCTTCGATAATGGCGGTGAGCGTGTCACCGTCGATCATGTTGCCTTTCAGTCCGCCGGGCGTGGTCTGCATGTGCGCGGCGATGCGACGGAGGATGTCGCTCTTTTCGCGCAGGCCGATCATATCGGGATTAATTCCTCGAAAGTCCAGCAGCAATCGTTCAATGTCCCATTGATGCAGCAGCACCTCTGTTGCTTTTGAATACAAACTGGCGCGGTCTCGAGGCAGCTCCTGATTGCGGTTCAGGATGGCCATCATCGTGAGCAGCAGCGGGTTGCCCGCCAGCATGGCGATGGACTTCGAGTCGCGAATCGCCTTCTCCAAGCGCTCCCGTTTTGGCCTCGCCTGTTCGGCATCGTCGAAGGTCTCCTCGTGCCAGCGCTCGATGAATGAGGCGATCTGGCCGGCGTCGAGGTCTTGCAGCATGAAGTGGCGAAAGTCGGCATCGCGCAACCGCTGCGGCTGATAGCCAACCACGCGCGAGGTCACGACGACAGGCAGATGCGGGAACTGGCCGCTAAAGCGGTGAATGTCGTTGATGACCTCGTTGCGCGTCACGACATCGAAAATTTCGTCCAGTCCGTCGAGCAGCAGCACAGCCCGCCCCGGCTGCCCGATGAGCCGGTCGAGCAGGCCATGCGGCCACGGGTGCCAGACCGGCCCATCTTCGAGATAGCGGATGAAATTCTTCTGCCCATCGCATTGCCAGCGTCCATACGAGCCAAGCTCGATCACGAGCGGCACCGGCTGCGTGTCGCGGAGCGCCGGTTCGGCGATGCTCGCCCATCGCAAAGCGAGGTAGCGGATGAGCGACGACTTGCCGGAACCCGGATCGCCGAGGATGGCCAGCTTCCGCGCGGCGGACGGCGATCCCGGTCGGTGAGACTCGTCGATCACGTCAAGCACCGGACGGCGCGGCTGGCTGAAATAGTCCTGTCGCAACCGTTCCACTTGCCGTTCAGTCTCCTCCAGCTCCTCAGCGGTGATCTCGCCGGCGTCGAGCAAGTGCTGCTGGTGCTCCTTCGGAATTTCAAGCAGGCGCGGGTTGTACTGGTGACTCTCCCGCACCGACTGCGGCACAAACACGTTCCAAAGCCGCACGCCGCTGTAATACGCGCCGGTGGTATCGAGCATCTCGAAGTTCAGCTTGTCGAACTGCCTGAGGAGCGACTCGCGATACAGCTCGCTACTGAACTCCGCCGGAAGCGCCATCGCCGACACGCCCCCAGACGCAAGCCGGAACGCGCGTTCCGCCGCCCAGGGCCGTTCAGGAGCCGCCAGCCACAGATTCAAATCGTGCTCGAAAACTTTCGCGAAGCCCGACTCGCCTGGATATTCCGTGTAGAACACCGTATCGTTCAAATCCTGCATTCGCTTGCGGAAGTTGCGAACTCTCTTCCATTGCTCAAAAGCTTTTTCAATCTGGTCTGGATCGCTTGAGAACTGGTCGATCTTGCGGAAAAACCATTTGATCTCCGGAAATCCCGTCTCTTTGCGAGCTTCCATCGCCCACTCGAACTCCTCCTCCGTGCCCGATTCCGCCGAGCCTGTCGGCGAGCCGAACCGTTGCGCCATGATGCCGATCACCAACGCGAGCGAAGTTCGATATTTTTCAAGCGTCTGCTTCGTGATGATTTCCTGCGGACGCCCCACGCCGATGGTCGAGTAATTTTCCCAATCGACGACCTCGAACCGGGCGTTCCAGATATGCGCCGTGTGGCGGTTATAGTCGTCAAAAAAACGGCGCACCGTCTGCCGCTCCGAAGAAACATCGCCCGGCGAAGCGAGAAAGACGTGGTAAGTGTTTGTAACACGAGGAGTAAGCGTCATGGCGCGGTTCCTTTGGTTGGAAAGAGCATCAATGATTGACGTGAGAAGAACTATGGTAATTTACAAATTTGTTACTCTGTTTCTGTCAGTCTCGATATCCGAAATCGTCCCCCAGATAATTCTTGGTAAAAACGACCTGACCTCTTATATTCACACTCCCCGATTGAACAATACACGGAGAGGTGCGAGAGTGGTTGAATCGGGCGGTCTCGAAAACCGTTGTGCGCGCAAGTGTACCGTGGGTTCGAATCCCACCCTCTCCGCCACATGACAGTTCAAAGCTGTCTCATGGAGTCAGAAAAGCCCTGTAAAATCAGGGCTTTTCTTGTATTACCGCCCTCCATCGCTTGCCAGAGAGCAAGCCCGCAAGGCGCTCGTCAATGTCCGTTAATCGTTATGCCGCTAACTGCGAAGACAACTTCGCCAATTCACGATAGCGCCGTTCTCCATGCCTGTATACCATTTGGTAAAGCGCTCATGGGAATGAAGCTTCAAATGCCAAATTATTGAATGCTTCGGAGAAAAGCACAACAAATATCCTGTCAAGGAGATTGCCTCCGAGAGGGCTTTCCCAGTGTTGGAATACACAATAATGCTGATGACAAGAAAAACGGCAATATAAAAAAAGAAATAATAATTATTAACAACAGATCAATTCATGGTATAGAGAGCGATTCTGTCGATCCTTAGGCATGTATTCCCATGTATGCCTTCGATGGGTTACCATGAGCTGTATTCATCAGCTTCAGGAATGAGATGTTCATAGCCATCAGAATTAGCTCATAGGTTATTTTAGTTTGCATCTGATTAATTACACTCACTTGATTTTTAATCTCTAAGAGTCTAATTCCCCGAAGCATGCTTCGAGAAAGGATTGATACAAAATGAGTTCATACGCCATTGCTTGCCGCGAGGTATTTGAACTAAAATATTGTCCATTTTTGAAATAGTATTGTACTTAAAAGGGAAGAGTGAGCTGATAAAAATATGGTATATAAATAAAATAATATTCTATTGTATTTTTCCGTTTTCCAGGATAATCTCAAACCAAATGCCACAAGACTTTTCAGGTTTAGATAAAGATTGCCATACACTCAAAATTCGTCTTTTTGTCTTATCTGAAGGTTTTGGATGCTGCCGTGGTGGGTAGATTTGGGACATGTTGTTTATATCCGAAAGCTTCCGGATTCGAAAAAGTTAGGAGGTTTTGAGATGAATTGGAATGGACTCATTTTTTTTCAAGCTGAAACATATCGCATGATTTGGTTGGCAATGTCATTCAACATTTCATAGCGCCTACGATACTGGGCTCTTTTGTTGCTTTTGACTTCCTGACCTTCTCGTTTTTCAAGCTTGAGAGGAAGATCGAACCAGCCGTCGGAAGTCATTTTTCCACCAGCTTCTTCCCACAAACTGTTGTAATTAAAGTCAAGTTTGTGAATTTCACGGATGTGTATAAGGTGCTTTGCCTTGTGTGAGTGAATATCATTTCCTAAACCCATCATCCGAGAAACCTTTTCTTCGAGTGAGGCTGCGATTTCTTGAGCGACGAATACCATGAATGAGGATGGCCGTAAACCATACATAGCCTTGGTAGCGGCTTTTATCTCTTCTTTGCCGATTCCACCCTGGATACATCCAATATAGCACAACCAGTCCCCATTGTGCTCCTTTTCAAAAGAAATGGTCATTTTATAAATAGCATTGGTAAATTCATCACCACACAAGATGACGGACAGTTCTCCGTCTTTCTTGAGAGCATGCTTATAGCAAGCTATGATACGCATCACTCCAGCACCGCATGAATCAAAGCGTGCAAGCTCAAAACCATGATCCTGTATGATGGCGCATACGAAAACCGGGTATCTTGAAATCAGAATATATGTGTCAAGGAGTACTTTCTTTCTTTTTGGTAGATTCCACTGTTTTGACATATATACCCTCATGGGTTTTAACGCCAGAGAAGGAATTTTTTCAATAAATGGCTTGAAATCATGTCTTTCAATTCGTTCGAACCATTCCATCGATTCAGTTCTGTACCTCAGAACCATAATCGCTGTCCTGATTTTATTTTTAAAAAGCCTGTACGGGCTGCTATGACCAAAAGCAACGTCGCATGACGTCCATGCTTTTCGTAAAGCTATAATCAGTATAACGTTCATGCCTATATAAGAAATATACTTTTTTATAGATGCAAAAAACTCCGCAGGTACTGCAAGCAACTGTCCAGAAAAACAGAAGATTATAAAAATCCAAAACCGACCATTGTACTACGAAAAGAACCTCATGCGAGAGATATTCTCTTTACCGATTCCTGTGCCGCTGCTCAGAGGGATTATCGCACTCGTAGCGATCCGATGGTTGGTGTGGGATGTAATTCCCCTCATCAGCCTCTTTTGTGGATTTTTTGGTCTGCTTGACTTTTGAAACTGCAAGCCTTGTTGAATTTGATGGAACCGAAACTACTCCATATCACAGAAGATAGTACGTACATAACAGCCCGTTTCTTTCAAGAAAATTTCACGATTGTTATAATTTCTTAAAATACTATTGGATCGTGCCCTACAGGTCATCGGTCAATGGCGGGAGGGGTACCTAACGATCCGTCCGCACAGCGGTTTAGGCAGTCTGACACCGGAAGAATTTCGGAGGCCAGAAGCAGAGATTTTCCAAGAGCAAGTGGCCTTGTAAACGGGGGCAGGTCAGAGGGAACGGCTCGGGTACATATAGGGGGAGGATAGGGAATTTTGGGGAGAAAAGTGAAGACTGGTGATTGCCCGGGCTTCGAGAGGTGAGCTATGAGGCATCAAGTGATTTGCGGCGCTGTGTGTATCCGAATCGATCCACCCCAATTAACCACTTCACGTTTGATGCTATCTTTGATGGCATTTCATATTTCGCACAAAATAGAACTGTTATTTTATAATGACTTAGCGGTCATATTGTAAGGACACCCTCGCGAGGGTTTTTTTATTTGTTGCTCTTTACAAAGGAATAGTGTACCTTATGCCCATACCCGGTATGGGTATAAGAATTATCCAGATCAATCATCTTATAACGATCGATTCTATTCATTTGTATTATGGCAGCAGTTAAAAATATCTCTCCCGCCGAAGCTTTTGCTCTGACCAAAAAAGGAGCCCTTATTGTTGATGTACGCGAGCACCGGGAGGTCGAAAGCAAGTCATTCGATGTGCCGGATGTCATGGTGATGCCCCTCAGCCGCTTCGGGAGCAGCTTCCGTGAGATCCCCGAAAAAAAGAAGGTTATTCTGGCCTGCAGAAGTGGTCACCGTAGTGCTTCCGCTGCATCCATGCTCATGAATCAGGGGTATAAAAACATCGTAAATCTACAGTATGGCATAATGGGCTGGGAACATGCCGGGCTGCCAGTCAAAAAGGAGCACCCTCAAAGCCCCTTGTCTTCGCTTTTCAAGATGTTCCGCAAAGAAGCCTGACGCATCTTCTCACCTTGAGGGCGGGCATCCTGTCGATGATGCCCGCCCTGCTCGTACGCTTGCCATTCCCACAACGACTCCTTTTTTCAACGCATTTTCCCCTCGAAAGCCTCGCTCCAACTGCTTGTCCTGCAAGTCAATACATCGCTCCAAACTGAACGGGGAAACCCTATACACACACTTTTTATTCGCCAATCGACGCGATAAATAAATTTTTTGAATGAAAAGCTTGTTCTTTGACGTATTACGTGAATGTGGTATTGACTGCTATTGATCACCATCCGCTCTCTTGGCGAGTCAGCATAACGCATCACTGTTCCATCGCAAAATCAAGTATCCATGAACGACACGCTGCTCATCGTTCAGAATATCAGCCATGAGGGGCCCGGAATCCTCGAAGAGCTGTTGAACGAGCACGAAATAGCTTTCGAGCGATTTGATCTTTCGAAAGGTGAAGCGCTACCCGATCCAGCCAGCTACGCTGGCATGGTGGTACTGGGTGGGCCGCAAAGCGCCAACGACGAGAGCGCAGAGATCACCGGCGAGCTGAAGGCGATCCGCCAGGCGCTCGATGCGGGCGTGCCATACCTCGGCATCTGCCTCGGATTGCAGCTCCTCGTCAAGGCGGCGGGCGGCGGCGTGGTGCAGTGCCAAGAGAAAGAGATCGGGTTCCGCGAGCCTGATGGGGAGCCGTTCATGGTCGAGCTGACCGGCGAGGGCAAGCGTGATGTGCTTTTCCGCGGAATGCCGGAGCGGCTGCGGGTCTTTCAGCTCCACGGCGAGACGGTCACGCTGCCTGAAAGCATGGCTTTGCTGGCCACGGGCCGGGGGTGCGGAAACCAGATCGTGCGGGTCGGCGGCAATGCCTGGGGGCTGCAATGCCACTTCGAAATGACTCCGGCGATGTTCGAGAGCTGGATCGGTATCGATCACGACCTGAAGACTATGGATAGAGAGGAGCTGCTGAGGGAGTTCAACGCAATCAGCGAGGAGTACGCTGAAACCGGGAGAGCGATCTTGCGCAATTTCCTTGAAATTACCGGACTACTGCAAACATAAGCGTAACGAGAGACGATGAACAGCGGCCATGAAATCGATCAGCGCCGGGCGCGGCGGTTGAACCTGAGGCAGGATCAGAAAGGCCCTGTCATGTACTGGATGTCGAGAGACCAGCGTTTCCAGCATAACTGGGCGCTGCTTTTTGCTTGTCATAAAGCCCGGTTGCTGCAACAACCGCTCGAAGTGGTCTTCACCCTCGCCCCGTCGTTTCTTGGCGCTCCATTGCGCCACTACGACTTTATGTTCAAAGGACTTGCCGAGGTGGAATGCTCTCTGCGGAACGCCGGAATTCCGATGATCGTGCTCTATGGCGACCCAGGCGCAACCCTGCCGGCATACGCCGAGGAGCGACGGGCAGGTTTGGTGGTGAGCGACTTTTCACCGCTGACGCCCGTGCGGCAATGGAAAAGAAATGCCGCCGCCGCGCTCTCATGTGCTATCTACGAAGTCGATACCCACAACATCGTCCCATGCTGGCTCGCCTCTCCCAAACAGGAGTACGCCGCACGCACGATCAGGCCAAGGCTCGACGCCCTGCGCAGATCGTTTTGCACCCCCTTCCCGCAGCCAGAAGCACTCTGCCAGCCGGACAGCCTGAATTTTTGTCCGCCGGTGAATTGGGATGACCTATTGCAGAGGCTCGACGTTGACCGTTCGATCATGCCGGTCAGCGGCATTACGCCGGGAGCGGCGGCGGCGGAAGAGCGTTTGCGCCGGTTTCTCAATACGGTGATCGAGCGTTATGCCGATGAGCGTAACGATCCTAACGCGGAGGCCGTGTCGGGGCTGTCGCCATACCTGCACTTCGGTCAACTTAGCGCCCAGCACGCCGCTTACGAAGCGGCAAGATGCGAAGCGTCGCAGGAGAACCGGGAGGCCTTCATCGAGGAGCTGTTCATTCGCCGCGAACTGGCGGAGAATTACTGTCTCTACAACGAAAAATACGACTCGTTCGACGCCATCCCGGAGTGGGCAAAAGCGACCCTGATGGAGCACTCCGCAGATCAGCGCGACTACCTCTATACGCCGGAGGAGTTCGAAAAGGCGAAGACCCACGATCCGCTCTGGAACGCCGCTCAGCTTTCGCTTGTCGAATCCGGCGTGATGCATGGCTACATGCGGATGTACTGGGCCAAGAAGATTCTCGAATGGAGCCAAAGCCCGGCGGCGGCATTCGATACCGCCCTGTGGCTGAACGATCGGTACGCCCTCGATGGGCGCGACCCGAACGGCTACGCTGGCGTGGCCTGGTCGATTGGTGGTCTGCACGACCGCCCCTGGAGCGAGCGTCCCGTTTACGGCAAGATCAGATACATGAACGCCAGCGGCTGCGCAAGGAAATTTGACGTGAATCGCTATATCGCCTCGATGACCAGCTCTCTGCACCCCACCCTGTTCTGACGAACGGCTGCGTCAGCATTATCTAAATATTACTGGCAGGATCGGATATTTTCCCCTATATTTTACTTTTGATCCGCAAAAGCACCAATCGCGAGCGAAAAAAATTGGGCGCAAGCTGTTGCTGAACCCGAACTTGATAATCATGTTATCGAAAGCGTAGGGAATGATGCTTGACTCTGTTCCGCTCAGCAGTCGGCTTGAGCAGCAGGTGCCCTTGTCAGCGTGGAAATCGAACCTCCGAAGTTGTGTATGGAAACTCTATAATCAATGTTTGGAGTTATAGTTTATATAAGAATATATAAATGGAGTAAATCAGGTGGAGTATCCACAAGAAGAAGCTGGGGCTTTAAAGGAATTTCGTGAGTTCATCGGAGTTCGAACAGCCTTTTTGGGACTCCTTGCAATTATGTCAGCATTTTTTCCTTTTTTAAACAAATATTTTCAACTGCTTCCATTGGAGCAGTATGGGGTAAACGATGGGGTGTTTAACATCTTTTCGCCAACATTGATTACTGTGATTGCAACTGTTGTAACTCTTGTGGCTGTTTTATCGATTTTCACTATGCGAGGATCGTACAGGGGGCGAGGCAAGCGTGACGCGCGACGTAAGGCATGGATATCGATAAGAACCAGTATAGCGACTTTTATAGTTTATCTTATTATCTATAAGATATATATCATGTACACCTATCCGGTGCTCAACATAAGCATTAATGACCTGCGAAAGCTGTATTTTGAAGCGCCGCTGCTGCTTTGTTATGCTTCGTTTTTTTCTCATCTTACGCAAACTTTGATGCTTGTCGCTATGACAAAATTCTACAGAAAAAAATAACTGTAACGTTTGAGCACTGACGATTCAGTTGATTGATGCATTTGGTAAATGAATAAAAAACAGGATATAGAAAAATCCCTGAAATCTGTCGATATCTTTGGATCATTATCTACCTTTATTTTAAAGAACATATCCACAGCAATCCCATGCCAAGAACAATAAGCACAAAGCATCGATTGCCACTGGGACATGAAGGTTGATTGATGGCAAGTTGCTCCGAAAGTAAGGATTCTTGTGGTTAAATGGGCGAAAGAGCATCACGAACTTGCAAGGAAAAAGTAGACCTCTCAAGAAGCTAATAACGGTTGTTGCAGGTGTTACTTCTGCATGACCTCTGCCGACGTCAGACAGTCCGGCGTTGAGTACCAGAGGTATCTCCGGTTGTAAAACAGCTCGATGTACTCAAACACGCTGATCCGAAGCTCGTGCTCGTCAGCGTAACTTGTGCCGTAAATCCATTCGGTTTTCAGCGTCTTGACTACGGTTTCGGTAACGGTATTGTCATAACAAGCTGTTACCCTCTATTTGAACATCCTTGAATCAAGCCCATTTTGTGGTAATGTCCGACCAGATTCCACAATCAGCGGCGCACTCCGGCTCTTCGACTCTCCACCGATTTTCGTACTTTCTACTATGAATCGTAGGTCTAACTTGTTTTGCAGATCATGAAAATCGGAATTTCATGAATTGTCGTTTCCGCTTGTTACCGATTGTACGCCAAATCCTTCCTTTAGTCCACTGAATACAATAGTTTAGAGCTTCCGATTGTTTCCGTTTTCTTCTTTCTCTTTTGTGAGTTTTCCGCTATTTTTGTAACTTATTTGCGAGCGAGTTACAAAGAAAAATACGGCAATGGCGAAACATGGGCGTAAAAATCAGAGAGCGAAAGCTGGCCTCTGGCGAGGTAGCCTTCTACATTGACACCTACCACAAGGACTTCGGGCGATTCTCGCAAAAGACCGGATTACAGGCAAATCCCAAAGACCGGAAAGCGTTCAAGGCGGCGCAGTCCACAGTTCTGGACAAGGTGCGCCAGATCGAAAAGGACTTGGCGCGTGATGCCGCCGGGGTGTTTGGCAGGAAGGCGAAATCGACAGAGGACTTTATCCAGTACTTCGCTGCGTATGCCAATAAAGGCGGCTATCCCCCGTACTTGAATGCCCTCAAGCACCTTATCGAGTGCTTCGGCGGCGTCTCTCCGTTTTCGAGTCTCAGTACGGCGTGGCTTGAGCGCTTCAAGGCTTATATCCTTTCACTCGATGGCGTCTCACAGAACACGGCGGGCGTCTATCTCTCGACGGTCAAGGCATTGATTCGCCGTGCTTTTCGGGAAGGCTTTATCGAGGTCGATTTCTCCCCGCGTGTCCAGAATATCAAAAAGGGAGAGGTCGTCCGGCACTTCCTGAATCTCGAAGAAATCGAGCGCTTGAGCATGGCTGAGACCTCAAACAGGATGGTGAAGCAGGCGTTCTTGTTCGGGTGCTTTACCGGGATGAGGATTTCGGATATTGAGGCTTTGCGCTGGGAACAGATCAGCCTTGTCAATGGTACGCCGTTCATCGAGTTCCGGCAGCAAAAGACCGGCGGCGTCGAGCGGCTCCCGCTCTCGGAACAGGCCGTCAGGACATTACAGGCGGTCAAAGAGCTGCATGTCGAATACGCTCCGTCCGGCAGCGAGCATGTGTTTATTCTGCCTACAAGGTCTGTTATTTCAAAGCACCTTCACAAGATGGGAGCCAGTGCTGGACTGAATTGGACGCTGCACTTCCACAGCAGCCGCCACACCTTCGCCACGCTTGCCCTTACACAGGGAAACGACCTGTTCACTGTCTCGAAATTGCTTGGTCACAGGGAGATCGCAACAACGCAGGTTTACAGCCATATCGTTGATTCAAAGAAGGTCGATGCGGTGAACCAGTTGCCCGTGTTGCCGGATCGGGTCGAGGCGCAGACGTTGCCGTCGTCAACGGCGAAGGGCGGTATTCAGAGAGCGCTTGAGGCTGAGGGCGAGAAGATCGCCAGAGCCTTAAGGTTGCAGCAGGACGGGCAAGGGCGGTATGTGTTCGAGGGTAAGGCGTTTACGGCGGCGGAGCTGGCTATCGAGGCTTCACAGGGCGAACAATAACCAACAAAGGGCGAAAAGATGGAAGTGACTATACATTGGGGTGTTCTCTATGCCATGTACGAGGCGGCGGAAACTTACATTGAGGAAGCGGCTGCGCAAAGTCTCGAACCTCACAAGAGACAGCTTGAAATCTACCAGCGCGTGATGCAGGATGGTTCGGAGGGCTTACCAGCCCATGCACGGGAGGGCATGACCGAGGCCGAGGCATGGCGAGAGAACGAGCGAGAAGCGACAAGAGAGGTGGCGAGCTTGCAGAGTCTTATTTCTGAAACGCAGGAGAGAATCGATGAGGTTAAGGCGTTTTTTGAATCTAAGCCTGACGTTATAAGGACAACTAATCGGATTTGGGTAAGTTTTGGGCGGCGTGGTGAATCTTGGCCTGAAATTAATAAACTAAAAAACGACGGCGTTGGGTTTCGTGACTTGTTGACTTATAGGGTTCGGCAGAGCCTGTTGATTTCCCTTGAGAGGCATTGTGATCTTGAGAAATGGGCCAGGTGGGAGCGAGATGAAGAGCTTGCACGACAGGAACAGCGGGTAATGGATCGTGGTCTCTTGCCGTACGATGAGCAATTTGCCATGTACAAGGCGGCGGAGCTGTTAAAGTGGCTACCGGATGGCGCGGCGGATGGGCAGCGAGGCCGGAAAGTGAAGTTAACTAAGGACGTTTTCGAGCGTGAGATTTTCCCGATTCTGGACGAGGAATTTCCTTCAGGTGGAGATAACGCGGGGATAATAAAACGTTGCGAAGAGATCGGGAAGAGACACAAGGTTTCAGGCTCCTGTATCAAGGGGCGTTTCTACGATATGCGAATGAAAAAGCAGGGCAATAAATCGGGTTATATGAGGTTATAACCTGAATTTTTACCCCGCGTCATGCCGCGTAGATTGGAAAGGAATAGAAAAATATTCCTAACCAATCAAAAGAACAATGGAACAATCTTCAGCAATCACCACGAGGCCGGAGCCGAAATACCTTTCCTCCACGGGCCTGATTTCCTATCTGAGAGAGTATGCCGGGTTTGCTCCTTCCCGGTCGAATCTTTACAAACTCACCATGAATGGCCAGATACCCTTCAAGAAAGGGCCGGGGGGCCGTTTACTTTTTCCGATAAAAGAGATTCGTCTCTGGGTCGATTCCGGCGGCGCGGTTGTGCATTCGGAAACCGAAGCGGCGGAGGGCTGAAGCATGGATAGAAAAAGCAAATCCCTTCCGGGGGCGAAGCCGAAAGGGATTAAGGGTTGTGCGGATCGGGCGAATGATCGGGCACGTCTTCAATATACACACCTCCCCCGAATCATCAAATTCCAGAACTTCCCGGCGCGGCTTCGCTTCTCTTGGCGCGTGGATCGAAACGGCTGTTTGCGATGCCTGGCAGACAAGGAGTTCGCGCGATGATGAACGGGATTACCAAAGAGATCGAAGAGCAGGCGCGGGGGTTCAAGGTGTGGACGGTCGAGAATGCGCTTGAATTCCCTGATAAGGTATTGGAGCTTGGTGATGTGATACTGGATTCAGAGCATGGCGCGGTTCTGACTGCCGGGGGCGTTTTGCAGCTCACTGGAGCCGGAAAGATCGGCAAAAGCATGTTGCTTTTGAACATGGCTTATGGGCTTGCGCTTGGACGCGATGCCCTGAGCTTCGGGATTGACAAACCGCGCCGGGTGCTCTACCTCAACGGCGAGAACTCGCCGGGCACGATGCAGGAGCGGTTACGCTGTCTCAGGGATTACTACTGTATCGATCATGAGGGAGCCGAGCTTGTCCGCCAGAACCTTCTTTTTACCAGTGCCGGGGTGATGTTGCCGAGGCCGGAAGCGATAAAGGAGATGCGCGGGAACCTTGCCGAGATCAGGCCGGAAATTCTCATTCTCGATCCACTCAAGAACTTCTTTTCAGGCGAAGAGAACAGCGCCGACAACATGCGCGAGTTCATGGCGGCGGTTCGCCAGTTGATGGCGGAGTTCTCCCTTACAGTTATCATCGTTCACCATACCGGAAAGAAGCAGAACGAGAACCACCTGTACAGCGGGCGCGGGTCGTCTGTACTTGGCGATGACGCCGAGGCCACAGCCTCATTTCAAAAAGATGGAAGCGAAAAGGGGCGCTTTACGCTTTCGGTCACTGGCCGGAACTGCGATGAATTCACCCTTCACCTTGTTCGGCAGCCTGAGCGGTGGTTCCTGTACTCCCTTGCCGATGCGCCAGAACCAAAACCAGATCATACCCTTATCGAGATCATTGATGAGCTACCGGATGAGTTCAGAACCGGCCAGTTCTATGAAACAGCAGAGCGCAGAGGGCTTTCGGATAGCACTGCAAAACGGAGGTTGGCAGATGCCAGAGAGCTGGGATTGATTGAATTTGTGGCGCGGGGGGTGTATCGGAAAGGGTCACTTGGGTCACGTCCTTATAGGAATGACCCAAGTGACCCGAACAGGGATGGGTCAGACGGGTCAAGCCCTAAGGGGGTGGCCCAAGTGACCCGAAGAGGGCCTAAAGGGTCAGATGGGTCAAATGACCCAAGTGGCCCAAGTGACCGGGAGCCGTTCTGATGACTGAGGCAGCGTTACAGGCCGTCCGTGAGCGGCTACCTGACTACGTGGCAGCCGTCACCACCAAGAGCCGCGCCGGATTCTACACCTGCCCTTTGTGTGGATCGGGAACCGGGCCGAACAAGTCGGGAGCCTTCCGCATTCAGGGCGAGAAGTGGCGTTGCTTCTCATGCGGCAAGTCCGGGGACGTGCTGGACTTGCTGGGAGAGGTCGAAGGCTTGCCGGACTTTCGAGACCGGGCGCGGCGGGCCGAAGAGCTGTTCGGGATCGATGGCGGCGTGACGACGGCAACAGCCGCGCCAATGGTACGCAGAGAATCGAAGCCAAAGCCTGAACCGTCCTTTATCACCGATGAGGTCATGCGGGCCAGTTTCACGGCATACGAGCGGAACAACTTCTGCCGATGGCTGGCCGGGGTATTCGGGCCGTCGAAAGCGCTTGAGCTTGCCCTTGCGTATCGGGTCGGCACGAGCAAGCATTGGCCGGGCGCGGCGGTGTTCTGGCAGATTGACGAAGCCGGGCGCGTCAGAGCCGGGAAAGTTGCCCTGTATGAAGCGGAAACAGGCAGGAGGGTGAAGCGCCCGCGTAGCATGATCGCCGGGGTGCATTGGCTTCTTGGCATGGCTGACCGAAAGCCGGAGCCTTGCCTGTTCGGGCTTCATCTTGCGGCGGCGGATCGTTCAAAGCCTGTTGCCGTCGTGGAAAGCGAGAAGAGCGCCATTATCGGCAGCGGTTTTGTGCCGGGCTTCATCTGGATGGCGACGGGCGGCGTGGCGGCGTTGAACCGGGCCTTGCTCGAACCGCTGCATGGCCGCCGGGTGGTGCTCTTCCCTGACCTGGGCGTGGCAGGTGAACGGTGGGCCGAGAAAGCCGTCGAGCTGGGCGTCGAGGTCGGGGATGTGCTCGAACGTCGGGCCAGTGCCGAAGATCGAGCCGCCGCGCTGGACGTGGCCGATTTCCTATTAAATGAGTATTTCGACAATCAAACGGAACCACAAAAATGAAAAAGACAGAGCAGAAACCAGAGCGAACACTTACCGGAACAGTCCAGTATGAAGGCCGAGACGTTCAGATCGTGGACTTCCTTGCAGAGCTGGAAAACCTTGCCAATACGCTCGACCATGCGGAACAGGGAGTGATAGGCCTGGGCTACGAGGATATGAGCCATTATGTCATTTCCGGTGAAATCCTGATGCAGGTTCGAGCCTTGTTCCGTGCCGCTGGCGGAAAGGTGAACTGAACGCAGATCGTTTCAGGCCGAAGCCGCCAGCCTGAGAAACGAAAATTCGGCGGCACACCATAAACCAAAGAATGAAAAAATGATTACACTGAAACAAGCGGTCGCAGACCATCGGAAACATTCTGCGAAACGCCGTGAGTTGATGCAACAGCGCGAAGGGTGCTGGAACCGTGCCGGTCAGCTTCGAGGCCGGATCGAGGCCGCACAGAATGCCGTCGAGCAGGCCAAGTCGGAAATCTCTATCGTGCAGGCGGATTATGCCGTTACTGGCGATTTCGCGCCGGTGGATGCCGCGATGAAGGCGCTTGCCGCTGCACAGTCCGAGGCGGAAGTTGCGGTAAAAACGTTGACCCCGATGATCCAAAGTGAGAACGAAGCAGCTCACCGGATCGAAATGAGTCCGGGGTTTTCAGAACCGCGTCTGCCTTATAAAGAGGCCGCGGCTCATTTCCTGAACACCTCTGCCGATGTGCGGTTATTCTTGCACCTGTATCGAAACTCGAACCTGCAATTTACTGACCTCGCCTTCCTGGAAGGGCTGGGCTACTCCCCGCGCGAACACGAGGCGGAATGCAAAGCCGCTTTTGAAAAGCTCATGGCCAAAGCATGACGCAGCCCGTCGCCGTCGCGGGTAGCTCACGGGTTGCCCGCGACACGGTGGCGCGGCGGTTGACGGTGAGCTTTTCACAACCTCAACGAAACCGGCATGAGAAAGAAGGGTATTGCATTCGCGCAGATCGCGGTATATGTCGAAAGTCTGGGAATCGAAACCGCCCTAAAGCTTGTCGGCGGCTGGGGTGGGCTGACGCTCTACGTACCGGGGTTCTCGGAGCCAAAAGACCCGCTCATTTTGGCGGCGCTGGGCTTCGACGGGGCCGAGGCACTTGCTCATTGCTATGGCTGCCAGACGCTCCGCATTCCTGAGTTGGATTTGTCGTGGTACGCCAACCTCGTGAGAGTCGCCACATTCAAGCGTCACGGTTTCTCAGATCAGGAGACGATGCGCGAAGTTGGCTTGTCGCGTGACCGCGTGAAGGAGCTGAAGAACGAGCTTGCCAAAGCCTCAAAGAATTGCCGGGGGCCCCTGTGAAAAATCCAGTGAGCGGAGCGGCAGACCCGCGCGTTTTCGGTAGCGCCAGGGGGCCTATGATTTCCTTCCTCTCTTAATCAAAAACAAAAATTATTGCATGGAAACGATCAATCAAAAACAGGCAGCGGCGTTGCTTGGAATCACAGACCGACGCCTTCGGCAGATTGGCAAAGAGGATAACCCGCCGGTTCGCGATGCCGAGGGGCAGTATCCTTGCGCTGAGTTCGGGGCGTGGATGCGGGCGGACTGGCGGCGCGGCGTCGGGTTCACCGATGATGGCACGGCTTATGATTTTGACGCTGAACGGGCGCGGCTGACCCATCATGAGGCGAACATCAAGGCGATGGATGAAGAGCGCAAGCGCGGCGATTTGATACCGGCTGACGAGGTGAAGCAAGCGTGGGGTGACATGGTGGCGGCGGCGCGGTCGAAGCTGCTGGCGATTCCGTCGAGGCTTGCGCCGGTGTGCGCCATGAAGCCGCCCGCAGAGATCGAGGCCGAGGCCAGAAAGCTTGTCCACGAGGCGCTGAACGAGCTTTCAAAGTCGATGTATACCTATTCAATTTTCGAGACGCTGTTGCGTCTCATACCTGGCGCGGCGGCGAAGTGCTCGAAGAAGGCCGCCGAAGAGATCGAGCTGGTGTTCCGAAAGCTGGTTGCAGAGGTGTTCGGTGAAGAACTGCCTGAAGAAGGCGGCGCGGCGGAGAAGCACCAGTGAATTTCGGAAGGTCGTTTTCACCATCGAGAGCCGGGAGAAAATCCCGGCTTTTTTTTGTGGGCGGAGTGGTCGCCGGATGACCGTTGATAGACCTTCCGGGCGAGATCGGTATATTCCATCCAGGCGGCGGGCACAGGTGTTTTTTCTCCGTTTTGCGGCAGATTTGTAACTTTGCGCCTATAAGTCATTATAAAATATAGCATAGATATGAAAATCGGAATCTCCTGTCATCATACGTACGGCGGAAGCGGAGCGGTGGCTACCGAGCTGGGGAAGGCGCTCGCCATGAAGGGGCATACGGTGCACTTTTTCAGCCAGGCGGCTCCGTTCAGGCTTGGGGTCTATTCGCGCAACATCCACTGCCACGAGATCGAGGCGATGAACTATCCGCTCTTCGAGACGCCGTACCATTCGCTGGCGCTGGCATCGAAAATCGCGGAGGTGGCGTATTACGAAAAGCTCGACGTGGTGCACGCCCATTACGCCATTCCGCACGCCATCAGCGCCATGCTGGCCCGCCAGATGCTCGAAGAGAAGTGCCCCGCATCGGAGTGTTTCCGGATCGTCACGACGTTGCATGGCACCGACATCACCATCGTCGGGGCGGACAAGAGCATGAAGGATGCCGTGCGGCTCGCTATCAACAAGTCGGACGGCGTGACGGCGGTGTCGGGCTACCTTCGGGACGAGACCATCCGCATGTTTGCGCCGCGCAAGCCGATTGAAGTAATTTATAACTTTGTCGATACCAGCGTATTCAGGCGAATGCCCGGACGGCGGGAGCTGCTCGGCATCGACGAGGGCAAGGTGGTGATTCACATCTCGAACTTCCGGCCCGTCAAGCGGATCATGGACGTGCTGGCGGTCTTCGAGCGCATCCAGCGCGAGATTTCGGCTACGCTGCTGCTCGTGGGTGACGGGCCGGATCGCGGCGAGGCGGAGACGTGGGTCAGGAACAACGGGCTTGGCGGCAGCGTGCGCTTTCTCGGCAAGCTCAACGACATCGTGCCGCTGCTCTCCATCGCCGACGTGATGCTCATGCCGAGCAACGTCGAATCGTTCGGCCTCGCGGCGCTCGAATCGATGGCGTGCGGCGTGCCTGTGGTGGTGACAGACGCGGGCGGGTTTCCGGAGTTCGTGCGGCAGGGGGTGGACGGCTTCCGCCATCCGCATGGCGACATTGAGGGGATGAGTCGGAGCGCACTCTCGATTCTCAAGGATGATGCCGTCTGGCAGCGCTTTTCGGAGGCCGCAGTGAACCAGGCAGGACGGTTCGAGACCGCCCTGAAGGTTGAAGAGTACGAAGCGTTTTACCGCAGGCTCATCGGCGAGGCCCGCGCATAAGAGCGCATCAGATCACGCTTTAGATCTTATTCGTAAATAACATTTACTTTCCGGAAGGCGATGATTGCGGCTACCATGTAGAGCAAAGCCTCGTATCTCTCGTTGAGTTTTTCAAAACGTACCAGAATTTTTCTGAACCGGTTGAACCATGAGTGAGAGACCTCAACTACCCAACGCCTTGCCT
>Ga0326726_10000171_pt1 | contig 63372 bp, 74 predicted proteins | sample MHFenrmetagenome_2_FD_207603 | JGI IMG/M metagenome (GOLD analysis project Ga0326726, IMG submission 207603) | Lab enriched peat soil microbial communities from Michigan Hollow, Ithaca, NY, United States - MHF15MN | ecosystem: Environmental > Terrestrial > Soil > Wetlands > Peat | place: USA... | reverse complement strand
GTAGTGCCGCGGCCCTCAGTAAACATCCGGCACGATCTCTGTGCCAGATGCCTTCGGTCTCGCGGCGCATTCTTTGCCCCGAGCGCCCTGCGGCTGGGAAGCGCCACAATGGCTCTACGCTGGGTCCCTACCCAGCTATCCGGGGCTTCTCGCCAGTGCTTCGCTCTCCATGGCTCGGCGTTTAAAAAGTATAACAGCTTAACCCTCCTCTCTCTACGCGCGCTCTTGCCGTGCGGTCTGGCAAATAATTCGATTCGAAACGAAAAACTCGTTTCGAAAGGAGAGTTTCGTCACAGCGGCTTAAGCCATGTTTTTAAAGGATTAAAGTCAATGCATTCATCGAGATGGCAGGTTCCGGCATACACAACTCTGACGGAGTTTGATAATTCACGTCGCGCTTCAACAGGCCGCGCGCGCGTTCAATCACGTCGAGGGGGGTATGGTTAGATGAGCCTCGGTCAAGCACCGACGCGTACGGTTGGCCTGTCGGGAAATTGACGGTCTTCAACGGATAGCGTCTCAACCCTTTGTTCCTAATAACTATAATATTGAGGCATGGATTTTGCTTTATGGTCTGCTGACGTCGCAACGGGAAAGAAATGCGACAACAGAGATTACGGCGGATCTTCAGATCGGGTAATCGGATTGCGCTTGCCAAACTCGGCATACTATCGGGAGTGTCCCATGTACATGATCTTTCTTATCGCGGTGACGGCGTCGCTTGTGATTACCGCGGCGTATTTCTCGGTCATCGGTATCGCCAGCATGTTCGCCTACAACTATGTGCCGGCGCTGATAATGGGCATCACCCTTGAGGCCGGAAAGGTTAGCGTAGCGGTTTATCTATACCGCTACTGGCGACTCATCTCGAGCGGTTTCCGGGCCATACTGATCGGTTTCCTTGCGACACTGATGTTTATCACTTCTGTGGGCATCTTTGGCTTCCTGAGCCAAGGCTATCAGAAGACCGCCGAGGAATACCGTCTCATTAGCCTGGAACTCAATGACCTTGAACGCGAATTTGGCGAGAAAAAACAACGCGAGGCGATGATCAATCGCCAGATCGAACAGTTGCCGAGCGAGTACGTACAGGGCAAGGTGCGGCTGTCGCGCGAGTTTGGCGATGAGCTGGCTGAGATTCGTGATCGCAGCACACTCCTCGAGCCGCGCATCCAGGAGCTGCGCAGAAAACGTTTGAGCTTCGAGTCGCACATCGGGCCGATCGCCTATGTGGCGCGCATGCTGAGTCTGCCGCAGGACAATATGGTCTTTTTCGCGATCCTGATGCTGGTATTCGTGGCCGATCCGTTGGCCGTAACCCTGACCATCGCCTGCAATATGGCCTTAATCAGGTTCTGGGACGTGAAGCGCCCGACGTTTCGTGCGCGCAGCGAGCCAGCCATGCCAGGTTTCATCGAATCGTTGGTCGAACGCGCGCGCACCATGGCATCGCTGGCCTATCGCGAAACTTTCGAACAGGAAAAACCCGGCGCCCACCGCCGACATTCCACCGCAAAAAAGGCAGCTCGTCGCAAATCACGCCCAGGCGTCCGGCGCTAGTCGTTCTTGTGTGCCTTGTTTATAGAGGGCGGTCTGATCTGGTTCGGTACCGAATGAATTGCAGGCAGGGAGAGATGCGCAAGATCCTGATAATCTTACTTTTTATGATGTTCGTGGCCGGCTGCGCCACGACATCACGTCCGGTGGCCGAGGCGCCAGCGCAACCACTGCCAACGCAGGCCGAGGCTGTCGCTGTCCCGCTGTCTGTTCCGCTGAATCCGATACCACTGGTGGAGCCGAAGTCATCGGCGTCGGTCGAACAGCCATCGGTTATCCGGAAATTGATGGGGCTGGAGGAATTCGCCGAGGCGAACGACGAAAAGCTGTTGAATATTTATGTTGGCATGTCGCGCCAGGCTGTCGAACGGCTCATGGACGGCCATCAATCCGGCAAGTGGATCAATCCTTACAAGCATCAAGTGGTCGTCAGCGCAGATGGCAAGAAACAGGAGATTCTGTTCTATCTCACGCGCGTGCCGCAGCCAGGACAGCGTGTGACGGAAAACTTCCTGACGCCGGTGATTTTGCAGAATGATCGCGTGACAGCGATTGGACGTTACCCGCTCAAGAAAGTCAGGCGTGCTGCTTGCCAGAGTCAAGCTCAAGGAACCTGCCCCTAAGTCCTGCCTCGAGGTATCGTGACGTATCGTACTGAAACGAACGTACCGATCTAGCGAAGATTAAGCTTGAGGCTGTTGCGCAAGGCAGTGAAATCGCCGGTGCAAAGCGTGAGCGAGGGCAGCTCATTCCCGTCGGTGACGAAGGTGAAGCCGCACTGGCAGCGTGTGGTGTTGCCGGGCACGCTCGACGTGCAATTGGGGCACTCCTTGGAATCGACCGACTTATGTGCATCCATGATCTTCTCCGCCCTGGATGCCTGTTCCTTGCGGAAGGCCGATGGCGGGGCCGCACTGGGAACGCTGGCGGCGGTCGGGGCTGGCTGCGGCATTGGTGCATGCGATACCGCTTTTTGTTCCACACGTGCAGCGGCAACTACGGCGTTCTTGGCACGCGTGAGAGATTCCCGAACCTTGGCATTCTTGATGGCGGCGAGCACTCCTGCGGCTTTCTGAGCCGTGGTTGCTTGCCAAGTGGGAGAAGAGGTGGTTTTGACCGGTTTGGACGCCACCGTGGGTGGGGTCGGAGTCGAAATCGGTGCAGCCGTGGCAGCGGGTGCCGGGCGTGTTTTCTCGGTCGGTTTAACGACAATACCGGCAGGTGCAGGTGTATCTGCTACTACAACGGCCGATTCATGTTTGACGATGACGGAGGGCACAACCGGTGCCGGTTGTTCCGGCACAGTTGGCAAAGCAATGGTCTGGGTTGGTGCGCGTGTTTCGGCAACAACCGGAGAGTCTGGGATGACAGAAGTCGCGATTGGTGTCGGTGCAACCGAGACGCTTTTGGGCAACGCCTTCCGTATCGCTGCGATCTTCTTTCGCTGTTCCGCGAGGTCGTCGTCAATGGACCTGGCTACTTCCCGTGCCAGTACTGCGGCAGAAGCCAACTCAGGATTGTCCGCCTCTTCGGACAGCGCTTGTTCCGCGACATAGGCCACCTGATGCGCCTGTTCCGCGCGCGCGGCAAGGTAACCTTCATACAGTTCTTCGTCGCGCAGAGAGGCTTCGAGCGGAGACAGGCTGTTGCTGGCTGATTCAAAGACGTGGCCGCAGTCACAACGTGTGGCGCTGACCGATACGCTTGAGGCGCAGCCCGGGCAAGGCTTCTGGAAAATGCTCAATGAAAGGCTCACGTTGCGTCTCTAAAATAAGGCTCAGTCATTGCCTGGATTGCACGAATCGGTTGCGACCAGATTGCTTTAAAAATCATAGCAGAGCCGCTCGACACGACCGGGGGTCGTAACGATGGCTGGCCGCGACAGGCCGACAAACGGCATAGGGGATTTATTATCCGCACCTGGCAATCAGACCAACTCTCGGCCAAGAGTATAATTCCTCCCACAATTCAAGGATTTTTTGAGGGCGGAAAAACATGCGGGCGCCAAGCGACACCAGCGTTGCGCGCCAGGATTTGGCACGGAATGCCCTGGCCGAGGGCGCCGATCGTGAGGCATTGCGGTTCTCGGCCTTCTGCGCTGATCGCCTGGTGGCAACCATGCGTCCAGCGCCGGGCGACAAACTACTGGATGTGCTGACTGGTACCGGTGCGGCGGCACTGGCGGCATCGCAAGCGGTTGGCCCGGCAGGTCGGGTAATCGCTATCGATTCGGCCGAGCGCCTGCTGGCGCGCCTTGAAGCGAAAATCAGCAAGTTTGGCATCACCAATATTGATGTGCACACGATGGATGCGCTGTCCCTGGATTTTAGAAAGGACTATTTCGCGCATACGCTGTGTTCCCTTGGCCTTTTGTGGCTGTCCGACCCCCATACCGCCCTGCGTGAGTGGGTGCGCGTCACGCGTCCGGGCGGCAGCGTAAACTTGGCGGTCTTTGCGCCTCAGGTCTTCCAGCCGCAACTGGGTTTGTTGCAGCAGCGCATGGCGCACTATTCCGGAAGCCGGGACTCGCCCCTTCTTTCGGGTCAGCTATGTGAGCGCAAATCCCTTCTTGCGCTGCTGCAAGATGCTGGCTTTGTCGATGTGACCGTGCACGAAGAGCAGCTCGGCTATCACCTGCGCGACGCGCAGGAATGGTGGGAGGTGGTCTGGCACAGTGCACTGCGGATGCTGGTTGAACAAGTGCCGGCAGCACAGCGCGACCGACTCCGTATGGAACACCTGGCAGAGGTAACGGCTTTGGCGACCGCAGACGGATTGTGGCTGAATGTGCCCGTGTTGTTGGCGCGTGGTTTCAAGCCACAGCACCGCGCGATCACATAACGGGTGGTATTCTCCTGGCTGAGCGGGGTGTTCAACCAGAAAGCCTGCGGGCACTGCTAGCACGCAGGGCGCGTCTTCAGCAAAGCAGCATAATGCCGCAGGGTCATTTGAAGTTTGCGGCGCTGTTCCTTCCAGGGTGTCGCCCAAGGCAGGCCTGCTTGCATCAGTCCACGGCAGAGTTTCAGCAGCCCGTCGATATCGTCGATGTGCACGAACTCCGGGGCCGGACCTTCATCAGCGGCGCAGTCCTGACCGCCCTCGAAACCCTGATTGTGGTAGTTGCCGAGTGGCACGGAGATGCCGATAGCGGACAATCCCCAGGCGATGGCCGCGGTGGCTTCGCAGGTACCACCGTCCATTACGCGTCGCTGGTGCCTCCCGGGTAGCACCTGTTCGGCTACCTCAGAGAGGATGCGCAGGTAACCGGGATCGAACACCGTACGCCGGTCGCCGAGTCGCACCACCGGCCCCTTGCCGATGAGCGCATTCGGCAGTGTGCGCGATGTCTCAAGGCTGATGGCTACGATCGGTCGACGCGCGCGTTCGCGCCAGTTGAGCTCAAAGTGCGCGATAGCGCCGACGAACCCTACCTCTTCGCCGCGCGTCAGCAGTCCGAGAAAAGGCGGATGTGCATGTCGCTTTCCGGAATACAGGGTGAGCGCTGTCGCCAGAACGGCAAACACGCCCACCAGATCATCGGCCACCTGGGTGTAGACGCGCTTGCCCGTGCGCCAGACCGGTGCACGAAACCGGAATCCGCCGTACAGGGACGTTGCCGCCTGCATGACCGGCATAGGTCTGTTGAACAGGATTTCGGCGCTGTCCATCGCATGGCGTGATGGCAGCAGTGTGAAACGGTTGATTCGTCCTTCACCCGCGCTGCCGACATCATTCGCCAGCCACACACGGCTGCCGCGCAGATGTTTCACCGGTGAGCCGCCGTGCCATTTGACCAACAGTCGTCGCGGCGACAACCAGCGAATGCCATGAAAGCCAGGGTGATCCATGTGGGCGATGAACAGCCGTACTGGATCGTTGGTTGGTTGACGCAGGAGCGTGCGATAGTCGGCGGGAGAGGCGCAGCCAATCACGAGATTTCCGGACGGATCCGCAAAATGCGGGATGCGGGCGCGGTGAAGAATCGATTGAGCGTAATCAATCACCTGTTGTTCGCGGAATGGCGCAGTCGGGCGGGACAGCAACTGCGTGAGCAGGCGATCGTAGCGAGCGTTCATGGTGGGCGACTATAGCCTGATTTGCCTTGGGCGGGACAGGGCCGTTCGGTCGGTGCGGGCGACTATACTCTGTAGATATCCAGTCCGATTCGTCGCAAGAACGAGACGCATGAGAGAAAACCGCCGGCACGAACGCTACCCGATCTGTGTCGAGGTAGAAGTGATGATTCCAGGTTTCTGGAGAAAGCAGCGGCGGATGCTGCGTACGCGCGACATGAGCGATAGTGGCGTGTTCCTGGAGTGTGATGCCAAATCCTGTCCACCGGTGGGTGCCGAGGTTCAGGTGCGTGTGATTGGCCCCAAAGATGGCGAGGTTCTACCGCTGGTTCGGGCGCGGGTGGTACGAGTCGGCAGTGACGGGATGGCGGTGACATTTATTCCTGCCTGAATCGGCGCCAGGAATTAATTCCGTCCTTGCAGGGTCGAAGCGGATGCGATTAGATATCAACCGGTCGAGAATATTATTTTACGATGTTCCTCAAGGAGGACGGCATGACCGGTCGACATGTTAATACAGAGCGCCGTACCACACGCCGTGTCTCGGTGTCTCTCGAGGCGGTGCTCTACTACAACACGATCATGTTGCCGGAATGCCAGATCCGCGATATCAGCCCCGAGGGCGCGTTTGTCGACACGGGTGGGCACTTTCTGCCAGATCAAGCGCTGGTGGATCTGGCCTTCACTGTGTCGACCGCCAGCGGTGTACCACAGCGCTTCGCTGCCCAGGTGGTGCGTAGCACGGAAGAAGGTGTCGGGGTGCGCTTGCAGCCCACGGATAACAACTCGATGCGTACTCTGATTGAAACGCTCTACGCCGCCTGAATCATCTAGAGCAGGTCCACGCGGATCAGGAAGCGCGAATCCTCGTTGCCGGTGCTGAGGATCTGACGATTGACCTCGCTGGACGATTGCACCGCACCGCCCAGGTCCGTCCACTCGCCTGGCTTCACCGTCACCTCCGTACGCAACTCCTGGAAAATGACCGTTTGCGCCCCCTGGTCGCTGCGAAACGCCAGCCGCGGTGTCACGCGAAGTCGTATCTGCTCACCCAAGAGGCGCGGCTCCACCTCGAAACCGGTCGTCACGTCGTAATACTGGATTCCCGCCAGGACGCCAAGTCGGCTGCCGGCCAGTGCCAGGAACGGTTGCACCTGGGTGATGGTTTCACCGATGTGCAGAAAGGCGTGTCCGCCATCCAGTACCGTGAGTGTCTGGGTTGAGGCATCGTGCTTGGTGGTGATGTAGCGCTCACTACCACCTTGCGCTCCCCCGCCTGGATCGGTTGGTCCCCTGGCTGTGCCGTTAGTGCTGCGCTCGCCATTCGTCACGATGATGCGTGTGTGAGCGTTTTGCGTGTTGCCAGAGAAACCCTGAACGCCCTGGTCCGGGTTATTCTCATCGACATGGCGCAGGCTGACGCGCAGATTGCGGCGCGGGATATCGATTTCGGCCAGCAGGCGCTCAATCTGGGCGAACGTCTGCGGTGTGGCGCGCACAATCAGGCGTGTATCCATGCCACTCACACTTTCTCCCGGAGTGAGCAACGGTTGTACCACCGGCACGACCTCGTCGGCGAGGCGGTGTTTCAGCGGTATGACGCGCAGTTCCGTCTCGGTCGCATGCGACAGTGTGGTGGCCGCGATCCAGAGAGCGTTCGCCAGAATCGCGAACAGGGCCAGCCGAAGCGAGGATTTCATGATTTTGCTCTCCGGTCAGAAGCGACGCGTGTCAACCAGATGCTTCTGCCAGTAAGGGTCAACAAGACTGTCCAGGCGCACCTGCTTGCCGCTCGATGGCGCATGCACGAAGCGATTGCGGCCGATATAGATGCCCACATGCGAGGAGCGCTTGCCTTCCTGGTTGAAGAACAGCAGATCGCCGCGGTCCAGGTTCGTGGCCGACACCTTGCGGCTCTTGTCGCGCTGCGTTTCGGTGCTGCGCGGCACGTTCATGCCGGCGCGCCGGAAGCTGAAGTAGACCAGTCCGCTGCAGTCGAAACCCTGCGGTGTGTTGCCGCCATAGCGATAGGGCTTGCCGACCATGGACGCCGCGATTTCCGAAGCCTCTTGCTGGCGTGCATCGCCAGGTGCATTCGCGACCGGTGCGCTGGCACAGCCGGCGGCCAGTAACACGCTGGCGAACAGCGGAAGCAGTAGCCAGTTGCCGGACTTGCGCATGGTGCGTTACAAGCGGAAGTTGTGCAGACCGGGCGCCGGTTCGCTGGCTGCCCAGATTTTTTCGAAGCGCTGAGCGAGCGCGGTAGCGCGCTGCGGAAATTTTACGTCGAGCGTGGCATCCATGACCGTGATGTCCTGTTGGTAGAGGCAGCTCTCGCCATCCGCCACGATGAACATCTCTGTCAGACCGCGATGTGGCTCGCCCAGACGCTGGATCTGAATGATGTCCGAATAGCGCCGCGTCAGTTCGACTAGGCGAACACAGCTCAGCAGCATGTGCTCGGTGTCTTCCACAACGATCCGTATGCGGCTGTGTGCTTGGCGCGCGATGAAGTGGCCGAGCGCATCGGTTACGACGGCGCGGTTATACAGCGCCGGATCGAGTGCCGGGCAGCAGATCATGATCTCGCGGCGCGCGCTTGCGATCAGATCTACGGCCGCAACGCGTAGGTTTTCGCGGGTCGAGAGGTGGCGGTGTTTCGCTACCGGCGTTTCGGATTGACTATCGTTACTCATAGGTTTTGTGGTGAGCACCCGCTATCCCGAGTAAAAAGCTAGACTTAAATGAGTATTTAAGGAAAAGTATAGCTTCGTTCCACCCTGTCAAGGAGGTGTAGCATGGAATCGCAAATCCGATTCACGTTGTTGATCGCCGCCGCATTGTATATGGGCTGGGGTTTGTCGCTTGTTCTGGCGCCCAGCGTCAGTCACGGTCTTGTCAGTAACGGTCCGTACGACCTGGTGTCCACTGTGATGTTTGGGGCCGCCATGATCGGCATGATGATTATGTTTGTGATTGCCGCCTATGACCCGGAGCGCGAGATCGTGCGCGCTGCGGCTGCCGGCCTGGCGGTCGTTGGATTCACGTCCGCCTACCTGATTTTCATTGCCAAGGCCATGCCGCTTTCCCCAATCACCGTGATCAGCCTGCTCGTCGATCTGGGGGCCTGTGCGGTGCTGTTTTTGACGGAGGCGCGCCTCGACCTGCAGGATCAAAAGAAGTCGCGGCGCGTGGCGGTCTCGCCAGTGCGACGCCGGCACGCCTGAGCGCAAGCTGGATAATCAATAACCACCTGCCCGGATGTACCGGGCAGGTGGTTTGTTATTTGGATTCCGGAAGCGCGCGCGCCTGGAGCGCGGCATTGCCCGTGTAGCTGGCGGGGGTGAGGGCCAATAGTCGATCCTTGGCCTCTGTGGGGATGGCCAGATTTTGGATGAAGGCCCGCAAGGATTCGCGCGTGATGCCGCTTTTGCCGCGCGTCAGCTCCTTGAGTTTCTCGTACGGGTTTTCGATGCCATAGCGGCGCATCACCGTCTGGATCGGTTCAGCCAAAACCTCCCAGTTGTTGTCGAGATCGGCATTCAGACGCGCGCTATCTGCTTCGAGTTTGCCGATGCCACGCAGGCAAGAATCGTAGGCGAGCAGTGAATAACCGAAGGCCACCCCCAAATTGCGCAGCACCGTTGAATCGGTAAGGTCACGTTGAAAGCGCGACACCGGCAGCTTGGCAGCGAGATGCTCGAACAGTGTGTTGGCGAGCCCGAGGTTGCCCTCGCTGTTCTCGAAGTCGATCGGGTTCACCTTGTGCGGCATGGTCGATGAGCCCACCTCGCCGGCTTTCACCTTCTGCTTGAAGTAGCCGAGCGAGATATAGCCCCACAGGTCACGATTGAAATCAAGCAGGATGGTGTTGAATCGGGAAATCGCATGGAACAGCTCGGCCATGCCATCGTGCGGCTCGATCTGTGTGGTGTATGGATTCAAGGTCAGGCCCAGCCCGGTGACGAAGTCGCGCGCAAATCCCTCCCAGTCGAGCTCCGGATAGGCGGCGAGATGCGCGTTGTAGTTGCCTACCGCGCCGTTCATTTTACCGAGTAGAGTCACGGCCGCCACCTGCGCGCGCTGGCGCGCGAGCCGGTAGCCGAGGTTTGCCATCTCCTTGCCGAGCGTGGTGGGCGAGGCTGGCTGTCCGTGGGTGCGCGCCAGCATCGGCTGATCCGCAAACTTCACCGCCAGGGCTTCAATCGCTGCGATCAGCTTGTCCATTGATGGTAGCAGGATGTCGTCGCGTCCGTGCCGCAGCATCAGTCCGTGCGACAGGTTGTTGATGTCCTCGGAGGTGCAGGCGAAATGGAAGAATTCACCGACCTTGGCGACCTCGGCGTTGGCGAGGGTTTTTTCTTTCAAAAAATACTCCACCGCCTTCACATCGTGGTTGGTGGTGGCTTCGATCTCTTTCACGCGCCGCGCGTCCGCCTCGCTAAAGCTGTCGACAATCGCTTCCAGCGCTTCCCGGGTCATTGGCGTGAACGCCGGCACTTCGTGCAACGCCGTCCAGTTCGAGAGAGCCAGCAGCCAGCGGATCTCGACCTGTACGCGGAAGCGGATCAGCCCATACTCGCTGAACAGGGCACGCAGCGGCGCGATTTTCTTCTCGTAACGCCCGTCGAGCGGCGACAGCGCAGTGAGCGGGGAGAGGGCCAGGGGGTCGGGCGTCTTGTTCATGTGGTTTTTTGGACGCTGGGAGAAGGAGTGCCGAGGTCAGGTGGATATTCTATCAGACATGGCCGCGCCCTTCGCCGCCCAGGGACGGGGCCGCTCTCGGCCTTCCCTGGCCTTCGCGACACTTGTGCTTCTCCTCCACGGCGCAAGTGCCGTGCGCGCCGGGATGCGGCGGAAATACTGCTCCTGCGTTTTCCGCACTTCCGCCATCCATGGCGGTCGCAGGAGCGGCCAGGCGCTGATCGATGATACCGCCACCGAGACAAACATCGCCATCGTAAAATACCACGGACTGGCCGGGTGTGACGGCACGCTGTGACTCGGCGAATGCGACCTGCGCTGTTCCAGAGAAAACCGGCCCGATGGTGCAAGCCTGGTCGGCTTGGCGATAGCGCACCTTGGCGGCGCAGGTGTGCGGCAGGGAAGGTGGCGCCCCGGCCACCCAGTGCAACTGGCTGGCCAGCAGGGCCGGGTTATAAAGCGCCAGGTGATGTTCGCCCTGTTCGACATACAGAATGTTTTTCTCGATGTCCTTGTCCACCACATACCACGCCTCACCGGCGCCACCGATGCCGAGGCCCTGACGCTGGCCGATGGTGTAGTAAAGGGCGCCCTCGTGCCGGCCTTTGTAGTCGCCGGCGAGCGTACGCATTTCGCCCGGCTGCGCCGGCAGGTAGCGTTTCAGAAAATCGCGGAAGTCACGCTCACCGATAAAACAGATGCCGGTCGAGTCCTTGCGAGCATGGTTGGGCAGGCCAGCGGTGCGCGCCATGGCGCGCACTTCGGTTTTGGCGAGATGACCAATCGGGAACAGCGTCCGGGAAAGCTCGGCTTGGCCGAGTGTGTAGAGAAAATAGGTCTGGTCCTTCCCGGAATCGCTGCCCTTGAGGAGTTGGTATTGTCGGTTGACTTCGCGCACGCGCGCGTAGTGACCGGTGGCGATCCGGTCGGCACCGAGTGTCAGGGCATGATCGAGGAATGCCTTGAACTTGATTTCCTTGTTGCACAGCACATCCGGATTGGGTGTGCGCCCGGCCTTGTGTTCGTCGAGAAAATATCGGAATACCCGTTCCCAGTATTCGCAGGAGAAGTTCACGGTCTGGAATGGAATGTCGAGGACCTTGCATACGGCACGCACTTCCTTCAGGTCTTCTTCGGCTGTGCAGTGCACGTCGCTATCGTCTTCTTCCCAGTTTTTCATGAACAGGCCGGTGACGTCGTGGCCGGCACGTTTGAGCAATAGTGCCGCAACCGCCGAATCGACGCCGCCGGATAGACCGACTACCACATGCGCCATGGTCAGCGCGCCGGACCGGGCGCGTACTCCTTGAGCAGATCGAGCGGATAGCAGCTGCCGGCCAGGTAGTCGTCGAGACAGCGTTCCACCTGCGGACTGCGGTGGCGGGCACGGTTGCTGCGGATTTCCTCCGGCGTCAGCCACAGCGCGCGCAGGCAACCGTGATCGAGCGCGCGCCCGGTTTCCTCGCGCAGTGCGCGGGCAATGAAGGCAAAGCGCAGGTAGGTCACGGGTTTGGTCGGATGCGACCAGCGATACACACCGAGCAGGGACTGCGGTTCAATGTGCCAGGCGGTTTCCTCGAGGGTTTCGCGGATCACGGCTGCAATCAGGGTCTCGCCCTCATCAAGATGGCCGGCGGGTTGATTGAGCACGACCTGACCGTCGGCTTCCTCCTCGACCAGCAGGAATTTTCCGTCGCGTTCGACGATCGCTGCCACCACGACGTTCGGTTTCCAGATCATGATGGAATTGTATCAGTGCGGCATCGGCCTCGCGCCATTCCCCGGGGGCGAGGCCGGCGAGCCGATACGGCCCGACCGCGACACGCACCAGCCGCAGGGTCGGCAAGCCGACCGCCGCGGTCATGCGCCGCACCTGGCGGTTGCGGCCCTCGGTGATGTTCAGCTCGATCCAGGAGGTTGGGATGTTGCGGCGCATGCGGATGGGCGGATCGCGCGGCCACAGTTCTGGCCCCGGAATGAGGCGAACTTCCGCCGGGCGCGTACGGCCATCGTTGAGTGACACGCCTTGGCGCAATTTTTCCAGTGCCTCTGCGCCCGGCACACCTTCGACCTGCGCCCAGTAGGTCTTGGGCAGTTTGTGTCTCGGTTCGGCTATGCGGGATTGCAGGGTCCCATCGTCCGTGAGCAGCAGCAGACCTTCGCTGTCGTAGTCGAGCCGCCCGGCCGGGCGTATCCGCGGCACGGCCGATCCGGCGCGTCCTGCGCTCGCGGCACTTGCCCGTCCCGGGCCGACGGAAATGAATTCGGCGAGTGTGCGCCGGCCTTCCTTGTCGGTGAACTGGCTCAATACATTGAACGGCTTGTTGAACAGGATGAGCATTACAGCAGTTCGGTGTCTCCGTGTGCGTACGCCGGTGCACAGCAACACAGCAGGCGCAGCGGTTCGCTGCCGATGTTTTTGATGCAGTGCGCTGTTCCCGGCGGGATGCAGACGGTGTCGCCGGGTCTGACCTCAAAACATTCCTTGCCCAAGGTCATGCGCCCGCGTCCAGCGGTAATGTGGTAAAGCTCTTCGCTGAGGTGATGCCGATGCAGGCGGGTGGTGGTCCCAGGCGCCACGATGGCTTCGGCAAGGCTTTGGTGATGGTTGCCGTGCGTGGACGGGTGCATCAACTCTCGAATTTCGGAGCCGTCCTTGGTGGTATAGGACGGCGTGGCGGAATGCTCGGTCTTCATGTGAGGAGATTATCAGGACTAGCGCCCGCGATGGTAGAATTCCTCAACGATTATTGCCTTCATTGGAGAAATCATGGTCTTTCAAAAGATCGTTATCCCGGCGGGCGAGAAGATTACCGTCAACCGTGATAATTCCCTCAGTGTCCCCAACCAGCCGATCATTCCCTACATCGAAGGGGATGGTACGGGCGTGGACATCACACCGGTGATGAAGAAGGTCGTGGACACCGCAGTGGCGAAGGCCTATGCCGGCAAGCGTCAGATCTCCTGGATGGAGGTGTACGCCGGCGAGAAGGCGGTCAAAGTGTACGGCGACAATAACTGGCTGCCGGGCGAAACCCTCACGGCCCTGCGCGAGTATGTGGTGTCCATCAAAGGCCCGCTGACCACCCCGGTTGGCGGCGGCATGCGTTCGCTGAACGTGGCGCTGCGCCAGGACCTCGACCTGTATGTGTGTCTGCGCCCGGTACGCTGGTTCACGGGCGTGCCGAGCCCGGTGAAGGAGCCGGCCAAGACCGACATGATCATCTTCCGCGAGAACTCCGAGGACATCTACGCCGGTATCGAGTGGGCGGCCGGCACGCCCGAGGTGCAAAAGGTCATTGCCTTCCTGGTGAAAGAAATGGGTGTGAGGAAAATCCGTTTCCCCGATACATCCGCCATCGGCATCAAACCGGTGTCGCGCGAAGGTACCGAACGTCTGGTGCGCAAGGCCATCCAGTATGCGATCGACAACAACCGCAGTTCAGTGACCCTGGTGCACAAGGGCAACATCATGAAGTTCACCGAGGGCGGTTTCAAATCCTGGGGCTACGACCTGGCGAAGCGCGAGTTCGGTGCCAAGCTCATTGACCAGGGCCCATGGATGCGTCTGAAGCATCCGAAGAGCGGTAAGGAGATCGTGGTCAAGGATGTGATTGCCGATGCCTTTCTGCAGCAGATCCTGCTGCGCCCGGAAGACTATAGCGTGATTGCCACACTCAATCTCAACGGCGATTACATCTCGGATGCGCTTGCCGCCCAGGTGGGCGGCATCGGCATTGCGCCGGGCGCGAACCTTTCCGACACGGTGGCGATGTTCGAGGCCACGCACGGCACGGCGCCCAAGTATGCCGGCAAGAATCAGGTCAATCCCGGCTCGATCATTCTCTCCGCCGAAATGTTGTTACGCCACATAGGCTGGCGCGAGGCTGCCGAACTCATCATCCAGGGCATGGATGGTGCCATCCGGGCGAAAACCGTGACTTATGATTTTGCGCGACTCATGCCGGGTGCCAAGCTGGTCAGTAGTTCGGCGTTTGGCGATGCCATAATCAAACACATGGCCGGTCCCGTTGCAAAGAAAAAGAAAGCGAAGAAAGCGGCGAAGCTGCCAGCGCGCCGGACAGCCACAGCGAAGAAAAAGACGCGGCGGCGCTGAAGAATGGTAATCCGGCTAGCGCAAATAAAAAGCCCCGGTCAGTGACCGGGGCCCAAAGCACCGTCTTGGATGCATACCCATCAACCAGGAGGACTGTCCACGGCTTGGTTGTCCGGACCATCCGTGGTACTCACGCCTGCTGCTTCCAGCAGGGAAATGAGTTCGGCCGCGATCTCGCCCAGCTCGGTACGCTGGCGGTAGAGTTCTTCCAGCAGACGCTGCGCTTGATTCAGATCAGCATTATCGGTACCTCCACCATTCACATCAGTGGTCATGTCGTCTCGCTGTTATCAGTACGCGTTCTGGAGCGTGCAGATTCGATCGTTTCAATTATATTTTTAGCGTAGCAGAAAATTCTTATTCTGCAGGCGCCAATACGGCGGACAAAGAAAACCCGGCTAGGCCGGGTTTCAGGGACAGCAAATCATTGTCGTCGTGGTATTTAGGACAAGGCGCGGATGCGAGCGGCTTGCGGGCCCTTCGGGCCATCCTGGATTTCAAACTCGACGTTTTGGCCTTCCTTGAGGCTCCTATAGCCGTCCATCTCGATGGCGGAGAAGTGTGCAAACACGTCATCGCCGCCGCTGTTGGGTGAAATGAACCCATAGCCTTTGCTGGCGTTAAACCACTTCACAGTACCTGTTGCCATATGTCAGATCCCCTCTAGCACTGCGGAACCGAACGGCATTCCGCGGTTGTTCCTTGAGTGACGGGGCTCCGTCAGCCCCGGTGCGCCGATCTCCGGGAGGGCTGTTAGCCCGTCCAGAAACCAGCCAGCGATTTTTATCCTCCCCCTTTTTTCGGACATGTCAAGGAAGCGTCGGGAAAACCGGGGAGGGAACGTGGCGCGGGCAATTGTGTCAAAATCCATGCCACGGATTTCCCTACGGATCCAGCGCTTGAATTTTCGCCCGTGCGTCGCAAAATGTAGTGACAGGCGGAGATTCGGCTAATCTTATTGATATAGAAGCAGGGTATGAGTGACAAACTCACGCAGCAAAGCGACGGTCTGGTGGTACAGGAAGCCAAGCCACAGCTTAAAAAGCCGCAGCTCTATAAAGTTATTCTGTTAAATGACGATTACACTCCTATGGAGTTCGTCGTGAGGGTTCTGGAGCGATTTTTCCACAAGAATCGTGAAGACGCGACGCGCATCATGTTGCATGTGCACCAAAAAGGCTTGGGCATCTGCGGAGTGTTTACGCGCGAGGTGGCGGAAACCAAGGTTCGGCAGGTCATGCTGTACGCTGCCGAGAATCAGCATCCGCTGCAATGTACCATGGAGCCCGAGTAGGCTTGACGGCCTTCCCGGGTATCGATAGGCAGTGACCGGACCGCGTCCGGGGAGGTTGCAACAATGTTGTCCCAGGAACTGGAGTTTTCACTCAACGCCGCGTTTCAGTCGGCACGCGAGAAGCGTCACGAGTATATTACCGTCGAACATCTGCTGTCGGCGCTTCTGGACAATCCCAGTGCAGCACGTGTGTTGCGCGCCTGCGGGGGCAATATTGATGAGCTGCGCCGCAACCTCATCGCCTTCTTGCGCGACAACGTTCCCGTATTGCCGTCGGAGAGCGAGGTCGATACCCAGCCGACCCTTGGCTTCCAGCGCGTCATCCAGCGCGCCGTGTTGCACGTGCAGGGCGTCGGTAAGAAGGAAGTGAACGGCGCCAATGTGCTGATCGCGATTTTCGGCGAGAAGGATTCGCACGCCGTCTATTTCCTGCACAAACAGAACATCAGCCGCTTCGACGTGGTGAATTACATCTCGCACGGCATTTCCAAGGTACCGGGCGAGAGCCAGCCCGAGTTGCCACCGCCGGAGGAGGGTGAGGAGGCCGCGACCACCGAGAAGAGTCCGCTCGACATCTTCACCGTCAACCTGAACGAGCGTGCCCGCCAGGGCAAGATTGATCCGTTGATTGGGCGCGAGCACGAAGTCGAACGCACCATCCAGATATTGTGCCGTCGGCGCAAGAACAACCCGCTGTTTGTGGGCGAAGCCGGCGTCGGCAAGACGGCGATTGCCGAAGGCCTGGCAAAGAAGATCGTTGAGGGCCAGGTGCCGGATATCCTCAAGAAGAGCACGATCTACTCGCTCGACATGGGCGCGCTGCTGGCCGGCACCAAGTATCGCGGCGATTTTGAGAAGCGCCTGAAGGCAGTGCTGCACCAGGTGCGCAAGCATGAGCACGCCATTTTGTTCATTGACGAAATTCACACCATCATCGGTGCGGGTGCGGCCTCGGGCGGCGCCATGGATGCCTCCAACCTGCTGAAGCCGGCGCTCGCCTCGGGCGAACTCAAGTGCATTGGCTCCACCACCTATCAGGAATACCGTGGCATCTTTGAGAAGGACCGGGCGTTATCGCGTCGCTTCCAGAAGATCGACGTGGTTGAGCCTTCGGTCGAAGAAACAGTGCAGATCCTGCAGGGGCTGAAGAGCCGCTTCGAGCAACACCACGGCGTCAAATACACCAGTCCCGCGCTGCGTGCGGCGGCCGAGCTCTCAGCACGCTACATCAACGACCGACACCTGCCGGACAAGGCCATCGACGTGATCGACGAGGCTGGCGCCAGCCTGCACCTGTTGCCGCCCAGCAAGCGCAAGAAGACCATCGGCGTCACCGACATCGAGAACATCGTGTCCAAGATCGCGCGCATCCCACCCAAGAGCGTGTCGAGTACCGACAAGGAAGCACTGCGCACTCTTGAGCGTGACCTCAAGATGGTCGTGTTCGGCCAGGATGAGGCCATCGAAGCGCTTGCCACTTCGATCAAGATGGCGCGTTCCGGTCTGGCGCATCCGGAGAAGCCGATTGGCTCGTATCTGTTCTCCGGCCCGACCGGTGTCGGCAAGACTGAGGTAACCCGGCAATTGGCCAAGATCCTGGGTCTGGAGTTGATTCGCTTTGACATGTCCGAATACATGGAGCGGCACACGGTTTCGCGTCTGATTGGTGCACCGCCCGGTTATGTCGGCTTCGACCAAGGTGGGTTATTAACCGACTCCATCACCAAGCATCCGCACGCGGTGCTGCTGCTGGACGAGATCGAGAAGGCACATCCGGATGTGTACAACCTGCTGTTGCAGGTGATGGATCACGGTACACTCACCGACAACAACGGACGCAAGGCCGACTTCCGCAATGTGATCATTGTCATGACCACGAACGCCGGCGCCGACCAGATGGGACGTGCATCCATTGGGTTTACCAAACAAGACCACACGGCGGACGGGGCGGAGGTGATCAAGCGCGCCTTCAGTCCGGAGTTCCGCAACCGTCTGGATGCGATCATTCCGTTCAAGCCGCTGTCGCCCGACACCATCGGTCACGTGGTCAGCAAATTCGTGCTCGAACTTGAAGCGCAACTAGAAGAGAAGCACGTCGAGATCAACGTGGACGAACGTGCCCGTGCCTGGCTCGCCAAGAACGGCTATGATCCGACCATGGGTGCGCGCCCGATGGCGCGCCTGATCCGCGAGAAGATCAAGAAGGCGCTGGCCGATGAGATCCTGTTTGGGCGGTTGGCGCACGGCGGGTCGGTGGACGTGACTGAGGAGGGCGGCGAGCTTGCCTTCAGCTTCGAGGCGCGGGAAACTGCCGGTGTCGAGCACTGACTCGGCCTTACAACCGATCCGCCGCTGCGGGTAACGGGCGATGCAGCTCGTCGCCCGCGGCGTCACGGCTTTTTCCATCGAGGTCAATCAACCGCTTTACCAGCGTGTGCCGGCGCGCGACGAGTACGGCCGGCCATTAAGCGACTTCATGGTCATTTTGCCCGGTTTACGCGAACGGCCCGGGCATGAGTTTGCTGCGACGCTGGCGCGCCTGCAGGCGGTGCTCGTGAGCTTTTCGGAGGTCGTGTTCGTCGACCTCAACGTGCCGCTCAATCTGCTGTGGGTGTCAGTGCGGCCACGGCCAGGCGTGATTCTGGAACTGTTTGGCGCCGTGAAGCTGCACCTGCCCGAGGCCAAGCTGGTCGGGCACCGTCGGGAGTAAGCACCGCCCCTTGCGGGGGAGAAGTGGAGTCGGTGGGGATTGATCTTCTTACCGAGCGCGAAAGGTGATGCGGCCCTTGGTGAGATCGTACGGCGTAAGTTGGACCGTGACCTTGTCGCCGGTAAGAATGCGGATGTAATTCTTGCGCATTTTGCCGGAGATGTGGGCGGTGACGATATGCCCGTTGTCGAGTTTCACCCGGAACAGGGTGTTGGGAAGGGTATCGACAATCGTCCCTTCCATTTCAATGCCTTCTTCTTTTGCCACGTAAAACCTCGAATGAGTCAAAGACCTGCCGGAAGCGACACCGGCGCCTGCTTTCTGGCGGCGTATGATGCCCCAGCAGTACGCGTGCGTAAAGCGTTGGATGCAAAAGAAATGCCGCCGCGTGGTGCGGCGGTAGGCCAAAATGGTGCAATCAGCCGGCCGAGATTTTAGTTTGTGCCTGTGCCATCCAGCCGACATGTGGATGTATGCTCTCCTCGCTCAGGATGACATCCATCATGAGAAAGCGCGAAACACTGCCGTAATCTTGCATTTCCGGGACATTCTCCAGCAGGCGCTGGTAGTGATGTGCGTTCATTATGACGACATTCGGGCTGTAGCCGTGCTCTAAGTGGAAGGCACGGACAAGACGGTAGAGGAAGCTGAGCATGGTCGACCTCCGATGGTGCCACATTTAAGTTTAAAATAGGCGATATCCGTTCAATTCGCCTTGATCCAGAACAAGCAAGAACAATGCCGGGCGTCAGTGTGACCACGCTCTGTGTCCTGCGGATGACAACCAGGGCTTATCGGGAAGGGGGGTTGAGCTGTACCCAGCGCCCGGCCTGCAGGGCCTCGACCGGCTGGTAATTGGTTTTGTAGGACATTTTCGGGGACTCGGCGATCCAGTAGCCGAGATAAAGATACTCCAGCCCGCGCCGCGCGGTTTCGGCGATCTCCCACAGCACTGCATAGACGCCCAGGCCGCGCTGTGGCAGGTCCGGTTCGTAGAAGGTATAGACCGCCGACAAGCCGTCCGGGAGCACGTCAGCCACCGCCACACCCACTAGCTGGTCATCGGTGCGCAACTCGAAGAACTTTGTCTCCACCTGGCGGCTAGCCAGAAAGCCGAAGTACTTCTGCGGGTCGGCATCGTTCATGCCGGAATCTGGATGGCGTCCGGCCTGATAGCGGCGGTACAGATCAAAATGCGCTGGCTCGAAGCGCGCTGGTTTTTCGACGACTTGGATGTCGTGGTTGCGGTTCCACACACGCCGCTGGCCACGTGTTGGCGCAAACGCGCGCACCGGCACGCGCACCGCCACACAGGCGTTGCAACCCTGACAATGCGGGCGGTAGACAAGGTCGCCGCTGCGCCGGAAGCCCTGGCGCACAAACGCCCCGTACTCACCCTCATTCAGGATACGCGTCGGATCGACGAACAGGATGGTGGTCATGCGCCCGCCGAGATAGCTGCACGGGTGCGGCATGGACAGATACAGGTCCGGCTTGTTCTGGCGGATGGTCATAGGTGACTTCCCGTGTCGGTCAGGTTCTGGGTCGCGATTTCAGACTGCCAGCGGCCCGGTTGCCTGGCAAGTTTCAATGCATGCCCAAGCTCGGCGAGAAACCTGCTGCGTGGTATTTCTTCCGCTCCGAGGCTGGTCAGGTGTGCCGAGGGCATCTGGCAATCGATCAGTACGAATCCCCATTCACGCAGCTTGCTCACCAGCGCCACCAGTGCGACCTTTGAGGCATCCGTTTCGCGAGCGAACATGGACTCGCCAAAGAATATGCCGCCAAGTGCCACGCCGTACAGGCCGCCCATCAGCCGATTCGCATGCCAGGTCTCAATGGAATGTGCGTAACCCATTGCGTGCAACCGCGTGTAGGCCTCGACCATGTCATCGGTGATCCAAGTGCCGCCGCCCGGATATTGCTCGCGTGGCGCCGCACAGGCCAGCATGACCTCGCGGAAACAGCTGTCGAAGGTCACACGCAGCTGGCCGCGCTTCAGGGTCTTGCGCAGGCTGCGCGAGATTTTCAGCTTTTCCGGATAGAGCACCGCGCGCGGATCGGGCGACCACCACAGGATCGGTTGCCCCGGGTTGTACCAGGGAAAGATGCCGTGCCGGTAGGCGGCCAGCAGGCGCTCGCTCGAGAGGTCACCACCGACCGCGAGCAGCCCTTCCGGCGTCGCGGACTCCACCGGCGGGAAAGTCGGGGCTTGGGCGCCTGGGCGCAGGATGATCATGATGACTTCGTGACGCGCGTCATGGTATCGGTGTGTTTGAACGGCGCATGCTCGTTAAGTTCATCCATATAGACCTCGACCCCATTACGTTCGCGTTCCAGAAAATCCGCCACGGCGCGCGCGAACTGCGGGTGGCGCAACCAGTGCAGGGAATGGGTGGTGACGGGCAGAAAGCCGCGCGCGAGTTTGTGCTCGCCGCCGGCACCGCCCTCGAAGCGTTTGAGGCCGTGCGCGATGCAGTATTCGATCGGCGTGTAGTAGCACGTTTCAAAATGCAGGCTGTTGAAACCCTCGTGTCCTCCCCAGTAGCGCCCGTAGAGCGCATGCTGGTCGCGCAGGTTAATGGCCGCACCGACATATTCCTTTCCCCGTCGCGCCAGCACCAGCACCAGCGCTTCGGGCAGGCTGCGTCCGAGCAGCTGAAAGAACTCGCGTGTGAGGTGGATCATGCCGCCGTGGCGCTGGATGTTGCCGGTGTAAAACAGGTAGAACAGATCCCACAGTTCCGGGGTCACGTCCGGGCCGGCAAGCACTTCCATGCGGATGCCGGCCTCCTGCACGTAGCGGCGTTCGCGCTTCAGTTTCTTGCGCTTGTCGGCGCTGAAACCGGCGAGAAAATCATCGAAGTGGGCGTAGTGCTGGTTATGCCAGTGAAACTGGAAACCGGTGCGGTGCAAGTAGCCCTGCTGTTCGAGTGCGACGGTATCGGCAGCATCGGTAAATAGCCAATGCAAAGACGAAGCCTTGGTTTGCTCAGTCAGTTCGCGTGCGCCTCTCGTAAGCACTTCCGTGACAGACTGACGATCTGCCAGCGGTGAAATCAGCAGACGCGGGCCGGCGATGGGCGAGAATGGAACGGCGGCGATGAGCTTCGGGTAATAGTGTAAGCCGGCGCGTTCGTAGGCTTGTGCCCAGGCGAAGTCGTACACCAACTCGCCGAAGGAATGACTCTTGAGCCACAATGGCGCAGCGCCGACGATGCGTCCTGCGCTATCCTCGAGGAGCAGCGGCAGGGGTTGCCAGCCGGTAGCGGCCGTGGCGCTGCCACTGGTTTCGAGGGCAAGCAGATATTCGTGTCGCAGAGTCGGGTTGTCCGTCCCCGAGAGGACGTTCCAGGCCGCTGGCAGAATATCCGTGTAGCTGGTGTGTTGGCGCAGGCGCATGTTGTCCGTTAATAATGGATAATTTTCCAGGCGCCGTTATTGGCGCAATGGACTTTGTGCAGGCGTGCTTTCAAGTGAGAATGGCTATTTTTGTGCAGGCTTGCCCTCCTTATTTTGCCTTAATGAGTGTCTTCCTCCACAATAACTCGAAAACCCATAAGGACTTTCCCCGCATGAATCTGCACGAGTATCAAGCCAAGCAGCTGTTCGGCGAGTATGGCATCCCGTTGCCCGCGGGCAAGCCGGTTGCGAGCGTGACCGAGGCGCTGGCCGCGGCGGACGCGCTGGGCGGCGATACCTGGGTGGTCAAGGCACAGGTGCATGCCGGTGGGCGCGGCAAGGCCGGCGGTGTGAAGAAGGTGAAGAGCCGCGCCGAACTGGAAGCGGCGGCGAAGGCGCTTATCGGGACGCGCCTTGTCACGCACCAGTCCGGCCCCGGCGGTCAGCCGGTCGAGAAGCTGCTGATCGAAATGCCCTGCCACATCGCGCGCGAACTGTATCTTGCCTGTCTCGTGGACCGTGCACGCGAGCGCGTGGTGGTGATGGCCTCGACCGAGGGCGGTATGGACATCGAGGCGGTGGCCGCGAATACCCCAGAGAAAATTCTGAAAGCGTTTGTCGATCCTGTGGTTGGCCTGCAAGCCTATCAGTGCCGCGAACTGGCGTTCGCACTCGGTCTTGCCGACAAGCAAGTGAGCGCCTTCACCCAGATCCTGCTCGGGCTCTACAGATTGTTCATGGAACGCGACCTGGGCCTGGTCGAGATCAACCCGCTGGTCGTTACCGATCAGGGCGGACTGCTGGCGCTGGATGGCAAGATTAATATCGACGACAACGCCTTGTATCGCCAAAAGTCATTGGCGGCGCTGCGCGATGCCGCTCAGGAAGATGCCAAGGAGACCAAGGCGCGCGAGCACGATCTCAACTACATCGCGCTCGACGGTAACATCGGTTGCATGGTGAATGGCGCCGGGCTGGCCATGGCCACCATGGACCTGATCAAGCTGCATGGCGGCATGCCGGCCAATTTCCTCGATGTCGGCGGCGGCACCACCAAAGAACGCGTGGCCGAGGCCTTCAAGCTGATTCTGTCCGACCCGAACGTGAAGGCCATCTTGGTGAACATCTTCGGCGGCATCGTTCGTTGCGATCTGATCGCCGAGGGCATCATCAGCGCCGTGAAAGAAGTCGGCATCCAGATCCCGGTGGTGGTGCGCCTCGAAGGCACAAATGTCGAGCAGGGGCGCGCGCTGCTCAAGCACAGCGGCCTGGCCATCACCGCAGCCGACAGTTTAACGGATGCGGCCAAACAGGTTGTGGCATCGGTTAAATAAAAATCTGCCGCCAAGGCGCAAAAGACGCAAAGAAATTCCTGAATTTTTTTGCGTTTGTCTTTGCGGCGAATAATCTTTCTATGGGATTCTGATGAGCATACTGGTCAACAAGAACACCAAGGTCATCTGTCAGGGTTTCACCGGCAAGCAGGGCACGTTCCATTCCGAGCAGGCAATCGCCTACGGCACGAAAATGGTCGGTGGCGTGACGCCCGGTAAAGGCGGGCAAACGCATCTGAATCTGCCGGTGTTCAACACCGTGCGCGACGCGGTGCGCGAAGCCGGGGCCGAGGCGAGCATGATCTATGTGCCGGCGGCATTTGCGGCGGATTCTATTCTGGAAGCGGTGGATGCCGGGATCAAGGTTATCGTGTGCATCACCGAGGGCATACCGGTGCTCGATATGCTCAAGGTGAAAGCGGTGCTCAGGAATTATCCGGACGCCGTGCTCATCGGCCCGAACTGTCCGGGCGTCATCACGCCCGGCGAATGCAAGATCGGCATCATGCCGGGCGCGATCCACAAACCGGGTGCAATCGGCATCGTGTCGCGCTCCGGCACGCTCACGTATGAAGCCGTGCACCAGACCACGCTCGCCGGTCTCGGCCAGAGCACCTGCGTCGGCATCGGCGGCGATCCGATTCACGGCATGGGCTTTATCGATTGCATTCGCCGCTTCCAGGACGACCCCAAGACAGAAGGAATAATCCTGGTCGGCGAGATCGGTGGCCAGGAAGAAGAACAGGCCGCCGAGTTCATCAAGCAGCATGTCCACAAGCCGGTGGTGGCGTACATCGCCGGCGTCACCGCGCCGCCCGGGCGGCGCATGGGCCATGCCGGCGCCGTGATCTCCGGTGGCAAGGGTACGGCGGATGAGAAATTTCGCGTGCTCGAAGCCGCCGGGGTGCATACCGTGCATTCGCCCACCGAGATGGGCGCGCGCATGCGTGCGGTGTTGAAATAGTGGCCGACAGCCTGCGTCTGGTTATCGCCCAGCTTAATCTTCTGGTGGGCGATGTCGCCGGCAATGCCGAGCGCGTGATCGCCGCGGCCAAGCAGGCGCGCGACCAGCTCAACGCGCACGCCATTGTCTTTCCCGAGCTGACACTCACCAGCTACCCGCCCGAAGACCTGCTGCTGCGACCGGCACTCATGTTGCAGGTCGAGGAGAGCCTGCGGCGCATCGAGCGCGAGACACGCGGGATCGATGTGATCCTCGGTCATCCGCAGCACGAGCACGGCCAGCTGTTCAATGCTGCCTCACTGCTGCGTGACGGGCGCGTGCAGGCGACGTACCGCAAGCAGCTCCTGCCTAACTACAGCGTGTTCGACGAGAAGCGCTACTTCACGCCCGGCAGCGCGGCCTGTGTGGTCGAGATCGGCGGCCTGCCGGTCGGGCTCACCATCTGCGAAGACGTGTGGCAGCCCGAATCGGTGCGCCAGGCGGTTGACGCCGGTGCGCGCCTGTTGCTCACCTTGAACGCTTCGCCCTACCACATGGAGAAAGGCCATGAGCGTGAAGCCATCGTGCAGGCACGCGTGCGCGAGGCCGGTGTGCCGTTGGTGTATGTGAATCTGGTCGGTGGGCAGGACGAACTGGTTTTCGACGGTGCGTCGTTCGTGACCGACGCTCAGGGCACGGTGACGCAGCGCTGCCCGGCCTTCGAGGAAGGTCTGTATCCGGTCGAGGTGGCGTATCAGCATGACAAGGTCGTGCCGCAACCGCAGCCGCTGTTGCCGACGTCTTCGCTGGAAGAGGAAATCTACCGCGCCCTGGTACTCGGTGTGCGCGATTATGTGAGCAAGAACCGCTTCCCGGGGGTCGCCATCGGTCTGTCCGGTGGCATCGACTCGGCATTGACACTGTGTATCGCCGTGGACGCACTCGGCGCCGAGCGCGTCGAGGCGCTGATGATGCCGTCGCGCTTCACCGCGACCATGAGTCTCGAAGATGCCGCCGCCCAGGCCAAGGCACTGGGCGTGACCTATCACAGCATTTCCATTGAACCGATGTTCGCGGCGTTCATGGCGCAGCTGAAAGGCGAGTTCCAGGGGCGTGCGCGCGACGTCACCGAGGAGAATATCCAGGCGCGCATCCGCGGCACGCTGCTCATGGCGGTGTCCAACAAGACCGGCAAGATGGTGCTCACCACTGGCAATAAGAGCGAGATGGCGGTGGGTTATGCGACACTGTACGGCGACATGGCCGGCGGTTACGGCGCGATCAAGGACGTGTTCAAGACCATGGTCTATCGGCTGGCCGAATACCGCAACCGAATTCAACCGGTGATCCCGCGACGCGTGTTCGAGCGCGCGCCCTCCGCCGAGCTGGCACCCGACCAGAAGGACTCGGATTCGCTGCCGTCCTATGACGTGCTCGACCCGATCCTGGAGCGCTATGTGGAGAGGGATCAGTCACCGGAGGCCATCATTGCCGCCGGTTTTGACGCAGCGACCGTGCGGCGCGTGGCGGCCATGGTGGATCGCAATGAGTACAAGCGCCGCCAGGCGGCGCCAGGCGTGCGCATCACGCGCCGCGCCTTCGGCCGCGACCGGCGCTATCCGATTACGTCCGGCTACAAGGAGAGTTAGGGCGGCATGCCTTGGTTTCGCGGGGACACCTACTTGCAAAACCGTGCCCGCCCGGATAACTTCTTTCGTACAACAACCATTCTCCAGAAACCGCCATGAAGAAGATCGAAGCCATCATCAAGCCGTTCAAGCTCGACGAGGTACGCGAGGCACTGTCCGAGATCGGCATTACCGGCATGACCGTGACCGAAGTCAAGGGCTTCGGCCGGCAGAAGGGGCATACCGAGCTCTATCGTGGTGCCGAGTACGTGGTGGATTTTCTGCCGAAAACGAAGCTCGAGATGGTGGTGAAGGAAGATCAGTTGGCGCATTGTATCGAAACCATCACCAAAGCCGCGCGTACCGGCAAGATCGGTGACGGCAAGATCTTCGTCTACCCGGTCGAGCAGGTGATCCGCATCCGTACTGGTGAAACCGGTCAGGAAGCGATTTGATTCGCACGAGCAGCGCATGCGAACATCGCGGGCAGGTTCAAACTTCTACTTCTCTCCCTTGTCCAGTCTTGCCAGGTAGCGAGACTGCGGGAAGTTCTTCTCCAACACACGGCGCGTATCGTTCATGAGGCCAGTGAGGCCCAATTCCCGGTAGCTGAGGGCCTGGAGGCCAAGCGCGTCTTCCACGACTGCGGTGCGCTGGTAATTCTCGATCACGGTCTTGGTGCGATTGACGGTGGCGATATACGCCCCGTGTCGGTAATAGAAGTTGGCGGCATGAATTTCACTCATGGCCATGGCGTTGAGCAGATTGACGAGCCGCTTGCGGCTGTCGGGAGCGTACTTGCTGTTGGGGAAGCGTGTGGTGATTTCCTTGAAGGCATCGTACGCATCACTCAAGGCCTTGGGATCGCGCTTCGAGGGATCGCCGGCACCAAAGATGCCTTCCAGCGAGCTGCGTTCCTCATCGAAACTCGCCAGCCCCTTGAGGTAGTACGCATAGTCGACATGCGGGTGTGTGGGGTGAGTACGCAGGAAACGGTTGGCCGCGGCGATGGCCGAGGCCATCTCATCGCTCTTGTAATAGGCGTAGGCGATTTCGAGCATGGCCTGCTCGGCGAACGGTCCATAGGGGTAGCGCGCCTCCAGTTTCTCGAAGTACTGGATGGCGGTGTTGTATTCACTGTTTGCCAGCGCGCTCTTGCCTTCGGTATAAAGGCGCTGCGCCGACCAGCCCTTGGTCGAGTCTTCGTCCACCGAGGCGCAACCGGAAAAGACGAGCAGAACCAGAATCAGTATGGAAAGCGGGAAACGCCGCATGCGAGGAGCTGACAGGGTGAGGAACGAGGCCGCAAGCATAACCCGAACCCCAGACCGGGCGAAAGCCGGAAAACCGCTCCTGCGTTTCCGGCACTTCCGCCATCCATGGCGGTTGGGGCGCACCGGGTCTTTCCAGGCCGCCCCGTGACCGCACCGGAAGAAAAGCTCGCCGTGGTGCTGCCGGTCGATGCCACCGGCCTGCGCCTCGATCAGGCGCTGGCGCGACTCCTGCCACAGCATTCACGCGCCAGCCTGCAACACTGGATCCGCGAAGCGCGCGTGCAGGTGGAGGGCCGGGTGCCACGTGCCAGCGACAAGGTGCGTGGCGGTGAGCGCGTGGAAATTCGCATTCCCCAAGTCCCGGCCGGCGACTGGGTGGCGCAGGCCATTCCGCTCGACATCGTATACGAAGACCATGACCTGCTCGTCATCAACAAGCCCGCTGGCCTGGTGGTGCACCCTGGCGCCGGCAACCCGGAGGGCACGATGCTCAATGCGCTGCTGCACCATGCGCCGGAGCTCAACAAACTCGCGCGCGCCGGCATTGTGCATCGTCTCGACAAGGATACCTCCGGCCTGCTAGTTGTCGCAAAGAGCGAAACGGCACGTCTCGATCTCATCGCGCAGCTCAAGGAACGCAGCCTCACGCGCGAATATCTGGCGCTGGTGCAGGGTCAGCTGGTCGCCGGCGGCACCGTGGATGCGCCGATCGGGCGACACACCCAGACGCGCACACGAATGGCGGTCAATAAGGGCGGCCGGCCGGCAGTCAGTCATTACCGCATCGAGAAGAAATTCCGCGCGCACACGCTGCTGCGCGTCAAGCTCGAATCCGGCCGCACCCACCAGATCCGCGTGCACATGGCGCATCTCAAACATCCACTGGTGGGCGATCCGGTATACGGCGGACGCCTGCATCTGCCCAAGGGTGCCAGCCCGGCGCTGATCGCGGCACTGCAAGGATTCAAGCGCCAGGCGCTGCACGCCGCGCGCCTCGGACTGGTGCATCCGGTGAGCGGCAAGAGCGTGGAATGGGAGGCGCCGATGCCGGAGGACATGCGGGCGTTATTGAAAGTGTTGGAGAAGGATGCGAAGGGGTAGGGTACGCTCGTGCACCAACTTTGCCATCCCCTCTCCCTTTCAGGGAGAGGGCCAGGGAGAGGGTGGAGAGGTATCGCCTGCGGCGATGCTAGAACCGCAATGATGCCGCTGGCCGCGCGGCAGCGGGTTACTTTCTCTTGCTTGCCCAAGAGAAAGTAACCAAAGAGAAGGGCAACCCGGAGCCGCCTAAAAACCCCTGCGCTTCTCGCCTCGACCGGGCGCGAGCCGAACTCGCCGAGCGCAAAAAATCGCGCTCGGCTCAGACACCGGCTCGCGAAACCTCCCGGCCGAGGCTGCGATGCTCGGCGGCGGCTACGGGTCCCAACGTCAACAGCAACACCAGTTACCGAAAACCGGGATATAGTTTGCGTGGGGCGGGTTAGGTGTGCAGCACCGTAACCCACCGATCACAAAAAAACCATGCGGCGCAATTCGCGTTGCTCATTGCGCCCTACGCGGGCTCGCCACCATGCAAGCAGAATAAACCCTTGTTCAACGAGGTCTTCCAGAACAGAATGCTACAGAAACCACGAGGTGCGAGACACGGCGGGTAATAAAAAATCCCAGGATCGTCACCGGCACGGGGCCGGGAGAGGATTTGTCCCGGGGCTGCATTCAAACATAGCGGTTTGGAGAGGAAGATGAAAAAAATCCCGAGTATCTCAACTGCGAATAATTCATCGTCAGAATACCGATAGCGATGTCCGCGAAGAAACTTCTGAAGCCGACCTATCCTTTTGTGCTTCTTCTTGGTGCGGGGGCCTCAAAAGGAGGTTTAGAAAGTCATTCATCAGCACCACCTATCGACACGGACTTCTTTGATGTCGCGAACTCGTTGAGAGGTCACGGCACGCCTGCCATCGCAAAGAGAGTGCTTCGATCAGTGTGGGAGCTATATCGCAGAACCAGCGGTGTTGGGCTTGAGGAGTACTATCGAGACATAGAGACCCGGGCTGTGATCTCAACCTTCGCGAAGTCTGCAAACAAGCCGAAAGACTGGAGAAGTAGGAAGGATGATCTCGAGGAGTTGATTCGGCGTGTGTACATCCAGACAACAGTTGATCTCGCCAAACATCCGCCCGAGCCGAAGAAATCTATGGCTCACCAGTCGATCCTCAAATATCTCAAACCGGGCTCTACGGTTATCACGTTCAACTATGACCTAGTCATCGAAGAATCATTTGAAGATGCGGAACTCTGGAATCCTAAGGATGGTTACGGAACAACAGTGAACCGCACAACGCAGGGCTGGTGCAAAAAATGGCTAGCAATACGAAATTACAAGAAGGGCGCGAAGAGTAAGGTTCACCTCCTCAAACTTCACGGCAGTCTCGGTTGGACCCTTTACAAGAACCGTGGAATACGATTGAAGGCACAGCCATACACTGTTCGGAAGAACAAGAGCGAACAGATTTCGGTGCTTCCGCCAGGCTGGAACAAGAAGATTCACATAAACCCGTATAAGATATTCTGGCGCGAAGCGCGTTTAAAGCTCGAAAAATGCAAGACCCTCATGATCATAGGTTACTCTCTGCCTGAAACAGACCTGCTTGCAAAGGCGCTTTTTGCCGAGTCCGTTCGGCTCCGCGCCTCAAGAAAAAAATATCTGAATCATCTCATCCTGATTGATCCATCTGAGCTTGTGCACGAAAAGTTCATAAAGCTGTTTACACCTGCTCTCGGGCCAATAGGAAAGGTTTCAAGATACCGAAGCATTACGGAGTTCCTTCCCGAGAAGAAGCTCATGCACGAAGTGTGATCTAAGACTTGAGCCCGCGTAGGGCACAATGAGCATCGCAAATTGCGCCGGATGTGTTCGAAGGTCGATCGGTGTGTTACACCGTAATGCGGCTATTCCACCCTACACGCAGCATTCTTCTTCAACGCCATTTGATTCTGACTATGGGCCCGTAGCCGCCGCCGAGCATGGATGGTCACAAACGTTTCATCGCCCTTGTCATCAGATATTGCTGTCTCAGGAGATTGTGCTTGGTAAAAACGGAAATCAGGGTCTCCAGGTCGGAACGAAACTGTGATAACCGGGCGGCATCGTCCTTTAGCGTCTGAACCAGCTTCACGACCGGGGCGGCCGTGGTCTCAAATGAATTTCGCACGTGTTGTGGACTCAGGGCGGGAATATACATCGCCTCGCGTTCGAACGATAAATCCACGACCCGATCGCCGAGTCGCTCACGGATGATAGTTGGATCGCCCCACAGCGACACCGGCGCAACTCCTGGAGGCGGGGGTAGGTACTGGCCGACCAGATTGAACATGCGGCCGATGAAGAGTTCGGGTGGCCAGGTCGAGAAAGTGATTTGTCCGCCCGGCTTCAGCACTCGAAGCATCTCGGCCACGACGACCTCGGGACGCGGAGCGAACATATGCCCGTACTGGCTCAGCACCACATCAAAGGATGCGTCCGGATAGGGTAAGGCCTCGGCATCGCCCTCGGTGAATTCAATCTTCACTCCCGCCATGTCGGCATTCCAGCGTGCGCGTTCCAACAACACCGGCGAAAGGTCCAGCGCCTTGACCTGCGCGCCGGCGCGCGCGGCCGTCACGGCGACCACGCCGGTGCCGCATCCGACGTCCAGCACCTTCTTGTCGCGCTGCACGGGAGCGAATTCCACCAGCCTGGCCGCGGCCGGCGTGGTGTACGCCTCGAGTGGCACGAACAGCGCCCAACCTTCGCGTTGCGCGGCCTTGAACTGCGCAAATGGGTCGTCCTGCATAAATACTTCCTCCTACATCACAGGCTGTTAAAAATTCATTCTCCCTTCTTCCTGATGGGAGAGACAAGGTCAAGCACCAATCCTGCCTTCTCCCAGAGTGAAATGGAAGGGAACCTTCCCTGCCACTCGATTCTGGCTATTTACTGGAATCAGCTCCTGCATTTCCAGTATTTACACTGTCCATAGCAGTTACATCGGAATGACGGGAATGAAGGTTGGTGCGCAAGCGCAACCTACGCCAGACATCGCCACAGGCGTACCAGTATGGGGGCGTGATAAAATACGCCCATGAGCGAAATTGCCAAAATCAAGAAGCGTATCGACCAACTGCGTTCGGAAATCAACGACCACAACTATCGCTATTATGTCCTCGATGCGCCGGTCATCTCCGACGCCCAATACGACAAACTCCTGCGCGAGTTGCAGCAGTTGGAGCAACAGCATCCCGATCTGATTACTCCCGATTCCCCCACGCAGCGCGTCGGCGCGGCGCCGGCCAAGGAATTCGGCGAGGTGCGGCACCGGCTGCCGATGACCTCAATGGATAATGCCTTCGACGCGGACGAGGCACGCGACTGGGACGAGCGGGTGCGCAAGGGGTTGGCGACCGACCAGGCGGTGGCGTACACCGCTGAACCGAAGTTCGATGGCACCTCGATCAGCTTGCGCTACGAGGACGGTGTGCTGGTACAGGCCGGCACACGCGGCGATGGTTCGACTGGCGAGGATGTGACGCAGAACGTGCGTACCATCCGCACGGTGCCGCTCAAGCTGCACGGCAAGGGCTGGCCGAAGGTGCTGGAGGTGCGCGGCGAGATCGTGATCCCGAAGAAGGAATTCGAGAAACTCAATGCCGAGCAGCTGAAACAGGGCGGCAAAATCTTTGCCAACCCGCGCAACGCCGCCGCCGGCAGCCTGCGGCAGCTTGATCCGCGTATCACCGCCACACGTCCTTTGAGTTTCTTCCCCTGGGGCCTGGGCGAGGTGGCGGGTGGGAAGGTGCCGGATCATTATTCCGCTGTCGTTGAGAAGCTCCACGCTTGGGGCTTTCGCGTCACGGATTTGTTCCGCAAACAGAGTGGAGTCGATGGCTGTCTCGCGTACTACGAAGAGATCGGCGCGAAACGCGACCGGCTGCCATTCGAAATCGACGGTGTGGTGTACAAGGTGGACGACCTTGCTGCACGCGAGCGTCTCGGCTTCACCGCGCGTGCGCCGCGTTGGGCGATTGCGCACAAGTATGCCGCGCAGGAAGAGAACACCGTGGTGGAGGACATCCTCGCCTCGGTCGGGCGCACCGGCGTGATCACGCCGGTGGCGGTGCTGAAACCGGTGCACGTGAGCGGCGTGACCGTGACGCACGCCACACTGCACAATCAGGACGAACTGGAACGCAAGGACGTGCGCATCGGCGACACCGTGATCGTGCGCCGTGCCGGCGACGTGATTCCAGAAGTGGTCGCGGTGATCAAGGAGAAGCGTCCGCACTTTACGCGCAAATGGCATATGCCGAAGAAGTGTCCAGAGTGCGGTTCGGAAGTAGTGCGCGAGGAGGGCGAGGCGGCGCACCGCTGCATTGGCGGTCTGTATTGTCCGGCGCAGCGCATGGGTGCACTGTTGCATTTCGCCTCGCGCCGCGCCCTGGACATCGAAGGTCTGGGATTCAAGCTGGTCGAACAACTGGTCGAGACCGGCATGGTCGAGACCGTGGCCGATCTCTATCGGTTGAAGCTGGCGGAGCTCGCTGACCTCGAACGTATGGGCGAGAAGTCGGCACAGAACCTGCTCGAACAGATCGAGAAGAGCAAGCGCGCCACGCTGCCGCGGCTGTTGCACGCACTCGGCATACCGCAGGTGGGCGACGCAACGGCACTCGCGCTCGCCCAGCATTTCGGCAGCCTGGATGCGGTCATGGATGCGGATGTCGAGACGCTACAGGAAGTCTCCGGCATCGGACCGAATGTGGCCGAGGAGATTCACGGCTTTTTTCACCAGCAGCACAATCGCGAGGTGATCCGTGCCCTGCGCCAGGCCGGCGTCGATCCACAACGCCTCGTGGTTAGCCACAAGGCCCAGCCACTGGCCGGCAAGACCTTTGTGCTCACCGGCACGCTCGCGTCCATGTCGCGCGACGCGGCGAAGGAAAAGCTCATAGCACTCGGCGCCAAGGTTGCCGGCAGCGTGTCGAAGAAGACCGACTACGTGGTGGTGGGTGAGGAGCCCGGTTCAAAGGCCGACAAGGCCAGGGAACTCGGTGTGGCCATGCTGGGGGAGAAGGAGTTCCGCAAGCTCATCGGGGAATAGACCTGAGCGTCTTCGTGCTCGTCGGGCTGCGCAGGCTTGCGAGGCGCTATTTGTTTTGCCGACTCGGTTCGACCAATTCGAAGTACACGAGCAGTGTGCGCTGGATAAACACGTCATTGTCATCGCTCACCATGAAGAAGCGGTTGCCGTGGTGGCGCGCCAGTCCCTCAAAGTTGTCGATATGCAGGTCCTGATTGCTGTCGAGCACGGCCACGGTATCGGTGGCCAGCAAGGTATCCGGTGGCGTACCGGGCGGCAGGTGTAGGCGGCGTAAGGTGATGACCCAGCGCAGCGAGATCGTGGCGTAGTCACGCTCCATTTCCAGCACATCACCATCGGGCAGGCATTCGAGCGCGACAATGCCGCCTCGGCTCGCGGGAAAGTGCCACGTGCTGCCATCCAAGCGGTACAGACGGGCCACGCCGGTTTCGTGGTCGAGTGGTAGTTCCGGCGCCGTCAGAATGCCTTCGCGCGGGTGCAGGCAAACCGACTCCAGCATCTTGTTGTCGCTGCGGTAGCGCTTCACAGCGCGTAGCGCAGCGGGCAGCGGGACGTCGGCGATGTGCGTGCCGTCCGGACGGTAACGCACGATGCGTGGTTTACCCTCGAAACTCACCAGCAACTCGGCATCGCCTTTTTGGCCATTGTGGCCGTTGATGATGTCGAGACCTTCGGAGTCGCTGCGCGTCCAGCGCACCGGCTTGTGTGTGCGCGGATCGATGAGTGGGGCAACGTGCTGCACTGTCACATCGGCGAGTTGGCCGTTGTGGAAGATCGGGCGCAGGTGGAACAGGACGCCGTGATCGCTCAAGGCGTACAGCAGGTTGTCGTCTTCATCCCAGGCGAGACCGGAGAGCCCGGAAAATCGCGCACCGTTCACTGTGCGCGCCGGCAGATACAGTACGCCGAGCAGGCGCAGGTTGCCGATGCGTCCGCATGCCGCCGGCGGCTCGCACAGGTTTACGGCCTTGGCTTCGAGCGAGGGAAACACATCCTGTGCCCCGCCCGCCGCGGGTACGGCGGCGAGCAGGACCAGCAAAGGCCAAGTCGGCAATAACGCCGCCTGGCGGAAATATCGCAGAAGGGCATACCTGCGCGCGGCGGGCGCGATGGTGCGGACAAACACCGCCAAATTATTCGTTGATCTTGACCTTGCCCTTGTCCTTGAGCGACTTCACCAGTGCGTCCACGCGTTCCTGCTGCAGGAGCTGACGGATATTGCCCTTGGCCTGGTCGAAGGTCGGCATCTTGCGCGGGCGGCTGTCTTCGAACTTGATGACGTGCCAGCCGAAGTCGCTCTTGACCGGTTCTTGCGAGATTTCGCCCTTCTTCATCTTCGCCACGGTATTGAAGAATTCCGGCACAATGACCTCCTGGCTGAACCAGCCGAGTTCGCCGCCCTGCTTGCCGGAACGCACGTCGATGGATTTCTTCTGGGCGAGGGTATTGAAGTTCGCGCCCTTGTTGAGCTCGGCAATGATCTCTTTCGCTTCCTCTTCGGTGCGTACCAGGATGTGACGCGCACGATACTCGTTCTTGTCGGCTTTCTCTGTCTCCTGCTCGTAGCGCTTCTGGACCTCTTCATCCGTGATCGGATTGTCCTTGAGGTACTTGCGCAGCATGGCGCGAGCCAGCACATTTTCGCGCTGGCGCTTGATCTGGAAATAGACATCGAGCTCCTGGTCCACCTTCTGATCCACGGCGCTCTCGACGAGCAGCACACGATTAATCATCTCGTCCAGCACCACCTTCTTTTCCTTGTCCTTGTCCGGAATCGGCGGCTGCTGCATCTGGCGGGCGCGCAGGTAGTCCTCGTAGTCATTCTCGGTGATGGCCTCACCGTTCACGCTGGCGAGTACCTTGCTGTTATCCGGGCTCTTCTTGCCGCAGGCACCGAGCGCCAGGCCGGCACTGAGCAGCAAAATGAGAAAAAGTGGGCGGTGGGTGGTCATGGAGTCTCCTTGGGTCATTGTTATTCAGTGATGTAGCGGTTCAGGCTTCGTCGGGACTGAGCGCATGAATACTGAGCGCATGAATGTCCTTGCGCATGGCCTCGCCCAGCGCATCATAGACCAGGCGGTGACGTTGCAGAAGGCCTTTGCCGGCAAACTGCGTGGCAACAATGGTGACATCGAAGTGGCCGCCACCTTCGCGCGCGCCGGCATGGCCGGCATGTTTGGCGCTCTCGTCCTTGATCTCGAGACGCAGCGGTTGCAGCGCGGCACGCAGGCGCTGCTCGATCTGGGCGGTACGTGCGCTCATGGCAGCACCTTGCGGAACGGTGTCACGTCGACGCTGGCATACACCCCGGCGGTGACATAGGGATCGGCCTGCGCCCAGGCGCGCGCCTCCTCAAGCGAATCGAACTCGGCCACGATCAGGCTGCCGGTGAAACCGGCCGGGCCCGGATCCTCGGCGTCGATGGCTGGGAATGGCCCAGAGAGGAGCAAGCGGCCGGCGTCGCGCAACTCTTCGAGGCGCGCAAGATGCGCCGGGCGCGCGGCCTTACGCTTGTCGAGGCTGTTCGGCACATCGGTGCCGCGGATGGCATAGAACATCAGGTTTTTTCTTTCTGTGGCGGCAAATCGGTCCCCGAATCATCAACCGCCTTCAGCTTCAGATGGCGCGCCAGGTACAGCCCCTGGAGCAGGATGAACACGATGGTCAGACCAATGGTGCCCGGCACCTTGAAGTTGGCCCAGACTTCTTCTTTGTGCTTGGCGGTTTCGCACAGGACCTGGGCGTCCCCGGTAAAGTCGGCCGCGCAATCCAGATTCTCGATCTTGCTCTCTTCGATGTTCGGCGTGGCGGCGCGCAGCGCGGTTTCGGCGGCGACATAGTCACGTACGAAGTAGATGTTGGCGGCGCCCGCGACAAAGAAGAATGCCACCCACATGAGACTGAGCCGTGACCAGACCCGGTCCGGCAGCTCGATTTGCGCGCTCAGCAGGCGGCGGATGAGCGGCTGTTTGCCGATGAAATGACTGCCCAGGAAAATGGCGGCGAATGCCCAGTTCACGGCGGTTGGCTTCCACATTACGAAGGATTTCGCATGCAGGGCCAAGGTCAGTCCGCCCAGCACGGAGACGAGGACCATCGTGATCAGGTGCATTTTTTCAAATCGACCGGTGCGCAGCCGGAACCAAGTGACCTGAATCACGGTGGCCACGATCACCACGGCCGTGGCGGTGAAGATGCCGAAGAACTTGAAGGCCACAAAGAACAGCAGCAAGGGAAAGAAATCAAAGAGAAATTTCATGCCAGACATCCGGGAATGGAGCCACATTTTCGCATTAATGCAGAGGGCGGGCAAACAGCTGAACGGCGCAGTCGTTCCGCTTGGTAAATTAGGGAAAGCACGCTTGCACAAAAATAGCCATTTTAGGGAAAGCATGCTTGCACAAAAATAGCTATTCTAGGCGCATGACTGAAATCCGCGTCTACGACCTCCATGCCCATACGTTCTATTCCGATGGTGCGCTGGCGCCGGCCGAGCTGGTGGCGCGCGCCGCGGCCAATGGCGTGCAGGTGCTGGCACTCACCGATCACGATGTGACCGACGGTGTGCCCGAGGCGCAGGCCGCCGCTCAGCAGGCCGGCATCACCCTGGTGCCGGGGGTCGAGATCTCAGTCACCTGGGGCGGCCAAACCGTACATATCGTGGGCCTTCAGATTGATATTACTCATCCCGGATTGCAGGCCGGGCTCGCGCGTTTGCGCGAGTTCCGTGCATGGCGTGCCGAGGAGATCGGCCGGCGCTTGGCCAAGGCCGGTATTCCAGGTGCCATCGAGGGTGCCCGCGCCCGTGCCCAGCGCGGCCTCGTGAGTCGCACGCACTTCGCGCAGTTTCTGGTGGCGGCCGGACACGCCGCTGACGTGCGCAGTGTGTTCAAGAAATTTCTGGTGCACGGCAAGCCCGGGTATGTGCCGGGTGAGTGGGCATCGCTCGACGAAGCGATTGGCTGGATCCGCGCCGCGGGCGGTCAGGCGGTGTTGGCGCATCCGGCGCGTTACAAGATCACCGCCACGCGCCTCAAGAAGTTACTCGGCGAGTTCCGTGCCGCCGGTGGTGCGGCGATCGAAGTCGTCTCCGGCAGCCATAGTCGCGACGACATGTTCCGCTTCGCGCAATTTGCGCACAGCTTCGGTCTGCTCGCCTCCAGTGGCTCGGATTTTCACGGACCGCAGAACTACTATATGGACCTGGGGCCGTTGCCGCCGCTGCCCGATGGTTGCATTCCGGTATGGCAGACCTGGGGTGGCAATGCCCCAGTGGTCGGCGGCTTGTCGGAGCCAGCGCCGACCGCCATGGATGGCGGGAGTGCGGAAAACGCAGGAGCATCTTTTCCGCCTGTGGTAGGGTGAGCGTGCCATTACCATAACAACACACTACCAGGAGGTAGTATGGATCAGGTCAATCTGGTTGTGGACTCTGTACGCACCTATTTGCTTGAGATCGGCCGGTTCCTGCCCAAACTCACCGGCGCGCTCATTGTGCTGGTGCTCGGCTGGCTCATTGCCAAGGCCGTGCAGTGGGCGATTGTGCGCGGCCTGAAGCTGGCGCGCTTCAATGTGATTGCCGAGAAGGCCGGGGTGGACAACTTTCTTAAACATGGTGGCAGCCGCAAGACCACCATCGACGTGCTCGGCATTCTCTGTTACTGGCTGGTGATCCTGATCACGCTGCTCACCGCCTTCAACACCCTGGGCCTAGGCGTGGTGTCGGATCTGATGCGGCGCGTGGTCCTGTTTGTGCCGCACGTGATCGTTGCGGTACTGATTATCGCCATCGGCCTGTACTTTGCCAGGCTGCTGGCGGAGAGCGTCATCACCTATGGCAAGAACGTGGGTCTGGAGGACGCGGAGATCCTCGGGCGCATCACGCGCTACGCGATCATGGCCTTTGTCCTGATCCTGGCGCTCGCACAGATGGACATCGGCGGCGAGATTCTCAAGAACGCCTTCTATATCGCATTCGGCGCCGCCTGCTTTGGCGCGGCCCTGGCCTTCGGCCTGGGCAGTCAGAAGTGGGCGGGTGAGACGCTGGAGCGTTTCCTGCAGACGCGCGCGCGCAAAAAGCAGTAGTAATGAGTCGAGGTTCAAAGACGCAGCATTCGAGGTCGTGGTTATGTGCTCACGACCTACGACTTGCAGGCTGTTGAAATACGTGCCGAAACATCAAACTTCGTCATTCCGGCGAAAGCCGGAATCCAGGATGTCGATGAAACCATTGATTTTAATTCCTGGACACCGGCTTTCGCCGGTGTGACGAGCCCTTTTTCAACAACCCGCTAGTGATATGGCCCAGTATTTCCAGGTTCACCCCGTCAACCCGCAACAACGCCTCATCCGCCAGGCGGTGGAGATCATCCGGCGCGGGGGCGTGATTGCCTACCCCACCGATTCGAGCTACGCGCTCGGTTGCCATATCGGCGACAAGCAGGCGATGGAACGCATCCTGCACATCCGCCGTCTGGACGAAAAGCATAATTTCACGCTGGTGTGCAGCGACCTGGCGCAGGCCGCCGTGTACGCACGCATCGGCAATGCCGATTTCCGCCTGCTCAAGGCGCATACTCCAGGGTCATACACCTTCCTGCTGCCGGCGACACGCGAGGTGCCGCGCCGTCTGCAGCATGCCAAGCGCAAGACCATCGGCGTGCGCGTGCCGGATCATCCGGTGGTGCACGCGCTGCTCGCCGAGCTCGGCGAGCCGCTGATGAGTTCCACCCTGATTCTGCCGAATGAGGAGCTGCCGCTCGCGGATGCCCATGAAATTCGCGCGCGCCTCGAACACGAACTCGATCTGGTGATCGACGCCGGCCCCTGTGGGTTTGAGCCCACCACCGTGGTATCGCTGGAGGAGGGTGCGGCGCGCGTGTTGCGCCAGGGCAAGGGCGACCCGGCGCCATTTCTCGTATAATGAAGAGACGTTTAAGGAAGGCATGTTTGCACAAAAATAGCCAAATTTATGGAAAGCAAGCCTGCACAAAAATAGCCAAATTAAGCCGGTCGTACCGACCACGGGCTGGTTTGCGTCTATGAACGATAAGACGAGCGAAGCAGGGCTTTGATTTTTATGACAGGACGAGCAAAGCAGGGCTTCCTTTATGCTGCTGGCGTACCTGATATACTGCCCCGATGTTACAGAAAATTTTCGATATCCTGAGGACCCTGTCCACCCCGCAGCTCGTATCCGTCCTCGTCGTTCCGGTGCTGTTTGCCATCGTGGTGCACGAAGTCGCGCACGGCTGGGTGGCGAAGCATCTGGGCGATCCGACCGCGCAACGCCTGGGACGGCTCACCCTCAATCCCCTGAAGCACATCGATCCGATCGGCACGATTCTGGTGCCGGGCCTGCTGGTACTGTTGCGCACCGGCTTTGTGTTCGGCTGGGCCAAGCCGGTACCGATCACCTGGGGGAATCTGCGCCACCCGAAGCGCGACATGGCGATTGTCGCCGCCGCCGGGCCGGTCGCGAACCTGCTCATGGCGCTGTTCTGGGCGGTGTTGGCCAAGATCGGATTTTTGCTGCCCGATACGGCGGCCTGGCTCGGCGAGCCGCTGCGCTACATGGGCTTGGGCGGAATTCTGGCGAATGTCCTGCTCATGGTCTTTAACCTGCTGCCGTTGCCGCCGCTGGATGGCGGGCGCGTGGCAGTTGGACTGTTGCCCGGGCCGCTGGCGTGGCGTTTGAGCCGGCTCGAGCCGTACGGCTTCTTCATTCTGATCGGCCTGATGATCACCGGCGTGCTCGGCTATCTCATCCTGCCGGTCGCCGAGCTTGTGATTCGATTGCTGGTCGCCGTGGTCGGGTTGTAATGGCGATGAGCAGCGTGCTTCCCGGGCAGGTGCAGCGCGTGCTCTCCGGTATGCGCCCGACCGGCCGTCTGCACCTCGGTCATTATCACGGCGTGCTCAAGAACTGGCTGAAGCTCCAGAACGAGTACGAGTGTTTCTTCTTTGTGGCCGACTGGCATGCACTCACCACCCATTATGAGGACCCGCGCGGTTTTGAAGAAAGCGTGTGGGACATGGTAATCGACTGGCTGGCGGTAGGCGTCGATCCGGACAACGCCACGCTCTTCATCCAGTCGCGTGTGCCGGAACATGCTGAGTTGCACGTGTTGTTGTCGATGATCACGCCACTCTCCTGGCTGGAGCGCGTGCCGACCTACAAGGACCAGCAGCTCAAGCTCAAGGACAAGGATCTTTCGACCTACGGCTTTCTCGGTTACCCGTTGCTGCAGAGCGCCGACATTCTCATCTACCGCGCCGGCATGGTGCCGGTCGGTGAGGATCAGGTGGCGCACGTCGAGATTACGCGCGAGGTGGCGCGGCGCTTCAACTACCTGTACGGGCGCGAGTCGGGCTACGAAGACCTGTGTCGCGCCGCCATCAAGAAAATGGGCAAGAAGGCCGGCAAGCTGTACGACGAGCTGCGCGCCGCCTGGCTGGAGCGCGGCGACCGCGATGCGCTCGGCACCGCGCGCGAGCTGGTGGAGAAACAGATGAATATCACGCTCGGCGACCGCGAGCGTCTGCTCGGCTTTCTCGAGGGCGGCGGACGCCAGATCCTGCTCGAACCGCAGGCGCTGCTCACCGAGGCGGCGAAAATGCCGGGCCTGGATGGTCAGAAAATGTCCAAGTCGTACAACAACACCATCGGCCTGCGCGAATCGCCCGAGGAAATCACGAAAAAGCTGCGCACCATGCCGACCGATCCGCAGCGCGTGCGCCGCACCGACCCGGGCGACCCGGACAAGTGCCCGGTCTGGCAGTTTCATCTGGTTTATTCCGGCGCGGATGTGAAACAATGGGTGCAGCAGGGTTGCCGCTCGGCCGCGATTGGTTGCCTGGAATGCAAGCAGCCGGTGGTGGACGCGGTGCTGGCCGAACTCAAACCCATCCAGGAACGGGCCGCCGGCCTGGCCGATGACCCGACGCTGGTAAAGAATGTGATCGCAAAAGGCTGTCGGCACGCGCGCGAAGTTGCAGACGAGACGCTGCAGGATGTGCGCCGCAGCATGGGGCTGGAATACAACGGATGACCACTTCCACGACTGAACCGACTACAGCACCGTCGCCGCAGCAGGCGGAAATGCCGTTCGCCATCGTGCGCGGCGAGGCGGTCACGGCCATGCCGCTCGACCTGTACATCCCGCCGGATGCGCTTGAAGTGATTCTCGAAACCTTCGAGGGTCCGCTCGACCTGTTGCTGTATCTCATCCGCAAACAGAATCTCGATATTCTCGATATTCCAATTGCCGAGATCACCCGTCAGTACATGGCCTATGTCGAGCTGATGCAGACCGCGCGCCTCGAACTGGCGGCCGAGTACCTGGTGATGGCGGCAATGCTCGCCGAGATCAAGTCACGCATGTTGTTGCCGCGTCCGAGCGAAAGCGAGAACGAGGAAGAAGACCCGCGCGCCCAGCTGATCCGGCGTCTGCAGGAGTACGAACGTTACCGCAAGGCCGCCGAAGACATCGATGACCGGCCGCGCGTCGGGCGCGAGATTTTCCTGGCAGTGGTCGAGTGCGACGACAAGCCGGTGAAGCGCGTCGAACCGAATGTCACGCTGTTCGAGATGCTAGACGCGTTCCGCAGCGTGCTGCAGCGCGCCGAGATGTACCGCCACCACCGCGTACTGATGGAGGCGCTGTCGGTGCGCGAGCGCATGACCCTGATACTGGGTCGTATTAGTGCCGAGCATTTCCTGAGCTTCGAGTCGCTGTTCGACGTGAAGGAGGGGCGCATGGGCGTGGTCGTCACCTTCATGGCGGTGCTCGAACTGCTCAAGGAGTCGCTGCTGGTGCTGGTCCAGAATGAACCTTTTGCCCCGATCCACGTGAAGGCCGTAGCCTGATGATTGACACCCACTCTGAACTGAAAAACATCATCGAGGCCGCGCTGCTCGTGGCCGGCCAGCCGCTGACTCTCGACAAGCTGATGTCGCTGTTCCCCGAGGACTCGCGTCCGGGGCGCGACGAGGTGCGTGCCGCACTCAAGCAGCTCGAAACCGACTATGAGCAGCGCGGCATCGAGCTCAAGCAGATCGATCAGAGTTTCCGCTTTCAGAGCCGCGAGAAATACGCCGAGTGGATCGCGCGCCTGTCGGAGGAGCGCCCGGTGCGCTACTCACGCGCGCTGCTCGAAACCCTGGCCATCATCGCCTACCGTCAGCCGGTGACGCGCGGCGAGATCGAGGACATCCGCGGCGTGGCGGTGTCGAGTGAAATCATCAAGACCCTGGTTGGGCGTGACTGGGTGCGCCAGGTAGGTACACGCGACGTACCCGGCCGTCCGGCGCTGTACGGCACGACGCGCGGCTTCCTCGAACACTTCAATCTCAAGGGCCTCGATGCCTTGCCGCCGCTGGTCGAGTTGCGCGACATCGACCGAATTGCCGCCGAGCTCAATATGAGTCTGCCGATGGACGACACCGGTCCGGCCACCGAAGGCGAGAATCCGGAAATGGACGCCGCGCCGCGTGAGAGCACACCGGCGGACGCCACGGCTGAGAGTGCGGTGGCGCTGCAGGCGGGTGCAGACGACGCCGGGAGTCCGGCCGCGAAGCTGTGACCAAGACCACGCCGGAACCGGAAGGCGAAAAGCTACAGAAGGTGCTGGCGCGCGCGGGCCTGGGTTCGCGCCGCGAACTCGAGCACTGGATCACGGACGGGCGCATCACCGTCAACGGTGTCGTCGCCAAGCTCGGCGAGCGCGTGCTGCCCGGGCAGGATATCCGTGTGGACGGCCATTCACTGTCGGCCGGTGCCCGCCACGGTACGCGTCGGCGCGTCATTATTTACAGCAAGCCGGAAGGCCAGGTCTGCACCATGGCCGATCCGGAAGGCCGTCCGACGGTTTTCGATCATCTGCCGGTATTGCGCAACGCCCGCTGGATTGTCATTGGGCGCCTCGACTTCAACACCCAGGGCCTGCTGCTGTTCACCACCGACGGTGAGCTGGCCAACAAGCTCATGCACCCGTCCAGCGAGATCGAGCGCGAGTACGCGGTGCGCGTGCTCGGCACGGTGGATGCGGACATGCTGGCGCGCCTGCGTGCTGGCGTACAGCTCGATGACGGGCCGGCACATTTTGACGACATCCGCGATGCCGGTGGCGAGGGCGCCAACCACTGGTACCACGTCACGCTCAAGGAAGGCCGCAACCGCGAGGTGCGGCGCCTGTGGGAAGCGGTCGGCGTGAAAGTCAGCCGCCTGATACGCGTGCGCTTCGGGCCGGTGTCACTGCCGCGCATGCTGCGCCCGGGACGCTGGGAGGAACTCGACAAGGATGTTATGTCAGCACTGATCGAGAGCGTCGGGCTGACGCCGGACGAGCCCAGGGAAGGGCGAGGTACGAGCCCACGGAGGGGCGAGGTAGACCGCGCCGGGAGCGAGCGGTCGAGACCGCGTCGAGAACAGACGGTCGAAGAACCGCGCCGGCACAAGAAATCCGCACCCGCCAAGCAACCCGAAGCCACCATCGGTAAGCGCGCCCCGCGTACTCAGCCGGGTGCGACGACTCCGAGTGCGGGAAAGGTAGACCGCGCCGGGAACAGACGGTCGAAGAAATCCGCGGCGCGCACACGTCGTCCCCCCGCTACGCGCCGCCGGGGTTGATGAAACGCCGGTTGATGGCGGTCTACCGGCGGCTGCACGCCGCCCACGGACCGCAACACTGGTGGCCGGGTGACAGCGTCTTCGAGATCATGGTCGGCGCGGTGCTCACCCAAAACACTGCCTGGACGAACGTCGAGAAAGCGATCGCCAATCTCAAGACGGCCGAGGCATTGTCATCCGAAACCATCGCCGCTGCGCCACACCGCCGCCTCGCGGCATGGCTGAAACCCTCCGGGTACTTCAACATCAAGGCAAAACGTCTGCAGGCGTTTTGCGCGTGGCTGATTCGCCAAGGCGGCGCGAAACGAATCGCACGACTGCCGACCGAGGTCTTGCGCGCTGAGTTGCTGCAGGTGCACGGTATCGGCCCGGAGACCGCTGACGATATTCTGCTCTATGCCTTCAATCGACCGGTGTTCGTGATTGATGCCTACACGCGTCGACTCTTTCAACGACTTGGGCTCATACGAGGCGATGAGAAGTATGAGCAGCTGCGTCAGTGGTTCGAGACATCACTGGCGGCGGATGTGCCGTTGTTCAACGAATACCATGCGTTGATCGTGGCGCACGCCAAAAATGTCTGTCGCCCGCGGCCGCGGTGTGCCATGTGCAAACTTGGCACGCTCTGTCCAGCGCGTGAGTTAAAGGATGGTTGAAATCCATCGGCTCTTTTCCCCACCGCTAGCGGTGAATGATGAGTGTCGCCCATCCTGCGGCCTGTACTTATCTGTGTTCATCCGCGGCTGAAGATATTGCAAGCAGCCCTGCATCACGTTCAGCGCGTGCCAGGTCCTCGGGTGTATTGAGGTTGCAGAACAGTCCACGGTCCTCTGGCTGATCGAACTGCACCGGCTGACCGTGGGCAGCCAGATAATCCTTGAGGCTGCGCCCACCGCGTTGCAGGTAATCTTCCACGCTCGCTGCCATGCCCGGACGCCACAACAGGGCAAGTGCGTGGCGTGCACCGTCACTCGCATAGGCGCAGGACTTCGTGATCAAACCGGCATGAAGCCGTGTTACCAGGTTGTACGGTAGGAACGGTAGATCGACCGCGACGGTCACGAGATAATCCTTCGGATACTGCAGAAGTCCGGCATGAATACCGGCAAGAGGACCGAGAAAGCCGGGCAGGCGATCGGGGATCACCGGCAGTCCATACGCGGCAAACGCGTTCGGCACTGCATTGCTGTTGAGGGCAAGGGCATCCACCTGTGGGCCCAGGCAGCGGATCACGTGCGTCAGCAGGGTTTCTCCCTGTAATGCCAGCATGGTTTTATCCTGTCCCAGCATGCGGCGCGAACGCCCCCCGGCGAGGATAAGACCGATCGTGCGGTGATGGGTCGTCATCGGCCGATTTTAAGCTTGGTTGGGTCTTGTGCACGACCGGTTCTTCTGACTGAATAGCACTTCAATTTTTACGTGTATCGACTCGTGCGCCGCAAATTGCCGGCATAATTTGAGTGGACTGCGCCGAATCTGCCCCGGGCCGCTTATATATGCCCTTGTTGGAAAATGGATGTTCTGAGCCGTATGGGTACCTCAAGAGTTGGCACAGCCATTGCTTATAATTAACTCAGGGATTACCCAGATGTTTTCTTAAGAAGAGGCTGATTACCAATGAAAAGATTGCGCAGCGTGCTGTTGCTGGTGATGTTTGGCTTGGCTCATCCCCTCGCCAATGCGGCCAACGAGGAATACCCCATGCGGGCGCGCTACCCGGATGTGCAGGTGATTACAACAGCGGATCTCGCCAAGGAGTATGCCAGCGTCGTGATCGTGGATGTACGGACCAAGTATGAATTCGACACCCTGCATATCAAGGATGCCATTCTGCTGCCGCTGGGCACCAAATTCGGTGAAGGCGTTCAGGCCTTGCGGCAAAAGTCCGGCAACAAGAAGATCGTGTTCTATTGCAACGGCAAGACCTGCCACAAGTCCTACGAAGCTGCGCTGCTGGCCGAGCGCGCCCGCGTCACCAACATCGTTGCCTTCGATGCCGGCATTTTCGATTGGGCCAAGGCCCAGCCCGAGCTAACGGTGCTGCGCGGCCGCACGCCGATCAAACCGACCGACCTGATCTCAGCCGACGACTTCAAGGCACATCAGCTGGAACCGAAGGCCTTCGAGGAGCGAATTGGTTCCAACAGCATCGTGCTGGATGTCCGTGACAAACGTCAGCGTGACACCTCCCTGTTTCCGTTCCGGGAGCAGCGCGCCCAGCTGGATGATGCCAAGAAGCTTGAGGCGATCATTGATGAGGCCAAGACCAAGAACAAGACCCTGCTTGTGTACGATGAGGTGGGCAAGCAAACACAGTGGTTCCAGTACCATCTGGAGAGCAAGGGCCTCAAGGATTATTATTTCATGAAGGACGGGGCGCAGGGCTACTTCGACGCCACGCTCGGCAAGGTGGTGCTGGGCAGCGGCGGCAAGGACAAGAAGCCGGCCAATTGATCGACGCCGGTTTGAATAAAAAACGCACCGCTCGCGGCGCGTTTTTTATTCCTGCAGATGCAGGCGCATGAATTGCGCCGCGCGCTGCAGCGCATCCTTGCTGGCCAGGTCGTCGGCGAAGGTGCGCACGTTCGGTGGGCGAAAGTCGAAGCCGCGCCCCACGCCCGGATAAACGATCAAGCGCACCGGCCGTTTCAGTTGTTCCATGTTCTTCACCGCCTCCTCAATGACGCGCCGGCGCTGGTACTGCTCCTGCTCGCCGAATAAGATCAGGGTCGGAATCGTCAGTGCATCCGCCTCTTTCGCATAGCCATACACCTGCATGGCCTCAGGCGCGTTCGGATCCTGCCAGTGCGGATACCAAGATACGTAACAGGCGATGTCCCGCTTCTGGCGATTGAACGTGACTGCGACCTTGAGCGTGAAATAGCCGCCACGTGTCTGCGAGGCAATGCAGGCCTGCTTGGTACTCACGTCCGGTAGGCGCAGCAGCGCATCCACGCCAAGGTTCACATCCGCTTCCAGTTTGTAGTCATGCTCGATTGGCATGGGCGGAATGAAGTGCGCCTGGAACACGTCCGGCGCCAGCACCACGAAGCCACGCGCCGCCAGGCGCTTGACCTGCAACCGGATGAGGTCATCCAGCCCGCGCCGTTCGTGCATGTAGAGCACTGCCGGGAACTTGCCCTTAGCGCGCGGCCGGACTACAAGCGCCGGGATTTCGGTGTCGCCGTTCCGATATGAGATCCAGCGAGTTTCAACCGGATAGTTGGTTGGTACTGGTATCTGGCCCTGTTCCCACCAGGCATCGTCCGACCACCAGGGCAGACCGGAAGTCGGTACGCCCCTGGCCTAGTCTTCGGCCGCCCAGGCGGGCGCCAGGAACAGGGCGGAGGGCAAAAGCACCAGCACGGTCAGTCGATAGAACATCGCAGCTACTCCGAAGAATCGACCGCGGACAGGATTGTGGCCATTTCAGCACGCAGGCATCCACACAGCGGCTAATGTGGCAGTGCAATCTCGGCGAAATCCCGTGCCACGGGATGTGATGGGTTGGCCGGCAGCGCGCCGTCGCGCAGCAGCCAGCAGGTACGGAGGCCGGCAGCGCACGCCGCATCCAGTTCTTCGACGATGTCGGAGAGAAACAAAATATCGGTCGGCGGTATGCCAGCCGTTTCCGCGATGTGCCGGTAGGCGGTGACTTCGCGCTTCGATCCGATGGTGGTGTCGAAGTAGCCGGAGAAGAGCGGCGTGAGATCACCACTGCTGCTGTGGCCGAACAACAACTTCTGGGCGCGCACCGAACCGGAGGAGAACACATAGAGCGCGATGCCCTGGTCCTTCCAGGCGCGCAGTTGCTGTACGGCGTCCTGGTACACATGCCCCTGGAAATCGCCATTCCGATAACCGGCCTCCCAGATCATGCCCTGCAATGCCTTGAGCGGCGTGATTTTCTGGTCTTCGTCGATCCAGCGGATGAGCTGGGCGACGGCTTGGTCATCGCTGAGTTCCTGGCCGACCGCCGCGCTCACCGCCGCGAGTTGGACGCGTACCGCGGGTTCCGCTGCGTGGGTGCGCACGAATGCCGCGATGCGCGCACGTGCATAGGGGAACAGCACATCCTTGACGAAGGACAGGGAAGAGGTCGTGCCTTCGATGTCGGTGACGATCGCCCGAATCATGCTTGCTCTGATATGTGTTGTTGGCTGCTGTATAGTGGCCCCGGTCGGATCTGCAACTCGGGCCTTGAAAATTATACGGTCACTACCATGAAAAAGGTGATCTTTGTGGGTTCAACGGTGGCCACCCTTGGCAGCGACGGCGAAAATGGCGCAGAATGATTTCCCCGGCGCGTAAGGATGGGGCTTTTCCCCACCGCGCTCAGGAGCAACCATGACATCGGTCGTCAGAAAATATCCGGTCGCACTGCAGGATTCGCCAATCACCGCCGAGGTGATGCGACACCTGCCGCATCCGTCGCCAGCCGAGCGCCAGCGCCTGTTCGATGCGATCAAGCGCCTGTTAAAAGAAAAAGACGCGGTGCTGGTCGCCCATTACTACGTGCACGAGGACCTGCAGCGTCTCGCGGAAGAGACCGGCGGGTATGTCTCCGACTCCCTCGACATGGCGCGTTTCGGCCACGAGCACCCGGCGAAAACACTCGTGGTCGCGGGTGTGCGCTTCATGGGCGAGACCGCCAAGATTCTCAACCCGGAAAAGCGCGTGCTCATGCCGACCCTGGAGGCCGAGTGTTCGCTCGACCTCGATTGTCCGGCCGATAAATTCATCCCGTTCTGCGATGCCCATCCGGACCGCGAAGTGGTGGTTTATTCCAATACCAGCGCGGCAGTCAAGGCACGTGCCGACTGGGTGGTAACCTCGAGCATCGCGGTCAAGCTCGTCCAGCACCTGCACGCGCAGGGCAAGAAAATCCTGTGGGCACCGGACAAGCATCTAGGCCATTACATCCAGCGCCAGACCGGCGCCGACATGCTCATCTGGGACGGCAGCTGTGTGGTCCATGAGGAGTTCAAGGCGAGCGCCATGCAGGCGCTCAAGCAGAAATACCCGCAGGCCGCGATCCTCGTGCATCCCGAGTCACCGGCCGAGGTGATCGCCCTGGCCGACGTGGTGGGTTCCACCAGTCAGCTCATCGCGGCGGCGCGCGACCTGCCCAACCAACAGCTGATCGTTGCCACCGACAACGGCATCTTCTACAAGATGCAGCAAGCGGCGCCGGGCAAGGAGTTAATCGAGGCGCCGACCGGTGGTACCGGCGCAAGCTGCCGTAGTTGCGGGCACTGTCCGTGGATGGCGATGAACGATTTGCCGGGTCTCGCGCACGTGCTGGAATCCGGTGCGAACGAAATCCATCTCGCAGAAGCGGTGCGTGTGAAGGCGCTACGCTCCACCCAGCGCATGCTGGATTTTGCCGCGCAACTCAATAGAAAGGTACTCGGAACAGGGACGGCCTGAGCTCATCCTGAGATTCGGGACAAATCGAAATTCATTTTGTACTGACTCGAATCCATCGCCAAGCAGTCGCCTAGTCTTCGTCTCCGAGTTCCGGGTTCCAGCCATGCTCGCGGGCACGCTGGATGGCCGCGGCGTAGATGCGGGCGTGGCGTTCGCGCAACTCTGGCGGCAGACGGCTGGCAAGACTGCCATACGGCTCCCATGCCGTGCACACCTTCTCGTAGACGACCTCGATCCGGTCCAGGGTCCAGCCTTCGCAGGTTTCAGTCTCTGGCAGAATGCCGAACACCCAGGCGTCGCGAATAATGTTCCCGGTCGGTGAAAGGCCATCGGTATCCTTGTGGATACCCATGTAGGTCTGTTGTCTGTGCGCAGTGTGTTTGTCCATGCGCATCATTATGGCGGAATTGAAATCTTCCGCCAGCGTCCGATGGATAATGACTTACCACAGCGCCTTTTGCCGGAAGCGCGCACGCATGGGGAAATCGAGAATACCCCGGCGGCGGCGCTGCTCGCGCAGATAGAGCTTGGCCGTCCGAAAACCCATGCGAAAGGACAGGCGAAAGTAGTCGACGTTATCGAGATGACCGCCTCGGAGGGCATGTTCGAAGCCCCGGGAAAAGCGGTCGGCACGCAGCGTAGACGGGATCGTAAGGCCGAGATCCTTCGGATTCGGATAAGAGATAGGCATCTGGCACCTCCTGCGGTCTGTCTCTTAAAACTATAGACGTTATCGGCCGATGATTGTTCCAGCTTGAGACGGATGTGCTTTACAGTGGCCACATCCATCCTTTAGCCTTGCGCAGGCTGTGCGGGCCGGCTGGCTGTTCGTACATACTGCATCATAAGAATCGGGTATAACCGCTGCATGTTCGTATCGCGTCCTGGGCTCCCCGTACTTGTTCTTCTTGTTATGCCGATGGGGCTTGTGACCAGTGGCTGCACCACGCTCGGTGGCACGTCACAGTCCCAGGCCGCTTCGTCCACGCAGGACGAAGAGACCCGGGATCCGTTCGAGCCTTTTAACCGCACCATGTTCGCCTTCAACGAGAAGTTTGATCAGTGGCTGCTCAAGCCGGTGGCCAAGGGTTATACCTGGGTCTTGCCCGGTGTGGTGAGGCAAGGTATTGGCAATTTCTTCAGCAACCTGGTCCAGCCGCGTGTCATGGTGAACGACCTGCTACAGGGTAAGGTCGTGCAATCGGGACGCGACACTGGGCGCTTCCTGATCAATAGCACGGTTGGACTCCTTGGCTTCGTCGATGTCGCCACCTCCGTGGGCCTCGATCCGATGGATGAGGACTGGGGGCAGACCTTCGCCGTGTGGGGTTTCGGTGAGGGGCCCTATTTCGTCTGGCCGATTATCGGGCCACGTACTCTGCTCGATACCGTTGGCTTTGGCTTCGACTGGCTCTCGAATCCAATCACTTACATTCCCAACAAGACGCTCGAGTGGAGCCTGTGGGGACTCGACCTTGTGGACATCCGCTCGCGTCTGTTGCCGTCCGACGCAGTGATCGAACAGGCCGCCGGGGCAGACAAATATACCTTCATCCGTGAGGCTTACCGCCAACGACGGCGCAATCTCATTTACGACGGCAATCCGCCGAAACCGATGTTTTTTGACGAAGAACCGGCCGATAACAACACTTCGAACAAGAAACCGATTGCGAATACTCCACCCGCGACGGCACCCTGAAGCGTTGCGTGGTCTTGACGGAAGTCTGTTTCCGGCAATCCGGCGAATGATTGGATGAGGTGCCGTGGGGTACCCGGCACTATTCTGCCTTTTTTCGGTAACGATCATGACAGGCACCACATGACTTGCGTGCAGTGATGAAGGCAGTCTTCACCTGCGCGGCATTTCCCGTTTCAGCAGTGACCCGCAATTCGCGCACCTTGTTCTGCATATCGACGGCAAGCTTTTCAAAATCGTCCTCTTCAAACCAGATTTCGGGTTTTGCGCGGGTATCCCCGAATTCAGTACCTGGCGCAAACCCGACCCAGGGCAATTTGCTGAGCATTTCGACGGTCTTGGCATTCTGGACGACGCTGTGCTTGTCGTAATCCACCTCCCCATCCACCACATTCAAAATGCGGCTGAAGTAGGAGCTCATCAATGTAAAGGCCGCGCGGCGGTGTTTGATCAGTTGCTCGCTCTTTGGGTCCTGGGCGATGGCGACGGTTGAAAACAGCGTGCACAGGATGATGGTGATCGATTTCATGGGTGTGTTGCGTGTGCTGTGGTTTGTGCGGTTCAGTCAGCATGATGGCTGGCCTGTCGTGAACAGAGCGACGTGGAGACATTATTATGTAGTTGTAAATAATATAACAAACTAAGTAATATACTCTACATGAAATACTGGTTGTTGTTGATCATCAGCCTCCCGACGCGCAGGGCCACGGTCCGCATGCGCGTCTGGCGCGGACTGAAAGACATTGGGGTAGCCGTGCTGCGTGACGGCGTGTATATGCTCCCGGAAGACGACAAGGCGCGCCAGCGATTTGACGAATTGACTCGGGAGGTCGTGGGGGCCGGGGGTACGGCGCGGGTTCTGCGGCTCACGGATCTCGAGCCCGGCATGGCGGCAGAATTTCGTGCACTGTTCGACCGTACCGCAGCGTATGGCCAGTTAATCGAGGCAACACGCCAGCTGCGGTCTGGACTCTCCAAGCGGCGGCTACCGGCGGCGAGGCGTGCGCTCAAGCAACTGCAACGACAATACCAAATCCTGCGCGTCACGGATTATTTTTCCGGTCCGGCCGCCGAGCAGGCCGCCATGCAGCTGTCCGAGACCGAAAGTGCATTGACCTCATTGGCCTCGCCTGGAGAGCCGCAGGCGATGACCGGACGGATGCAACGCCTCGACCGGAAAAAATATCAAGCACGTACTTGGGCGACGCGTGCCCGTCCGTGGGTAGACCGGCTGGCCTCCGCCTGGTTAATCCGGCGCTTCATCGATCCCAAGGGACGCATTGTCTGGCTCAAGGAGCCCAAGCGTTGCCCGCGTAATGCGCTTGGCTTCGATTTTGACGGCGCCACCTTCACGCACGTCGGTGCGCGCGTGACGTTTGAAACCCTGCTCGCGAGTTTCGGACTGGAGTCTGACGATGCGCTGGTGCGGGTCGGCGGTGTGGTGCATTACCTCGATGTCGGTGGCGTGCCGGTGGCCGAGGCGGCGGGTGTCGAGAGCATCCTGCGCGGCATGCGCGAGCATCTTGCTGACGACAACAAGCTGCTGGCGGAGGCCAGCGGTATCTTTGATCACCTCTATTTTTCCTACCAGAAGGAGTAATTCATGTCCGCGCCAAAAGCAGCCATACCCACCATGCCCCCGGCGCCGGTTTCGTTCTGGGGGGCGTTCCGCTACTGGCTGAAGCTTGGCTTCATCAGTTTCGGCGGCCCGGCCGGGCAGATCTCGATGATGCATCAGGATCTGGTGGAGAAGCGCCGCTGGATCAGCGAGCATCGCTTCCTGCATGCACTCAATTACTGCATGGTGCTGCCGGGGCCGGAGGCGATTCAGCTGGCCATCTACATCGGCTGGCTGATGCACGGCGTGCTCGGTGGCATTGTCGCCGGCATCCTGTTCCTGTTGCCGTCGCTGGTGCTGCTCATCAGCCTGTCGTGGGTGTATGTTGCGTTCGGCGATCTGCCGGCGGTGGCCGGGGTGCTGTATGGCATCAAACCGGCGGTCACGGCGATTGTGGTGTTCGCCGCCTGGCGCATCGGCTCCAAGGCGTTGAAAAACGGTGTGCTGTGGGCGCTCGCGGCGGCTGCGTTTGTGGCGATTTTCGCCTTCGACGTGCCGTTTCCGGCAATCGTGCTGGGTGCCGCCATTCTTGGCTTTATCGGCGGGCGGGTGCTGCCCGACAAATTCAAGGCCGGCGGCGGTCATGGCGCCTCGAACAAGCAGTATGGTCCAGCGCTGATCGACGATCACACGCCGGTGCCGGAGCATGCGCGCTTCAGCTGGCCGCGGGTGCTGACCTTCGTGGCCGTGGGTCTGCTGTTGTGGTTCGCGGGCATGGTCGTGCTCTACGGGCAGGGCGGTTTGCAGGGCACGCTCGCGCAGATGGGCTGGTTCTTCACCAAGGCGGCGTTCCTCACCATCGGCGGCGCCTATGCGGTGTTGCCCTATGTCTATCAGGGTGGTGTCGAGCACTACGGTTGGCTCACCGGCCCGCAGATGATCGACGGCCTGGCGCTCGGCGAGACCACGCCCGGACCACTCATTATGGTCGTGACTTACGTCGGTTTCATCGGCGGCTGGACCAAGCAGGTGTTCGGCGGCGACCTGCTCGGCTTGAGCGGCATCGCCGGCGCGCTGGTCGCGACCTTCTTCACCTTCCTGCCGTCGTTCGTGTTCATTCTGGTCGGCGGACCGGCGGTCGAGGCCTCACGCCACGACATCAAGCTCTCGGCCCCGCTGTCGGCGATCACCGCGGCGGTGGTCGGGGTGATCATCAACCTCGCGGTGTTCTTTGCGTGGCACGTATTGTGGCCGCAGGCCAGCAGTGCGGCGCCGTTTGCCGGGCACTTCGAATGGTTTCCGCTCATGGTCGGCATCGTGGCGTTTCTGGCGCTGTGGCGCTACAAGGTGGACGTCATGAAAGTTATTGGCGCCTGTGCGGCAGCGGGTCTGGTGTGGATGTTCCTGCTCAAGCCGCTGATTGGATAAGGGGGTACCGCATGAACTATCAGATGAAACCACTCAGCTGCGATCCGCAGAAACTCAAAGGCTTGTCGGAGAAGCTGATTGTCTCGCATTACGAAAACAACTACGGCGGTGCCGTGAAGCGCCTGAACGCCATCACCGAGCAGCTCGGCAGTCTCGATTTCGCCAAGGCCCCGGTGTTCACGATCAACGGGCTGAAGCGCGAGGAGCTGATCGCCACCAACTCGATGATCCTGCATGAGCTCTATTTCGACGGGCTCGGCGAATCGGGCGGACCGACCGGCAAGCTGCTGGATGCGATCAAGACGGATTTCGGCAGTCTCGAGCGCTGGCAGAGCGAGTTCAGCTTCATGGGCAAGGCCCAGGGCGGTGGGTCGGGCTGGGTGCTGCTCACGTACTCGCAGCGCGACCGGCGCCTCGTCAACCAGTGGGCGGCGGATCACACCTGCAACCTGGCCGGCGGCACACCGATCCTGGCGCTCGACATGTATGAGCATTCGTATCACATGGACTATGGCGCCAAGGCCGCGGCCTATGTCGATGCCAGTATGAACAATATCAACTGGGCAAATGTTGCCCGTCTTTACGAGGAATGCACGCCATGAGCCGTACGATTACGCCCAATGATCTCAAGCCGCTGGTCGAAAAGAGCGCGGTGACCGTGCTGGATGTCCGGCGTCAGAACGATTTCGACGCCGACAAGGTGAAATTGCCCGGCGCCCAGTGGAAGAATCCAGAGCAGCTGGCCGAGTGGAGCAAGAGTTTGCCCGCTGATAAGGAAGTCGTTGTCTACTGCGCGCGCGGCGGGTCAGTCAGCAACGCCGTGCTCGATCATTTACTCGGGCGGGGCATCAAGGCGCGCTATATCGAGGGCGGCATCGAGGCCTGGAAAAACGCGGGCGCTCCGACTGCGGTGAAATAGCCATGCAGTGGATCACCCGCGAACGCCCCAAGATCGACCGCATCGCCTGCCCGTGGCTGATCGCGCGCTTCATCGACCCGCAGGCAGAGTTTCTGTATGTGCCGGCAGCCGACGTGCTGCAGGTTGCGGCCGACACTGGCGCGACACCGTATGACGTTCCCGGGGTTGAGATGGGGCATGTCGGTGAGCTGTGTTCATTCGATGCCTTTCTGAGGAAATACCATCTCAACGACCCGGCGTTACAGCGTTTGGCAACCATTGTGCGCGGTGCCGATACCGGCAAGCCGGAACTGACGCCACAGTCGCACGGCCTGCTGGCCATCTCGCTGGGCCTGTCGCGCAATTTCAGCAACGACCACGAGATGCTGAAGCATGGCATGGTGATGTACGACGCGCTTTATGCCTGGTGTCGGTCGGCAGTTGATGAACGCCACGGCTGACCGGCGTCTGCTGCTGGCGAACGCGTTTCTGCGCGCGCTCGCCACCGGGTTGATTGGTGTGTTACTTGGCCTGTATCTGGCACACCGTGGATTCGCGGCGAGCGAGATCGGTCTTGTGATCGGTGCCGGGCTGAGCGGCGCGGTGTCGTCGGCGTTGTTTGTGACCTTTCTTGGCGATCACTTCGGGCGGCGTCGGGCGCTGGTGCTGCTGGCACTGTTCGCCGCAAGCGGCGGCGCGGCGCTGATCTGCACCGGCCATGTGCTGGCGGCCTGCGCCGTGGCGTTTCTCGGCATGGTCAACGGCATGGGCCGTGACCGCGGCGCGCAGCTGATTCTCGAACAGGCGATCCTGCCGGCGACCACGAGCGCCGATCAACGCACCCGCGCCTTTGCCTGGTACAACGTGTTGCAGGATGTCGGCCATGCGCTCGGCAGCCTCGCGGCCGCCTTGCCGGCGGTGCTGGTGCAGGTGTTCAGCATCGGGGAGTTGGCCGGTTACCAGATCACGTTGGGCCTGTATGCGTTGCTGATGGCGATCACGGCGCTGTTGGCGCTGCGGTTGTCACCGGCGGTGGAGTTGATGCGCGATGCTGCAACACCGCGCCGGCCGGTCTCCACCTCGAGCCGGCGCATTGTCTGGAACATTTCGGGATTGTTCGCGATCGATGCCATCGCTGGCGGATTCCTCGGCACGGCGCTGCTGTCGTATTTCTTTTTTGAGCGTTTCGGAGCGAGCGAGGCGGCGATTGCGCTGCTGTTCTTTGCGGCGCGCGCTGCCAATGCCGTGTCGCATTTTGGTGCCGCCTGGCTGGCGCAGCGCATCGGTCTCGTCAATACCATGGTGTTCACCCACATCCCGTCGAGCCTGGCGCTGATCGCGGTGGCGCTGGTGCCGGAGTTCTGGATGGCCGCGGCCCTGTTCCTGATGCGCGAGTTGCTGGTGGAAATGGACGTCCCGACCCGCCAATCGTATGTCATGGCGGTGGTCCGGCCGGAGGAACGCACCTGGGCCTCGGGGATGACGAGTCTGGTGCGCCTCGGCGGCTGGGCAGTGGCCCCGTTCGCGGCCGGGTTTCTGATGCAGGGCGTGGCCCTGGCCACACCGCTGCTGATCGGGGCGGGAATGAAAATCGGCTATGACCTGCTGCTCTGGCGTTCCTTCCGGGGCGTCACACCCTCGGAAGAGCGGAGGCCAGCGTGATGTCGGCTTTATGGGTCCCGTTGTCTGAGCGATAGTCTGTACACCTGTACAGCATCCCCAGGACGCGAGGCATGTCTCAGCACGCGGCGGCAAGGAGCGCCGGTCAGAATGAAGACCCAACGGTGATTCAGAAGATACTGACGCACCTGAAGAACAAAGCCACCTCCACGCCCGCGGGCCTGCCGCCGGAAGGCCGGGCGCCGCCTGGCCCGTGTCACTGACCGATGACCGAAGCACTCCACGCACGTTGCGGCGGCTCGCGCGTGGCACGACTGCACGGATGCAGGAGGTACGAGCCCATGGATGGGCGAAGGTAGAACAATGCAGGAGCAATTGTCGAGAGCAACGCAGGATGCCAAAGCCGAGAAGACCCGACGGTGATTCAGAAGATACTGACGCACCTGAAGAACAAAGCCACCTCCATGCCAACATGACTGCTGCCGGAAGGCCGGGCACCGCCTGGCCGGTTTCAGTGACCGATTAGCGAAAGCGCTCCATGCACGTTGCGGCGGCCCGTGCACGGCACGACTGCATGGATGCAGGAGGTAGAGCAACGCATGGAGCAGTTGCCGAGGAGATCGCTCGGCCTGACGGCCGGAATCGGCTGTAATGGGGAGGTTGATGAGAAGGTATTCCGGGCGGGGCGGCCGAAGGCAGTAAGCGTTCGCGGCGATCGCCGGCGGGTGCGTGGCGAGCGGCTATCCAAATGGCCAGGGACTGGTCGTGGATTCAACGAAAAACAGCGATTATTCTTCCTATACTCGTATTGTAGGGGTTGTTAAATTACTTGAAGCCCTAAGTACAAAAGAACAATCCAATATGGAATGAACCGACCTGCTTTTTCCCTTGAGGACGCAAGATGGAATTCAGAATTTCATCAAGCGATCCCAGACACCCATGGTCTTGTAAGATGATTCACACGTTAAGAAACTTGATCGACCGGCTGAGATACGGAACCTTGTTTGAGGCATTCCAATTCAGGTTGGATTCAATGGGAATTGTAATCGCCCCTTATTATTGGATTCAGGAAGGGGTGAACGATATTGATCTATCGCAGATTAAAAGCGATTTTAAAGATTACACGTTCGGTTTTTTTGGACCGGGTGAGCTCAAGCTGATGGTGGCAAGTGAAGCATGGGGTTATTCTGAAGACAAATTGCTGGAGCGACTGAAGGAAGGGGAAAAATGCTTCGGCGCAAAATATCACGGCGCAATCGTTGCATTTATGTGGATAGACTTGGAGAAGTGGTTCATAAGAAAACACCGGGTCAAATTGGGCAATAATGAGGCTTATTTGTTCGATATGTATACCATGAAGCCGTTTCGCGGGAAGGGAATAGCGCCGTACCTGCGGTACCAGAGTTATCGATTTCTTAAAGAAGCCGGAAGGGACAGACTCTTCAGCTACAGTGACTATTTCAATCATCCGTCGATACGATTCAAACGAAAGTTAAACGCCCGGTTCCTGAAAATCTGCTTATATGTCGAATTATTTAAAAAGTATCATTGGAATTGGATTATCAAAGACATTCATCATTAATAGTCAATAAGTACTAAAGGCTTGAATAGGTCAGTCAATCAATCATTGACTTCGCCAGATTCGTACAAAAGGAAAGCAAGCAGATGGGACGCACTAGCGCGGCGTATTGCGCCAAAAAAGAATCGTGCGCTCACGAGTATCGGGCGGCGGTCTGCGCCGCATCGCGACCAGCCCGCCATGCAAGCGGGCTTGATCTTCCAACCTTGATCAGCTCGATATCTTTCCTGAACAACGAGTTGACGAGTTCGCTGAGCGAAATTCCCCGGCCTTCGCACGCGCTGGTCGCCGTCGCCATCGCCGGCCCCACCGGCGGCATGCCGGGGTGGCGGCCAAAGCCCACGAGCGCAAGAAGCTGGAACGGCTCAGTCGTTACATCGCACGACCGGCCGTCTGCGAACAGCGCCTGTCGCTGACCGCGCAGGGCAAGGTACGCTATGAGTTAAGGGCACCGTACCGCGACGGCGCCACCGATGTCCTCTTCGAGTCGCTGGATTTCATCGCAAGATTGGTTGCGCTGGTCCCCAAGCCAAGGATCAATCTGACCCGATTTGATGAGGAATATCCCCGTTCCTCACCCTGCGGGCAACCTTCGGTTGTCCAAATTAATTCGCGATGAATTTGTCACGACATGTTCGCCACGAACAGCCAGCACCGGGCACCGGTAACGTCGGCCTAGCGGGGTAAGGGCAACAAGAACAAAGCGCCCGATGAGTCTCAACGCCCGCCGAGCGCCGGGTGGTCATGCCCTGGGCACGACGCTTCAAGCGGGTCTTCAAGATGGACATCGAGACGTGCAGTGCGTGCGGCGGCACCGTCAAGATCATCACCGATCGGACCGAGGCGAGGGCCGCAGGCCATGGATGGCCTGTTTGCGGACTCGCCTGCATTCGACTGCATGGATGCAGGCGGTACGAGCCCATGGATGGGCGAAGGTAGAACAATGCAGGAGCAATTGTCGAGAGCGACGCAGGATGCCAAAGCCGAGAAGATCCAGTCCGGAACTCCGAAGTTGCTCTGCGGCCACGAGAGGTGCCTGCACAACGAGCGCAGCAACAACAAAGCAGCGCGCGTGAGCAATAGTTCCAACATCATCATCGTGTTCCTCCTCCTGCCAAGCAGTCAGTCTGAAATGGACTGGACGTTCGTTACTTGCAAGCAGTCTTGTTACCGGAAATGCAGCTATGCACTTTGCATCGATGCTTCACGACTTCGAACAGCTCGCCATTTTTTTGCCGACCGCTCATGCCACTTCGGCGTCGAACAATAATTCAAGACCTCATTGTGCATGCGATGTCTTGAGGCTACTCCAGCATGTACGCCAAATCGATATCGTCTTACAACATTTGTGATTGATCATCACGATGACGATGTGTCACGCGCATCAAGTTCTCAGTGTTGAGAATTCTGATTTATTTTAATTTCATGTTTGAGAGTTCTTGGTTGCAATGAAGGCGGCCCATTGCACATCTATTTTCTCCAGGGCTTTGTTTCTTTTTACTTAATTTCTGTTCCGCGGATATCGGTACGGTTCTTGCTCCGACTCCTACGGATGCACCCGGTGCGCGAGCAGACATGTGTGCAGACAGGGTTTCGCTAACGGCCGGTCCGCCAAGGCCCCGGGGCCGTCGGGGCTGGTGCCGGAGCGGCCACTGCGGCGCACGTGGCGCATTGGGTTATCGCGCAAAACATGGAGGGCTTCGATCAGAAACGCTGACTAAGCAAACTACAGGAGGGAGACAGCCATGCACATCAAAACATGAAGGGCTTCGATCAGAAACGCTGACTAAGCAAACTACAGGAGGTATATAGCCATGGACATCAAAAGACACGTCGCAGCCCTTGCCGCTGTCACAGGATTCTGGTTTTCGGCCGAGGCTCTAGCGAATGGGACCCCCATCATTTTGGACGCCGCTCCCGCCAACCTCATGCATTTGCAGATCCCCTTGACCGGTTATCAGGAGGTCAGTGGGCTGAATCAGTTCAATAACGGCGATCCGGACGGCTTCGGCGTCGCCGATCTACGCATTAACACGACCGCGCTCACGGTGGATTGGGATTTCAGGGTGGCGAATATAGCTTTGGAGCTCACGGGCGCGCACATCCATCATGCCGTCGCCGGGACAAACGGCCCGGTGGTCGTGGACTTCAGCGCCCAACTGAGCGGGACCGGGCTCAGTGATCCGGATCTGGCGAGCGTCATCGCCAACCCGCATGACTTCTACGTCAACTTGCACAACGGGGAGTTTCCGGGGGGCGCGATCCGCGGACAACTCTGCGATCCGCTGCCAAATCCGGTTCCGCTACCCGCCGCCGTATGGTTGTTCGGATCGGGATTGCTGGGGCTGATTGGCGTCTCGCGCCGCCGGACGCCTGCGGCGTAGGAAAGATTTTCCTCTGCTCTTTACAAAGAGCTTGGCGGGCGGTGCGAGCCGCCCGCAATTTCTTTGCACTTGCAGTGCCTGCGGATCGTCTTAAACTAAATAACAGGAGAATTATAACAGGAGAATCACATGAACAAATTCAAAAATTTTTCCAAACCACACAGGATGAACACAAAACGCTTGTCGATGCTGACATTAGCCGTGCTTGGCACATTGTGCGGTACCGCCCAGGTATGGGCCGCACCGATACTCGGTACGGCGGGTGACTTTGCGGTCCTGGCGGGCTCGACGGTGACCAATGTTCCCACCAGCACCGTCGTCGGGAATGTCGGTGTCTGGTCCAGCGGCGGTGCCAATGCGGTGACTGGCTTTAACTCTTCACCCGGCATTGCGGTCTCGGACCCGCAGGTGACTGGAGGGCTGGTACACGCAGGCACTACGGTTGCGCAGTCGGCCCAGGGTAATCTCACCAATGCCATCACCAGTCTGGGACTCATGGGGACCGGTACCCTGTTGGGCGCGGACCTGACTGGACTCACGCTCGTTCCGGGCGTCTATACAGTTCCTGCGGGAACTACCAACTTGTCAGGGACGCTCACTCTCGACGGCGGGGGCAACGCCAATGCCGGCTGGGTGTTCCAGATGGACAGCAGCCTGATCACCTCGCCGGGTTCGGTTGTGAACCTGATCAATACCGGTTTAGGTGCCGGCGTGTTTTGGGATGTCCGCAGTTCCGCGACCCTTGACACTAGCACTTCCTTCCAGGGAAATATTCTCGCGCTCACGAGCATCACCTTGAACACCGGCGCAACAATTGGTTGCGGTAGCGCCTTGGCCAGTACTGGTGCAGTGACCATGGTTATGAACACCATCGGCAGCGGCTGCAGCGGCGGTCTTACGGTTTCAGAAAGTGGGGGCATTCCCACCTTCCTTCCGGCCGCGCCCGTTCCTCTCCCGGCAGCGCTGCCGCTGCTGGGAGCCGGACTCGCGGGGCTCGCCGGACTCGGGCTGCGTCGACGTAAACAAGAAGGTTGAGATAAGCCGTTCACCACAATCCAGCCCCTGCCTCGGCGGGGGCTTTTGTTTGAGCGCCGCTGGTCACCACCGCCGAGGTGTGGAAGGTATGGGCGGCACCATGGGTTACCCGCACGTTACTGAAATCGCCACAGCCAAGCACTTTCAGCTCGAGAGCGAGAATTCTCCCGCCATACTGGAACTCAACGCGCCTCGGGCAACTCGTCGACTCTATTCAACGAGGCTTCGTTACCTTGCCTACTCTCCCCACATTGGCAGTGGTTAGCTCCGGCGCCTGACAAGCGTCGGCGTGCCGGAGTAACTTTGAGCAAGATCAACCTGGAAGGTTGTGGCACCGGAGGTTGGAAAATGCACAAGAATCTGTTTTTTTGCGCACGGGATTGATTATGCTGAGCGCAAACCACTGAGCAATCTCATAAGGAGACGGACATGGCTACGTTGCGTGATCGGCCGTACACAGGATTCAATTTTCTGGTTGATCTTGGCGATGGTGTAACCGAGGGACCGCAAGCCGGGTTTCAGGAGGTGAGCGGTATCGGGATGGAAGTTACCGTGACGGAATACCGCAACGGCAACACAAAGGAAAACAGCGTGATGAAAATCACGGGACTTAACAAAGCGCACGACGTTACGTTGAAACGCGGTGTGATCGGGTCGCTCAGTATCTATCAATGGCTTGACCAAATCCGCAACGGCGATCAACACACGTTGCGCACGGTCACGATTCAGTTGCAGAACGAGGACCATACTCAAGTCGTGCAAACGTGGAAACTGCTGCGCGCACGCATCATCAAACACACGAACGGCCCGCTGAATGCGAAAGGCAGCGACGTGGCCATGGAAGAGATTGTTCTCGCGTATGAACGGCTTGAGATGGAATAGGCGCGGAATATCTTGCATAAACGCGCCATCGCATCGAAAGGATGGATGTTAACCGTGAACTGGCCGAGGCAACGCCGTGGCAATCTTACGTGACCGCCCGTACGCGAATTCGAATTTTCTAGTCGATTTCGGCAATGGCAAGGTGCGAGCCGTAACGGCTGGATTTAGCGAAGTGATTTTTCCGGAGTTCGTGATCGCAGGCGACGAACAAAGCGCAGCTGCGCGTGCGGAGCAATTGCACGCCGACTCTGTATGCTCGCGTCAAAATAATCATCTCGTACTGAAACGCGGCGTGATCGGCTCGCTGGATTTGTATGACTGGTGGAACAAAACGCGGCGAGGCAAAGCGCCGAAGAGGCGCATACTAAAAATACAACTCCTCAGCGAAGACCACGACACCATTGTCCTGACATGGCGCTTCTATAACGTGCGCCCCGTTACTCTCGCCTACTCGCCGTTGCGCGCGAACGAAAGCGGCATCGTTATCGAAACGCTGGAGCTCGCATTCGATCGCATGGAAATGCAGTAGGCAACTCATTGCGGGCGGGTGCGCGTAGTAATAGCGCCACACGTTCTTAATATTTTTTGTAAACTTGCGCCCCCTGTTTTACGAACTCAACCGCCTTCTCCTGCATACCCTTTTGCTCGAAGCACCGTTGGTCGTCGAGAAGATACTGACTTACCTGAAGGCAAAGGCGTCTCAGCGCAACCCATCCCGTGGCCCGAGAGCTGGGCGCCGCCCGGACGGTTTCACTGACAGATTACCGAAGACTCTTCACGCACGTTGTCGCGGCTCGCGCGCAGGCGGCAGGGGATTCGTCGGCCCGACGGCCGGAACGTGGCAGCGGCGAGGGCGGATTTCCGGAGAGGGGGAGGAATTCAGCGCGATTTGCTGGACACCCTCGGGCGCATGGCTACCCGTGTCTGGGTGCGACCCGTGTGGACTTGGGGGAAAAAGGGCGTTCATTCTTCCTATAGGGGCGCCCCCCCCCCCCCCCCCGGGGCCGGGGGGGGGCGGGGGGGGGGGCGGGGCGGGCGCGGGCCCGGGGGCGGGC
>Ga0326726_10000170_pt1 | contig 63471 bp, 57 predicted proteins | sample MHFenrmetagenome_2_FD_207603 | JGI IMG/M metagenome (GOLD analysis project Ga0326726, IMG submission 207603) | Lab enriched peat soil microbial communities from Michigan Hollow, Ithaca, NY, United States - MHF15MN | ecosystem: Environmental > Terrestrial > Soil > Wetlands > Peat | place: USA... | reverse complement strand
CGATTGTCAACGCTTCTCCATGATCCCTTCGATGGCAGAGACGATTGCATCCACATCATCCGGCGACACCTCGGAAAACCATAGCTTTTGCGGGTAGATCATCACATTGGCCCCCTGAGCGCAAACCCCCATGCAGCCGGATGTCGAGACTCTTACTTTTCCTTTCCACCCTTTCCCGTCAACCGCTTCCTTCAATTTCTCTTTTGTGAGCTGACTGTTATTGTCCGCGCATGATTTTCGCACTCCCCCGCGATCATTGGTGCAGACGAAGACATGAGCGGTGAATGGTGATTCGTTTTGAATGTGCATGATAGAAAATCTCTTTAAGGTAATATGTATTCTAAGCTGATACTTGAAAGGCGTGGTAACAGGCGGCGAAGCCGACTGTTAGAGCATCCCGCTCAATGCTCGGATTAGACTTTATTCTTCAGCGGTGAGGTGACCTGATATCAGATTTACTCCAATACCAATGCTTACTGCAGGAATTAGATAAATCCACAGAGATATATCTCCAAAGCCAATACCAAGCTTATCATAGTGTGTGCCTGCTCCTTCGTTGAATCCCTTGAAGAAAGCATCTAATGCGATTGGAAGAAAATTTGAATATGCAAAAAAGATCATACTCAATGCGACCAAACCCATCCCGCAAAGAAATTGTCCGAGTCCTTTTGGTGGGAGACTCCGGCTAATTCCCACGAGGATAGCCATTGGTAATACACCGCAAATAACCGATAGAACATTGCTGAGAGAGCCAGATGCTCCTGGTAAGAAAAGGGCAACCAAGCCGAGTGAGGCAGTTACAATCCCGACGATAATGCTAGTTGGGAATTTCATTTCTATGGTCCGAATGTCTGACATTGATTATATGATTGATTATCTTTTTAGTATAACGTTTGAATTCACAGAACAAAAAAACCTCTACGCGGGTTTTTGTTCTGTGAAACGAATTTTCAGCTTTCAATCTCCCAGAGATACATGCTCGATTCTTTGTTGAGAATTCGCAGTTCATATGACGTTGAACAAGCTGAACCAGCGAAACCATAACAGACGTGAAGCGGTAACAAATGCTCCTCTCTCGGATGGCAATATCGAGCGAAAGGGGCGGCTTCCCAAGTCACTAACCTTTCGGTTCTTTCATCTTCCGAAATGCTTTTATCGGAACATGTACTGAGCAGCCAACGCTCAAATGACCGGTTCGCAGACTTGGAATCTTCAGTTTCCGGCTTAAAAAAGGCTCTCATGTTGTGGAAGGAAAACCCCGAACCAATCAGCAGCATTGATCGATCAGCCAAGCCTTGCAGGGCACTGCCCAACGCTATGTGCGCGGTAGGGCCAAGGCTGTTAATCAAGGATAATTGTACGCAGGGTATGTCTGCTTCGGGATACATGATTTTCAAAGGCACGAAAAGCCCGTGATCGAACCCCCTGGCATTGTCGGCGCTTGCCTTTATGCCTGCTTTTTCAAGTTGCCTGACTATAGAACTGGCTAACGGCGGGTTACCGGGGCAGGGATATTCGATTTCATAGGATTCCGGTGGAAAGCCGCTGTAGTCGTAAATCAAGCCTGGATTTTCACCCGAGGTGACTGTCGCGTTGCCCGCCTCCCAGTGAGCGCTGACGACAATGATTGCCGCCGGCCTCTCGGTCGTTTCCGCGATTTCTTTTAGACAGGAAACCATCTCCGCATGAGAGCTATCCCCAAGAAGCGGCAATGGACCACCACCATGAGACAAATACAAAGCTCGACGCTGTTTATTCATAGATTTCTCCATTGAAAGCTAAAATTAAATCTATGGTTTCCGTGTAAGACACCTATTTTCGCCGCCGTAACTGGAGTAGCGCAAGCGTCAATGGTCAAATCCGAAAAATGCTTTTTCTCCATTCGTCCCAGAAAGCTCGTCACGGATTCAACTGCAAAATAGTGAAGTTCAGAAAAGAGGCGAAGCTCACCCAGCAGAGGTAAGGCGCGAGAAGCAGTGAAGCCGGTTTCGAGACTCTGGCGAAGGCAGCCATGGTCAGGACAATGAATATCCAAAGCAGAGCGATGACGACCAGCGCCTTCATCGGCGATTGCAGTCCGAAAAAGGATGCAGACCAGCCGAGGTTCAATGCCAACTGAACCGCGAAGAGCGCCGCGCCCGCTTTGACCTCCTTTTTCTGCCAACCCGCGCCGAGCACCTGCGAAAGCGCCGTGCCCATCATGATGAACAGAATCGTCCAGACAGGCGGAAAAAGCCAATTCGGGGGATTCCAGCTTGGTTTGACAAGGGTAGTGTAGTACCAGGAACCCGGCTTGGGGGTAAATGTGCTTCCGCCAAAGCCGACTGCCAGACACAGGCCAATGCAGAGCACGAGAGTGAGTATACGTTTGTTCATGATAAATGCTGATTGATGAACAGTAATTTGACATATACAAGCGCTATTCCGGGCAGTTAATTCCCGCCGGGTTTTTGGCGGATCGTCGCACAAAAGCAGGTGGACGGCATGGACGATGTGGACAAAGATTTCGACTTGCTTGACGTTGCCGGGCGGGCACAAGAGCCGCACCTGCAATTCGCTGTTAAATGATATATTGGGCCACTTATTTTCAATAAACCTGATACGATGCAGCGTATGAACCTCGAACTCCAGACGGCCGTCAAGGCGGCCAAAGCGGCGGGAGCAATTACCCTTTCCCGATTCGGCGAACTTTCTCACCGGGAAATTGTCGCCAAGGAGTACAAGGATTTCGTCACCGAAGTGGACAAGCAGTGCGAGGCGGTGATTTCAGCCACCATCATGGCGGCGTTCCCCGATGACGGGCTGCTCTGCGAGGAGGGCACCAACGGCAGCGGCGCGTCCGGGCGCGTCTGGATTGTCGATCCGCTCGACGGCACGCTGAACTTCATCCACTCCTTTCCCCTCTTCGGCATCAGCATCGCCATGCGCGACGCCTCGGGCGAACTCGCGGTTGGCGTGGTGTACGTGCCGGTGCTCGACGAGCTGTTCACCGCCTCGAAGGGCGAGGGCGCGTTCCTGAACGGCAAGCGCATCAGCGTTTCAACGCGCGATGAAAAAGGGAGTTACCTGTTCGCCACCGGCCTGCCCTTCAGGGATTACGATCACTATATGGATGGCTACATCGCCCTGCTCAAGGATGTCATCCAGGACTCGGCGGGCATCCGTCGCGCCGGTTCGGCCTCCATCGACCTCGCCTACACCGCCGCCGGGCGCTTCGACGGCTTCTTCGAGTATCGCCTCTTTCCCTGGGACTTCGCGGCGGGCGTACTGCTGGTGCGCGAGGCGGGCGGCATCGTCACCGGCTTCAGCGGCTCGGAGGATGTGTTCGCCCATACAAGCATCCTCGCCGGAAGCCCGCTCACCCACGCGCTCTTGCTTGAAAAAGCCCAGCGGCATTTCGGCGCCTGACTGTCTAAAAGCGCATAATTGTTCAAAGAGTTAAAAGTTGGGCCTGTCATTCTGAACGAAGTGAAGAATCCAGTCTTCAAAGACCAACGAGAAGCAACTGAACTTTAGCGTGCTACGAAACTTTTCTGGATTCTTCGACCGACTGCGTCGGCCTCAGAATGACAGCAGGATAACGGGACAATCCAAACACGTGATGTACCTGCCTTTCGAGACAACCTCCCGCTGGATGCAGAACACCGCCGCCGCGACAGTGTCCTGACGTTCCATTACAATCCCTGATTTGAAGAGTTAGCGCCGCTTTCGTATCTTTGGGCTTTTCCATCGCAAGCTTCAGCCATCCATGCTCATTCATCAGCGCACCCTCCAGAATGAAATCTCGCTCAAAGGGGTCGGCCTCCACACCGGCCATGAGTGCACGATTACCTTCAAGCCCGCGCCGGTCAACACCGGCTATATCTTCGTCAGAACCGATATCGACGACTGCCCCGAAATTCCGGCGCTGATCGATAACGTCATTGATGTGCTTCGCGGCACCACCATCGGCATCGGCGATGTGAAGGTGCACACCACCGAGCACGTACTTGCCGCGCTGTACGGGTTGCAGATCGACAACTGCCGCATCGAGTTGAGCGCTCCCGAACCGCCGGTGCTCGACGGCAGCGCCCGCCCGTTCGCCGAAGCGCTGCTCTCCGCGGGCATCGCCGAGCAGGATGAGCCGAAAAACTATCTGGTCATCGACGAGACCATCGAGTACCACAATCAGGAAAAGAGCGTGGACATCGTGGCCCTGCCGCTCGACAGCTTCCGGGCTACCGTGATGGTCGATTACAAGAATCCGGCGCTCGGTTCGCAGCACTCCGGCCTGTTCGACCTCGACAAGGAGTTTCTCCCCGAGTTCGCCCCGTGCCGCACCTTCTGCTTCCTTTCCGAGGTCGAGGCGCTGGCCAACCAGGGGATCATCAAGGGCGGCGACATCGACAATGCCATCGTGATCGTGGACAAGCAGCTCGATGAAACCCAGATTCAGTCACTGGCCGACAAGGTTGGCGTGGACACCTCGCACCTCGTGCTTGGCCAGAACGGCATCCTGAACAACCGCGAGCTGCGCTTCTCGAACGAACCGGCGCGTCACAAGCTGCTCGATCTGCTCGGCGATCTCGCCCTGCTCGGTATGCCGGTCAAGGCGCAGATTCTCGCCGCGCGTCCGGGCCACGCCTCGAACGTCGAATTCGTGAAGCAGCTCAAGAAGTACGCCGACCGTAACAAACTGGCCCGCCAGTTCCAGCACGAGAAGAAGGCCGGGGTGATCTTCGACATCAACGCGATTATGAAGATTCTGCCGCACCGCTACCCATTCCTCCTGATCGACAAGATCGTCGAATTCAAGCTCGATGAAAAGATCGTCGCGATCAAGAACGTCACAATGAACGAGCCCTTCTTCCAGGGCCACTTCCCCGGCAATCCGGTCATGCCCGGCGTGCTCATCATCGAGGCGATGGCGCAGACCGGCGGTATCATCATGCTCAACGGCAACGAGAACATCCAGGACTCCGTAGTCTTCTTCATGGGCATCGACAAGGCCCGGTTCCGCAAACCGGTGCTGCCGGGAGACACTCTCGTCATCGAGGCGATCATGACCAACAAGCGCCGCTCGGTCTGCCAGTTCGACGCCAAGGCTTACGTCCGTGGCGAGCTGGTCTGCGAAGCTTCGCTGATGGCCACCGTCATGAACAAAAAGAGCTGACGCGACGCTGAAAAATACGTCATCGTTAAAAAACCCCGGAACTCCGGGGTTTTTTGTGTTTTCCACACCCATCCACACCTTGCCAACAGGTCAGCCAACAGGTTGCCCACAAGTTATCCACATTTTCCACATGCCCGGAAAAAGGGCGCGAATAATCTATATCTCGTTATCAATATTATAGTTAACCATGAGTATACACAACAGCTCCCACTGTTTGTGTACACTTATCCATATTGAGAGCGTTAATCTGTGGATAACATCCCGCATTGAAAGAGATTACGGGCGGAACGGCAAAACAGGACAGAATCAGGCCCTGAAATCGAGTCCTTTCTGGATTCTGTAGAACCTGATGCAGTATTCTGTGAACGAGTAGAAAAGCGTAGCGGCGGAGAGATACATGAAGAACTCCTTCACCGGCCATTGCCGGAAAAGGGGATGCGGCCAGACCATCGTGATGAACATCATCGAGACAAATCCCACCGCCCACTTTCCGGGCCAGAGCGAGGTGGTTAATACGTTATGCCGGTGACGTATCCATGCCGCGCCGAAGAAGATCACCAGATCGCGAAACACCACGAACGCCACGAACCATACCGGTAACGCCCCTTTCCAGAGATAGTAGAGCGCGACGCTGGCCAGGCAGAGCTTGTCGGCCAGCGGGTCGAGAATCTTGCCCATGTCGGAGACCTCGTTGGTCCAGCGGGCCGTCTGGCCGTCGAACCAGTCGGTGAGCAACGCGACCACCATGATGATGATCGCCGTTTGCGTCTGGCCCGAGTCGAGGCTGTAGATGAACCACGGAATCAGGAGAATCCTCAGGAAACTCAGAAAATTGGGGAGATTGAAAATATGTCCCTGCACGATGGTTCTCATTTTGTTCCAGGAGAATTCTCAGGCAACCAGTTCCGGATTGTCGGCCACAAATGCCGCCCATCCCTTGTTCCCGCTTTTCTTTGCTCCGCCTTCGGGCCGACGGATGGCCGAAGCACCCCGCGCCAGATCGCAATAGGCTATGCCGAGCGCGTCGGTGACGTCAAGCGGCTTAGGCTCAAGGCCAAGATCGAGCAAGCGCGACAGCATCGCCGCCACCTGCTCCTTGCGTGCCGCCCCGGTGCCGGTGACGGCGAGCTTGATCTCGCGCGGCGCGTATTCGCGCACCGGCAGGCCGTGCTTCAAGACCGTGGCGAGCACCGCGCCGCGCACCTGGCCGAGTATCAACGCGCTCTGGACGTTGCGCCCGACGAAGGCCGTTTCGAGCGCGACGCTCTCGGGCTTCATCCGCGCGATCACCTCGTCGATGCCAAGGCAGAGCTGGCCGATCCTCTCATGCAGCGTGGCGGAAGCGGCAGGACGAACAAGGCCGCATCCAAGCACGCGATAGCCCGCCGCCGTCCCGGCGATGACGCCATAGCCGGTCTTGCGGCTGCCCGGATCGATGCCGAGTACAATCATAGCTTAATCTTCGAAGCTCTCCATGGCGCTCTCGCTGATCTCCATGTTGCTGTAGACCACCTGCGTGTCGTCGTTGCTTTCGAGCGCGTCGATCAGCTTCATTGCCTTCTGGGCATCCTCGCCGTCAAGTTCGATATAGTTGTCGGGCAGCAAGTCCATCTTGGCGTTCTCAAACGGTATGCGGGCATCTTCGAGCGCTTTCTTGGCCGCTTCGAGATCTTTTACGTCAGTCAGCACGGTGTAGAACTGCTCGTCGTCCGACTCCAGCTCTTCGAGGCCCGCGTCGAGTAAAAGCTCCATGAGCTGATCCTCGCTCGCCGCCGATTTCGGCACGTCGATGGAGCCTTTGCGCTGGAACATCCAGCCGACGCTGCCGCTCTCGCCCATCGAACCGCCGTTGCGGCTCATGATGTGGCGGATGTCGGCCACGGTACGGTTGCGGTTGTCGGTCGCCGTCTCGATGATGAGCGCGATGCCGCCCGGCCCGTATCCTTCGTAGGTGATCTCGTCATAGGTGGCGCCTTCGAGTTCACCGGTGCCCTTCTTGATCGCCCGCTGGATGTTCTCCATCGGCATCGAGTTGGCGCGCGCCGTATCGATGGCGAGCCTCAGTCTCGGGTTGCCACTCGCATCGCCGCCGCCCATTCGGGCCGCGATAGTGATCTCCTTGACGAGCTTGGTGAACAGGTTGCCTCTCTTCTGATCCGTAGCGGCCTTCTTGCGCTTGATGGTCGCCCATTTACTGTGTCCTGACATAGATTACAATCCGATATTTGATGGTATTCCGTAAATGACGCTATTATGAAAAGATTTATTTTACTTTAAGAAAAGCAAATTCCGCGGGGTAAGTATAAAAAGCGCGTTTAAAAAAGTGTCACCTGCAATTCCGAGCGTTGCCGGGACAACGCTGCCATCGGGACGCGCAACAGCTTTTTAGCGCCCTTAAATTAATTACAAGAAGGAAGAATGACAAACTGCTTGATCGCTTATCAGGGAGAACCCGGCGCTTACAGTGAAATCGCGGCGCTACGGTTCGGGGAGCCACTGCCGTGCGAAAGCTTTGATGACGTATTTACTGCTGTAACGGATCAAAAGGCCGATTATGCGGCAATTCCCATAGAAAACTCGCTCGGCGGAAGCATTCACCAGAACTACGATCTTCTGCTCCGCCGCCCGGTGGTGATCCTCGCCGAGACCTTCGTCAAAGTGGAACACTGCCTGCTCGGCCTGCCAGGCGCTTCGGTGGAAGAGGCCGCGCGCGTGCTCTCCCATCCGCAGGCTCTCGCGCAGTGCCACCACTTCATCGCGACCCACCCGCATATCAAAGCAGAGGCGGCCTACGACACGGCGGGCAGCGCCAAGATGATCTCGGAAAGCGGCGACCGGCGCTCGCTCGCCATCGCTTCGAAACGGGCTGGCGAGCTTTACGGACTCGACATTCTCCGCGAAAATCTCGCTGACGAGGAGTGGAACATCACCCGCTTCTTCTGCATCGCGCGGGAGAACAACCCCGACCTTTCGCACCTCAGAAACGCTCCCGACACGGCCCGACCAAAGACTTCGATTGTCTTTGCGCTGCCAAACGAGCAGGCTTCGCTCTTCAGGGCGCTGGCCACCCTCGCCCTCAGAGGCATCGACCTGACCAAAATCGAATCGCGCCCGTCGCGCAAAAAGGCGTTCGAGTACCTCTTCTATGCAGACTTCATCGGCCACAGGGAGGACACCAATATCCACAACGCCCTCGAAAACCTCCGGGAGTTCGCGACAATGGTCAAGGTGCTCGGCAGCTACGGAGTGGTGAATCCATGACGAGCGACAACCAGATCGGCCTGTTCGACACTCCCCCGCCCGAAACGCCGCTGCAACCAGAACCGGTTTCGGAGAGGAAAGCCGATGCCGCGAAACCGGGTGGACAGAAGCCGTGCCTCTTCCTGCTCGACGGCATGGCGATGGTTTATCGCGCCTTCTACGCCCTGCAACAGGCGCGGATGAGCACGCGGGACGGCGTGCCGACCGGCGCGGTGTTCGGTTTCATCTCCAGCCTGCTGCGAATCATTGAGGAGTACCGCCCTGAGTACCTCGCCGTGACGTTCGACAGCCCCGAGAAGACCTTCCGGCACGAACGGTACGAGGCGTACAAGGCCAACCGCCCCGCTCCGCCGGATGACCTCATCAGCCAGCTTGGCGACATCCGGGAGCTGATCCGCGCCCTCGGCATACCGCTCGTGATCATGCCCGGCTTCGAGGCGGACGACCTGATCGGCACGGCGGCCCGGAAGTTCGAGGCCGACTGCCAGGTCTTCATCGTCACGCCGGATAAAGATATGTCGCAGCTCGTGCATGACGGCGTGCGCATCCTCAAGCCCGGCAAGAAACAGAACGAGTTCGAGCTGGTCGGCAGCGCCGAGGTGGCCGCGCAGTTCGGCGCGCCGCCGGAGCAGTTCATCGACCTCTTGACGCTCACCGGCGACACTTCGGACAACATTCCCGGCGCGAAGGGGATCGGCCCGAAAACCGCCTCCAGCCTGCTCGAAAAGTACGGCTCGCTCGAAGGCATCTACGCCAATCTCGACGCGCTGACGCCAAAGACGCGCCAGAGCCTCGAAGCGTTCCGCGAGATGATGCCGCTGGTGAGGGAGCTGGTGACGATCCGCACCGACCTCGACCTGTCGCTGACGCTGGAAGAGCTGCACGCCAGCAAACCCTATCCCGAGGCGCTCTTCCAGCTTTTGACGAGGCTGGAGCTGAAGAGCATCGCCGCCCGCGTGCCCGCCGTGCTGCGAATCGAAGCGCCCGCCGCCGCGTCCGTAACGTCCATCGCGAGCGCTCCGGCAACGGCGAGCAGTGACACTCCGCCGCTCATCCCGGCGGGCGAAGGCTCGGAGTACCATCTGATCGACAATGAGGAGGCGTTCGACGCGCTTCTGACGCTGCTCGAAAATTCCGGCGGATTTGCCGTCGATACCGAAACCACGAGCCTCGACACCTTCGCGGCGGAGCTGGCGGGCATCTCCTTCTCCGTCAAACCCGGCGAGGCATTTTTCGTCTACTTCGGCCAGCCGGGGTTGGACGCCAAAACGACCGTAGCGAGGCTCAAGCCGCTGCTTGAAGATCCGGCGCTTCCCAAGACGGGACAGAACCTGAAGTACGATATCCTCGTGCTGAAAAAGTACGGAGTGGAACTTGCTCCGGTCGAGTTCGACACCATGCTCGCAAGCTACGTGCTCGACCCTGAAACGCGGCACAATCTCGACGACCTTGCCGCCAGGCACCTCGGACGGCAGACCGTCAAGTACGCGGAACTGGTCGGCACGGGCAAGTCGGCGATCGGCATCTTCGAGGTCGAACCCCGCAAGCTCAAGGACTACGCCTGCCAGGACGCTGACATTGCCCTCAAGTTGCGCCTGACGCTTCAGGAGCAGCTCGAACAGACGCCAGAGCTGCTTGACGTGTGCCGCCAGCTCGAATTCCCGCTGGTCAGCGTGCTCGCCGGAATGGAGCATCAAGGCGTTTCGATCGACACGGCACACCTCGAAAAGTGTTCTCTGACGGTCAAGCGCGATCTTGAAACGCTGACCGGCAAGATTTTCGATTCCGCCGGTGAAACCTTCAACATCGATTCGCCGAAGCAGCTCGCCCGCATTCTCTTCGAGGTGCTGAAGCTTCCGGCAAAAAAAACGACCAAAACCGGCTACTCGACCGACGTGCAGGTGCTCGAAGAGCTGGCGATGCTGCACCCGATAGCTTCCGACCTGCTCGAATACCGCAGCCTGCAGAAGCTCAAGACGACCTACATCGAGGCGCTGCCGAAGATGATCAACCCGCTGACGGGCCGGGTGCACACCTCGTTCAACCAGTACGTCACCGCCACCGGACGGCTCTCGTCGTCGAATCCAAACCTGCAGAACATCCCGATCCGCACGGAGCTGGGCAAGGAGATTCGCCGCGCCTTCATTCCGTCCAGTCCCGAGAACCTCCTGCTCTCGGCGGATTACTCGCAGATCGAGCTGCGCATCGCCGCGGAGCTGTCGGGCGATCCGATGCTCATTGAAGCGTTCCGCAACCGCGAGGACATCCACGCCGCCACGGCGCGAGTGATCTTCGACACTCCGACGGTGACGCCCGACATGCGGCGCAAAGCCAAGGAGGTCAACTTCGGCGTGCTCTACGGCATCCAGCCTTTCGGCCTCGCCCAGCGCCTCGGCATCACGCAGAAGGAGGCACGTGAGATCATCGACACCTACATGGCCAAATATCCAGGCATGTTCTCGTCGCTCCAGACAACCATCGAACAGGCCCGGAAACAGGGCTATGTGACGACCCTCATGGGCAGACGACGCTACATTCCCGACCTGAAAAGCTCAAACGCCAACGTGCGCAAAGCCGCCGAGCGCGTCGCGATGAACACGCCAATCCAGGGCACGGCGGCAGACATCATCAAATACGCCATGTGCTCGGTCAGCCGCGAGCTGAAAAACGGTAACTTCCGTTCGGTGATGCTGTTGCAGGTACACGACGAACTGCTCTTTGAAACACCGCCGGACGAAGAGGCGCGGCTCCGGGAGATGGTCGAGCGGAGCATGGTCGAAGCCGCCTCGAAATGCGGGGTGAAAAACGTCCCGGTGGAGGTAGAGACCGGCGTCGGAAAAAACTGGCTGGAGGCCCATTAGCCTTTGATTATTCAAATAATCTTTTTTTATATTTCGTGAGTTTTAACGGAACCACGCTGTTATTTGGGAATCACACGTTCAACCTCTTTTGCAATAAGGAGTTACAGCATCAGGAATGCACCGTGGCGTACAGCTTCGAAACCGGTGACTCCCATGCACGAGCGTTCGCGTGACCTCTGTTCAGTTCAGATTCTCTCTGCGGACAATCTCTCCTGATTTGTTCTGGTACGGCATGAGAAATAATCTCGCAGAGTAATTTGCACAGACAGCGGCCGGAAAGCGGAAAATCCTTTAACCATTTCAGAATCAACCATTTACCGTCAGTATGTACTGGAATCTCGATCTTGCCCGATATATTGCCGATGCCCCCTGGCCTGTCACCAAGGATGAACTGATCGATTACGCCAACAGAACGGGCGCACCGCAACAGGTCATCGAAAACCTCGAAGCCCTGCCCGAAAGCGACGAGCTGTACGAAACGCTCGAAGAGGTCTGGCCCGATTATCCGACTGACGAAGATTTCGGTTACAGCGACGAAGAACCGCTAAACTGAGGGAGACCCGGGAGCGATGTTTTTTTTTTAAGGAAGACCTCCCGCCGTCACAAGGCGGGATTGATATTTTGGCTCCTCCTCATGCTCTCCATGCCGGGAGTGCTGTGGGCTGAAGAGAATTCGCCCTCCATGAACGGAAACGCTTCGACGCTCCCGCAGGTCAAAAGCATCAAAATCTCCGGCAACAAAGCCCTGACAACCGAAGAGATTCGTGGCATCATCTCAACCTCCATGCGCGACTCTTTTCTCGGCACCGGACTCTTCGCGGGCGCTGTGCGCCCCTTCATCGCCGAGGATTTCGAAAAAGATATCAACCTAATAAAGAAGCTCTATACCTTCAAGGGCTACTTCTTCGCCAGTGTCGATACCACCATCGTCCGTAACAGCAACGGCGACGTGCGTCTCGCGATTCGGATAAAAGAGAACCAGCCGACCCTCGTCGATTCGCTCAGCTACGCCGGTCTGGACTCGATCCCTGAGAATCTCCGCACCCGCTACCTCAGACGAAGCCACCTGAAGCCCAAGCAGATATTCACCGTTGAAAACCTGATCGACGAGCGGGATCGCACGCTCGATTTTTTCCGGGAGCAGGGCTACACCTTTTTCCAGCCCGACAGCATCAGAATCACGGTCGATACCCTTGGCCTTCATGCCGGAGTGCGCGTCAACGTCAGCCTTCCAAAGCAGTTTGCTTATGGCCCGGTGAAGGTAATCGTCCACGATCCGCTGAAAAAAGATGACCCCTCGATGGCGAAAATATTTACGCGAGAGAACGTATCGGTCACGATTTACGGCCATCAGAAATTCTCGCCCAAAGTATTTTCGTCAGCCATCGCCTGGAAGCAGGGGGACATGACCCGTCAGTCGCTCGAACAGAGAACGCTTGAAAACTTCGGATCGACAAATCTTTTCTCCTCCATCTCGATGAAGAAAGATTCCGTTCGAGCTGGCGCTATTCCGATGACCATCGATCTCGATCCGAGTCCCAAACACCAGATCGAGCCGAAGCTGCTGGTGGACAACCGCTACGGCTCGCTCTTCGTCGGCGGCGCGCTGGCCTACGAGAACCGGAACCTGTTCGGCGCGGGCCAGCAGTTCCGGCTTTCCGGCAATTACGGCACGCAAACATCGTCGAACACCAACGTACTTTCGAGCCTCACCCCTGACCAGTACGACAAGATCATCCCTTACGAATTCGGTATCAAAGCGGATCTGGTCATCCCGAAGCTCGGCAAACAGGGCTCGTTCTACACCGGCACCGTTGAATTTGCACAATCGAAACAGCCTGTGCTGCTCAACAGCCGGCGGGAGATTTTCAGAGGCACCTACAGCACCCGGCCAGCAAGAAACTCGAAACTCGACTTCGATTTCTTCGAACTCGAAGTCGCTCGCAAGGATTCGCTTCGCGGCTTCCAGCAGTTGTTCAAGAAAGATCTGGCTCAAAACATAGGCATCAATCCCGCCGATCAGGCTGCGGTGAGCCATGGTATCGACAGCCTGCTCCAGACCCGCCTGAACCAGACCTTCAGGCTCCGCTACAACTATTCGAACCGGGACAACACCGCCCGGCGCAGAAAATCGACCTTTTGGAACCTCTCGGTCATGGCCGAGGAGTCTGGCAGCCTTCTGTGGCTGATCGACAACTACGTCGATAAAAAATCATACGTCGGATTCACCGGCTCGGATGCCCAGATTTTCGGCACTCCCTACAACCAGTACGTCAAACTCGATACGCAACTCGCCGTAACGAAAGAGGTTTCGCCGGATCGACAGGTGGCGGCAAAAATCGCCCTCGGCTGGATGAGCCCATACGGCAAAGCGCAATCAACGCCAGAAGATCACCGCTTCTACGCGGGCGGATCGAACAGTATGCGCGGCTGGATTTTCGGCACGCTCGGCCCCGCAAACTGCACCAGCGCGGCCACATCGAACTTCGGCGCTGACATTAAGGCTGAACTCGCCCTCGAATACCGGATGCAGCTCTTCAAGGTTTTCGGGCAGAAATCGGGCATCACCTTCTTCACCGATGCAGGCAACATATGGGACAGGAGCGGCCCTTATGCTTTCTCTCTCGGATCGCTGACTCGTGATTTTGCCTGGGACTGGGGCGTGGGACTGCGTCTCGGTTCGCCCATCGGCCCGTTCAGGTTCGACTTCGCCTGGAAACTGCACGACCCCGCCAATGCGCATCCCTGGCAGTTTTCCAACATGAACCTGAAAGATTTTACGTTCAATTTCGGAATCGGAGAAGCTTTTTAACTGTACAACACTATCGTTCACCTCCTAAAACAGAGTATTTTATGCCCGGAAAAACTACGCTTCTGGCTCCCTCCATTTTATCGGCGGATTTCACGAACCTGAAAGCCTCTATCGAGCTGGCTGAAAAAGCCGGAGCGGACTGGATGCACTGCGATGTGATGGATGGCGTTTTCGTGCCCAACATCACCTTCGGCCCCTTCATCATTCAGGCGATCAAAAAATGCACCTCAATGGTGATCGATACCCATCTGATGATCACCGATCCCGACCGTTACATCGAGGATTTCGTCAAGGCCGGTTCCGACCAGGTGACGGTGCACCTCGAAGCCTGCCCGCATCTGCACCGCACGATCCAGTTCATCAAGAGCTTCGGAGCGAAAGCTGGCGTCTCGATCAACCCCGCCACGCCGGTCTCGCTGCTCGAACCGGTGCTCGCCGATCTCGATCTGGTGCTTTTGATGTCGGTCAACCCCGGATTCGGAGGACAGAAATTCATCCCCGGCGCGGTGAAAAAAATCACGCAGCTCGACGCCATGCGCAAGGAGTTGAATCCTGAACTGGTGATCGCCGTGGACGGAGGCGTCACCGAAGAGAATTGCGCCATGCTGGCCGAAGCTGGCGCGGACGCGCTGATCGCAGGCACGGCGTTTTTCAAAGCCGCTGATCCGGCAAAGGCTGCGAAAAAACTGAAAGGGGTGGAGTAAGAGAAGAAAAGAATAGGACTTATAGGTCTGATAGGGCCTATAAGTCTTATAGGAGAAAAGAGAAAAAAAATCCGGCGGTTATTTGTCCACTACGTCCACAAAGTCCACGTCGTCCACACTCCTCTTTACCCCCAGGAAAACCGCCTTAACTCTTCGCTGACGAGCAAACCCTCGCCGATCAGCACGGCATCGAAACCGGCTTCCTGCATCAGCAAGATGTCCTCGCGGCGTTTGATGCCGCTTTCGGCGACGGCGAGCACGCCTTCGGGATACTCTCGCTTGAGGTTGACCGAGGTCATGAGATCGACGGTGAAGTCGCGCAGATCGCGGTTGTTGACGCCGACTATCGTTGAACCCTGCTCAATGGCGACGTCGAGTTCGCGGCGGTCGTGCACCTCGACCAGCGCGTGCAGGCCAAGTTCGGCGAAGAGCTGGAGATAGTCGCGCAGTTGCGACGGTTCGAGCGCCGCCACGATCAGGAGCGCCGCGTCCGCGCCCATGAGGCGGGTTTCGTAAATCTGGCTCTCGTCGATGATGAACTCCTTGCGGAGCACGGGAATGGAGAACTGCTGCGTGATCGCTTTCAGGTAGTCGGGCGATCCCTGAAAGTACTGACGGTCGGTCAAGACGGAGAAGGCCGACGCGCCGAGTTCGGCGTAGCGTGCGGCAATGTCGAGCGGGCGAAAATCCTCGACCAGCACCCCACGCGACGGCGAGGCTTTCTTGACCTCGGCGATCAGGTTGATCCCGCCATCGCGGCTCGTGATGGCCGAACGGAAATCGCGCGAAGCCGGAAGTTCGCCACTCACCTCGCGATAGCGGCGTTCCGGCTCCTGCTTTTTCAGTTCGGCGACCTCTTCAGCCTTGGTTTCGAGAATCCGGGTGAGCCAGGTCATGCCTCGCTTGCGGTTGCCATTTGACGAAGCTCCTCCTCGAACGCGACGATCTGGCGGATGTTGTCGAGGAACCACGGATCGATGCCGGTTGACTGATGCACCTCCTCGACGGTCGCGCCAGCCTGGAAGGCGTAACGCAGGTAGAACATCCGGTCAGCCTTGGGAATCTTGATCTTTTCGAGCAGATCCTCCTTGGCGAACTTGCGCTGCTGCTGGGTCATGTCGATGACATTCATGATGTCCTTGCCGTCGCAGCCAAGTCCGGCGCGACCGATTTCGAGGCCGCGCAGCGACTTCTGGAGCGCCTCGCGGAAGTTGCGCCCGAAGGCCATAACCTCGCCGACCGACTTCATCTGCACGCCGAGGCGCGCATCGACATTCTTGAACTTCTCGAAGTCCCAGCGCGGCACCTTGACCACGCAGTAGTCAATCGAGGGTTCGAAGCTGGCCGGAGTGCTTTTGGTGATGTCGTTGGTGATCTCGTCGAGCGTGTAGCCCACGGCGAGCTTGGCGGCCACTTTCGCGATGGGGAAGCCGGTCGCCTTCGATGCGAGCGCTGAGCTGCGCGATACGCGCGGGTTCATCTCGATGATCACGATGCGGCCATCCTTCGGGTTGATCGCGAACTGGATGTTGCTGCCGCCGGTCTCGACGCCGATTTCGCGGATGATCCTGATCGAGGCGTCGCGCAGCTCCTGGTACTGGCGGTCGGTGAGGGTTTGCGCGGGAGCGACCGTGATGCTGTCGCCGGTGTGCACGCCCATCGGATCGACGTTCTCGATGGAGCAGACGATGATAACGTTGTCGGCAAGATCGCGGATGACCTCAAGCTCATACTCCTTCCAGCCGTTCAGGCACTCCTCGACCAGCACTTCTCCGATGGGACTTTCGGCGAGACCGCGCCTGACAGCATCATAGTAGTCCGACTTGGTCTCGGCAAACCCGCCGCCCGTGCCGCCGAGCGTGAAAGAGGGACGGATGACAATCGGCAGACCGATTTCGTCGAGCGCTTCCCTCGCCTCCTTTTCATTGCGCACGAAAAAGCCTTTGGCCATTTCGAGACCGAGCTTCTTCATCGCGTCGCTGAAGAACTCGCGATTCTCGGCTTTGCGGATGGCACGGAACTTCGCGCCGATCAGCTCCACACCGTGGCGCTCGAGTACGCCCGACTCGGCGAGTTTCACCGCCGTGTTCAGCGCGGTCTGGCCGCCCATGGTCGGTAGCAAGGCGTCCGGCTTCTCCTTTTCGATGATCTTGGTGACATAGTACGGCGTGATCGGCTCGATATAGGTGGCGTCGGCCAGCTCGATATCGGTCATGATCGTAGCCGGATTGCTGTTGACCAGAATCACCCGGTAGCCGTCCTCCTTCAGAGCGCGGCACGCCTGGGTTCCCGAATAATCGAATTCACACGCCTGCCCGATCACGATCGGCCCGGCTCCAATCACCAGAATGGACTTGATGTCCTCGCGTTTTGGCACTAGTCTTTCGCTTTAAGTCTTGTTATAAATCTTCGGTTGCGCAATGTACAAAATTTTTTCCGGTGTTCTGAGTCACCCGGCGCTTTGAAAGTGGACGAAGTGGACGAACAATTCAAATACCCCAAGTCTTTCATTATCAATTATCCATTGTCCATTATCAACTAATTCACGCCATAACTTTAATCTGCTCCTGGTGGAATCCGCCGGAGTCGCGGCGGAGCCAGGCGGTGATCTCCCTTGGCACGCCACCATAAAGCGAGATGATCAGCATCGAGTGACCCGTGCTGGCGAAATCGATGTCGTTTCTCGATGGCACAGCGGTCGAGTTGATGTGCGAATGGTACGAGCCGACGACGTCGAGGCCCATGCTTCGCGCTTCGCGTTCCACGTCGATGAATTCATTGAAGGAGATTTCAAAGCCGTTCTCTTTTCCGTAGTAGAGCGCGTTGCGGCACGGGGCGACTTCAAGCACGATATTGTCGATATTGCCGCGATGGTCAACGACCTTCCGGCCCACGAGCAGGCCGCAGCACTCGTAGGGCAGCTCCCTGACGGCGTGCTCCTGGATGATCTCAAACTTACGACGAGGTAATTTCATTACAGACCACTACAAAAATGTCACGGAAGTTTCAGAGGGCTTTGGCCCCGATGTCGCGACGGTAAACGGCTCCCTCGAACTTGATGGCGGCCACTCCGCGATAGGCCCGGTCGAGCGCCTCTTTGAGCGAACCGGCCCGCGCCGTCACCGAGAGCACGCGACCTCCCGATGTCAGGAGAGCCTCGCCCTCAAGTCGCGTACCGGCATGAAAAACAAGCACGCCTTCAAGATCGTTCACCGCCGGATCGATGGTGATCGCCTTGCCGGTCTCGTAGGCATCGGGATAGCCCGCCGAAGCCATGACCACCGTCGCGGCGGCTCCGTCCTGCATCTCGAACGGCACCACATCGAGTCCGCCATCGACGCTCGCGAGTAGCGCGTCGAAGAGGTCGCTCTTCAGCATCGGCAGCACCACCTGCGTCTCCGGATCGCCGAGGCGGGCGTTGAACTCGACCACCGAGGGTTCGCCGTTGTCGATCATGAGGCCAACGTACAGGAAGCCGGTGTAGGCGTAACCGTCCGAAGACATCCCGGCGAGCGTCGGCCGGATGACCAGCTCCTCGACCCGCGCCATCACCTCCGGCGTCACGAGCGGAGCGGGAGCGTACGCGCCCATGCCGCCCGTGTTCTTGCCGGTATCGCCTTCGCCGATGCGCTTGTGATCCTGCGCTGAGAGGAACAGTCGATAGTCGCGACCATCGGTCAGGGCGAAGACGCTCGCCTCCTGGCCGGTGAGGAAGGATTCGATCACCACCTCGTCGGCAGCATCGCCAAAGATGCGCGATTCGAAAAACTCGTGGATCGCCTCCAGCGCTTCTTCGCGGCTCATCGCAACGACCACCCCCTTGCCCGCGCAGAGGCCGCTGGCCTTGAGTACCTGCGGGAACGAGCCGCACGATTCGAGGTACGCTCTGGCGGAGGCGTGATCGCGGAACACCTCGTATCCGGCGGTCGGGATGCCGTGGCGCTTCATGAACTCCTTGGCGAACACCTTGCTTGTTTCCAGACGCGCCGCCTCGGCGGTCGGGCCGACGATCTTCAGCCCAGCCGCACGGAACCGGTTGACGATGCCCGTTTCGAGCGGCTGCTCCGGGCCGACCACCGTCAGGCCAATCGACTCCTGCGCGACCAACGCGAGCAAGGCGTCGATGTCGGTCGCCTTCGTCGCCACGTTGCGCACCTTGCCGCCCATCGTGGCCGTGCCGCCGTTGCCGGGAGCCACGATAACGGTTGAAACCTTGCTGCTGCGCGCGACGGCCCAGGCCATGGCATGTTCCCTGGCGCCGTTTCCGATAATCAGAACCTTCATGTTGCGTAAAACGATGGCCTCAAATCACCCTGTGGTTTGTCGGCGTGGATTGTTAAATTGCATCCGGCCGGGCGGGGCCGGGAAACTGCATTATATAATGCATCGACGATCACAAAAACAATAAAAAAATCCGCGCTGAAAACCTCGCCGCCATTTCCCGATACACCCTTGACCCACTGAATGGCTTTCGTGAAAGACATCCTCCTGAAGAGCGCCACCCGCCTGCTTCCCCACGTTCTGAAGCTGCTCTTCGCGACGCTGAAGATCGAAATCGAGCACGCTGGAGAGCCGCTGCCCGGCGACGGACGCGGCGTCATGTTCGCCTTCTGGCACGGCAAGATGATCACCGGCTGGCTGCTGGCGCGGAGGCTCTTTCCCGGACGCGAGATTTCAGCAGTCGTCAGCCTCTCCGGTGACGGGCAGATTCTGGCGGACGCGCTTGCCCAGCTCGGGTTCCAACTGATCCGGGGATCGAGTTCGAGAGGCAAAGAGGTGGTCAAACGCAACATCGGCGTCGCCCTCGGCAATCATGGCGTGGTGGCCGTCACGCCCGACGGCCCACGCGGCCCGCACCACCGCATCAAGTACGGCACGCTCCGGCTCGCCTCGCAGCACCGCACGCCGCTGGTGTTTGCTGAAATCAGCTATGAGAACGCTCGCAACCTGAAAAGCTGGGACAGGTTTGAAATCCCGCTTCCATTCAGCCGCGTCAAGATCAGACTGCACGTCATGAGCATACCGGAATTCCAATCCGAAGATGCCTTCCGCGCCTGGGCTGACCAGCTCTCGAAAAGTCTCGACAATGAATAGCCGCAGCGCCGCCCTCCTCCTCCGGCCCATCGGCGCGATCTACGGCCTCGTCATGAGCCTGCGCAACCGCCTGTACGACCGGGGCCTCTTCAAAAGCTGGCGCTCGCCGATTCCCGTGGTTTCGGTCGGCAACATCACCACCGGCGGCACCGGCAAAACCCCGCTCGTGGACTGGATCGTCAAGTTCTACGAAGCTGCGGGGATTTCGACCGCCATCGTGTCGCGCGGCTACGGACGTCGAACAAAGGGGGTGCAGCTCGTCTCGGATGGCCGCCAACTGCTGCTCGGCAGCCGCGACGCGGGCGACGAAACCGCGATGCTCGCCGCCCGCAATCCCGGCACGATTGTTATCGTCGCCGAAAAGCGCGTCAAAGGGGTGCAATTTCTCATGCGCGAATTTGCCGGACGGTTGCCCGGCGTGATCGTGCTCGACGACGCCTTCCAGCACCGCAAGATCGTGCGCGACCTCGACATCGTGGTGGTCAACGCCGCCACGCCGCGGGAGCTTGACGCCATGCTGCCAGAGGGACGGCTGCGCGAACCGTTGCGAGGATTGAGCCGCGCCGACCTCATCATCCTCGGCAAGATCACCGATAAATCTAAAGCCGCGCCACTGCTTGCCCGCCTCAAACAATTCGGCAAGCCGGTGCTCCGCTCGCGGATCAAACCGGGAAGATTAATGAAGGTGACTGGATCGGAGAGTGGCGCAATCGAGCCATCGCTGAAAGCGCTCGCCTTCGCCGGAATCGGCGCTCCGGCGGGCTTCCTGCACAGTCTGAAAGATGCGGGCGTGATGGTTGCGGCGACAAAGTTCTTCCGCGACCACGAGCCCTACACGGAGGCGGCGGTCGGCTCGATCATCGCCGAATCGGCCCGACAAAAACTTGTACCGGTCACGACGGAGAAGGACTGGTTCCGCATCGCGGACACTCCCGAGCTTGCAGGAATGCTCGCGGATGCGGGATGCCGCTATCTCGCTATCGAACCGGAGTTTATCGACGGCGCGGACATCCTGAAATCAAAGCTGCTGTCGATCCTCGCCTCCTGAGAGCGGAGATTCGTGGCCCTTTACTGGAGCGAGAATTCGATAGTCACCACCACTCTGGCGATTTTGTCGATGGTCGTTTTATCGTAGGTGCCGCCATAATCCTCCGTGCTGGCGTTGGCCACCGGCGGCAGGATGTAAAACGCCCCCTGCGAGGCCGACCGCATCGCGCCCAGCTTCGCGTCGCTGTGCTTGACGAACTCCTGCGCCCGCTTTTTGGCGTTGTCGGTCGCCGCGCCGATGAGCGACATCTTGATCTCTTCGAGACCGGAGACCAGATAACTCGGATTGGCATACTCGATGTTGTGACCCGAAGCCTTGTAGTCGAGAGCGGCCCTGTGAGCGGCCACGATTTTGTCGAGAGCTCGGCTGCTGACGATCAGGGTATACCTGCCGACAAAGCCATTCTGCACCTGCCGCACCTGCTCGCCGATCACCTGATCTTCGAAACGAGGCTCCACAGTCTCGCCGGTCTCGCGCGTCGAAGCCTTGTCGAACCCCTGCGAGGCGATGAAGCTCTCAAGCGCCGATTTTTCGTTGCGCAAATTCGCGACCGTCTCCGCGAAAGTCGGGCCGTAGGCGACCGCCGTCACTTGCCACTCCGCCATATCCGCTTTGACCGGTTTTTCAGCCAGTCCCTTGACCGTGATCGACGAACGGCCTGAGCCGATATGCTTGGTCTGGTAGCCGAGCACATACGCCCCAAGCACGAGGCCGAGAGCGACAAGCACCCCGAACACCACCACAGAGCGCGACATGCCGGGAAAGTCCTGATCGTTTTTCATGTTTCAGCGGATTTAAGTTGAACTTGCTGCGTCCTTGCCATGTTTTCCGAAATGTAACGCTAAACGGGGAATTCAGACGCAAGCGTCACGGAGAGTTCGCTGGAGAGTTGACCTCACGGACAACATGAGCGAGGAAAACGGGAGATCATGACGGGAAACCGGTGGCCCCGTCATGAATCGGCATTGTGGGAAGCGGGAAAAGTCGTCAATCCTCCTTGATGATCTTTGAAATCGCCTTGAAGGTATCCCCCTCGGCGACGCGCAACAGCTCGAAAATCGCCATCTCGGTGCTGGTCGGCGCGGCTCCGGCGCGTTCGATACAGTGGATGCCGAGCGCGCGGTTCTGCTCGCTTCTCGACGACACTGCGTCGGTAACCAGATGCACGTTGTAGCCGAATTCGAGCAGCTCGACGCAAGTCTGGTAGACGCACACGTGGGTCTCCATGCCAACCACGAGAATATCGTTGCGGCCAAGCGAACGCAGGCGCTTCATGAAATCATTGTTGCCGCAGCAGCTGAACGACAGCTTTTCATACGGCGGCTCGTCGCCAATCAGCTCCTTCAGCTCATCGACCGTGCCTCCGAGACCCTTCGGGTACTGTTCCGTACAAATGACCGGCACCCCGAGAAGCTTGCACGCCCGGATCAGTTTGCTGACATTTTTAACTACGCTATCCGACTGGTATACTGAAGTTGCAAGCTTTCCCTGAATATCGATGACAAGCAGCAGAGTATCTTTAGGGGTCATCATAGTCGTTGATCCGTTTTTTGAGACAATTTCTTACAATTTTGAAATTTCTGAAGATAGAGTAATTTCAACGATTCTCAAGCGAACCGCATGGAAGAGGAACTGAAAAGATCGAAGCGATTCGGCGCAAAAGGTGAACTCCTTGTCGTCATCCAGATCGCGCTCGTGGCGTTGTTTGTCCTCATTCCCGTCTGGCCCGATTTCAGCGACTGCGATCTCTACCGGCAACTCACGCTTCTTCGCTGGAGCAGCCTCGTGACCGGGATGCTTGCCGGAGCGATGCTTGTCATCGGCGGAGTCACCGGCATCCGTCGGTACCTTACGCCACTCCCCTACCCCGTCGAAAACAACCGCCTCGTCGATACCGGCGTTTACGCGCTGGTGCGCCACCCGCTCTACAGCGCCCAGCTCCTGGCCACCGCGAGCTGGACGATCTACACACTGAGCCTCTCGCACCTCATCGTCACCATCGCATCGTACATCTTCTTCAGCCACAAAGCCTCGAAAGAGGAAGCCTGGCTCACCGAACGCCACCCCGAGTACCGCGACTACGCCTCGCGAGTTGGCAAGTTCGTGCCGGGAGTGGAAAGGTTAAAAGAATAATAGCCTTTTTTCCCGATCAGTCTGATCGGTCTGATCCGACTGATCTTTTGTAAACCACGCTCCGCCTCGCCTTCGGTGATGAACGGTTCAAGCAAGCCTACTGTTTCAGAAGCATCGCCTTTTTCATACCATACGATGAAAAGCTCAACCTCCAAAACATAAAACCGAAGCAGCATGAAAAAGATTGGAGTCATTCTTTCGGGATGCGGCGTCTACGACGGAACGGAGATCCATGAAGCGGTGCTCACCCTGCTTGCGCTCGACAAAGCCCAGGCCGAGGCGGTCTGTTTCGCGCCCGACATTCCGCAGCGCCATGTAATCAACCATCTGACGGGCGAAGTGTCGGAAAACGAAACCAGAAACGTGCTGGTCGAATCGGCCCGAATCGCCCGCGGTTCGATCCGGAATCTCAGAGACATCGATACGATGATCCTCGACGGCCTCATCATCCCTGGCGGATATGGCGCGGCAAAGAACCTGAGCGATTACGCCATTGCCGGAGCGAACTGTGAAGTGCTTCCCGAGGTCGCCGACGCGATCATACGGTTCCGGCAAAGCGGTAAACCGGTCGGCTTTCTCTGCATCGCGCCGGTCATCGCGGCCAGGCTGTTCGGCCCGGAAGAGGTCGAAGTGACCATCGGCAGCGACCCGCAGACGGCAGCAGACATCGAAACGATGGGCGCGAAGCATGTCGTGGCCCCGGTCGAAGAGATTATCGTCAGCCCCGGCACGAAGATCATCACCACCCCGGCCTACATGCTCGGCCCCTCCATCAACGACATAGCCAAAGGCATCGACCACCTCGTCGCCAAAGTGCTCGAACTGGCGTAAAAGATGCCGGTAGGCAACCGCAAGGGTTGCCCCTACTTTGGCTCGTAGGGCACGCCAACCTCTTTTGGCGGCGTGGCTTTGCCGACGAAACCGGCAAGCACGAGCAGCGTAATGACATACGGGAGCGACTGCACGAGTTGCGAGGGAAGCCATCCCGAGGGGAACCAGATCGAGAGCGCCTCGGTCGCGGCGAAGAGGAGGCTGGCGAGCGCCGCGCCAACCGGCGACCACTTGCCGATGATCATCGCGGCCAGCGCGATGTAGCCGCGCCCGGCGGACATGTTGTCCGTGAAGCTGTGCTGCTGGAAAACGAGGAACGCACCGCCGAGCGCGGCCATCGCGCCGGAGATGAGCACGCCGGAGTAGCGCAGGCGGCGCACGTCGAGGCCCGCCGTCTCGACCGCCTCGGCACTCTCGCCCGCCGCACGGAGCCGCAAACCGTAGGGCGTCCGGAAAAGCGCAAACTGACTGGCGACAACCGAGAGCACGGCGATGATGAGCAGCGGATCGAAAAGCGGTATCGAGACCTCCATCCCGGCGATGCGCGCCGAGTTCATAGCGCTTCCGAACAGAAGGCCGAGGCCGAAACGGGTCGCTCCCATGACGAGAATATTGATGGCGATGCCGCTGACGATCTGATCCGCCCGGAGCGTGACGGTCACGAATGCGTGCAGAAGCGCGATCGTCACGCCGAGCACGAGCGCCAGCGCAACGCCCGCCCAGGCCGAGCCGGTCAGGTGCTGGCCGAGCATCGCGCCGAACGCGCCCGCCAGAATCAGCCCTTCGAGGGCGAGATTGATCACGCCGCCCCGCTCCGAAAAAACCGCACCGACGGAGGCGAAAAGATAGGGCACCGAAATCCTCAGTACCTGCAAAATGAAAACAGCCGCTAAACTCTCCATAAAACTGACGATTTGAACGCTATTCCGGGTTTTTTCCGAACGGTTTTTCTGTTAAATTGACGTCTCGAAAAAGTAGTCATCTGGTCGCTTTTTTTCTGCATTTGCCAGCTTTTTCGTGAGCTTTTTTCAGGTTAACCAACTTATCAGTCAACATGCCGAATTCTAACGCGAACGAAGAATCCGCCGCAGCCAAGCAATACATCTACAGTTTTGCGGGCGGCGATGCAGAAGGGGATGCCTCAATGAAAAACCTGCTCGGAGGCAAAGGCGCCAACCTGGCGGAAATGGCCAACATCGGCCTGCCGGTTCCTCCCGGATTCACCCTGTCGACAGAGGTCTGTACTTACTACTACGATCACCAGAAAACCTACCCCACGAACCTCTTCGAAACCGACATTCCGGCAGCTCTCAACAAAGTTGAAAATTACCTCGGCAAAAAGTTCGGCGACCCCGAAAACCCGCTGCTCGTCTCCGTCCGCTCCGGCGCTCGCGCCTCGATGCCCGGCATGATGGACACCATCCTCAACCTTGGCCTCAACGACATCACCGTCGAAGGGCTCGCCCGCAAATCGGGTAACGCCCGCTTCGCCTGGGACTGCTACCGCCGCTTCGTCTCGATGTACGGCGACGTCGTGCTCGACCTCAAACCGGCGGACAAGAAGCAGATCGATCCCTTCGAAGAGATTCTCGAACAGAAAAAGCACGAACTTGGCATCCATCTCGACACCGAGTTCCAGGTCGAAGACCTCAAAGACCTCGTTGGTCGCTACAAAAAAGCGATCCTTGAAAAGACCGGCAAAACCTTCCCTGAAAATCCCGTCGAGCAGCTCCGTGGAGCCATCGGCGCGGTGTTCAACAGCTGGAACAACGAACGCGCCATCGTCTATCGCAAACTGAACCACATCCCCGGCTACTGGGGCACCGCCTGCAACGTTCAGGCGATGGTGTTCGGCAACATGGGCGAGGATTGCGGTACCGGCGTGGCCTTCACCCGCGACGCAGCTTCGGGCGAGAACATCTTCTACGGCGAGTTCCTCATGAATGCCCAGGGCGAAGATGTCGTCGCCGGCACAAGGACGCCGCTCAAGATCGAGCAGCTCGCGCAGGACAACCCGACGATCTACGGCCAGCTCGACGAAATCCGCTCGATCCTCGAAAAGCACTACCGCGACATGATGGACATCGAGTTCACCATCGAGAGCGACAAGCTCTTCATGCTCCAGTGCCGCGTCGGCAAACGCACCGGCTTTGCCGCGATCAAGATCGCCGTTGACATGTTCAACGAAGGACTGATCGACGAGAAAGAGGTGCTGCGCAGAATCGAGCCCGAACAGCTCAACCAGCTCCTCCGCCCGGTCTTCGACCTCGGCGAGAAAAAAGCGGCCATCGACGGCGGACGCCTGCTCGCCACCGGCCTGAACGCAGGCCCCGGCGCGGCTTGCGGACGCATCTATTTCAACGCCGACGACGCCATCGAGGCCACCAAACGCGGTGAAGAGGTGATTCTGGTCAGAATCGAAACTTCGCCGGAAGACATCAAAGGCATGGACGCCTCCGAAGGCATCCTCACCGAACGCGGCGGCATGACCTCGCACGCGGCGCTGGTCGCCCGTCAGATGGGCAAGGTCTGCGTCGCTGGCTGTGGCGCGCTCCGTATCGACTACAAAACCGGCGAAATGCGGGTCAACGGCAACGACATCGTCCTGAAAGAGGGCGATTACCTCTCCATCGACGGCAGCACCGGCGAAGTGATCGCGGGTGAGGTCAAGACGAAAAACTCCGAGATCCTCGAAGTACTGATCGACAAGACGCTTGCTCCCGAAGACGCGCCGACCTTCAGGATTTACGACCAGCTCATGCAGTGGGCCGACAAGTACCGCAAGCTCAACATCCGCACCAACGCCGACCAGCCCGACCAGGCCGAGATCGCCATCACCTTCGGCGCTGAAGGCATCGGCCTCTGCCGCACCGAGCACATGTTCTTCGGCGGCGACCGCATCGACGCGATGCGCGAGATGATTCTCGCCGACGACATTGCCGGACGCAAGGTGGCGCTCGACAAACTGCTTCCCTACCAGCGCGACGACTTCTACGGCCTCTTCAAGGCGATGGGCGCGCGCCCGGTCACCGTCAGGCTGCTCGATCCTCCGCTGCACGAGTTCCTGCCGCACACCGATGCCGAGATCGACGACCTGGCCGGCAAGATCGGCAAGTCCAGCGCCGAGATCAAGGCACGAATCGAGAGCCTGCACGAGTTCAACCCGATGCTCGGCTTGCGCGGTTGCCGCCTCGGCATCCTGCATCCGGAGATTATCGTCATGCAGGTACGCGCCATCATCGAAGCCGCCTGCCGCATCAAGCAGGAGGGCCAGGAGATCGTGCCGGAGATCATGGTGCCGCTCGTCAGCACGGTCAAGGAGCTTGAAATCACCAGTGAGTACATCCACAAGACCGCTCGCAGCGTCATCGCAGAAAAGGGCGTCGGCGTCAAATATCTCGTCGGCACCATGATCGAAGTGCCGCGCGCCGCGCTGACCTCCGACCAGATCGCCAAGGCTGCCGACTTCTTCAGCTACGGCACCAACGACCTGACCCAGATGGGCCTCGGCATGAGCCGCGACGACTCCGGCCAGTTCCTGCCGATCTACCAGCAGCAGGAGATTTTCGAGCGCAACCCGTTCGAGAGCATCGACAAGGACGGCGTTGGCCGCCTCGTCAGCATGTCCGCCAAAGAGGGGCGCTCGGTCAAGCCTGACCTCAAGCTCGGCATCTGCGGCGAGCACGGCGGCGACCCGGCCACGGTCGAGTTCTGCCACCAGACCGGCCTGAACTACGTCTCATGCAGCCCCTACCGCGTCCCGATCGCCCGCCTCGCAGCGGCCAGAGCGGCGCTCAAAGGCTGAGCACTTGCAGATTATCGATAAAAAAAGGCGGCTTCAGAACGGAGCCGCCTTTTTCTTTATTCTGAACCATCACTTCGCATCAATTCCTGTCATCCTGGCCGATCTTGGCAGGTAACATCCTGGCCACCTCAATTACCCAACTTGACATTTATACGGGAAACTGCGCCATCGGCTACAGTAACCGTCACGGAGCCTTCCTGCTTCAACTTCCCGTGCCAGACGCCTACCTCGTAAGTACCCGCAGGAACATCGGTTATGGTAAAAGCCCCTGATTTGTCCGATACAGTTGCGGCATTGTTCTCGGTGACGACGACAAAAGCCGCCATCTCAGGATGCACATTGCACAATATGTCCACTACGCCCGGTTTATCGAAGACAACATCCTTCGGCTTGCCTGCCGCGTAGGTGCCAATGTTGAAAGTCTTGGCCGCGCTTTTTGAAAAGACATTGTGGTAAATCTTGTCATGATTGGTGAATTCGACTGTCGATCCGACAGGGATTGTCGTCACTTTCGGTATAAACGTCATATGATGCTGCTCGATGAGAACTTTTCTCGGCACAGGAGATGCCTTGACCCCCTTAAGGTAAACGACAGCATCTTCCTTGTTCTTATCGAGGTCGGTGACCACCTGGCCTGTAACCGTTCCGTTGCAGAAAGCATTAGAGACCATTGAGACAACACAAGCGCTTACCAGCACCAGCACTTTGTAAGTCCTGCACGTTTTTCCTGACATGTTTTTCCTCCTTTGAAAAATTTACAATTGTTAACTCTCGACAAACGAATAAAAACAGCGAATAATGCTTTTTTGAATGGATGAAGACAAAGATTGATTTACCTGCGAGGTGAAGACGAACAAGCCTTGGAGATTAAAAGCAGAGGTCAGGAATAAATTTTTCTGACCTCTGCTTTTAATCATAAAGAATTAATGAGAAACGAACAAACAGAAAATACCCGCAAATAACGACCCTGCCACGGTCGAGTTCTGCTGCCACCAGACCGGCCTGAACTACATCTTATGCAACCCCTTCCGCGTACCGATCGCCTGCGCAGCGGATTAGGTGGTCTGACACCAGAAGAATTCCGGATTCGTCAAGCAGAGAATTTCCAAGAACCAGTGCTCTTGTAAACGGGGGCAAGTCAGCAGGAGCAGTGCGCCAAAGCGCTTGTAAATAAAGCTGGGAATGCGAGGGAAGAATGAAGAGGTGATTGGCGTGTTTGAATTGCTTGAAGAGCAGTATGGCCGCATTGACCGTCCTGAAATTCGCAAACAGTGTTTGACTGCTGTTGAAACAGCGCTGAGGTCTATTTTTTACTTGATAAGCCTGAATTCGCGATAGAGCGGGCGCTGAAAGCTGAAGCTCTATTGAAGGCTGACAATAAGAATATTGCCATCATGCGCTTTTTCGGGTAGCTGGCGAGGGATGATACGAATTCGGTTCAGTGGATTGTCGAGGCAATCGAGCGGATTCCAGAGTCTCTGTGTATCACGACTGGCGTTTTGACGAACCCAAGCCGTACTATCAGCGAATGGATACTCACCGGCAGACTGTTGCTGAGGCGTTTTCGGCCTTCTTTGAGAATGTGATTGACCGTTCGCAACTGAAGAAGCGGCTGGGTCTATCCTGAGTCGCAGGGCTTTTTCCGACGTACGGCGGCAACTGATTGCTTTCTACAAGTGACAGAGGCGCGGCAGGAAAGGGCCGTTCTGTACCCGCGCAAAACAAAAAAGCCTCCGAATATGGAGGCTTTTTTGTTGCTGTACGTTCAGCGCATTATTCACCTTCAACCGATCGGTTGGCGAGGTGTTCATAGTGGGCCCAGCGGGCGTCCACCTCTTTCTGGATCGCCTCGAAGTACTGCCTGGCGAGCGCCGGATGGGTCTTTTTCAGCATTCTGAAGCGGTTCTCCATGTTCAGGAACTGCTCGACCGGGATCTTCGGCTTTTTCGAGTCAAGCATCAGCGGATTCAAGCCCTCCTTGCGCCTCTCCGGATTGTAGCGGTAGAGCAGCCAGTGGCCGGAATCGACCGCCGCCTTCTGATGCTCCAGGCCCGCAGCAAGGTCGAAGCCGTGCGCGATGCAGTGCGAGTAGGCGATGATGATCGACGGGCCATCGTACGCCTCGGCTTCGAGGAAGGCTCGCAGGGTCTGCTCGTCTCTCGCGCCCATGGCGACGCTGGCCACGTAGGCGTTGCCGTAAGACATCGAGATCAGGCCGAGATCTTTCTTCGTTGCCGTGCGGCCCGCGGCGGCAAACTTGGCGACCGCGGCTTTCGGCGTGGCTTTCGAGGCCTGGCCACCGGTGTTGGAGTAGACCTCCGTGTCGAGCACAAGCAGGTTGACGTTTTTGTCCGACGCGGTGACGTGGTCGAGACCGCCGTAACCGATGTCGTAGGCCCAGCCGTCGCCGCCAACCGCCCAGACGCTCTTCTTGACCAGCATGTCGGCCACGGCGAAGAGGTTCCTCGCTTCAGGCGACTTCATCTGCTGGAGCTTCTCTTTCAGCACGGCCACGCGCTCGCGCTGCTCGAAGATCTCCGGCTCGCTGTTCTGCGTCGCTTCGAGAATGCCGGTGGCGAGGGTTTCGCCGATTTCACCGGCAAGCCTCTTGACCAGCTCCAGGGCAAACTGCTGCTGCTTGTTGATGGAAATGCGGAAGCCAAGCGCGAATTCAGCAGTGTCCTCAAAGAGGGAGTTCGACCACGTCGGTCCGAGTCCCTGCGGGTTTTCCGCGTAGGGCGTCGTTGGCAGGTTGCCGCCGTAGATCGACGAGCATCCGGTGGCGTTGCCAATCACGAGGCGGTCGCCGAAGAGCTGCGTTATCAGCTTGACGTACGGAGTCTCGCCGCAGCCCGAACATGCGCCCGAGAACTCGAAGAGCGGCTGCTGGAGCTGCTGCTCCTTGATGTGCCTCGGATTGATCTTGTTGCGGTCGAACTCGGGAATGTCGATAAACCAGCTCCAGCACTTGGCTTCGCTATCGCGCAGCGGCGCCTGTTCGTGCATGTTCAGCGCCTTGCGGCCTTCGACGTGCTTGTCTTTGGCCGGGCAGACGTTCACGCAGAGCGTGCAGCCCGTGCAATCTTCGGGAGCGACCTGAACGGTGTAGCGCATCCCTTTCCAGTTGGCAGCCTTGGCTTCGAGGCTCTTGAAGGTCGCCGGGGCGTTTTCCAGATGTTCCGTTTCGTACACCTTGATGCGAATGGCCGCGTGCGGGCAGACCATCGAGCACTTGCCGCACTCGATGCAAAGCTCCGGCACCCAGGCCGGAATCTCGAGTGCCAGGTTGCGCTTCTCGAACTTCGCGGTGCCGACCGGGTAGGTCCCGTCAGCAGGCAGTTCGCTCACCGGCAGGCAGTCGCCCTCGCCGGCAATGATCTTTGCCAGCACGTTGGAGACAAACTCCGGCGCGTCGCCGACGATGGGCGAGCGCAGCTCCTTCGTGCTGTCGGCCACGGCGCCGATCTTCACTTCGTGCAGGTTGGCCAGTGTGTCGTCAACCGCCTGGATGTTCTGGCGGACAACCTCGTCTCCCTTCTTGCCGTAGGTATCGCGGATCGCCTGCTTGATCTTCTCGACCGCCTCTTCACCCGGCAGCACGCCCGAAATCGCGAAGAAGCATGCCTGCATGATGGTGTTGATGCGCTGGCCCATGCCGCTCTCCTGAGCGACCTTGTAAGCGTCGATGGTATAAAGCTTTGCCTGCTTTTCGATCAGACGCTGCTGCACGAGGCGCGGCAGCTTGCTCCACACCACTTCCGGCGAGTAGACCGAGTTGATGAGCAGCGTGCCTCCCTGCTTGAGGTTTTTGGCCACGTCGATCATTTCGAGGAATATCCAGTGGTGGCATCCGACGAACTGCGCCTCGGTGATGAGGTAGGTCGAGCGGATCTGCTCCGGACCGAACCTCAAGTGCGAGGTGGTGATCGAACCGGCTTTCTTGGAGTCATAGACGAAGAAGCCCTGCGCGTAGTTGTCGGTGTTCTCGCCGATGATCTTGATCGAGTTCTTGTTCGCGCCGACCGTGCCATCCGAACCGAGGCCGTAGAAGAGGGCGCGGAAGACCGAATCGGGCTCGATCGAGAAGCTCTCGTCGTAACTGAGGCTCTTGTTGGTTACGTCATCTTCGATGCCGACGGTGAAGTGATTCATCGGAGAGGCCGCCTTCATGTTGTCGAAGACCGACTTGACCATCGCTGGAGTGAACTCCTTCGACGACAAGCCGTAGCGTCCGCCCACGACTTTCGGCATCAAGACGCAGCTGCCGCCCTGATAAGTTTCGGCGATGGCGTTGATAATATCGAGGTAAAGCGGTTCGCCCGCGCTACCCGGCTCCTTGACACGGTCGAGGACGGAGATGGACTTGACGCTCGCTGGCAGCGACGCGACGAAAGCGGCGATGTCAAACGGTCTGAAGAGGCGAACCTTGACCAGACCAACCTTTTCGCCATGGTTGTTCAGGTACTCGACAGTTTCAAGCGCAGTTTCAGCGCCCGAACCCATCATGATGACGATGCGGTCGGCATCCGGAGCACCGTAATATTGATAGAGCTTGTATGAACGGCCAGTCATTTCGGCGAACTGATCCATCGCCTTCTGGGTGATCGAGGGGCAGGCGTCATAATATTTGTTGACGCTCTCGCGTGCCTGGAAGTAGACGTCCGGGTTCTGCGAAGTGCCGCGGATGATCGGAGCGTCCGGCGACATGCGGCGCATCCGGTGCGCGAAGACCAGATCGTCGTTGATCATCGAGCGAATCTCTTCGTTCGAGAGCACCTCGATTTTCGAGATTTCGTGCGAAGTGCGGAAGCCGTCGAAGAAGTGCAGGAAGGGCACGCGCGATTCGAGCGTGGCGGCCTGCGAAATGAGCGCCATGTCCATCACCTCCTGCACGGAGCACGAGGCGAGCAGCGCGAAACCGGTGCCTCTGACCGACATCACGTCGCCGTGGTCGCAGAAGATCGAGAGCGCCTGCGCGGCGAGCGAACGCGCCGAAACGTGAATCACGCACGGGGTCAGTTCACCGGCGATCTTGTACATGTTCGGGATCATCAGCAAAAGCCCCTGCGCGGCGGTGAAGGTGGTCGTCAGCGCGCCGGTCTGCAAAGCGCCGTGAACAGCGGCGGCAGCGCCCGCCTCGCTCTGCATCTCATCGACGAGCGGTACGGTGCCCCAGATGTTTTTTACATCGACAGCGGCCCAGGCATCGGAGTACTCCCCCATCGGAGATGCCGGTGTGATCGGGTATATCGAGATGACTTCATTGGTGCGGTAGGCGACGTGAGCAAGGGCTTCGTTTCCCTCCATTGTCTTGAATGTCCGGGCCATACGATAAAATACTGGATTATGTTGTTGGGACTGCGATCCTCGACAGGAAAACCCCGAAGGCAAAGGAAAAGTTACTGTCGCAGGCGAGAAAAAGCGTTGCCAGCGCTTTTCAGGAAAAAAAGAAACTCAATATAGTTAAATTCAGCAGACTTTTCATAGGGGTTGATCAATCAATGCGCCTGAGTTTGTTTTCAGCAGCAAGGTTTGGCCTCCTTCATCGAATGCCATCATGTAACGAAAATCCCTGTAAGGAGTTATAATCATTGGACAGAACCGACAGCCCTCTCATCCCGGCCCCGGAACCTCGCGAACAGGTCGTCTATGGCCGTAATGCCGTTATCGAACTGTTGCAGTCAAAACCCGAGAGCGTCGAAAAAATCTACCTCCAGTTCAATACTGAACATCCCAAACTCAAGGAGATTGTCATCACGGCCCGGCGGCTGAAGATTCCCTGCGGCAAGGCGCGGATGGAGAAGCTCACGCTCATCTCCGGCACGGCGAAGAATCAGGGGGTGTGCGCTCTGATCAGCAGTCTGAATTACTACACGCTTGACGAAGTGCTCGACGAGCCGCGCAACAGTTCACCGCTGCTTGTGATTCTGGAGGGACTCGAAGACCCGCACAACGTCGGAGCGATCATCCGCACCGCCGAGGCTGTGGCTGCCGATGCGGTCATCATGATCGAGGGCAAGGGGACGCCGATTAACGCGAGCGTACACAAAGCGTCGGCGGGCGCGCTGTCGCATATGCGGGTCTGCAAGGTGAAAAGCCTCGTCAAGACGCTCGATCTGTTGCGCGAGCGCGGCTTCAGCGTCGTGGCCGCCGACATGGAGGCGGAGCACAACCACACCGACATCGACTGGAAGCGCCCGACGGTGCTCGTCATGGGCGCAGAGGGGAGCGGCCTCGGCTCCGAAACCCGCAAGCGCTGCGACCAGATCGTGCGCATCCCGATGGCCGGCTGCGTCGAGTCGCTCAACGTCAGCGTCGCGGCAGGCGTCATGCTCTACGAAGCGATGCGCCAGCGGCTGGGGTGAAAATCGGACTGATCCGGCCGATCTTTTCTTCTTCCGAAAAAATGTTACCTTGAAACTCTTTTGTTCACACCAATTGCAATTGCAACCTAAATCGCGTTTTGCTATGAATATCCCTGACAATCTCCGCTATACCACAGACCACGAATGGATCAAGCTGCTTGAAGACGGCGTGACCGCTGTAGCCGGTATCACCGATTTCGCGCAGTCCGAACTTGGCGACATCGTGTTCGTCGAAACCAAACCGGTTGGCACCAAGGTGGCGGCGCACGGTATTTTTGGTACGGTCGAGGCGGTCAAGACCGTGGCCGATCTGTTCGCGCCGGTGGCGGGCGAGATCGTCGAGGTCAACGGCGCGCTCGACGATGCGGCGATTGTCAACTCCGATCCCTACGGCGAAGGCTGGATCGTCAAGATGAAGCTGGACAACCCTGCCGATGTCGAAGCACTGCTTTCGCCTGCGGACTATCGCGCGCAGATCGGCGAGTGACCGGTTCTGGCAAGGTTTTTCAACTGAATCCAACATAGTACCATGCCTTTCATTGTCAACACCGATGCCGAGCGGGCCGAAATGCTCCAGCAGATTGGCGTCGAGAACTTCGAAGCGCTGATCGCCGATATTCCAGAGGAGATTCGCCTCAAGCGGGCGCTCGATCTCTTTCCCGCGATGGGCGAGCCTGAGGTGAAGCGTCTGCTCGAACAGATGGCTGCCAGCAACGCAGCCACCTGCGACCACGTGAGCTTCCTCGGCGCGGGCGCTTACGACCACTTTATTCCCGCCGCCGTCAAGGCCATCTCTTCGCGGAGCGAATTCTACACAGCTTATACGCCATACCAAGCCGAAGTGTCGCAAGGCACCTTGCAGGCGATCTACGAATATCAGAGCGTGATGTGCCGTCTGTACGGCATGGACGTGGCCAATGCCTCGATGTACGACGGCGCGAGCGCACTTGCCGAAGCGGCGCTGATGGCCGTGAACATCACCGGGCGCAACGGCGTTGTGGTGGCGGGCAAGCTGCATCCCTACACCCGCCAGGTGTTGGAGACCTACCTCGAAGCTGCCGGAGAGCGGGCCATCGTGCAGAACAGCATCGAGAACGGCATCGGCAGCGTCGCCTCGCTCGAAGCGCTGGTGACGTCCGAAGTGGCGGCGGTGATCGTGCAGCAGCCGAACTTCTACGGCTGCCTCGAAGAGGTTGAAGCCATCGCCGAGATCGCCAAAAAGAGCGGCGCGCTCTTTATCGTCATGGCCGATCCGGTCTCGCTTGGCGTGCTTGAAGCGCCGGGCAACTACGGCGCGGACATCGCCGTCGGCGAGGGCCAGTCCGTCGGGAACGCCCAGAGCTTCGGCGGGCCATACCTCGGCATCTTCACGGTCAAGCAGGCGCATGTGCGCAAGATTCCGGGCCGTCTGGTCGGCATGACCAAAGACAAGGATGGCGAGGATGGTTTCATCCTGACGCTTCAGACCCGCGAGCAGCACATCCGCCGCGAGAAGGCCACCTCGAACATCTGCTCGAACCAGGCGCTCTGCGCTTTGCAGTCGGTGGTGCATCTGTCGCTGCTCGGCAAGGAGGGCATCCGCGATGTCGCCACGCGCTCGATGCAGAAGGCGCACTACCTGGCCGACCGCATCGCCGAACTTCCCGGCTTCGCGCTCAAGTACAGCGCTCCGTTCTTCCGCGAATTCGTGGTCTCGACGCCCGTTCCGGCGGCAACGATCATCGAGAAGATGCTGGAGAAAAAGGTGTTTGCCGGTGTTGATCTCTCCGCATGGGGTGAAAGCGGATTGCTTGTTGCTGTCACCGAAAAACGCACGAAGGATGAACTCGACAGCTTCGTCAGCGAACTCGTTGCGCTTGGGTGAAAAGTTTAGTGCATTGCATAAAAAAAGCTGCCTATTTGGGCAGCTTTTTTATTTCTGAAGAGTGGGACTTTTAGGACATTTGGGACTTGTGGGACGAAAAGGTGAAGAGGATGTTTCATCGGTTTTTTTCTCAAGTCCCGCGTGTCATTTTCTCACACCAGCCCGAGCTTTTGCAGTTCGTCGCGGAGAATTGCCTTGTTGGCTTCGGCCATTGGCACGAGCGGCAGGCGGTAAACCTCCTCGACCATGCCCATCAGCGAGAGCGAGTACTTGACCGGCACGGGGTTGCTCTCGATGAAGTTCAGTCGGAACAGCTTGCGGTACTTGCGGTTGATCTCGCGGGCCTCTTCGAGGTTGCCCGCTTTCATGGCGTCGATCAGCCCCTTGACCACCTTCGGCACCTGGTTGGCCGCCACCGAAATCACGCCGTCGCCGCCGAGCGCCATGAAGGGCAGGATCAGTCCGTCCTCGCCGGTCATCACCGAGAAGTTCTCCGGGCGCTCGTCGATGAGCGTCATGATCTGCTCGAAATTGTCCGACGCCTCCTTGACGGCGAGCACGTTTTCGATGTCCCGCGCCAGCCGCAGAATCGTCTGGGCGCTCACGTTGCTGCCCGTGCGTCCCGGCACGTTGTAGATGATCACCGGAATCGAGACCGATTCGGCCACGCGGCGGAAGTGCTGGTAGTACCCCTCCTGCGACGGCTTGTTGTAATAGGGCGCGACGGAGAGGATGGCCTGCGCCCCGGCCTTTTCGGCGTTGCGCGCCAGCTCGACCGCATGCCGGGTGTCATTGTTGCCCGCGCCGGCGGCCACCATCATCGATTCGCCAGCCTCCTCGCAGACGACGCGGATGATCTCCGCCTCCTCCTCATTCGTGAGGGTGGGCGACTCGCCGGTGGTGCCGCAGGGCAGAACGATGTCGGTTCCGGCCTCGCGATGGAAGCGCACCAGCCGCCGCATGGCTTCGAAATCTATCGATCCGTCCTGATGGAACGGCGTGACAAGGGCTACGGCTGAACCTGAAATAAGACGATTGGACATGAGAACTACTGTGAACTGTTGTGAAAAAGGCTGTCAGGCGTGCTGGGTACATCGGGTCGGGAGCGCAGTCGTCTCAGCCTTCGTGATGATTTGAATGTAGCCAATGAGATGCATTTATAAAAAAGCGTTAATCGAACAATGGAGTACATTCTGAAAAAGTCAATCTTACTGATAAACAGGATAACAGCACAAGACGCGATGTATTAATGATTTGCGTAAGTATTTCGCTTTGGTTTAAAAGAACAAGCGGCATCGAATAATGAAAGCTCAATTATTTTTAGGTTATTTGCATGACTGACCCCAACTATGAAAAGGAAAAGATAATGGATGTGAACCCGCGTGATCTGCTCTCCCGTCTGCTTGACTATATCGAGGAGCAGGCAAGAGAGATCGATCCCCGCGCTTTCAGACTGTCAAATGCCAAGGGATTTCTCAAGCTTCGCTCTGATCTGATTGGACTGCCAGGTGTCGAATTTGACATCAACGTCGAAGGTGATCACTTTTGGTTGCGTGTCCATCGACTTGAAGCGTACAAGCCACCGGTACTCGACGAGAAATACACAGCGTTTATCCGCTTCAGCGATGATCCGGCGGGAGCCATGCCATGCATCGACGAGGCGGTATTCAAAGCGCATTTTCTCTCCGCTGCCGAGGGCAAAACGCCAGAAGAGATCGAGGCGCTGGAACGGCAACATCGCGAGTCGCTTAAAGAAGTTCTCGATCAGTATGCAGCGCTCTGGCTCGCATGGTCAGAGGGCGAAAAACCACGCCATCAAACTATCGATCTTTACGGTGCGCTGTTTGCCATCAAACACCAGCTCGAAGCTGAAGAGACCGCCAGACCCACCGAACTTGTATGGGGCATTGGAATAGCAACCTGGCAGTTAACGTGGCAGGAGTCGCAGAACAAGTTTACCAAAATTGATTTTGAGTATCCATTGTTAAGTCAGCAGATGGAGGTTGGTATCGACGAGGCAACGATGGCAATGTTTGTAAGACCGCGAGCCACCGATACCCGCTATGAGGGGGATGCGTTTGCAAGTTGTCTGGGACGCGGCGCTGTCGAAGTTGAGCGTGCGGTGCGTCAGCAGATCGAGTTGAATCAGGAACGCCCCGTCACGCCGTTCGATCCCGGCTCTTATACTGACCTTCTGAAGCTTGTCGCTACAAACATGGACAGCTCCGGTGTGTACCGGCCTTTGTCGGATGGCGATGGCGTCGAGTCTCCGTCGGGCGAGCATCTTGTCGTGACCGACTCCTGGGCGTTGTTCACGCGGCCTCGCTCGAACAACTACCTGCTCGACGACCTGCAAAGGCTCAAGCAGCGATTGACTGACGGTTGTGACATTCCGAAAGGTCCAGCCGCATTCGTCACTCTGCCTTCGGATGAGCTGGTGCCGTTCGAAAATATCAGCTTCCGGGGACTGTCGGGTTGCGCCCCGGATCGTGGCAGCGGCGAGGTTCGGGAGCTGTTCTTCCCGCTGCCGTACAACCAGGAGCAGGTCACCATCGTCCAGCAGCTGGAACAGGCCGAGGGCGTTGCGGTGCAAGGGCCGCCCGGCACCGGCAAGACGCACACGATTGCCAACATCATCTGCCACTACCTCGCTACCGGCAGGCGCGTGCTCGTGACCTCCAAGGGTGAGCCTGCGCTGGCGGTTCTGCAAAGCAAGATTCCCGAAGAGGTTCAACCGCTGACCGTGGCGATGCTCACCGGCGACCGTGAAAGCTTGCGGCAATTCGAGAACGCGATCAACACGATTCAGGCGCGAGTTTCACAGCTCAATCCGGAACTCACACGACAGGAGATCGAGCGCTGCACAAGCCGCATCGACCGGGCGCACGCCGAACTCACGAGCATCGACCGGCGTATCGACGAAATAGCTAAGTCGCAACTCATGGAGGTGCAGGTCGATGGCCATCCGATGCGCGCCCAGCAGCTCGCTGAACTCGTCATCAGCGGCCAGGCCGAACATGGCTGGTTCGATGACGAAATCACGCTCGCGCCGGAATACGCACCGCCACTTTCAGATGAGGAAACCGGACGCCTTCGCGAGGCGCGGCGCAAGCTCGGCAACGATCTGGTGTATGTCGAGGCCAGCGTGCCGTCTGCTGACGACCTGCTGCAACCTGATAATGTTTCGCAGTTGCACGCTGTTCTGGTGCGGATGCACGAGATCGAGCGGCTGGTGGACGAAGGCGCGTTGCCTGCGCTGAAAGCGGCGACGCCGGAAGTGCTCGACGAGGCGCGGCAGCTTTTGGGCGCTATCGATGCTGTCCATTCGATTCTGAAAGAGATCGACGAGCTTGGCGAAAGCTGGGCGCATCAACTACGGCAGCGGTGCCGGCAACAATCATTTCAGGCCGAGCGCCATGCGCTCGAAGCGCTCTTCGACGAGATCGCGGCGCTGACGGTAGCTCGTGCGGCATTTCTGCAACGCCCGGTCGAGATTCCTCCAGAAGCGCTCGGTTCGCCAAAAGTGAGCGAGGCGGTACAGCGCGGCGCGGAGACCGGAAAGCCCTTTGGGCTTATCGCTTTCGGCAAAAGCGAGGTCAAGGAGGCGATGGCGAAAGTGAAAGTGGCGGGCTTGGCGCCGTCGAGCGCCGGGGAGTGGCAACAGGTCAAAAACTTCATGGAGCTTCATTTGCGCGTCATCTCGTTCCTGACGCGCTGGAACCAGTTCGCGCCAGCACTCTCCGCTCCGGTGCTGGAGGGCGGCGTCGCCGATCTTCGCCGCATCGAGATGGTCGCCTCGACAGCTCGCAAAGCGCACCAGCTTGCCACGCAGCATGACCTCACGCTGGTGCGCCGGGCGGAGGCGGTTTTCGCTCAGGCGCCGGTCGCGCTGCTGCACGGGACATCGGAAGAGATTGCCAAAGTCAGAGAGCATCTGATGGTTCATTTGAGCCGCGCCGATCTGGCAAAGGCGGCGACGCAGTTGTCAACCCTGAAGGCCAAGCTGGCAGGAACTTCCGGGCCGGTATCGGAAAAACTTACAGCTTTGGTTGATGAAGCGCTCGGAAACGAAGCGCTTGCCGCTGAACGGGTTGCCGCTGAGTATGCAGCGCTTCTCGGCGAGCTCCAGCGCATCAAAGCGCTGAATCCGGAGCTTGCATTCGTACACGAAGCCGTGAACCGATTCGCTCAGGCGGGTGCGCCGAAGTTCGCTACCCGCATACGAACCATGCCGGTGGCGCAAACCGGCGAGGACGCGGTGCTTCCGGTCAACTGGCGCATGGCCTGGACTTGGGCGCGAGTCAAATGCTACCTCGAACAGATCGAGTCGCGCGATGAACTGGTGAAGCTGTCGGCTCGCCGCCGTGATCTGGAAGAGGGGCTGTCAAAGTTGTACAAGGAGATGGTCGCTCTGGCGGCATGGATGGAAACAAAGCTCAATGCATCACCGCGCGTGCTTCAGGCCCTGCAAGGCTATGCAACCGCGATCAGGCGCATTGGCCGCGGGACAGGCCCCAATGCAACGCGCCACCGCCGGGATGCGCGGCATCTCATGACCAGCGCCGCCGGCGCGATTCCATGCTGGATCATGAGCCACGCCAAGGTGTCGGAGTCGATGCCCGCCGATATCGGAGCCTTCGACCTCGTGATCGTGGACGAGGCGAGCCAGTCGGACATCTGGGCGCTGCCCGCGATTCTGCGTGGCAAGACGATTCTGGTGGTCGGTGACGACAAGCAGGTTTCGCCCGACGCAGGCTTCGTCTCCGCCCAGCGAGTCCAGGAGCTGCGCGATCGTTTCCTCGCGGAGCAGCCCTTCAGGGAGGCGATGACGCCAGGCAGTTCGCTTTACGATCTGGCGGCGCGTGTTTTCGCGGCGCGGCAGGTGATGTTGCGCGAGCACTTCCGGTGCGTGCCGCCGATAATCGCCTACTCCAACCGGACGTTTTACAAGGGGGCCATTCAGCCGCTCCGGATTCCGAAAGGGAGCGAGCGGATCGATCCTCCGCTGGTGGATGTCCATGTCGAAAATGGCCTGCGCGACCGGAACGACTGCAACCGCGAAGAGGCAAGCTTCATTGCCGACGAGATCGCGGCGTTGCTCGCGGACGAGCGCTTCGCGGGCCGCACCATTGGCGTGGTGTCGCTGCTCGGAATGGAGCAGGCCAAATATATCGATACGCTTGTACGCAACCGGTGCAACGCCGCCGAACTGTTTCGGCGCAAGTTCGAGTGCGGCGATGCGCGAACGTTTCAGGGCAGCGAGCGCGACATCATCTTTCTCTCGATGGTGGTCGATCCCGGCAGTTGCAGAGCGTTGTCGGGCAACATGTTCGAGCAGCGCTTCAACGTCGCCGCCAGCCGCGCCCGCGACCGGATGTACCTGGTGCGCTCCGTCACGGCGTCGCACCTCTCCGACCTGGATTTGCGGCGATCTCTTCTTCACCACTTCGACAAGCCGGTTATCACTGACAAAGAAGAGGCTGAAGTGCTCATCGACCGCTGCGAATCGCGCTTCGAGCGTGAGGTCTACTCTGCGCTGGTCGAGCGCGGCTATCGAGTCATTCCGCAGGTGAAGACAGGGGCATACCGTATCGACATGGTTGTCGAAGGCGCGGGCGACCTGCGTCTGGCCATCGAGTGCGACGGCGACGAGTTCCACGGCCCCGACCGCTGGCCGCACGATCTCGCCCGCCAGCGGGTGCTGGAACGCGCGGGCTGGACCTTCTGGCGCTGCTTCGCCTCCACGTGGCGGTTGCACAAGGATGAAGTCCTCGGCGAACTCACCGAACGCCTGTCATCGATGGGCATCGATCCGCTCGGCTCAATAGCGAGAGCGCCGAAGCTCGTCGAAAAGCGCTCGCTGATCGTCTCGGTGTACGAAGAAGCGCTTCGCGAATCCTGATGAATCGCATTCGCATCGCGACATGGGTGCTTGTCGGCGTCCAGATGGTGCACTCGGTCGAGGAATACCTTCTCGGGTTCGACCGGCGATTTCCGGTGTTTGTGTGGTACAACACGCACTTCTCGTCGGTTGGGCAGGGGATGTTTTTCGCCTTCAACCTCTCCATCGTGCTGACGATGGCGCTGCTGTCGCTGGTGGCTTTTTCGGATTGGTGGCGGGAGCGTTTTCCCTTTCTGCTCGCATGGATCGAGCTGGTGAACGGCTTGAACCATATCCTCTTCTCGGGTTCGACCGGCGGTTACTATCCCGGTCTCATCTCGGGGCTTTTCTTCATTCCCGTCGCGCTCTGGCTGCTTGCAGGCCGGGAGCGGTTCTGCTTGAAAGATTGAGGGAAAGAAATGGTTGACCTCAAACCGCATGAACCTGTCGGGTGCTCGATGGTCATCTGTTACCGTTGGGGCCGTCAGGTGGCGTTTCTGTTGAAGAGTGCCCTGAACCGGCTGAACCTTTCGGGCGGCCGGTTACAGGGGGAGGGCTTCTTCTGGCGGGGGCTAATTATTGCACAACTTTAAGGCGTTCGATGTCTTGACGTCAAGGCTTTTTTTGTACACCTGGAACGAGAGTTGTATCGGGTTTTGCGTCTTTTTTATTCTTGTTTTTTTCGTTTTTGATGGTTTGGCTGGTTTTCACTACCGTTTTTGGAGGAGCGGTTTCCGCTTTTACGTCATTGTTCACAACGCAGAGGAATGCTCCGAGAGTGGTTACTGCCGCGGCCAGCGCGATGGCTTTTTTTAATTTTTTGTTCATGGCGATACTCATTTTATGATTACTACTGAAACTTTCGGGAGAGATTTGATTCTGTTAATAAAAAAGGGGACAAAACGTGAAGATATGTATGTACTGATCTTTTCACAATTATCGTGACTGAACGTAAAAAGAAAAATTTATCCATAGAATATATCGAACTGACTGACTCATCATGTGATTTTTTCGCGTCAAGTATAGGAATAATACACCTGCTTTGCAAGCTATTCTATTCGGGGGACGCTATTTACTTCTTGCGCTTCCCTGCTTCACGAACGAGTCACAATCGCATTTACTCCTGATGTCGAGATGCCGAACAGACGCGCTGTCTCTGCCAGTGTCAGTGGCATCGCCATCGCTGGAGCCGGAAGAAAAGAGGTGCAGGTCGGAGATGTGCAGCCAGGTCAGGGGCATGGGAGAGAGCGGTGTTGTGGTTGTGCTGAAAAAAGGAGGACGGGGAGGCAAGGTTCAGGCTTCACTCAAAGAACGCATCACGCAGTTCAGGGCGCCTCTAAAAAGTGGTCAGACCTCGACCTTGCCATCAAAGCCGATTCAACGCTCGATTGGAAACTGCTCTCCGAAATCAAGGAAACATTTCAGGAATCCGAATTGCCGTTCAGAGTAGATGTTCTGGATTGGAATGATATGACGTCTGCGTTTCGTAGAACGATAGATGTAAATAGTTACGAATGACTGAAATGAGTCGATTTTATTTCCAAATCCAAGCCATCGACCAATACTAAAATAACGTTGCGTTCAGCGGCGCGCGCCTTTGGCGCGTCCGCTGGATGGTTTTGTTAGGTGCTCGCTTGTAGGTGCTTCTTGAGTTCTGCACTTATGATCCTCCATGCCTTCTTGGGCTCCAGTGGCAAGTGCAATGATTTATGAATAGTTGCAGAACGACTCAAGAAATTGGCCTCCACTTGTTCAATGTTTTGCCCACTCAATTTGATCGATTGCGCGGTGAGTTCCACCACATCAGGAGCGAGTCCATTGGGATCAAAGCGAAAGGGTGGAAACTCTGCCAAGAGTTCTGGATCATCAAACAAACCGTTATTGCTCGGATCGTTTAGATCCAAGTAGCAAACCTCCAGATAATGAGACAGACCGCTAGCGTCGCGGTGTGTCCACATCAAAGCATCCGCCATTTCCAGTGTGTCATTTCGATACAGACCCCACTCGCCTGATTTTGCATGCATAAGGCGATCTTTATTTAGGAGACTCCAAAGCACATCAAGATCGCTAGGTATGCGGCTGAATTTCTTCTGCAAAGCATCTTTCTCAGCAGAAAAATCTGGGCGTTGCGTATTGGGTTTTTGTGGATTGGGCATCAAGGCACCTAACGTCTGAATTGAGCGGCCTTGCGCGGCTTTTCGCGCAAGGCCCGCTCGAATGATGGGTTGGGCATCGCTGGGGAACCTGGTGAACTAGAGCGGCTGATTCGGATACGCAGCATGGTGACCAGATATTATGGCTTGCTGGAGTTGTGGAAACGCGCTATTGAAAGCCTCGTTGCCATTGCGCACCCAGACCGACCACGGTGGATTTGGCTGACCAGTGAGGACGAGTGGCCAAGCGCAATGGAATACCCCCGTGCGCCACAGAGTTTCAGGAGCTAGGGGAATGCACATGGACAGACCAACCACTAACTGATCAATGCCTTGAAGCCACTCTGTCGTGGAGGAACTATGGGGCGCGGGACTGTCTGGGTATTTCCGCTCAAAGTTGAGACTAAGTTCGCGCAGAAGCCCAGAGTATTGAGACGAGATTCGAACCTGCGGAAAGTTTTCCTCAACCAGAGAAGCATGCGCAAGAAGGTCGTGGCTCGGCGTGACTGGCAACACTCCGGGAACAAGGCCCCTGGGACCGACAAGTCTAGAGAGCGTCGGATGGGAAATGCGAAGGTAGGCCTTGAGGAGTTTCTCCACTGCCTGTTGTGCGAGCACGAAGCCGGCAGGAAGTCCGTTCAGTAGGAGGCACCGCGCTGCCGGATAGTCCTGAAAGGCCTTGTAGACCCAGAGGCTTGGCGCCGTGTTCTTGAGCGGGGATGTTACGGTGACCATTGGCTTACGATGCTCAACAATGTTTAGACTGATCTGCCTAATCCAGAAAAGGTAGAAAGCTTCTTTCTGTATAAGACAACCCCATAACCATACTCAGAGACCAGCCAATTGATTATTTTTATACAGTTTAACCACATTAACAAACATTGAATCCTGTCGGTTTATACAGATCAGTCCAACCCGGCAAGGTTCAGGCTTCACGCAAAGAACGCATCACGCAAGTTTAATAGTAACCGTAGAATCAAAGCCCCTGTCAGCATTTCCGTCGCTCGTGTAACATAAGATCAGTTCTGCTCATTCGGAAGGCCGTCTCGGAAGGGATACTGCATAAGCCCAACGGCGAGGCTTACGGTTTATATGTACGAAGATTACGAGATTTTCACAAGCATAAACTGAATAAAAGATGCCGTCCCGAAAGTTTTCGGGACGGCGCTCCCCGGTTTCAGGCCGACCTTCCTGCTTCGATCAGCTCTTCGGCGAGTTTGCGTGACGATTCGGAGATGGTTTCGCCGCTGAAGAGGCGGGCGACTTCCTCCACGCGCCGAGCGTCGTCGAGCGGGGTGACGCCGGTGAAGGTTCGCTCTCCTTCGATGCGCTTCATGACGGCGAGGTGCAGGTCGCCCATCGCGGCGATCTGGGGGAGGTGGGTGATGGCCATAATCTGGTGCATCCGCGAGAGGCGCTTGAGGCTGAAGCCGACCGATTGCGCCACCTTGCCGCTGATGCCGGTGTCGATCTCGTCGAACACGAGAATCGGCAGCTCCGCCGAGCGGGCGAGTGCGCTTTTCATGGCGAGCATCACGCGCGAGATTTCGCCGCCGGAGGCCACCTTCGCGAGCGGCTTGGGCGACTCGCCGAGGTTGGTCGAAATCATGAACTCGACGCGGTCGCAGCCGTTGTCGAACGCCTTGAAGCGCGTGCCGTCGATCTCGATATCGCCGTCCGGCGCGGCTTCGCGCGTGAAGCGCACCTCGAAAGCGCTGTGCGGAATACCGAGCGTGGCGAGGCCCGCCATGATCTCCTGTTCGAGCCGTTTGGCGGCTTCGCGGCGATGTTCCGAAAGCGTGCCCGCCGAGGCGGAGAGCGCTGTTCGCGCCTTCTGGATGTCGGCCTCGATGGCCGCAAGTTCGCCCGCCACATTTTCCTCCAGCGACAACTCTTCGGAGAGCTGATCGCGCAGGGCGATCAGTTCGTCGATGCTTTTGCCGTGCTTTTTGCCGAGCCGTTGCAGCAGCAATTGCCGCTCGCGCAGCTCTTCGAGGCGGTCGCGGTTGAACTCGATGCCGTCGGTGTAGCGCCCCACGAAGCGGTTCAGCTCTTCGACGGTCGAGGTCGCGCCGCGCAGCTCTTCGAGGTACGGCTCGAAGCGCTGGTCGATAGCCGTCAGCTTTTCGAGCAGATGCACCGACGAGGCGAGCGTGGAGTAAGCCGAGCTTTCCGACTCGTAGAGGTTCTGGCCAAGCTCCGTGCCCAGGCTGAAGAGCGTTTCGGCGTTTTCGAGCAGGTTGATCTCCTCGTCGATGGAGCGCTCCTCGCCCGCGACGAGCGCCGCCGCGTCAAGTTCCCGGTACTGGTAGTCGATGAAGTCGCGCTTCTCGCGGAGCGCAACGGCGCGTTCGGTGAGGCTTTGCAGCTCGCGGCGCAGCTTGCGGTACTCTTCGAGGGTGTTGCGGTACTGCGCGGTTTCGGCGTGCAACAGGCCGAAACCGTCGAGCATTCCGGCGTGGGTTTCGGCGTGCAACAGAAGCTGGTGATCGTGCTGGCCGTGCAGATCGACGAGCTGTTGCCCGGCGCGTTTGAGCAGGGCGACCGTGCAGGGGGTGTCGTTGATGAAGCAGCGTGACTGGCCGCTTGCCGAGATGTCGCGCCGCAGGATGATCTCCTCAGTCCGCTCGATCTCCTCCTCATCAAGCATCGCGCCAATGCTTTCGTAATGCTCGCCGCTGAAGGTCGCCTCGATCACCGCCTTCGACGCGCCGCCGCGCACCACCTCCGCGCTGGCACGTTCGCCGAGCACCATGTTGAGCGCTCCCATCAGGATCGACTTGCCCGCGCCGGTCTCGCCGGTGATGATGGTCAGTCCGGGCGCAAAGCTGACCGAAAGTTCGTCGATGAGCGCGAAATCCCTGACGTAGAGGCTTTTGAGCATGAGACGGACTGGGAGAGTGGTTCGGGAAATCCGGCGGCCAAACGCCTGTAAGATAACGCTAAAAGTGCGTGTTGAAAAGCGTTTGCCCGCTTTATCGCCCGAGCGCGACCGTGCGCGTATCGCTGAAGCGCGACCCCGACCAGCCCGCGGCGTTCATCGTTATCCGGTAGCTTCCCGCCGGAAGCGGGTTGCCCGAATCGTCGTTGCCGTTCCAGGTGATGCGCATCACCGGCCCGACCGGCAAACCTCCGGCCAACTGACGCACCGGCCTGCCCGTCGAGTCGTACACCGTCAGCTCAAGCTGGTATGCGCCGACCGGCAGATTGATGACGATGTTGAGGAAATCATCGCTCCCGTCGCCGTTTGGCGAGAAGGGGCTGGGTGAGAGGCTGAAAATATCTTCGCTTCGTGACGGGGGAACATAGACCGAATTGGCTTTTCCGGGCGTACCGCCAAATTGCGTATCGGAAGAGGAGGTCCAGCTCAGGGGCGAGTCCGACTGCATCAAAGGGTTGAATTTTTCGATGGAGATGCGCTTGGTCGAACCGTTGCCGGGATTGTGCCAGTTGGGTGTGTAGTTGGCCGAATCGATGACATTGCCATTCCTGTCGAGCAGCCGGACCGCATCTCCGTCGTTGTTGAACGAGAACGTTTTGTAGTTCTTGACGAGGAAGATTCGCGCATCTGATGAGTCCTGTAAATAAGTGTAATACGTCGTCAGTCGGGAGCCGCTGACAAGGCCGCTCTGCTCTGGCGCGATCACCGCGTATTGGCCCGGCTCAAGCATATTGCTGCCGCCAGCCGGAGCGAAATAGTAGCGGTTGACCTTGCCGCTGACCGGATCGGGACGGTCGGTGATGCTCCATCCGGTGAGATCGATGGCCGTAATGCCGGGATTGTAAATCTCGACGAAGTCCGGCTGATCGGGCAAGTTGTCGCCGGAATCCTGCAACGGATCGAACAGTATTTCGTTCAGAACGGGCGCGACCCGGTCGCTCTGCAAAGAGAGCGTTTCGGAAAAGCCTGAATCCTCGGAATCGGTTGCGCAGCCTGCGAAAAGCAGACAAAGCGCGACATAAAGATGGCAGGGGTAACGCATCTTGCTGTCAGATATGGTTGATCGAAATGTCAGTACCAGACCCTCCACAGGATCTGGTAACTCGTTAATTTTCTTCCTGTTGTGAACTCTGTGACCGGCTATCCTGAAGAGGATATGAGATAAAAGGGGTATGGTTGCCGGACAGGTATCGCATCAATGACAATGCCTGACGTGCGTCGTCGAAATCAGGCTTTTTTCTCTTTTTTGGGTGAGTCGTCAACTGTCTTGTTGAACTCCTCCTCTATTTCATTCTGCGCTTTTTTGAACTCCTTGATGCCTTTGCCGAGTCCTTTGGCCAGTTCGGGCAGCTTCTGGGCGCCGAACAGCAGAAGAACGATAAGCAGGATAAGAATAAGCTCCTGGCCGCCTAAACCGAACATGGATATATCTCCGGAAAATGTACAAATGGTGGTAATGCCTGTTACAGCTATGGAAACTAAACAAAGCGACCAGCTAAACCAAAAATTTTTCGATCAAAAACCGCCTGCCTCGGCGAGAACCGTTTCACCCGCGATGGTTTTCATCCCCTCCGCAGCCGTCACCCGGAATGAAGCAGGAAGGGCGATATCGACTCTCGATCCAAGCTTGATCATGCCGAAGCGGCTGCCGCGCGTTACCTCCTGACCAGCTTTGAGGTCGCAGACGATTCTGCGGGCCACGAATCCCGAAACCTGGCAGAACCAGACGGGGCCAGCGGCGGTGTCGAGCGTGATCTCCATCCGTTCGTTGTCCGTCATGCTGCGATGGTCGAATGCCATGAGGAATTTGCCCTCATGGTATTGACAAGCGCGAACCTTGCCATCGAGGGGAATCCGGTTCACATGGACGTTGAAGGGTGACATAAAGATGCTGACGAGGGTTGAACCCGGCCCGGTGACCGGATGATCCACCGTTTGCTTCAGCACGATCTTGCCATCAGCAGGCGCGACGAATAGCCCTTTACCAGCGGGAGTCGAGCGTTCGGGATCGCGATAGAAATAGAGCGTGAAGAGAAGAAACAGGAGCGCGACGGCCGAAAAAACTACGCCGCCGGGCTGCGGTAAAAAAAGGCCCGCGATGAAGATGACGATGCAGAAAATGGCGGTTTTGACGACGCTGCCGGTTCCGTATGGTGCAATGCGCATATGATGATGTTCCAGATTTGAGGCCATATGATAGCCAAATTTGTCGTATTTACCATCATCCCGCTGAATCGGGCCGTCGTCGGAGGGATTGCATAAACGGCGGGTCGGCGATATTATGTTTTTCGACGATGACCGGAAATACGGTATCGGCGAGCATTTTCCATCGAGAAACCGGACTGAAGAGTCAGTGAACAGGATCGAGAAAAAATTTCTTGAGAACATCCGGCGGCAAAATCTTGTCGCACACGGCGATGCGGTGCTCATCGCGGTCTCCGGCGGGCCGGATTCGATGGCGCTGCTTCATCTGTTCGCGGCGGTAGCGCCGGTGCTGCGCTGTCAGCTTGGCGTGGCGCATTGCAACTTCACGCTACGAGGGGACGAAAGCGACGCCGACGAGGCGTTCGTCCGCGATGCGTGCGCCGCGCTTGGCATCGAATGCCACGTTCGGCGCTTCGATACAGCGGCGGTCTCGTCGGCATGGAAAAAATCCATCGAGGAGACGGCGCGATTGCTGCGTTACGATTTTTTTGACGAGCTGTGCCGTGAGACCGGGTATAGCGTCATCGCGACCGGGCACCACTGCGGTGACAATGCCGAGACGGTGCTCTTCAATCTCTTTCGCGGCGCGGCGGCCTCAGGTCTGCGCGGAATCCGCTCGAAGCATGGCAAGATCATCAGGCCGCTGCTGCCCTTCAGTCGCCGGGAGATCGTGGCGTATCTCGAAGAGAAAAAGATCGCCTGGAGAGTCGATTACACCAACGAGGGCGTCGAGCATGACCGTAATTTCATCCGCAACCGCGTAATTCCGGTGATCGAGGAGCGTTTCGCCCACAAGTTCGCGCCATCGATGCAACGCATTTCGGAGCAGGCGGGTGAACTCGAAGCGTTCATCGAGCTGCACATCTCGCGTCTGCTCGAAGCGCATCCTGGCCTCGACCTCGCGGGCGGCAAGCTGCATGTCGGCGCGATGCGGCAGCTGTCGATATTCGAGCGAAAGGAGATTGTGAAGCGGGCGCTGAAGTTGCATGGGCTTCCGGTTGAGAGCCAGCTGCTGAGCCGGATTACGGGACTGCTTGACAGCCAGGCCGGACGGAGCGTTGAGGTGGGTTCGGGCGTCGAAGTAAGCAGGCTGGATGGATTCCTGCGCTTCCGACGCTCCGGCGCATCACCGGAGCATCCGTAGCTCGCTCACTTCTTGTTGCCGCTTTTCCTGAAGAGGGTTTCCGGCAGGTCAGCCGTGATGATGACCGATTCGAGGTTCTGGTTCACCTTGAGGTGCTTGAGCAGCTCTCTTGCCGACTCCGATGTGCGCGTGCCGGACATGCTCGACAGTTCGATGGCGCCCCACAGGAAGGTCGAGGCGAAGAATGCAGCCTGGCGATCCTTGTAGACCCACTCGGACTGCCCTTTGAGGCCGTTGTCGTCAAACTTTACCGACATGGTGATCTGCTGCAAGCGGTTCAGATTGCCGACCGACTTGACATCGCTGTTCTTCGAGGTGATGCTTTGCAGCGCACCCGCCGTCCACTGCGGCGAGGCGAGAGCGAACCAGACGTGCGATTTGTAGGGCGTTTTCCTGATCAGCGAGGCGGTAGTCGAGTCGCGCTCGAACAGATGGCCGGATGGCCTGAAGAACTTTTCGAGGTTGTCGCTGCTGCTGGCTATGGCGAGCCGGTTCGCTCCCATCGGGCTGACCCAGAGCGTGCTGTCGAGCATGTACGCCGGTCGTCCAGCAACCTCCGCTGTCTGGAGGCTCGCGGATTTGAGGAACGAGGCGGAAGCCTTCCGTGCGACCGGGCCGCTCGCCATGCCGATGTAGTTCTGCTGCTTCCGGCCAGAGCGCTGGAAGCTGACGAGCAGTGTGTCGAGATCGTTGTTGAGATCGATGCCGCCAGCTTTCATCAGGCTGTCGGTTCGTTTGCCGAGGCTGAGAAGCGGGCTGCTTTTGATCGAATCCGGCACGGCCTCTTTCCAGAATTTACTCTCGCGAATATCCTTCAGCCCGACGTAAATCATGGCGTCCGAGGTGCCGGGCATGTTCTGTATGATCGTCGTCAGCTCCGGCGAAAGCGGTTCGGGCGTGACGCGCGACTTCTCCCAGTTGATCCAGAGGTAGCCGCTCAGGACGACGACGAGGCCCGTGACGAAAAGGGTGGCGATGACTTTCGGGCCTTTCTTTCTGGGGGCCTGCAACTCGGGCGTCGCGGGCATTGACTCGTTGCCGCTCATAAAGCAGAATAAGTTAGGAGTTATCCTCGATGGCAAGCCTGGCCAGCTCGTCGCACCGGTTGTTGTGCGGATTGTCGCTGTGCCCTTTGACTTTGTGAAAAGTGACGCGGTGTAATGTAGTCAACTTCAGGATTTCCTGCCAGAGATCGATGTTCTCCACCGGCTTCTTCTTGGAGGTTTGCCAGCCATTCTTCACCCAGCGCTTCAGCCACCCCTCGTTCATGGCGTTGACCAGATACGCCGAATCGCTGTAGACCTGCACCCGGCAAGGCTCCTTCAGGGCTTCGAGCCCCTTGATGGCCGCCATCAGCTCCATGCGATTGTTGGTCGTGGCCGGATCGTATCCCGAAATCTCCATCCGGTTGCCGCCGTACATGAGCAGCGCTCCCCAGCCTCCTTTGCCGGGATTGCCGCTGCACGCGCCGTCGGTATAGAGTGTGACTGTTTTGTCCATAGATAAAAAAAGGCTCAACCAGTGGATGAGCCTTGTCAAATCGGATTTTTCGCCTCTGCGACGATTACTTCAGAAGCTTGGCCAGTTCGGCGGTGCCGGTTTTGGACATGATCTTCATCGCCTTGGCGGTCAGGCGAACCTTGACCCAGCGCTTTTCTTCCTCGATCCAGATTCTCTTGGTATGCAGGTTCGGCTCGAAACGGGTGCGGGTGTGGTTATTGGCATGGGAAACGTTGTTGCCGTATATCGGCCTTTTTCCGGTCAGCACGCAGACTTTAGACATAATGGGATCGATTGGCGTTAAAAAATGATACCGAGTATAAGCAAAAATGAGCAAAAAAGGAAAAGTTTTCGCTACGGGGGCGAAGATAGGGACAAATGGGGCCTATGGGACTTATGGGAGCCATGCGCTCCCAGATTCTTCAATTATCCATTATCCATTATCAACCATCAACTTCTTCAAGGCCTTATGCCTACCGCGCAAACCATCATCGAGAGCACGTAGAGCAGCGTGCCGAAGGCGTTGTACCAGACCGCTTTTTCGGCGGGATGGTCGATGAGGATTTTCTGCATCGGGAGCTGGGCGACGAGCAGCGTCACGGCGATGGCGGTCGGGATCATCGAGCCTTTGGCGACGAGAATCGCGATGGCCGCGATCTGCGCGGCGTCCATCACCACCGAGGCGAGAATGGCGGCCCTCTTTTCGCCGAGCTGCACTGGAATGGAGGCTACCTTGCGGATTCTGTCGCCAACTACCGACTTGAAGTCGTTGAGGGTCATGATGCCGTGCGCGCCGAGCGAGAAAATGATGGCCAGCGCGATCGACTCGGTCGATGGCACGCCTTGGGTGATCGAGAAACTGCCGGTCAGCCAGGCGACCCCTTCGTAGGCGAGGCCGACGATCAGGTTGCCGTACCAGCCGTTGCGCTTGGCGCGGATCGGCGGGCCGGAGTAGGCGTGCGACATCAGAACGCCGACAAAAGCGATGGCCACGACGTAGGGATGGATCGAGAGCGCGACGAGGAATCCCGACAGAATCAGCCCGAAGGTGATGAGCCAGCTTGCCTGTTTCGAGATTTTACCCGCCGGAATCGGACGCTCCGGTTCGTTGATGGCATCGACCTCGCGGTCGAAGTAGTCGTTCATCGTCTGCGACATGGCGCACATCAGCGGTCCGGCGAGAATCACGCCCCGGACGAGGATGGAGATGTTATGCGACACGCTTTCACCGGTGGAGACCACGCCGCAGGCGAAAGCCCACATCGGCGGAAACCAGGTAACCGGCTTCATGAGCGGAAGAATCGCCGACGGTTCGATACGGAATCCGGGCCGGTTCACATTTTCGAGGGCCTCCTGGATGATTTTCTGTCTGGACTGGCTGATACCCGACTGATGCAGTTTTTCGTCGAGGTTCAGGTGCAGTTCAGGATTGAGCGTATCGCTTCCGTTCATGATTTACAGATTCTTGCTTCAGCTGGAAACAGAGAACGAACAAAATACATGTTTTCCGGCAAATTGTAAGGGCATTTAGTTTGTCGCAGAATCGCATTTCATGACGAGCCGCCGGTTCGTTTCGATGATCCTGTGCATCTTCTCGAGCGCTTCGCAGGTTTCGAGGCTCTCTTTGGACATGCTCATGCCTTCGTCGATGCAGGAGGCCATGCCCGAAACGTAGCAGGTGATGGCCGAGGCGAAAAGCGCGGCGTCGATTTTGGCCTGCGAGGCCGAACCGTCGAGAATCTCCCGAATGATCTGCGCATTGGCCTCGCTGTCTCCGCCCGCCAGTTCGGTGATATCCCATCTGCCGAGACCGAACTCCTCCGGCTCGACGGTGTGGCGGATCAGCTGCCCTTTATGCAGCTCGATCAGCGTGCTCGATCCGCAGACGCTCGGTTCGTCGAGTCCGCAACCGCTGCCTGTCTTGCCGTGCACGATGATGGCGTGGTCGCATCCAAAGAGCAAGAGCACTTCGGCGTAAATCTCCATGACCGTTGGATCGAACACACCGATGAGCTGGCGGCGCACCTTTGCCGGATTGATGATCGGCCCGAGCATGTTGAAGATCGTCCGGACGCCAAGCTCCTTGCGGATGCTCGCCACGGCCTTCATCGACGGATGGTAGAGCGGGGCGAAGAGAAAGGCGAAGCCTGTCTCGCGGAACAGCTCTTCGGTATGCGATGGCGAAAGATCGACACGGTAGCCGAGCGCTTCGAGCACGTCGGCGCTGCCGCACTTGCTCGTGATCGAGCGGTTGCCGTGCTTGGCGATAGGCACGCCCGCGCCGGAGGCGATGAAGGCCGCAGCGGTCGAGATATTGAAGGTGCCCGTGTGATCGCCGCCCGTGCCGCAGGTATCGACCGCCTGCGGATCGAGATTGACCGGCGTGGCTCGCGAGATGATGCTCTGGCAAGCGCCGGTCACCTCGTCGGGGGTGATCCCCTTTTTCTGCAACAACGCCAGAATCGCGCCGGTGCCCGCGTCGGTGAAGCGGTTGTCCATGATCGCATTCATGCACGTTTCCATCTCCTGCCGGGCAAGGTCGTTACCCTCCAGCAGCTTCTGAAGAATCTCCTGTTGACGCATAGTGATGCAAAGGGGGATCGGGATGAAGAAAATATTACTGTACATTATACTAACTGTCAGCCCTTTTGCAAAAAGCGGATGCGCGTTGCGGGGCTGGTGAGGCAATTTTTTCACTCTGTTTTCCGATTCATGTCGCACGATATACTTCACACCTATCGCAGCACCCTGCGCACCAAGATATTCAGAAAAATGGCCGCCGCCGGACTGGACTCGCTGCTCGTGACCGATCTGGCGACCATCCGCTGGCTGACCGGCTTCAGCGGTTCCAGCGCCAAACTGCTCTTCGCCGGAGATGCCACCTCCGTGCTTTTCACCGATTTCCGCTATCAGGAGCAGATTCGTCACGAAACCAGCGGTATCGCCACGGTGATTCTCAGGGAGGCGCTTCCCGTCGAGCTGGCGTCGGGTACGTTCCGGCTTGGCGACAAGATGGCGTTGCAGGCCGACCACATCACCTGGCACGAGACGCAGCAGCTTTCCGAGAAGCTCGGCCATCTTGAGTTTGCGCCGGTTTCAGCCTTTTTCGACGAGTTCCGCGAAATCAACCACATCGAGGAGCTTGACCGGATGCGGCGCGCCGTGGCATTGAGCGAAACGGTGCTCGAAGAGGTGATCGGCATGATCGCCCCCGGCATCACCGAAATCGATATTGCCGCCGAAATCACCTATCGGCACCGGAAACTTGGAGCGGAGAAGGATTCGTTCGATCCCATCGTGGCCGGAGGTGTTCGCGGCGCGATGCCGCACGCCAAGCCGACCGCCGCACGCTTCGAGCCGGGCTCGCTCATCGTCATCGATATGGGTTGCATCGTCGATGGCTACGCCTCCGACCAGACCCGCACGGTCGCCTTCGGCAAGATTTCCGGGGAGCAGCGCAAAGTCTACCGCATCGTGCAGGAGGCGCAGCAACTCGGCATCGACGCAGCGAAGGCTGGCATGGCCGCCCGCGACCTCGACACCGAAGTGCGCAACTTCATCGCCGCCGCGGGCTACGGCGAAGCCTTCGGCCACGGCCTCGGCCACGGCGTCGGCGTGGAAGTGCACGAAGCCCCGCGCGTCGGCACCGCCGCCACCGGAACCCTCCGCGAAGGCACGCTCTTCACCATCGAGCCAGGCATCTATCTGCCGGGCCGCTTCGGCGTCCGCATCGAAGACATGGTAGCCCTCGGCCCCGACGGCGCGGAGCCGTTGCAGCGGTTTACGAAGGAGTTGATCGAGCTGTAAGAGGAAAGTGGACTTGGTGGACGTTGTGGACGAATGTAATGTAAGATGTGGACGAAGTGGACAATGTAAGAGCAATGTAAGAGAAGAGCTTGCTCCTTAGATTCGTCCATTCAAGTCCATACCCGTCCACTTCGTCCATTTCATCTTTTCCTGGCGATTTCTAAAAAAACCTCAAAAATTAATTGAGCATGGAACAGAACGAGAGCGGCTACTGCATGGTCATCACGACGGCCCCTGATCGGGAGGAGGCTGAAAAGCTGGCCCGTGGCATACTCGAAAACCGCCTCGCCGCCTGCGTTCAGTTGTCCGACATAAGCAGCTTCTTTTTCTGGGACAGTCAGATTCAGCAGGACGACGAAGTCTCGCTCTTCATCAAAACTACGACGAAGCGCTACGCCGCACTCGAAAGCTACATCCGCGAATACCACCCCTACGACGTACCGGAGATCACCCAGTTGCCGATTACCGGCGGATCGTCGGAGTATCTCGCCTGGCTGGATGCAACGACGGGGGATGGGTGATCTGAATTCAGATATATCATTTTCGTTTTGTTTTTCGACTATATGCCTATCTGCAATAAAGATAATCAATAATAGATTTGTTGATTTTATTTTCTTCATTTTTTGCTTTTATGTGAATTTTTTTTCTATTATTCCAAGGTCGGAAGTGGTGGGGGATTATTAATGATTAATAAAAATACTAAGATGAAAAGAGATTTAAATGTTATTAGAATGATTATGCAAAAGACAGAAGAGTTAATGCCAAACAAAAGGCTTTCTCTTAACGATTTTAAAAATATGGACCCTTATGTACTGTCAGAGAATGTTAAACAGTTACGAGATGAAGGATTCCTGATTTGTAATGTTGACGATACGTTAGGTTCTGCTCCTAAACAGTTCATTATACGTGGATTGACATGGAAAGGGCATGATTACTTAAAAGATATTGAGTCTAATACTATTTGGAAGAAATTAAAATATAAGGTTGCTCAAATAGGGGGAAGGATGGGTTTTGATGTTATCAAAGTTGTTGTGCTTAATGCTATTAAAAATACTTTTGGTTTGTAAGCGTTGTTGGCGATATGACAATTGCTTTGAGTTGTTGTAGATGATAGTTTTCTAAATTGATGGCGAGATGATGTCGTTAAGCATTATGTCTTACATTAATCAAAAACAATAAACTATAGGAGGGTAAGATGTTTTTTAAGAAAGATGATGCAAGACCAGTTAAGAATAAAGTGGTCTCTGGGCTTTTTGTTTTTAATGTCGGGTTTAAAGATTTTACTAAAGGTAACGAAGGTGAATTTGAACCACAGTGTTACGAAGACATAAAAGAAATTCAAGATAAAATCGATAGTTTTGTGCAGAAATATGACACAATAAGCAAGCGTAAATAAAATGCTTTTACTTTCCCTGCAAAATCCCCCGCAAATCGGCGGTCATTGCGGCCATCACCAGCAGTACGCTGGCGTTGCGGTTGATCGCGCGCATCGCTTCTTCGATCACCGTCGAGGCGCGGTAGAGGTCGCGGTTTGGGAAGGCTTTGACGAAGCGGTTGGTGGAGTCCGCGATGTCCGGGTTGTTGAGTTCCGGGAAGTCAGTGTCAATCGCGCGGCGGGTGACGTCCTGGAAGAAGAGCAGCAGGGCGTCGAGGAAGATGAGTTGTTCGGTGCGTGATGAGCTTTTCGACAGCTCTTCGCAAGCGCCGATCGCTTCGTGGAACTTCGCGGGGACGAGGATGTTGCGGAGGTAGTCGATGGCTTTGTTGCGTATGCCGACGACCGCCGGGGCGGCTCCGTCGCCGGTTTCGGCTTCGATCAGTTCGAGCGCGCTTGCGAGGTTGCCGCGCGACAGGCTCACGATGAAGCGCCGCTCGGATTCGTCCAACTGCGGAGCGCGGCGGGCGATCCACGCTTCGATCTCCGCCGGTTTCGGGCGGGCGAAGGAGAGCGTCTGGCAACGCGAGCGGATGGTGGGCAGCACCGATTCGGGGCGCGACGAGACCAGCACGAACACGACGTGCGCAGGAGGTTCCTCCAGGAGCTTCAGCAGCTTGTTGGCCGCCGTCGGGTGGAGCCGCTCGGCCTGCGAGATGATGAACACCTTTTTGCCGCCGTCACGCGGGGCGAGCGCGGCTTTCTGCTGAAGGATGAGTACCTGCTCGGTCAGAATACCCATCGAGCGCTCCATGGCGGGCGTGAAGAAGGGGTTGCGCAGCTTCTCCTCGATCAGCGCCTCGTAGCGCTCCTTCACCTCCGTGACCTTCTTGTTCTCCTTTTTCGACGGATCGGAGGGTTCGAGCAGCGCCGCTTCGATGGGGAAGAGGTACTCGATGTTCGGGTGCATCAAGCGGTCGGCCTGGCGGCAGCTTTCGCAGACGCCGCACGAGCCTTCGCCCGGCAAGTCATGGGAATTCCGGCAGTTGAGGATTTTGGCGAGTTCGAACGCCACCGTCTCCTTGCCCGATCCCTCGGGACCGGCAAAGAGATAGGCATGAGCCAGACGGTCAGCTCCGAGCGCCGTTTTCAGCACCCGGAGCTGGTGGTCATGGCCGACGATATTCTTCCAGCTCATTGGCGCCTCTCTGTATTTGTTGCGCAATTCGATTGCTGCGTTGGTCGGTGCTCGAAATCCTCACGTACTATCTGTACGCTCCGGTTTCTGCGCTCCGTCCGCCTTGCACTCGAACCGCTCACGACAATCCATAGAGGTGCCAACATGCCTTTTCGCTTAGATAAAGGTCAGCCAGTTGTACGGATCTTCGCCGGTGTGGACGATTTTGAGGTACTCGTGCTGGATGGCTTCGGTGACCGGGCCGCGTTTTTCGTTGCCGATCGGGTACTTGTCCACGCTTCTGACCGGCGTGATTTCAGCCGCCGTGCCGGTGAGGAAGATTTCGTCGGCGATGTAGAGCGCCTCGCGCGGGATCATCGTTTCACGCACCTCGTAGCCAAGCTCTCTGGCGATGTGCATCACCGCGCCACGGGTGAAGCCGGGCAGGATCGACTGGGCGGCCATCGGGGTGTAGAGCACCTTGTCGCGGATCACGAAGATGTTCTCGCCGCTGCCCTCGGCCACGTAGCCGTTGACGTCGAGCGTCAGCCCCTCGGCGTAGCCATCCATCAGCGCCTCCATCTTGATGAGCTGCGAGTTCAGGTAGTTGCCGCCAGCCTTGGCCAGCGACGGCATGGTGTTGGGGGCGAGGCGGTTCCACGAGGAGACGCGCACATCGACGCCGTTTTCGAGCACATCCTCGCCGAGGTAGGAACCCCACTCCCAAGTGGCGATGGCCACCTCGATGGCCGCCAGATGCGGATTGACGCCAAGCGCGCCGGGACCGCGATAGACCAGCGGGCGGATATAGCAGGCTTTGTGGCCATTGGCCTTGATGGTGGCAATGCAGGCCTCCTTCAGCTCGCTTTCCGAGTAGGGAATCTCTATGCGGTAGATTTTCGAGGAGTCCCTGAGGCGGCGGATGTGTTCGTCGAGAAAAAGAATCGCCGAGCCTTTGGGCGTCTCATAGCAGCGGATTCCCTCAAAAGTCGATGAACCGTAATGGATGACGTGTGACATGATGTGGATCTTGGCGTCGTTCCAGTCGAGCAGCTCGCCGTTCATCCATATTTTCTCAGACTTGATCATGACAATAGCGTTGGGTTTGAAAGCAGTAGTAGTGCTTGAAGATAGAGATTGTTCGGGATTTTTTGAAAGAGAAGTGGACGAGGTGGATGAAGTGCACTTTGTGGACGGAACAGGATGCAACGGAACAATTCTTTGTCCACAGCGTCCACTTCGTCCACAAAGTCCACTCTTTTCACTCAGTAAATCCTTTCGTAAACGCCCTCTACCTCGCGCATGATCGGCTCGAACTCTACCGGCTTTCTGCCGAAGCAGGTGCCGAGCGATTCGTACATGGCGACATGCTCCAGGTCTACGTGACGCTGGGCGATGGCTTTGGTCGACTCGATGTACTCGATTTTGCGGCCTTTGACCTTGGAGATGGTCACTCCAGTCTTGCCGTCGAGCAGAAGCAGCACGGCTGCGGCTCCGGCCTCGAAGCCGAAGTTGATGTCGTAGGCCGAGGAGTGTCCGGCGCGCACCAGGTGGCCCGGATGGACTTCGCGCACCTCGGGAATTTCATAGATGCCCTCAACGAACATGCCTGTCTCCTTCATGAAGAGCGGCATACGCGGATCGGCCTTGAAGCGCTTCTGAATCTGCTGGCACACATATTTGCCCGCGCCGGCCAGCTTCTTGTGACCGAAGGCGTCCACGCCCGCCGACTCATCGACGATGTCCGTGCCGTCAGCATTCTTCATGCCTTCGGCGACCACAACGGTGTAGGTGCCGCTGTGCACGTCGCTCTGGCGGATGCGGCGGGTGAAGCGCTCGACAATGTGCTCGTACATGACGTCCCAGTCAACCGGGATTTCCGGGATCAGGATGCAGTCCGCCTCGGCGGCCACGCCGCTGCGGAAGGCCGTGTGACCGGCATAGCGACCGAACACCTCGGTGACGAGCACTCGGTTGTGCGTGCGTCCGGTGGTTTTCAGATCCTCGACGAACTGCGCGATGCGGTTGATGGTCGAGTCGCCGCCGACCGAGTAGGTCTGGAGGTCGAGGTCCATCGTCTTCGGGCAGTGGATGCACTGGATGCCGTTCAGATTCAGGTCGATCATAACGCTGCCCGAATCGTCGCCGCCGCTGATGATCAGCGCATCGAGATCGAACTTCTTCATGCCGATCTTGATGCGGTTGTACTTGTCGGGGTTGCTGATCGCCTTGATCTTCACCCTCGAATGGCCCGCTTCCGAACCGGCGAAGCTTGCCTGGAACTGGTCGAGACGGGCTTCGTCGAACCTGACCAGCCGATCCTGGTTCAGAAGGTTGTACAATCCGGCGTAGCCGTTAGGAATCACATAGAGTTCCAGCCCTTTGTTCAGGGCCATGAGTGCGGCGCCTTTGATGACGGCATTCAGTCCGCCGCAGTCGCCCCCGCTGGTAAGAATTCCGATTTTTTTCACGCTGCTCTCTCCTCGTTGCTCATGTTAGTTTTTAACAGCTTAATTTGATTTATTACACCATTGTTGCATGGTGCGGTATATGAGTCAAGATAGAGTATTTGCCTGATATTTCATTGCTGCAAGATGAAATACGGTGCGTTGAATTTTCCCTGAATCCATTCGAACATGACCTTCCTTGACCATCTTCGCTTTGCCTGGGTGCATCTGCGGGAGAGAAAGCGCCAGACCGCGCTGACGGTGCTCGGCGTGGCGGTCGGCTCGGCGATGATGATCACCACCATCGCGGTAGCGCGCGGTTCGTCGATGAATGTCTTTCTGCGGCTCATCGATGTCGCGCCGCACATCACCATCGGCGCGGACCGGGTCGTGGCGGAAGTACCCGACAACCTTGTCGGCATCATGCAGGGGCGAATCGCCTTTGTCCGCAAGAACGTGACCACCGACCGCAAGGTGGTGATCAAGAACTACAGCCAGGTGGTGGCGACCGTCAGCCCGATCCGGGAGGTGGTCGATATTTCACCTTACGTGACCAGCAAGCTGCTCGCCCGCAACAAGAACCGCTTCACGCCCTGCTTCGCCAAAGGGGTCGTGCCTTCGCTCGAAGGCGGCATCGCCGGGCTGAAAAAGAATCTGCTCGATCCCGAAGCGCTGAATGAGCTGGCGTGGACGCCGAACGGCATTATCCTCGGCAATATGCTGGCCGACAAGCTCAAGGCGAAGTATCGCGACACGATCATGCTGGTGGACAAGGCGGGGCACGAGTATCCGGTGATGGTCGTGGGGCGTTTCAGGAGCGGCTTCAACGCGAAGGACGACAAGGAGGCCTACGTCAATCTGGCGCTGGCGCAGCGGATGGAGTCGCTTCCGGCGAACAGCGTCACCGGCATCGGACTGAGAATTGCCGACATCGCCGAGGCCGATGCGATCGCGGCGAGGATCGAGAAACTGACCGGCTACGATACCAAAAGCTGGAGCGAAAGCAACAAGAACGTGATCGATTTCTACAACCGCAACGGCACGATCACGCTGGTGCTGGTGAGTTTTGTCTTCGTCGTGGCCGGGCTTGGCGTGTCGTCGGTCATGACGACCGTGGTGCTGCAAAAGGTGAAGGATATCGCCATTCTGCGCTCGATGGGTCTTCAGCGCAAAAGCATCACGCGCATCTTCATGCTCGAAGGGCTCTTGATCGGCACCTTCGGCGTACTGGTGGGCAGCCCGGTCGGCCACCTGATCTGCGACCTTATCAGCCGGATTCGATTCGCGCCAAGCAGCGCGGGCGTCATCAGCAGCGACCGCCTGCTCATCGCCGAAACCCCCGATGCCCACCTGATTGTGATAGGGTTCGGCATTCTGATTGCCGTAGTCTCCTCGGTTGGACCTGCCCGCCGGGCGACGAGCTATTTGCCGGTGCGGGTGCTTCGAGGCGAGGTGGGGTAGGTTACAGCGTGGACGAGGTGGGCGCGCCCTATCCTGATGCGCAGATCGTACACGAATGTGATCAAACAGGTTTGGAGCACGACAGCAAGGTAGGATATGCGTATCGAAGAATGATAATGGACAAGAAATACGAGATCATCGTTTTTTGAGCGCTGAAGAGAGCGACTTCGTTGCCGAGGTGCCGGAGCTTCGCGGATGCATGGCGGACGGCAAAAGCTATCAGGAGGAGCTGAGCAATGCGGAGCTTGTGATCGACGAGTGGATCGAAACTGCGAAAAGCCTCGGCAGGCCGATTCCCCAGTTGAAAGGCCGTCTGGCTTATGCGTAAAACATGCGACGATTTTTCTTGACTTGACGTACGCGATTACGTACTTTTAGGACATGAACAGGAGGTAACTATGACGACAATGACAGTCAGCGAAGCACGGGCGAATTTGTACCGGTTGCTGGATGAGGTGGCCGAATCGCACAAACCGGCAATTATCACTGGAAAGCGCTCGAATGGCATCCTGATTTCCGAGGAGGACTGGAACTCGATACAGGAGACGCTACATTTATTATCGATTCCGGGAATGCGCGAGTCGATCAGGGAAGGACTTGAAACTCCGATTGAGAACTGTTCCGAGGAGTTGCACTGGTGAGCTGGAAAATTGTTTATACCAAACAAGCTCAAAAAGATGCTGAAAAACTCTCCTCATCGGGTCTAAAACCTAAAGCGCAATCGTTGCTTGATATACTGAAAGAAAACCCTTTTCAAAACCCACCTCCGTATGAAAAACTGGTCGGCGATTTATCCGGCGCATATTCAAGGCGTATCAATATCCAGCACCGGTTGGTTTATCAGGTTTATGAGGAAGAGAGGGTTGTAAAGGTGCTGAGAATGTGGACTCATTACGAATAATAATATATGTCAAATGTTAGAATCCCAGTGGCAGTTTGTGCGGCAGTAGCCGAATTACTTAATGGCTCACACGATTCGTTAAATGCCCTTTTTATAGCTGCAGGTGCGCCTGGGCCACCGCCAGAACTAGCTCATCAAACCAAATGGAAGACTTGGCTGCTACAACTTGGAAATAATCCAGATGTTGATAGCTTAAAAGTTCTTGGAAATATTATTGAAGAATTTATGGATATTCCGCCTATTGCGAGTTCTGGGGCGTTTGCTGATGTTTTTGGATTTAAAATACCTGACCCTTTAGATGAGTACAATAAGAGGCGGAAACGCTTAGTAAAAATACTTGAGGAGCACGGTTTTCGCTACTTTAGAGGAGGTAGAGTAATTCAAATTGGGCAGCCTGTTGCTGTAGATTTAATCCCTAATAAAATGGTTCTTCGCAAAATATCGTGGAAAACGCTTTTTTGGATTACGTCATCGTGAGATAGCCATGTTGAGTTTGCCGCAGTAAAACAGAATGCGGGTACGGTAACTCTCGAAACGGTGAAATCCTCT
>Ga0326726_10000169_pt1 | contig 63474 bp, 37 predicted proteins | sample MHFenrmetagenome_2_FD_207603 | JGI IMG/M metagenome (GOLD analysis project Ga0326726, IMG submission 207603) | Lab enriched peat soil microbial communities from Michigan Hollow, Ithaca, NY, United States - MHF15MN | ecosystem: Environmental > Terrestrial > Soil > Wetlands > Peat | place: USA... | reverse complement strand
CCCCGGTGTAAAGAGCCCGTCGAGAAGAAATGTCCCGCGGACTTCATCTGTTGTCATGCGGGACATTCGTACGGAGTCCGCCCCATATCGTACTTCCATGCTTGCTCCTGTATGCAGTATGTTGGATTCGGTCCGCCACCGGCGGCCCGAATGCTGACTCCTGAACTCAGAGTTCAGAATTCACTCGCCGTGACGAGGGCGGAGAGGGGCGCTCAGCGCATCAAAACAAGCTTCCGGGTCTCCAGATATCCTCCCCCAGCGAGCGTGTAGAGATACACCCCGCTTGCCAGGCTCCTTGCATCAAAGATAACTTCATAACTCCCGGGAGCCTTTGGTTCATTCACCAGAACCGCCACCTCGCGCCCGAGGAGGTCATGCACGACAAGCTGCACATGACTGCCACCCCTGGCCCCCGCAACCGTGTACCTGATTGTCGTAGTTGGATTGAACGGATTCGGATACGCTCCCAGCGACACGGCCAGAGGCAACCCGTCCGGTTCGCCGCCCACCGCCACCGCACCATCGGTCTCGAAGGCGCCCAGATCCGGCAACGGGCCTTGATACGGAAGCCCGACATCCGTCCCTGCATCGATCAGATCGCTCCCCGGAGCGAGATGCAGGTACGGAAGCTGCGGAAGGCTTCCGTCGGCATTGCGGGGACCGCGAACCCCCACCGAATCCACGCCGGCAAAGTCCTCGACGGTGACCGAAAACGGGCTCATCCAGCTGTTCGTTGCCAACACCGCAAAACTCCCCACACTGCCGAGGGTCCCAAGGCAGATGCAGTTCTTCAGTGTAAGCGTCATGCCGCTGTCCAATGCCTGGGCAACGCTGTAGTTGGTGACGTTCGAGTACCCCGTGCAGTTCAGGAGAGTCATCGATCCTTTATTGTTATTCTGGTCAAAGCCCTTCACCCGGTTGCCGAACGCCACGCACCGGGTCAGGATCATATTGTGCTCGAGATCCTTGAGATCGCTCCCCCCCATTTTGAAGCCATTGCCGTTTCCGCTGCTGGGGGATCCGTCTGCGAGATAGCCGTTGGCAAAGGACCAGCACCGGTCGAGCGTCGTGGTCACACCGTTCGCGCCCCGGAGGTATCCGTCCCATCCGTCGTCGGAATTGTACCACGCCCGGCACCCGATGAAGTTGTTTCCCGTACCCACGCCCAGCTTTGCCGCGAACCCGTCCGCATTCCCCTGGCTCGAATCGACATTGTTATACGAATCGCAATTGATGACCTGATTGAGCGATGCCCCGTTGTCAAGCTGCAGCCCCGTGTCGCTGTTGTCGTGAAACGAGCACCCCTCCACGACGTTGTTCGAGCCCGTGATGCGCATGCCGTTGTCCCCGGCCCGCATGATCTCCAGTCCCGAGATCGTCCAGTAATTTCCACTCAGATTGATCACCCGGTTGTTGCTCCCGACCGCCATCGAATCGCCGTCGAGAATCGGATGTTCTCCCGGATAGGCCAGCAGTCCAATGCGGAGAGCAGATGTGCCGCTTTTGGAGATGGTGATGGGAGTTTTGATCGCAAAAGTTTCCCCCCGGACATAGATTGTGACGCCGGGCGCGGCCAGCGAGACCGCCCGCGTAATGGTCTTGAACGGGCTGTCCTGCGTGCCCGGATTGGTGTCCAGCCCGCCGGGGGACACATAATAGGATTGACTGCGGAGGGATATAGCCAGAAACAGAAGTAATACGGTGATGAGTATCGGTGACTCTTTCCTCATTTGGGAACCGGTCAGGCTTTTTGAGTCGTTTCGGGAAGGCCTGCGGGAACCGCCAGCCGGCCGTTATCCGGAGGAACGACGATCGTGTTCTTGCCGGTGCACGTCTCGCGGAGCAGCAGCTCGGTCGGCAGGACGAGGTGCTGTTCCCCCGCCGTGTCGGGATGAGAAATTGTCTTGAGCATCAGATCGAACGCCTTTGAGCCGAGTTCGTGTGCGGGCTGCGTGACGCAGCTCAGCGCCGGAGACATGATCCTGCTGACGTCGCTGTCGCCGAAACAGATCAGGTCCACGTCATTCGGGATCTTCAGCCCCACTTCTTTCGCAGCTTCATAGATGCCGAGGGCGATCGGGTAGGTCATGGCGAAAATGAACTCGGGCATCTTCTTGCTCGCATAGAACTGCATGAACCCGTCGTATCCTACATTCTTCCCGAACCCCCCCGTGACGATCCACTCCTTTTGAACCGGAATGCTATAGTGCTTCAACGCCGCTTCAAAGCCTTCCGAGCGATGTTTGCCGATATTGATATGTGTCCCTCCTCCTATGCAGGCAATCCGTTTGTACCCCAGTCTGATCGCCTGCTCCACGGCCTTATAGGTACCCCCTTTATCGTCGACGGTGACCGTGTTGAACCCGTGCAGAGGGGGTTCCGGACAGCGGTCGAGGAACAGAACGGGCACGCCGCTCTTCTGGAGGAACGTGAAGATGCTCAGGTCGGTCGTCGTCTGGGTAATCGAAATGATGATGCCGTCCACGCGCATGGAGACCAGCGTCCGCAGGTGTTTCCACTCCCGCTCCGGGTTCTCCTGCGAAACGGTCAGGATGGTCTCGTAGTTGTTCTCGAACGCGGCATTGTACACGCCTTCGATGACCGAACCAAAAAAGAAGTGGGCGATCTTCGGGACCACGAGTCCGATCATGCCTGATCGTCGGGACGATAGGCTTCGCGCGATGATATTCGGGATATACCCCATCTCATCGGCCATCTTGCGCACCCGGGCGGTCATTTCCTGCGAAATATCGGGGTGGCTGCGCAGAGCCTTCGATACCGTGACGCGCGAGACGCCGAGTCGCCGCGCGATGTCTTCAAGTCTTATGTGTGCCCGTCGTTTCACTGCCGTTGCCCTTCCAGTTCGATGGCTGCGAGAAGAAAAGGCCCGACTCCCTTCATATCGTTCGTCCGCCGGGGTTCGCTGATGTAGTACGCGATGCTCCCGTCCCTGTACGGAACGCTTCCGAGCCCCGCACCACGGCACGTCTGGTGAAGATTTACCAGACCGCGCGCATCAACAGTGACCAGATTCCGGATGATGCCCTGAAAGATGTGGGCCGCACGGTTGTGGAATTTTCGGGGAAGATACCCCCTGTTCGCCCCCCGTGCAAACGCGTACGCAAACATTGCCGAGCCGGACGCTTCCAGATAGTTCCCCGGCACGGCTGGCTTGTTCGTCACCTGGTACCAGAGAGAGGTCCGGGGATCGCGGACGCGCCAGAGGGCATCCGCAAGGCTTTTCAAAATCCGGAGGAGCGGCTTTCGTCCCCGGTGATCGGGCGGGAGGAGATCCAGGACATCAACCAGCCCCATCGCGTACCACCCCATTGCCCTGGACCAGAAGTTGGGCGAGCGCCCCGTCACCGGATCCGACCATCGCTGCTGCCTGCTTGCGTCCCAGGCGTGGTAGAGGAGCCCCGTCGCTCGGTCACGCGTATGTGTTTGGACCCAGGTGAACTGGTTCGTAATATCATCGAATGCGTTGGGCTCATTGAATTGCGCGGCGTACGCAGCATAGAATGGCTCGGCCATAAACAAACCGTCGAGCCACATCTGGTACGGGTAGATCTTCTTGTGCCAGAACCCTCCCTCCCGTGTCCGCGGCTGCTCGCGCAGCTGGCGGCGGAGCGAATCCGCGGCGGCCCTGTATTTCTCCTGGCCGGTTTTCCCGAAGAGCGCGAGCAGGACACGCCCCGGGGAAATGTTGTCGAGATTGTAGGTGCCGATGTCGTACGTGCGGATCACTCCCCGCGCGTCTACGTACTGGTCGATGTTCTTTCTGACAAAATTGAAATATACGGAATCCCCCGAATGTTCTCCCATGCTGAGCAGGGCATGAAGTATCAGACCCTGTTCGTAGTTCCATTTCGTGTCCGGCGATGCGGAATCATACGTCACCGCGCCGGGGTGCCGCAGGAGGAACGACTGTGCAATCCTTGCCGACCACGGCTGGTCAATCCGCACGAGGGTCGAATCCGTCCCCCCGGTACCCCCCGGTGCAGGAGCCGACAGCGCAAGGACAAGAGCCACTAGAACGAGACCGGGCAGGTTCCGACGCAGGGAAGGGCCGCCGCGGAGACCCGTCCCCTTCGCGCAAAGACGCATGCAACCTCGTCAGGAGAGAAAATTTAGGATCCTCCGGCAGGGTACGCCGGAGGATCCCATAATATACAAAAGAGGCAGCAATTACTTGAGAACCAACATCTTCATTGTCGCCGTGTACGTATCTGCCATCAACCGGTAGAAGTAGATCCCTGTTGCCAGCCCTGTGGCGCTGAATGTGGCTTCATGCTTTCCTGCCGCGCGGACTTCGCCGTTGATGAGCGTCGCCACCTGCCGGCCGAGAAGGTCATAGATCACAAGCGAGACCTTTGCCGACCGCGGCAGCAGGAACTCGATGTTCGTCGAAGGGTTGAAGGGGTTCGGGTAATTTTGCTCCAGCCTGAAGACCTCCGGGATACCGCTGCCGAGAGCGACATCGGCGGGGAGACCCTTCTCCCATCGCGCCTTCATCGTGGGGAACCAGTTCAGATCTCCGACCGGATACCCGTCCGTCCCTGCCGTGTACACCGGGTTGGCCGATGAATAGGCACAATTGAGTGAATCGCGAAGGTTGGCAAAGCCCCACCGGTCGTAATCGTAGTACGGGAACCACATCGAGGTCAGCTTCGTCTTGTTTGCGCCCGAATCCGGAGGCGCCCCGCTGAACGGACGCCGGTACCACTTCAACAGCTCCTTCATGAACTTCGGAACTTTGGGAAGATCCGCGGTATGAGTCCGGAACGCCGTCGCGGAATCAGCCCCGAGCCTGCTGTTAATGTGGTATGTCAACGGACTCCCCGCGACGAGCGGCGGGTTGGCAATGATCGGGAGAATCGAGGCGGAATCATAGAACGACTGGCCCGCCGCCGTGACGCGGTAGTAATTGTTCTTCACTGTCCACGACGTCGTGTCATTCGGATTGGAGAAAATCCAGGTCATCCGGGGGAAACCGAACGCATCCTTCTCCCCGCTGTCTGTGAATTCGGCCTGACGGACGGCGTCGGTATCCTGCCCCGCGGCAAATGCATCCACCAGGAGGTTGTCGCTGATACTCGCGCTTCGGCCAAGACGTCCCAGGGAAAGGAACCCGTGATACGACATCCCGTTGACGCAGGTGTTGTGGTCGAACTTCAGATACTGGATGTTGGCGGTGCTCCCGAAATGCCGGATGATACGGTCCTGCCAGTTCACGAAGGTGTTGTTGACCATGATTAATGTATCGACGGACCCGCCACGCACATCGATCCCCTTCCCGGCCCCGAGATTCGAGCGCCCGAGGTATCCCATGTTCGCGAAGATGCAGTTGGTGATCCGGATTGTTCCCGGGGCTACGGACGTCCTGACGTGTTGCCCGTTCGTATTCGAAAGAATGCAGCTGTCAAGTGTCAGGTTCTTACCGGCTGCTGCATAATCAAAGAGCGCACCCTGCAGCTTGGTCAACTCCGCGGCAGTGAATTCAAAGTAGCCGCTCATGATGACGTTTTTTATCGACACATTACCCCCTATCAGGATAAACTGTCCGGGGGGGTTGCCGCCGCTAGAGGTGGGATAGAGAAAGACCACCGGTTTGCTGACGCCGGCAGTCGTGTCGTTCGCCCGGATCCGCAGTGTCCACCCGGGGTTCCGGATGATCGCATTCACCAAATAATACCCTCCCCGCTGAAGTTCATAGATCGCGCTCGAATCGCGGCGCTGCCCATTGACAAGTGTGTCCCCGGCGATAAATTGATTCAGATAGTTCGAACCGGAATAGGGAGGAACCCTGACCACCTGGCTGTTCCCCTGAAGCGGAATCAGAACGAGCAAGACCAGTGCGACTATGGTAGCGAAGTACTTCGTGCCCATATGAGCCTCCTTCGTTGATGTGAACGGTTGATGGATAGACATCAATTCCTGAAACAGATCGAATTTCCATACTGCATCCTGCTCCCCCACTCGCTAGAACTCCAAACGCACTCCGAGATCCCCGGTCAGGCCGTACCGCTGACTCGAACGCAACGCATCCCAGGAATCAGGCTGGTTCACCGTGTAGTTGTCCTCTTCCACGCTGGTGAGGTTGTTCAGGTTGAAGAAGACAGAAAGATAATCCGTTATGCGTTGCCTCAATGTCAGATCCCAGCGGGAGAACGGCTTGACCAGCGGATCGCTTGTCCGCCGCGCCGTGTAGGAACTGTAGAATTCGCCCTGGTAGAAGACCGAAAGGCGCCCCGAGAATCCGCCGATATCGTATCCGACGGCGACATTGCCGAAGAACTCCGGCTGTCCCTCGAGCTTTTGGCGTATTTCGCCCAGCGTGAAGTGGTATTCCGGTACAGGGAACGGGAACCCAGGAGGTGTATAATATGTCGTATCCGTACGTGCCGAGAGGACAAACGTCTCCGAGCGGACAAACGAAAAGTTATAGCTGAGAACGATGTTCGAGAGCAGACCCGGCAGAAAATTCAGCGAGGCCTGATGCTCGAACTCGAGTCCCCACACCTTCGTCGGCCGCGTGCTGTTGAAAGGGTATGTCACACTGATCGGGGACCCGACCGCGAAGGGAGGCCGGTAGGTGATTCCCAGTACCCGCATGACCGATGAGGAGTCCGCCGGTTGGTAGAACCCGGGAATATTCGAGACTGTATGGAACATGTCCGAAATCTCCCGGTAGAATCCGGAAATCGACAAGAGCCCGATGTCGTTCCCATAGAAAGAGGTGTTGAGCTCGAAATTCCAGGCCCGGGCGTTCTTGAGGGCGACGTTTCCAATCACCAGGGGGTTGCGCGGGTTGGTCACCCGCGCCACGGTCTTCGGAAGCCGCGAGTTGAAATCCGGACGCCCGATCGCACGGTACGCTGCCAGCCGGACCGTCATAAAGTCCGTCGGCCGGACAACGAGCTGGACGTTCGGGAGCCACGAGGTCTGGTTGAATGTGTCCGTGGTGTCGAACAGCGACCCCGATGTCGGGAACCCGCCGAGTGGTGAGTTCACATACTTCGCCATGTATTCGTTTGTCTCGTTCTCGACCCGGAGGCCGGCGATGAGGGTCACGGACGGGCCGATGTTCAGCGTGTTCATCAGGTACCCTGCCCCGACCCGCTCCACCATCGAGTAATAATCCGCAGTCACTTCCGGATTATTGTAATACTCCGACTGGCCCGTAACACCCACCCCGTGCTGGTTGAGATCATACCACTCCCGCAAGGCATCACGGTTCACCAGGGGGTACAGGTTGAACTTGTCGAACAGCCCCCTCTCCTCCGGAGGAGCGTCGAGAAAGTTCGTCATGAGCACCAGCCGCCCGACGAGCTGGAGGTTCGCAAACCGCGTCCCGGCAAAGTTCTTGCGAGCGATCGTCCCATCGGGATTCCGGACGTAGTCCTGGAAGTAGTTGAGATAGTACGGCGAAAACATCTCCCCGCTCTCCTTGAAGCGATTTCGATACCGGTACTTCCCCCCCATTTTCAGTTCCCCTGCGAAGAGATCGCCGAGGGTATATTTTCTGGCAACATCCAGGAACGCCGTCTTCTCCTTGTCCAGGTTTTTCTCCATGTCGAAGTCCGCGGTGTCGAGATACGCCCTCCGGAAATTATTGAAGGCATAGGGGAGATAGGCCTCCGGCGGACCGTTCAGCAGGTTTCCAGGAACCGTACGCATCCCCGAGGAATCCCCGATGATATTCGAAGGCTCCTTGAAGAACATTCTGTAGTCGTAGGGAAACTCCCCCCTCGATTCGGCAAAGGAGAGCCCCCAGGTAAGAGTAAGGTCCAGGAGGGAGTTCTCTCCCCGGACCGAACTGTTGAAGGACCTGATCGTCTGCTCCCGGTCGCGCAAGAGATAGACCACGTCACCGGCCGGGAGAGGGAAATCGCGAGAGTACGAGGTGAAATCCCGCTCGGTCCGGTTGAACAGGGTGTTGACTTTGATCGACCCGCCATCGGGGGTATCCAGGTCGAGCAGCAGGCCGACACCGCCGCGATGACGGGTCTCGTTCGTGTAGTTCAGGGTCAGGTCAGAATATTCCCACCCCTTTCCGCCATAGACTTCCAGATTCTGGATATCCAGATTGTATGACTCATTACTTCGGTCACGCTGTTCCAGGTTGGCCGTGACCTGCACGCCGAGCATATCCTCGAAAAACCGTTCTCCGTATTTCCCGTTGAAGTCATACTGGCCGAAATTCTTGTTGAGCCGGTTGTACGCGTTCTTTGCGTCGATCCTCACCGTTCGGAGCGATGGCGCTTTGCGTGTCACCATGTTGATGCTTCCGGCGATCGCATCTGCGTCCTTGTCGGGCGTCAGCGCCTTAAACACTTCGACGCCGGCGAGGGTCCCCTGGGAGAACATGCTGAGGTCAACACCCCGTGAGTCTGCATCCGTCGCAGGAATGCGGATGCCGTCGATCGTGAAGGAGGTAAATTTGTCGCTCATGCCGCGGAGGATGACCTTGTTCGCTTCCCCCCCCGACCGGAGAATGGAGACGCCTGGAAGACGACCGATCGCTTCAGCGGCATTGGCATCGGGGAGTTCCTTAATCTTCTCCTCGGAGATCACATTGACGATCGTATTGGAGGTGATCTGCTGGTTAATCGCGGCGACCTGGCCGCGCCTCTGACCCGTGACCACGACCTCGCTCCCTTCAAGCACGTCGGGAAGGAGACGGAAGACCACTGACGTCTCGGGCGATGTGATGTTCAGACGAAGTTCGCGCGTCTTATACCCGATGTACGATGCGCGGAGGATGTGTGTTCCGGGGGTGATGTGGACAATCTGGAATCGGCCTTCACGATCCGTCACTCCCCCGAGTGCCGTGCCAGGGAGATAGACGTTTGCGCCGACGAGGACGTCGCGCGACACGGAGTCGATAACGGTTCCCCAGATGGTGGACTGCGCACCGGCTCTGGTGGTGAAGAGGAGAAGGACAACCGCGGCGATGAAGAGAAGGCGAGTCTTTTCCATGAGGGGTGAACTCCTACCTTGGGGAATCGATTGGGATTTTCAGTCTGCTTCTTGCTTCTGTCAGACTATGGCTGCCGGGTGCACCCGCAACGGGCGGACTTTGAAGCGGTGGCGCGAACAGTTATGTACGGAGGGAACTTGCGACGTCCGCGCGAATGGCATCCCCTGGCAACGTCAGGGTCAGGGTATCGTCAAATAACGGTTACTTTACCGGTTACTTTACCGATACGTGAGATTACGAAACGAAAAGGACATTGTCAATACCCCGGGGGAACTTTCGGAAGGGTCTGGCAAAATTTGGGCTGGGAAGGCGAAAACGTGCGATATTTCTTGCGACGCCCCTTCAAGAGGTTACCACATCAGGATCGTGGGGCGTGTTACGTAACGGACCTGAACAGACCTTGACATTGTCCGCGTTCCAGCTGACGGACAAAACGATTCTGAATGGTCCAGCCCTCCCCATCTTCCGGGTTCCGGTCACTCCCCCAGCCGGCCGGAAGGCTGGACCTATCGACACCGCAATGGTGAATGCACTCATTGCGAGGAGGGGGAATGTCAAAAGGGCATGGATTGAGTCCTATCCTAATCCTTACTTCCAGAATAATATTTTGAGGGCGGTTGTGCAATGGAAGTTCCAGCCTAATCTGCGCGATGGGACTTTCACTGACACACTCGTTGTCTTGGCGGTGCCGCTGAATCTCTAGGTCGAACCGCGGAGGAGAACATCTCCTACGCCGACAGGCGCCCCGGGGGCGGGTTTTGTTCCGGAGAATGCCAATCCTACCTTGGTGATGTCTTCTGGAGCGACACCTCCCGAACAGTCCAACCCGACGGGCCGACCAGAATTTTCTCCAACACAACCGGTCGATACCCCGGCCTCGAGATGATGATGTCGTACAATCCCGGCATCAGAAGCCGGTGGAGAATCCCCGAGCGCGGATGGCTGGTGCGCCTCTGGACATCCTCCGTTTCAATCCCGGGGAACCAGACTTCGGCACTCAATGGCACACGGGTTACCGCGTCTGTCACGTGCACGAGCAGCCCAGGACCTTCTGCACGCCGCAACAGCGTGTAGATCCCCTGGAGATTCGCCCGCACAACTCCATTAACCTCATGCGGAGGAACAAAACTCGCCCCCTTCCCCGTCTCGACAACAAAATCGAATGTTCCCAGGGTGCCATAGAGCCACGTATAGGATTGACCCACCAGTCCCGCTCCGTACTCCGCCTTGTAGCAGGTGTCTCCCCTCATCGTTACGATACTCCCCGCGATATCCCGTGCCATTGCCGTCAGCAGCCGATCATCCGGGGCCTTGCGCCCTCCCCACGTCCACGGATAGTAGATCACCTCTCCCTGACTGTGGTACGTGATCGAACAAAGAAACCGTTCTTCCCGTGCCAGCGCGGCAATTGCCGCCGCTTCTGACTCTGAGAAAGGGAATGGTCCCCTGTACCGTTCGCTCCCCACGTCACCGCTCCCTCCCTGGGCCCAGTTGAAATTGTAATTGCGGTTCAGGTCAACCCCCTCGGGGTATCGTACCTCCCCGTCACCGTCGGTGTCGCGCCTGTTCTTTCTCCAGCGCGGATCCTGTCCAGAGGTGACGACGTTGTGGCCATCCACGTTCACGACCGGCACGACAACGATCTGAAACTCATCCAGCCAACGCGTGACCTCCGGATCTTTTCCGTACTTCGCAGCTACGTCATGGAGAAACCCAAGGCAAATCTCGGCACCCAACAACTCGTTGCTGTGGTGGCAGCCGTTGATCAGGATTGACGGGCGATCGTTGTCCTTCCCGACACGAGCGGCAATCTTCACCGCATAGATCGGCTGATGCTCCTGCGTGGTGTTTCCAATCGGAAACACGCGGATCAGTGAGGGATGCGCTTTCCGGAGTGAATCGACCTCGCGCATGAGCGACATGGAGGAGTGATACGGTGGTTCCAGTCGCATTGTGGCGCCATACGCAGCGCGCCGGACCAGCTGGAGCTCGCTGGTATCCTCCATCAACACGCTGCAGCGAAAACCACGCTCGCGGAGGAGTTCCGCCTCCGCATGCGTTACCAGCACCTGCGCTGTGTCCCGAACAAGCGACAGGATGCCGCGGGGACGATAGTCATCGTAGGCAATGATGCCGGACTTCGCCAGATCGGTCTCTCTGACGCTGTCGATGCGCACCAGAAGTGTCCGGCGCAGGTCACCCTGGCCGAAAAGGGGGGGCACACTGAGGAGAATTGCGCAGAGCAATACAGGAATGCGTGCCATCATGAGGTGCGCCGATACTCTGTCACAGGGTGGTCCCGAGGTTCACTTGGCCGGCGTAGCCGGTTTTTCCACAGGGTACTCTTCTCCGCGGAGGTTCCAGTCCTGGAACGAGCCGTCATAGAGCGCTGCGCTAAAACCAAGCTCCTTCGCCAATGCATACACCAGAGTGGCCTGCTGACCCACGTGGCAGTAGACGACGGCCGTCTTCTGGGGCACGACCCCCGCCTCTTCAAAGAGCTTTACGATCGTCTGACGATCTCTGACCCTGTTTGTACTATCCACCAGAGAGCTGAACGGGAGGCTTCTGGCCCCCGTAATGTGACCGGTTCTTACAGTCCCTCCACCGTTCCCATCAAAGAATCTCCGGTCTCGTGCGTCGATGATGGCGACCGTTGGATTTGTGAGATTTTCCTTCAGCCAGCCGGCATCAACGATGACTGAATGTTGCTGGCGCAGCGTGAGAATCGATCGCTGTACCAGTGGCTCACCGGTGGACACGGGTCGCTTTTCCACTTTCCATCTCTCCAATCCCCCATCAAGGATGACGGTCTGCTGACCCAGACCAAAATAGTCCAGGGTCAGAAACATCCTTGTTGCCGCCGTGAGGCTGGTGCCGGAAAAGCAGAGGACAATGGTGGAGGTATTGGAAACCCCGAGCATCTCGAGGATCGAGTCGGCCTGCGTCAACGAGGGGAGTTCAGTCGAGGCATCGGGTGTCGAGACCACAAGCCAGTCATACCATAAGAATCGTGCCCCGGGAATATGGCCGAGCCTGTACTCAGGACGATTAAAGCCCACGTGAAGAACAATGACGCCGGGATCATCTCCATGCCCGGCCAGCCACTCCGTCGACACAAATAGTGAACCTATCCTGGACTGCGAGTGGCCGACCGGCACAATGGTGATCAAAAACACAAAGAAAGCGAGCAGCCGCATATTGACTTCTCAGCAATGTTGATGCAGCACGCGAGAGAACGATCGGTCAACGCGGCCACAACCAGCCGAATACTCCGGCGGTGAAAAGCGCGTAAACAAGTCCATCGAATGTGTTTCTGAGCGTCGTGCCCCACGAACGCTTGTACCAGATCGATGCCTGCCAGCCCGCAATCGTATAGCAGCAGAAGGCAGTCACCCCGACGAACCGGAAAACCGAAAGATACTGTGCGCCTTCCTGCAGCGCTCGGCCCGCCACATAGGCTGCAAAGATCCCCACGATCACCGAATACAAGAACCACTGAATCAATTCGCGAGTCATCGACATACTACCCCCGGGCCAGATGGTCAGCAAGGCCCTGGGTCCCTTTTTAAACTTCTCCTGGAACTCCGGAGATTTCATTTCCTTGCTGCTCGAAACATACGGCAGACAATACTCACCGGCTGGTATGTTGAGCGTCCGAAGGGCATCGGCAACCGCCTTTTCGTCAGGGAGCTTTCGAAAGTCGTTCTTATGGTACCCCAGCACCATATGGATAAGGGAGCTCAGGACAAACACAACGACGGCCGACAGTAAGATCGGGAGCCACAGAGTGGGAATGAAGACCATGGGAACCTCCGCTATGTTGGAAAAGAACAGTGGTTGGTGAAGGTACGCCTTTTCCCCTCTGCAGGCAAGTACAAACGGGTTTCTTCTGCCGAGCGTTCCTCATTCCATTGGGTATTAGCAAGTATTGCGGGGGGTGCGACCGCAGGGGTGGTTCAGGGAATAACCGTCGACACACGCGCCGTCTCAACGACAACATCGCTCGGCGCAACCAACTGGATTGTGTCAACCGCCGTGTGGATAGGTTCAAAGGCCGCGGCGGGCAAGGATGCCCTCCGTCACTGATAGCGGATAGTCCAGTCAACGGTCTTCAGCCGGTCCGGTCGCAGCACAATCGTCCGCACCAGCCCGCGCTTCTCGGTTTCCACGATTCTCGCCCCGTCACATTCGGCGTGGGCGAACTCCACGCCCACAGGTTCCAGAATGTAAAGGTTGTACGGCTCTCCCGGGATCATCGTGCTCATCCCGCTCAGAGACTTCGGCGACCAGGAAAGCGTCGCCACTTCATAGCTCCCGCAGGTGATGTGCCGGCTTGTGGCAAGGAGCTGAGGGTGACCGGTCCGCTCCCGGATACAGAAAAGCTGGCAGCCGAACTTCTGATTGATCCTCCCCGGATCGAACCCCTCGCCAAAGCTCCCGCAATAGGTTTTTGTCCAGAACTCGAAGACCGCATATTCCTTCCGCTCGTCAAGACCGAGATCGCGGAAGCGGATGTATGACGTGCTCTCCCCTGTACGCCCGAGGAGAACCCAGTCCTCGAATGACCTGTTGATTTCCAGCAGGAACAGATCGACGGGCGTGGACCGGCTCGCATCGAAGACGCGCTCTCCCGACCCGCTCATTTCGCCCCCCACGCGCTCAAGAGATATCGACCGGCTCGGATCCACATCGTACAGCTGACCGGGAAGTGTGAATATCACCGGAATCGACCTCCTGGCGGCTTCCACCCACTCCGTCGCGTACCGTTCCGGCCTGTCGGTGAGCATAAACAGAGAGCCGGTCATGGATGTCACCATGCACGAGCGATACGCTTCCCCGTTCGACAGTTCGATGTGGTCTGGATCGTTCCGCCAGACAATATTATTGAAGGAGTTGTATTGCGCCATCCCCGCGAGGCTGAATCCGTCTCCGCCGACGCGGCAACCGTCAATGATGCCGACCAGCTCCGGCCGGATGCCCCAGCACCCGAGAAGAAAATTCTCGCCCCCGATCTCCGAGCGGATGGCCCGAGCAACGTTGCGAAACGCGTCCACCGGATCGACATTCTTTTTCGCGAAGAAGGAGGCGTGGCTGTTATAGCCTTCATACCGCAGATGCCGGAGGGCGTCCACCTTGAAGTACTTCCATCCCATCTTCCGCAAATCACGATAGAGAGGACGGATGATCTCATCGACGGCCCGCGGATTTGACCCGTCGAGCGCGTAGCCGATCCACCTGTTTTTCGAGGGTTTTCCCGCCTCGTCCTCGACAAACATCGAAGCGTGTGCACGTGCCATGCTGTCCTGCTGAACGCTGGTGTTCGTCCAGATGCCGGGCAGAAGCCCCCTGTCACTGATGTATTCGCTCAGGTTTTTCAAGCCGCCGGGAAATTTCTCGTTGGGCGTCAGCCATCGATCCGGCCACCCGACGGGGTTTTGCTGATAGCCGTCGTCCATCTGCAAGAACTCCAGCCCGTACGGTTTCAGCGTTTCGGCAAGTACGTCCGCGGCCTGTTTCATTTTGAGTTCAGATACAGAATCGTAATAGGCGAACCATGAACACCAGCCAACGACGGGCTTGTCCCAGACGCGATAGGTCCAGGGCTCGAAGTATTCCAGCCCACGGTGTTTCTGGTAGAAGCGCGGCCGGAATCGGAAGCTGATCTCATTGCCGATAACGAGCATGCTGAAAAGGCGCTGACCCGCAGGAGCTTCCAGGGCAAGAACCCGTACCTGGGCCGGCTCATCCACCGAAATCACCCAGTCCATCGTGCGGTCATAGACCGCGCGATTGAGCCGGCTCATGCTCATTCCGATGGAACTCCGCACGATCGCGGATCCACTGGATGAACGGTCCGATTCGCATGGGAACGATTCATCCCCTCCCGTGATCGTGTCATTCACTGTCAGCTGCTGACCTTTCGACGCAGTGAGCGTAAACACCTGGCTTACCGCTCCATGATTCTCCTGGCGCGTCTCCCCCGTCGTGTACCCTCCTCCACCGTCGCCGATCACACCCTTCATGATGACGCGGCCGTTGTACCGGATGGTGAGGAGGTTCCCGGCGATGAGGAACTCACCGGGAGCGTTTGGCGGCGGGTCGGGACGCTCGGATGCGGGAACGGGGGGGACAACAAGGCCCGCGGAGAGAACGAGGAGAAGAATTCTTCTTTTCATGGCAATCTGCGCTCTTGTGCTGCATCGACGAGCCATCCACGGGATCCCGAACGTTTCGCCAACCGGAAACGGCGAGGCGAGCGAGTTCGTTTCATCCCAACATATACACATCACGGGCGATTTTCAACCCTCGGGTGTGGCTCGCGGCAAAAAAAAACCCGGCCTGCAGGCCGGGCGTATCCCCCGCTCCTATCCTTCCCCCTGCCATCAATTGTCCATTGTCAATCGACAATTGTTCACCGCTCGTCGCGCAGTGCGAGCGTCTCAAGCTTTCGCGCAAGTGCGGTGAAGAACTGCTCGTCCGTCTGGAACTCCGCCTCCCCCTCTTCGGCAAAAGAGAGCGGAGCCGACAGGACAAGGCTCGTAAGGTAGGCCTTATATCGAATCGCGGGTGTAGCTCCCCCCCGCACAAGATCCTCCACCCGCGCAGCGATTCGGTGCAATGTGCAGGCTGGCTGGGCCAGCTTGATTTTGGCCACCTCGCGCAGAGCAGCCACCACGACTCCCTCGACATCGTGGCTCAGCGACATTTGCAGGCGTCCCTCGAGCTTCTGCATATCGCATCCCTGATACGATTCCAAGCGCGCAAGCGGGCTTCGATCAGCCCCCGCAGAACCCCCGGACCATTGTGCGTACAGGCTTTCCCCCGACAGCACAACGGCAATTCCCAACACGATGAATGCTCTCATAGCATCCTCCTCTCTGTTGATATCACCCTCTCACCTCGTTGGACGTCGAGGAGTGCAAAATGTTGCACTGGTCGGCCGGCGCCTTGTCAAAGACAACTCTTGTTCATATCCCTCGTTTTCGCGGCAACTTTTCCCGCCGGCCGGCATCTTACGTTGAGCAGGCCGATACCGGAGACTCCCATGACAACGCTGGTAAGAAGGATGAGGGGAGAGAAACCCTGTCAGAGGTGCAGCACAATGGAGGTCTGGATGCTCCGGTACCAATCTCCGGATTTTGTCCGATTGGTGTTTGTTTGCGGCACCTGTGGCGAATCATCGGTCGAGAGCGACAATGAACACCGTGTTCAGCACAGGTCGGCATCCCTGAGGTACGCGGAACAATGCAGCAGGTCAACCTGATCAGCGAGGAACCAGCCTGAGCGGCACCGAACCTCTTCCTATGCGAAAGAATGATCGCGCTGGGGGACAGAGATGGGAGGTGGGAACCGGTGACTGCATTTGCCACGCATCAGGGATACGGCCAATCACCCGATATGGTTGTCATCTTCAAACGCGACAAGAGCTAGACGCCTCCCTCTTCGCCTTCCTCCCGTTTCTGCAGCCACGGAATCTGCGTGTAGCAAGAAGTCCAGATCGCTGAACTCGTCCGGTAGGAATTGACTGAGGATCCTTTCATCCTCCCACGCACATTCGCTCCCCCTGCGCGTCCATTCCCTCGTTCCTGTTTTGTTGGGAGTTCCAAATCATCGTATATTGAAGAAGACTTCTCCATTCTCCTCCACCGCCAGAAACCCGGAGATTGGTCGGCATGAACGCAATCTGGAATGAGTCAACGCTCGTCCGCTCTTTTGACGTGGGAAATACCGGGGTGCTGAAGCCGCAGGTGATCTTTCAGTTCTTCCAGGAGGCGGCCGGCAACCACGCCACGCACCTCGGCGTCGGATACGACGCGCTGCGAACTCTCGGACTCTTCTGGGTCCTGTCGCGCGTCAAAGTGGAGATCGCAAAACTCCCGGCGTGGGGCGAGGAAGTGACACTCACCACCTGGCCGAAAGGCGTCGACCGGCTCTTCGCACTCCGCGATTTCCGAATGAGCGATCGCGAAGGGACTGCGATGGTACGGGGGACAAGCTGTTGGTTGCTTGTGGACGTCGTGAAGATGCGTCCGCAGCGACTCAACTCAATCCCCCGTTCGTTTCCGTTGAACGACAGGGAACACGCCCTTCAGGAATCCCTCGACAAGATCCCGGTCCCCGACAGGCTCGATGTATGGTATGAAAGAATGGTAATGACGAGCGATCTCGACGTGAATAATCACGTCAACAATACCGAGTACGTCCGCTGGATCACCGATTGTCTCGAGCCGGGTGAGGGGACCGGTCTGGCACTCCGTTCGTTGCAGATCAACTATCTGGAAGAAGCAAAGCTCGGGGAGACCCTGGTGTTTTCGCTCGGGCGCGCGGACAATCCACCCGGGACGCTTTTTGTCGAGGGGGTGAACCGTGCGAACCAGGCGAAAGTGGTGCAGGCGCGGGCCGTGGTGATTCCCTGACGAGCGCTCCTTGGGCCGCCGGAGACGGCCCGAATTCTGAAGTAGGAATTCAGAATTCACTAACGTATTAAAGCCAGCTTGCGGGTCTCTACAAATCTCCCCGCAGTCAGCTTGCAGAGATAGACGCCACTTGCCAAACCCGTCCCATCAAACCTGACCTCATAACTCCCGGGTGCCTTCGGTTCGTCCACCAGCACTGCCACCTCGCGCCCAAGTAGATCGTACGCCGAGAGCTTCACCTCGCTGGCCACCGGCAACTGATACCTGATCACTGTTGTGGGATTGAACGGGTTGGGAAACGCTTCGCTCAGTGAATACTCGCGCGGGAGTCCGCCCGTCCCCGCCTCCACACCGTTTACCGGCGATCCGTGGACCTGCAGCTCAAACAGCGAATACCCGTACGATGTCGCCCGCTGGATCCCGGCCATCATCACTTTCGAGGCTGTCGCGCCAACGGGGATCGTAGCCATCCCTCCGGTTCCGTTCGTTTCGTGTCTGACGTCCATCCAGGCACCCGTTCCATCCGAGATCTTGAGATAGAATTCCCTGGCGTATGCAGTCTCCCAGTAGAGAACAACATCATCGACAAAGAACCTCCCGCCAAGGTCGACGGTGAGGATCTGAGGATCGGAGAAAGCCGATGACCATCGGCTTCCCATATCCCCGTCGACTGCATACTGCCCTTCCAGTCCGGCCCGCTCCACGGACGTGACACTGACACTCTTGTACAGGGCCAGGTTTGGGCGCGGGGCGGAAAAGACCGAGAGCGGTACGGAAGACGAATTGTTGGTCTCCACACATTCGTCGATCGTGTTGTCCGGATCGACGAGTGCGCCGACAGTGTAGCTTCCTACCCCGCCGGCCGCCCACGTGCTGGTGTCCGCCGGACCCCTGTTGCCACAGATCAATGCCATTCCCCCGGGTACAAGCAGTCCGGAAAACCCGTCCGACCAGCTAACAGTCTCCCCGTTGACGGTGAAATTCGCCTTGACGCCCGAACCCTGGATCGGGGCCGAACCTTGATTCTTTACCGACGCGAGGAAGATCACCCTCTGTCCGGGAAGCGGGTAGGGGGGCACCATCCGGAGACCGGTGATCGTGAGATCCGGTTTGCGGGTCCCATCGGTCACCTGGAACGTGCCGTTGAGCGGGAGATTAGCCGATGAACCGCCGATGCGGACCGCGTACGTTCCGGCCCTGACATCATACTGACCGGTGGCTTCGTTGAAGTTGTAGAGCTCATCCGCAGTCAGCGTGACTATCACTCTCTCGGTCCCCCCCGGCCCGATCGATACCCGCCGAAATGCTTTCAGCTGCTTCACAGGGACAAGATCGGGTGCCGTCAACTCGGTCAGATAGAGCTGAACGACCTCGTCGCCGGACCGCGCCCCCGAGTTCGCGACATCGAGACTCACCGTGACAGGCTCACCGGGAGCCACCACCGCTGGACTTACCGACAGATTGCTATACCCGAACGTCGTGTAGCTCAGTCCGTGCCCGAACGGGAAAAGCGGGACAAAACTCATCTGGTCGAACCACCGATACCCGCAACCGTAGTCGTCCTCCAGCGAATCATTCCAGGGGGGAAGCTGGGCATCGTTCTTCGGATACGTCACGGGGAGTTTCCCCCCGGGGTTGACGTCGCCAAAGAGCGCTTCGGCGACGGCTCTTCCTCCCTCCTGGCCCGGATAGAACGCCTGGATCAACCCTCGAATGTTGTCGACAGACCGTTCTATGCCGCAGACACCGCCGCTGAAGAGAACAACCACGACATTCGGATTTGCAGCAGCCAGGGCATTGATCAGATCCTGTTGTTTTCCCGGAAGAGTGATCGACCCGCCAACCCTGTCAGACCCCTCGCCTTCCTGTGTCTGATCCAGTCCGCCGCAAAACACCACCGCATCGGCGTTTCTCGCAATCGCCACGGCAGAGGAGAAACCGCTCGTGTCGGCACTGTTGATGTCGCATCCCTTCGCGTACTGGACCTTCCCCGCCCCAATCAATTGCTCGATCCCCTGCCGCGGGGTAATGCTGTAGAACGGCGTCACATATGCGCTCCCAGTGCCGTCGACCTGCAGGACGTTTGCGCTCGGTCCGATAAGTGCAATGTACCCCGCAGGATTCTTGCTGAGCGGGAGGATATTCCCCTGGTTCTTCAGCAATACCAGCGATTTCCGCCCCGCCTCCAGGCAGAGCTGCTGATGGGCGAGGCTGTTGACATCAGCGGGATTCCCCGGGGGCTGGTAATCCAGCATTCCTGCCACAAGCTTCGTTCGGAGCACCCTGCGAACGGCCTCATCGATCACAGAAGAGGGGAGCGTCCCGCTTGAAACAAGCGACGGCAGGTCGTTCCTGTAGTTGTCCGCTCCCATGCAGATGTCGCACCCCGCTCTGATGGCTTTCTCCGAATTCCAGATGGAACCCCAGTCCGACACGACGTAATAGGGAAAGCCCCAGTGCTCGCGCAGTATAGTGGTAAGGAGGGTCGGGCTCTCTGCACACTGCTCCCCGTTGATCCGATTGTACGCGTTCATAACAGAAAGTGCGCCGCCCTGTTGCACCGCGGTCCGGAAGGCGAGCCCGGCATGGTCGTGCAGGACGCGCTGGGATGCAATGATATTGTTCGTGGTGCGGCCATTTTCACGATGGTTTGCATTGTAGTGCTTGACGGTCGCAATGACAGGCTGGGTCTGCATCCCTTTAACGACTGCCGTGGTAATCTGTGCACAGAGGTACGGATCTTCCCCGCCGGTCTCTGGAGTCCGGCCATTGCGCGGATCCCGATCGATGTCGAGACAGGGACCGAGTGCCTGATGTTTTCCTTTTCCGCGGAATTCCCTCCCCATTGCTGTGCCGATCCGTTCTGCGAGATCTCTATCCCATGTCGAGGCCATGCCGATACCGACCGGAAAGCTCGTGGCCATTCCGTCGCGGACTCCATGCGGCCCGTCGGCCATGACGAACCCCGGAATCCCGAGCCGGCTGTTGGTCCCCGTGCGGAATTCCCCATCCTGGTAAAGCTGCTTGATCTTCTCCTCCATGGTCATCTGGCTCAGAATGGAGGTTATCCTCTCTTCCAGCGTCTGCGCTGTAACTGTATACGGCACGAGGCCCCAGAGGAGAAAAAGAAGTGTTCGAAGAACAAGCCTGAGTTTTCGTTCTGCGTAGTTCAGCATTCCCGAATCCTGTTGATGATGGTAGACAGACATCCCCTCGCAGAGCAGCACGCAGTCTACTTGCGGATTGCGCATCCCAGCGCTTCGACATACGCGACGTTCGGCCGGACATTCCGAAATTGACATCGTTCCACGAATTCGTGAAGTGTGGCCCTGACCGACGCGACCGGTGGCCGGAGTGCCCGGATGCTGGCAAAACTGGCGCGGGGACTGTTCGCGTACTTCCTGACCATTTCCCATTCTTTCGGACGGTCAAATGTCACGATGCATGACCGAGCATCCATTTTCTTGTAGGGCCAGAAACACCAGCCGATACTGTTCCGCTCCTGCAGTCGTCTGAACGACGAGATCCATTCCGTTGTGTTCTCTCCCGACTCCCCCATCCAGATCGGAACGCCATATTCCTCTCTGTAATCGACGTATTCCTGCACCACCGCCTGTGTCGTATCACACCAGTACTTGTGAAATGTATAGACCACCTTCGCATCGAAGGGTTTTGAGAACACCCCAAAGTTCGTATCCCACTGAGCTCCGCCGAGAAAAACGACGTGGTTTGTATCAACTTCGCGTATCGCGGCAACGATCCGCCGGTAGAGAGGTTCGAGGAGGGAATTCAGCCGTTCCTTGTCGAAAAAGGGAGGAATCGGCTCATTGAGGAGGTCGTACCCGATCACGGTGGATTGGACACGGTACCGGCCTGCAATCGCTTTCCAGATGCGCGTGGTGCGCTCCTGCTCCACGGGGCTGTCGAAGAGAAACGGATAACCCCAGCTGTCGTCGATATTGTCTCCGGTCTGCCCCCCTGGAGCACAATGCATATCGAGAATAACCCACAGACCCGCTTCGGCGCACCACCCTATCACACGGTCGAGCAGCGCGAAACCGGTTTCCAGCGCAGTCCCCGGTACGGCGTCAGATTCGAAGAGGCTCCAGTGGAAAGGAATCCGGATCGAGTTTAAACCGATCGAGCGGATGAACTGAATATCATCCCTCGTGATATAGTTCTCCCGGTATTCTTTCCAGAACAACGCTGCTTCTTCCGGACCAACAAGCTGGGTGAAAACCTCGTTAATCAGTCTGGGGGAGGTCGCGGAATCGAACTTGAACATGTACCCCTCCGGCACAAGCCAGTTGCCGAGATTGATGCCCCGCAACAGGATCGGGGCGCCATCGGGCCCGACGATCTCCTTCCCCCTTGTCGAAACAAACGGCAAGTGCTGACCGGCGCCCCCGACCGACAGAACCACAGTCAACAACCCCGCCCAGAAGACTTGCCTGATCATAACATCTCTCTCCATTGACCTGCGTGGAGCCTGCTGGCCACCGATCGTTGCTTCGAACTCCATCCTCCTCCCGGGCCGGCGGAGGCGGCATCGTGCAAGGAATCAAGAACTGAGATTTCTCAGTTCTTGCATTGTGACCGCACGGTGGTCCGCCGTCTCTTGAGACTATTTCAGAAGAACCATTCGCCTCGTTTCCACATAATTTCCCGCAATCAGCCGGTAGATGTAGACCCCGCTGGAAAGTCCGGCTCCATCTACTCGGGCTTCATATCTTCCTGCTGGCTTCCGCTCATTCACCAGGACTGCCACTTCCCTGCCGAGGAGGTCATACACGCACAGCTTCACGGTTTTGACTGCTGACAACTGATACCTGATCACCGTTGTCGGATTGAACGGGTTGGGGAAATTCTGCTCGAGACGGTTCTCAAAGGGGATCCCCGCTGCCTCGCCCGGGGCCGCTGTGGCCGCGCCGATGCCGAAGGCTTCGATGCCGAACCACATCGAAAGCGAACGGCTCTGGTCGATGGTCGGACTGAAAGTGTTGGGAGCCAAAGGAAAGTAGGTGGAAAACCCCCGTGTTTCTCCGCCGGATGGGTCGAGGGGATAAACCCGGATTGAGTCGGCGTTCACTCTCAGCTGAAGCGTCACGAGAAGCGGCGCCACCTGCGTGGGACTTCCCCCCCAGTTGTTGTGAATGCTTGTGGTCCCATCCCACACCATGCCGCTGTTCTGTGACATGCTCGATATGGTGAGCAGGGATCTCCGCGCCTGCCCGAGGGAATCTGCCGTCAGGGATATCCACGTAAGGGAGCCAAACCCGGTTGACGCCGTAAGGGTCAGCGGGCCGATCTGCTGACCGGCAAATGCGTTCAGGAAACCCGTCGCTCCGGCAAATCGTGGCGCGGCGACGGAAAGGAGCCCGCCCGTGTTCCAGGAAATCTCTTTCGTGTCGGTCACGAAGGGATTCACCGGTGGCGGGGGGAGCGCCGAAGGATCGAAAGGCACCGCACTCGTGAATGAGCCGGAGCGGACTCCGTGCTGGAGCGCAAGGGTCCGGTCGACCATGCTCCACCCGATCCAGCCAAAGGTATCGCGTCTGGGAAACGTCAGAAAATCTTCCGGCGCGTAGTCAAGCAACAGCCTCTGGCGCGCCGGCGAGACCAGGCCCCCCCGAAATGCGGCCGCACACGAAGGAACTAACGCCATCATGGCGGAGTTCCGGTGGATGCTGAAATAGTTCGCTACTTTGTCGGTTTCCCAGTCGTCCGACGAGTTGTACTCGAAGAACATCAGGCCATCGGCATCGTGGAACCCGGCGTACGAAGTGAGAAACAGAAGAGCTTCCGACTGGTAGCGGTTCGGGTAGGCATGATTGTACTCACTCACAGTGTACGGTTTTCCCTCCACGGGCGCCCCGGCAAACAGGTTGGCAATCGTCGCCCCGTTCTGCTCCCGCACCATGGGCGTGTTCGCAATGGTCCAGTCTGTTGATGACCAGGGAATCCCGGGAAACGCAGGATGATCCCAGTAGGAATGGTTGTCAACGTAATCCTGTTTCGCCTGGACCGCAAGATCGGGGGGGCCGATGTTCCAGTTCGTGCCGACGACCGGCGCCCGGACGTTGAGCGAGTCTCTCAGATACCCCCGCATCGCGGCATAGTACTCTTCTTCCAGCATGAGATAAAACGACGACATATCGCGCACACGGGCGGCCGTGAATTCCGCACATTCGGCATACTCAATGCGGCGAACCGGCGGCGATTCCAGCGCTTCGCCGGGAAGAAGCCCTTTCACTCCCACGGTGGTCATGGAGACATCGTCAAACCAGTACGCGCCAGTCCGGGCGCCGAGGGTAAAGGAGAGGCGAACGCCAAACGTCAGCGATTCCGTCGGACGCGCGTTGAACGAGAACACCTTCCATGCAGGGGTTACCTGGACGTTGACCCCTCCGTACCAGTTCCAGGGACTGGCATCTCGCATGAGGGCTGCAGTGACGGTTCGTGTGCTGTCCGAGCGGGCCGCAAAAGTAATGACGTACGTGGTGTCATTCGTGACGCTCAAACCGGTCTGTTTCCACTGAACGTGCCAGTCCGTCCCGTCGACCCGGCTCACATTCACGCGTGCGGAAAATTTCCCGCCATTGCTCGTCATCGAATCACGGCTCTGAGCGCCGGCTGCCGGAGCCTGGGTCTCCATCATCCATCCGGTCGACGGCGGCACAGTCTCGAATGTGCCGTTCACGATTCTATTAAGACCATCGGAAGGATGTGCGCCCGCGTTCCAGGCCTGTGCGAGCGCGGACGTCGAGGAATACCGCCTCACAAGAAAAGCCAGCCAGAGCGAATCGATCATCCGAATATGCCGCGCCGTCAGGATGCCCCCCTGCGACAGGTGCTTGAGCTTGCCGTCACGCCAGTACCGGTAGAGAGAGTTCTCGTTCGTCAGCTCAACCATGGCCATCACCGGGTCGCCCGCGAGCGACCTTCCCGTATACGGACTGATGTGCGTGAGAAGTTCGCGCGCGAATTCTTTGTGCAGGGCGAGGACCTGCGGATCAAAATAGTTGATGCCTTTCCCGTACTCCTGCAGCGAATCAGTGTCCGGAAGACCGTCCATGGCCGTAAAGGTGCGGCCGACATGGAGATTAATGTCGGCATAGATGCCGTTGCTTTTCAGCCCGGCGAGGATGCTTTCGAGTCTGTCCAGGGTGGACGGGTTGAGCTGCCGCGTCGTCCATCCCTGCTGAAACAGGCTTGCCGCGCTCCAGGGATTGTCCATGTGATGAAACCGGACCAGATTGAAGCCCATCTTTCGCAGCCGGCCCGCGACGAACCACGCCTTCGAGATCGTCGGAAACGCTCCGTCGGCTACAAGGTTCGCGCCGAAGAACCGAATCGGAACGCCGCGGACGGAAAAATGTCCGTCCGGGCCAATCGAAACGAAGTCCTGATCCGTCAAAGGAGTGCGAACAAAGGAGGGGATGAAACGGGTGGTTCCCGTATCGGTGGGAGGGAAATGGAAGTTGAAACCTCCAGTAAAGTTCTGACAGAACGCGGGTTGACCCAGGGAGAGCAGGAGTATCATCACCGCGGCGCGCTTCATGTCAGTCCCTATGCGACGAACGAATCACCGGTAGACACAGACTGGCGCCCCACCAACTGAATAATCATACATAACAAGGGGCATCCCGTCTCCGGCCAAACAGACGGTGTGCAGGTCGGCGGGACTCGTTCCCGCACTCATGACAGACACAGGTCGCTCAAGAATCTCGATGGAGCGGCACCACCGCCGCAGCGGCGGACATCCGCCTACTTTGCCAGCACCAGCTTCCTGACATCAGAAAAGAGCTCGCCCTTGAGCGAATAGAAATAGACCCCCGAACTGACCGGGTTCCCGAGGGTGTCGATCCCCTGCCAGATCACCTCGTGACTGCCGGCCGGGAGAGTCCCAAGACGGCGGACCGACACCTCCTTCCCGAGAACATCGACCACGCGGAACTGCAGATCATCTTGCTCCGGCAGGGAGAACCGGATCCGGGTGCTCCCGTTGAAGGGATTGGGAAAATTCTGCTCGAGCACGAACCCCGACGGAAGCCGCAGGTCTCCCCACCGGACAACGGTCGGGCCCGAAGCGCCCCGGAAAAATCCCGCCACAAACACCAGCGGTGCATTCCAGTTGATCGCAATCTCGTTAGAGGCATAGCTCGGAAGCGAGTCCACATAGCAGAGGGCCGGGGGCGTGGAAGACGTGTAAAGCGCCTGCAGCACGGGATCGCTCCTGTACTGGTCCGGCCCCCCGGCCAGCAGGCCCGGCACCGGATCGGGGATCCCGTCCGATGCGGAGGGCCGATGGTGAGGCTGCCTGGGCGGATTCTCGCCCAGACCGGTGACAAAACTCCGCGACAGGCCATTCACACCCAGAACGTAATGCAGCTGATCGGCAGCCGCCTGCACATACGAAGTGTCGCCGGTTTCCACCGCTCCTGAGAGAAGAAGCACGGCCGCATTCAATGCCCCGGAATTGCTCCCCCATACGTAATCTCCCGGCTGGAGGACAGTCTGATACCCGCTATTGTTTCTCTTCGAGACCTGGGAGGCACAGTAGGAAATCAGTGAGAGGCGAAGGTCGTCTTTAACCAGCGCAACGGCCGCGGGCTGCTTCGATCGCAGATAGGTCATCAAGGCCAGCGGACGGACATACCCCCACGACATCGCCCGGTCAAACTGAGATCCGAGGATGAGGCTCCCCTGGAAATAGTCATTATACCCGGAGAACCCCGTCGTTTCGAAAAGCTCCGCCGCAGCCCAGAGACGCTCGTCCGAATCGTTTCCGTCACCGTATTCACCCGTGGACGTTCCGGAGGGATTTTTGAACCCCCCAACGGGAACGATGTCGGCGTGCGCCGACAGGTATTGCCAGCCCCGCACTGCGGCGTCAAGACAGATCCGCGAAAAGGCCGTATCCAACGGAGCGAACAGACGTGCACCCCTGGCGAGCACCGCAACAGCGTCCCCCGTCGCGGCAGACGACACGGCATAGATGTTCCTGGACCCCGTGTCGTTTTGCGGCATCACGAAGCCCTCGAACTGCGCGCGGGTCAGCTTGAACCAGAACCCGCCGTCCGGGCGTTGCATGGTCAGGAACCAGGCGAGCTCGTAGCGCACCTCATCGAGTATATCCGGGACACTGTTCCCGCTTTCGGGGATCCCGAGATCGTCGCTGCTGAAGCGTGATGGAAACATCTCGTAGGCCAGCAGAAGGGTGCCCGCGCTGATGCCGGCGTTGACAATGTACTTCCCATAATCACCCGCATCATGCCAGCCCCCCGTCGCAATGTGGAAACCGGACGTGTCCGTCGACGAGTGGAAGACACCATCGAGAGGATGGCAGGATGCGTGCTGATAGACACCGGCATATGTGGCGAGGAGCGGCATACCGCACCTCTGCAGATAGAACCCTCTCAGGGCTTTGCGGAAAACCTGATCGTAAACCGAGTCGGATATCACAAACGAACTCGAACTGTCGCCATGCGAGGTTACAACCCTGTACTCCCCTGTCTGCTGAAACGCCGAGAAGTCGCCGCGGTAGATGGTTCGGCCCGTAGCTCCGTCCGCAGACTTCCAGAGTACCAGCGGACCCCGGAAAACCTTCGCTCCAGTCGTACGCCCCACCACGACAAAACTATCCGCAGCCTGCGAGGAAAAGACGTATTTGCCAAACACCCTGGGATATCCAAGCTGATCGACGGCAACGGCCCGCGAACCGGCAGGCAACGGGGCGACGAGTGCCATCGAAGCAACGGGCAGAAGGATCGTATGGAGCAATCGGGAGGAGGTTTTCATGGCCCTCTTTGGCGGTGACGCTCTGTCCAGCAGCATAGAAAATGTTGAGCCAACGTGTAGTGCGCTGGCTCAACCGATCCCGACAGGAATAGGGGGGGAAGAATGCGCCCCCGTCAAATACGTGCCTGGCGCCTCTCCGGTTAACGCAGATCACTCCGGGGCACCTGGCACGATCCAGCCATGCAAGTGTTCATGCGCCGTTCAACGGCTCAGCGGGAACGGTCCTACTTTCTGTTCTTGAGAAAAAAGATGACGCCGCCTGCAACCATGACCGCTCCCCACCAGATCCCGGGATGGATTTCCGCCAGGACGGTCTGCCGCCCGGAGGGTGAGACAAGTTCGATCAGGCCTGCCAGGAGCACGAGCCCTCCCATCACGAGGAGCATCAGGCCGACAAAATACCAGATCGACTTCATTTTCGGAGTTTCGGCACTCATAGATCGGATCCTCACCAGAATAGAACATTCAGGATGACCAGCACAACCAGGGAAAGAATCGCATAGAACTCCGGCTTCTTGACAAACGGAACATGCTCGCCGAGAGTCTCCTTGGTGAGGCCCTTCACCAGGCCTACCAGCTCTTCCTCGGCCTTCTTCTTTGTGAAGAGGCTGATGACGATCGTGACGGCGAAGCAGATGACCCATGCCCACCATGCACGCCAGAAGTTTGCGGACATGTCGCTGGCAACGCTGGAGAGCGTGAAGACCTGCGCCTCGATCCACTGGAACTTCACCGCAAGGAAGAGGAAGAACGACGATCCCATCCCGGCAAGGAGACCCCAGAATGCCCCGTTCGGGGTAATCCAGCGGACGAACATGCCGAGCAGCATGGTCGCGAAGAGCGGGGCATTGACCCACGAGAAGATCGCCTGCATATAGTCCATGATGCTCGGGAAACTTTTCGCCCAGTATGCCGTTCCGATGCTGAGAAGAACGCCGACCAATGTCGCCGCGCGCCCCATGTAGAGAAGATGTGTTTCGGAGGCATTCCGGTTGATCACGGACTTGTAGATGTCGTACGTCCACACCGTGTTGAACGCGCTGATATTCCCCGCCTGGCCGGCCATGAAACCGGCAAGAAGTGCGGTCACTCCAAGCCCGATCAGGCCGGTGGGATAGTATCGCGCGATGAGGAGTGGAAGCGCAGAGTCGTAATTCACCTGCCCCCCGTCCTTCAACAACGCAAACCCGCTCCCCGGATCCTTCGACAGGGCGATTGCCGTCAGACCGGTCAGGATGACGATGAACGGCACCGCCATCTTGAAGAAGGAAGCGATGATCGGGGTCATCCGCGCGGACCGCAGATCCTTCGCGGAAAATGCCCTCTGCACGACAAGAAAGTCCGTGGTCCAGTACCCGAACGACAGCACGAAGGCAAGGCCGAGCACGATGGCGGGCCAGGTCACTTCCATGCCGTTTGCTGCAGCGTTACCGGACGTCGACCAGAGCGTGTTGAACGATGCCGGAAGGCGCTCCATGATCGCCGAGACAGACCCGATCTCGCCGATCCCGAGAAGGGCCACGAGAAAGAGACCGAACCAGATCAGGAAGAACTGGATAATCTCCGTAAAAATCGCCGACAGGAGCCCGCTCATCGAAACGTAGATCGCAACCGTGATCGCGGAAACCCACATGCTGACGTCCCAGTCCCATCCGAGGAACGTCCGGAGCACAAGCGCCATCGCGTACAGGTTGATCCCCGACACCAGCAGCGTCATGAACGCGAAGGCGATCCCGTTCAGGACGCGGGTCTTTTCATCAAAGCGGAGCTTGAGGTATCCCGGGATGGATTTGATCTTGCTGCTGTAGTAGAACGGCATCATGTAGATGCCAAGGAACAGCATCGCCGGAATCGCGCCGATCCAGTAGAAGTGCGCGACGTACATCCCGTACTTGAACGTATTCCCGGTCATGCCGAGAAGTTCGAGCGCCCCGAGGTTGGCGGAGAGAAACGCAAGCCCGGCCACCCAGGCGCTGTTCTTACGACCGGCGAGGAAGAAATCATTCTCGCTCGTGGTGAACCGCTTCAGGTAGAACCCGATCCCGAGCACGAATGCAAAGTAGGAGGCAATCACAAGCCAGTCGATAAATCCGAGGGAAATGGTGGTCATAGTGCCCTTCCACGCTTCTGGTTATTGTTCAACGCGGGAGCGTTCTCAACGGAGCTCGAACTCGCCCGTGAGTTTGTCGACAGCAATCCTGAACCTCCCCTTCTCCGTAACACGTTTGTACTCTTTGCCGATGAACGAGAGATCCGCTGCCGTGAGCTTGAATTCCACCGTGGTGCTCTGGCCGGGGGCGAGGTTCACCTTTGTGAAACCCTTCAGCTCCCTCACGGGGGGCGAAATGCTCCTGTACAGATCGCTCACGTAGAGCTGAACCACTTCCTTGCCGGCAACCGGCCCGTTGTTTTCCACCGTCACGCTCACACCGAGGGTGCCGTCCATCGACATCGATTTCCCGCTGACCTTGAGGTTGGAATACTCAAACGCGGTGTAGCTCAGCCCGAAGCCAAACGGAAATTCGGGGTCGTAATTGTTCCCGTCAACAATTTCCAGCGGCTTGCAATCGTAGGTGATGAGCGCATTGGGGAACTTCGGATAGCTCACCGGCAGTTTTCCGCTCGGGACGACATCGCCAAACAGGATGTCCGCCGTTGCGGTGCCGCCTTCGATCCCGGGGAGATACGCCATCAGGATAGCGTTGACCTTTCCCACGATCCGGTGAATGAGCCTCGGGCGGCCTTCGGCAAGCACCAGGACGATCGGTTTTCCCCTGGCAGCAAGCTGTTCGACGAGCTTGAGTTGCGCGTCTTCCAGCGTAAGATCGTCGATATTGCCGGGGGTTTCGCAATAGGCCTTTTCGCCGAGGCAGGCGATGACAACATCGGCATTATCAGAAGCGGTTACTGCAGCATCGATGTCGAGAGGCGTGTCGAAGCTCGTGCCTGGAACGTAGGTGACGCTTTTCGCGCCGATCTTCGACTCGATCGCTTTCAGAATCGTGGGTTTGTCTTTGGGATAAAGCGATTCCTCGTCTCCCTGCCACGTGATGGTCCAGCCGCTATTGAGCACCGAGAGGAGATTCGCGGTCGGACCGGTCACCAGGACCCGCGCACTTTTCTTCAGGGGGAGGAGCCCGCCGGCATTCTTGAGGAGCGTTATCGATTCCCTCGCAACGTCCCGGTTGAATTCCGTAAACTCCTTCGATGCCACGCCCGCTTGAAGGGATCGATCGGGATAGGCATTGTTGAAAAGGCCGACGGCATATTTGACTCGCAAAATCCTCCGGACCGCATCGTCGATCCGGGCCATCGGAACGGCGTTTTCTTTGGCCAGTTCGAGCAAAAGGTCGTAAAAGGAAAAGTCGAGCGGAACCATGCTCATGTCGATCCCCGCCATCACCGCCATCCGCACGGCCTCCTTCGGACTTTCGGCAACACGGTCGCGGGTGTGGAGGCGCTCGATATCCTGCCAGTCGGAGACGGTGAACCCCTCAAACTTCCATTCCTTCTTCAAGATTTCGGTAAGGAGATGTTCGTTTGCGTGACCCGGAATGCCGTTGATCTCCCCGGAATTAACCATCACGGTGGGCACTCCGGCTTCGATCCCGGCCTGAAACGTCGGCAGGACATATTCGCGCATCATTCGCTCATCGATCCAGGCCGGGGTCCGGTCTTTTCCCGTCCTCGGCAAGCTGTAGCCGGCATAATGCTTCAGACAGGGGGCAATCCTGTCCCTCGCCGCCATATTGTCGCCCATCTGGCCCTGAACGTACGCCGTCCCGAGAGTTTTAGCCAGAAGAACATCTTCACCATACGTCTCCCAGAGCCGCGGCCAGAGTGGCTGCCGTCCTATATCAAGGACCGGGTTGAAGTTCCAGGGAATGCCTGAGGCGCGGACTTCATACGCGGCGATCTCACCGATGCGCCGGACGAAACCGGGATTCCACGTCGCCGCCTGACCGATTGCCTGCGGGAAAAGCGTCGCCCCCTTCGTATAGGTGGCCCCGTGAATTGCATCGATGCCGTACAGAACGGGGATGCCGAGGCGCGATTTCTTCGCCATGTCCTGGATCGCCGTAATCACTTCGAGCCAGTGTGGAAGTGCATAGCCCGATGGCCCGACGTTCAGGATTGATCCGACATGATAGCCCAGAACTGCCTTTTCGAGTTTTGATGGATCAAGTTCGTGCGGCTCGAGGCGACCATCCGCTCCCCTGGAAACGACGTCAATCGCCACCTGGGTCATCTGCCCGACCTTTTCCTCGAGCGTCATCTTCTTGAGGAGCGCATCGACCTTTGCATCGAACTGTGCCAGGGATTTCCGGCCCCCCCCGGGTGCCAGTGCCGCACACATCACGCCGACCGACAGGGTCAGGAGGATCCGTCTCATAGGTTCATTCATGTTTTTCCCGATGTGATTAGTTTGCTTTCCTGTACACCCGTACGTAGTCCACCTGCATAGCCTGCGGAAACACCGTAGTGGCATCCGGGTTCCCCGGCCAGATGCCTCCCACCGCCACATTCAGGAGGATGTGGAATCGCTGGTCGAAAGGGGCCCCATGGGCGGTCGTGAAGTACCTGACGCCGTCAACGTACCAGCGCATCCCCGCCGAATCCCACTCCATCGTGAAGACGTGGAATGCCGTGTTGAATCCCGCCGGCGAGGTCAGAACATACGATCCGCCGCTGCTCTGGTGAGCCTGCACCGACGATCCGAAGTGAATCGTTCCATAGACTTTTTGCGGATTGTCACCGAGAAGTTCCATGATGTCGATCTCACCGCTCATCGGCCATCCGCCATACACCCAGTCCGTCGGAAGCATCCAGATCGCCGGCCAGAGCCCGCGTCCGGAGGGGAGCATCGCCCGGGCGTCGAACCGTCCGTACTTCCAATCTCCCTTGTTCACCGTTCTCATGCGGGCGGAGGTATACGACTTTCCCAGGTAGCTTTCCTGCAGAGCCTGGATCACCAGCACCCCGTTCGTCACAAACGAGTTCTGTGACCGGGCCGTATAGTATTGCAGCTCATTGTTGCCGCCACCGTTGCCGTTTACCTCATAGGACCACTTTGACGTGTCAACGGCGGACCCCTCGAACTCATCGTGCCAGACGAGTGTCCACCCGGGGAGTGTCCCGACGCTGTCGGTGGGAACCGGCACCACATCGACACTTCCCTCCGTCTTCGTGCAGCCGGTAAGCGAGACGATCAGGACAAAGAGGGTGAACATGCCCGGGGTTCGCATCATGGTCACGTGGTTTTTCCCTTCACAGAGAACGGGCCGCCCGATTCGAGAGCGGCCCGCACTGTTCGGGGAGGAGAATGTCAGAATCCTATGCCAATGGTGATCTTCTGTGCGTCGGTCAGTCTTCCGAACCGGATATAGCAGTAATCTGCCAGAAGGCTGATATTCCCGAGGAGATGCTGTTTGACGCCGACGCCGAATGTGAATGACTCTTCCGTGTCCTTCAAGAAAATCGACTTGTACCCTCCGCGGATGGCGACGAAGCCGTCGAACGAATATTCCGCGCCGACGTTCACGCTTTCGTAGTCGTCGCTCGGGTGCAACGCATCCACCGCAAGGGTCAGCTGATGCTGGTCACCCAGCGACGGACGGTACGCGAGGCCGACGCGAAACGTCAGCGGCAGCGACCACTCGTTCGTCGAGATTTCCGCGGGGATGTGTCCGTTGTTCCCGGTATTCAAGGGGTCCGAATCGTACAGAACAATCGCGCTCTGGCCGGTCATATGCATCTTCCCGCCGAAGTTGGCAATGGACATCCCGAGCACGATGCCGTCGAACGGGGTGGTGTACTTCACGCCAATGTCGAGCGCGAACGCGTTGGAGCTCATTTTCCAGATGCGTTCATAGACAAACTTCGGGTTGAATCCGATGGCGAAGTTGTCCGTAAGGCGGATGGCGTACGCCACGCTCGCGGCAACCTGGGACACATTGAACACCTCACCGGTACCGTCGGGCAGGTTGATTGTCGTCACCCGCATGTCGCTGACGCTCGACGAGGTCAGGCTCATGCCCAGGGTCCCGATACTCCCGAGGCTCATCGACCCGGCGATGTAGTTATAGCCGATGTCGGCAAACCAGGAGGTATGGTCGAACATCACGCCGTTGCCGAGGGACGCGATGCCAGCCGGGTTCCAGTAGAGGGCCGACCAGTCGTCCGCGACCGCGACAAAGGCGCTCCCCATCGCGGTCGCCCGTGCCCCCTGGCTGATGGAGAGGAACGTCGCAGCGGTGGTCCCTTTCTTCGACACATCGGACTTGAAATCTCCCGCCACGGCCAGGCTTCCCCCGGCGAACGATGTGAGGACCAGGATCAGTACGATCTTTTTCATGTTCGTTGTCACCGGTATGATTATTTGATGACTGCAAACTTACCGACATGGTCACCGATGCCGGGTGCATCGACATGATAGACATACAGCCCGTAGGCAATGTCCATCCCGTCGTCACTGATGAGGTCCCATGGCAGCGAGCCGTCGGCGGCATTGGAATCCTTGTACAGAGTCTTCACGAGTTGCCCCGCGACAGTGAAAATGCGGACCGTGCATCGCGCCGGCAGGTGAATGAACTCGATTTTCCGATCGCCGCGGCCCGTCGTAAAGAGCGTTCGCCGCTCCCACGACGCGGTGCCGATGTACGGGTTCGGAACGACGTCGATTCTGCTCAATTCCGTTTTCGCCTGAACGGCGTCTGACCGCGCCGCACGGGCCCTGAATTCGAAGTAGTCGCCCTGTGCGTACGGCCGCGTGGTCCTGAACACGTACCGATCTCCGGCCTGCGGCGGCGGCGGGCTCACACCGAAACCACGTGACCAGGTCATCTTGTACGTGAGCTTGTAGTTGGATGAGCTCACGAATGCTTCAATGATCCTGATCGAATCGCCGTAACTGAGCACGCCGTCCCTGTTCGCGTCATCGACGACAAACTTTGCCCGCTGGCCGCTGGTCAGGTTCGTGATCTGGAAATTCACCGGCATTTTGGGAAACCGCGGTGGTGCGTTGAACGTCGCCGTGTCGGCGAAGTTCGCAAACCAACGGAGCTCATAATCGGCCGGCCACAGAACGTCAAGCGCCTGGTTGAGATTGTCGGGCGTCACCCTGATGGTGACGCCGGGAGATCCCACGACCCAGCCGCTGACCGTGTCAATCACCCCGATACTGGTGTCGTTGCTGAAGGTGAACGTGAGCCCGTCGAACGGAACCGCGGAAACGTTCGGACCGAATGTCGCGGCGCTGACATGCCCCTGCAACGTGTCCACAGAACCGGTCGGGGGAATCCGGAGAATGTTATACGCAGTCGTCTTGTACGAGGGAATTGCACCGCTCGCATCGAACATCACCCGATAGGTCGCCCCATCAACGATCGCACCCGGGTTGAGTACCTGCACGCTCATCGAACCCGTCCCGATACCCTGTGTGGGGCGGGAGACGTTTCCTTCCACCTGCGGTGGGAGATAGCCCGCGGCAGCGGCGTTCGGCGTAACGAGGGCACAGTTGATATCGATGAACTTGAGCACCCCGACCGCGTCCTCCGTAATGATCTTTGGACATTCCGTCGGCTGGAGCCCGGTGACGCCTTTCTTCGGATCACCCGTGTTGTACGATACCACTGCATAGTAGTACCTGACCCCGTTCTTTACCGTGGTATCCACGTACGAATGCTGCAGGCCGGTATTGCTCCCGCGCCAGAACCGCGCACCGTTGATGCCGACCGGATCAGGCCCCGAAACGGTGTCCGCGAGATCGAACTGCGCAATCGGGAGCCAGTATCTCGGGTTCCCGCGCGAATCCGTTACCACTTTGATATCGTTGAATTCCGCCTCCTGACTCCTGTACACCAGGTAGCCCTCGAAATCCTTCCGGTTGCCGAGATAGGGATTGCGTGACAGCTCAGCGCGGGAATCCCAGTAGAGGTACACTTTCCGATCCCCGGCCACAACAGTCACCTTCGGTGTATACGGCGGTTTTGAGAAGTTGTAGTTGGCATTGTAAATGTTCTGGATCGTCACTTTGTTGAACACCAGCGCGTTGAGGTCGATCCCGTGCGTCAGGCCCATGGAGAACCGCTCGCGCTGCCCTTTCTGGAGCGGGAACGTCCCCGAGGCGAACACGATCCCGATGTTGGTGTTCTGCACGAGGGTGTCGACAAACCCGAAGTTCATCCTCCTCCACATGACATCGTCATTCTTCGGCCACACTCCGGTGGGACCTTTGTCGCCGAGGACGTTCAGCGCTACGGCGGTCAGGCCGATCTGGTCCGATTCGTCCTTGTCCGTCTCGTCGAAGTTCGGCTCCCCGTGGGTCGGCAATCCGTCCCCTTCACCGGCATCCGGTCCCTGATATTGCAGGTCGAAGGGACCGACACCGTCGGCACCGAGGTCGTCGTTGAGCGGTTCACCGACATCCCAGCTCCCGTTTCCATTCAGATCGGTAAACGGGACCCAGTTTTCATTGTTGTCAATATTGTCGTCCCGGCGCTCGTCCACCATCAGGGGATTGAACGTCGACCCGTTTTTCCACGTCGTCCCGTCCTTCTTCGTCGCGTCGTTGTCATTGTCGACGCCGTCCCAGGGATTGCCCGGGCTTTCGAGATAGGCATACCCGCAATACCCCGTCTTCCAGTTATCGGGTAATCCAACTCCTCCTTCGGCCCACATATAGCAGATGTCCAGGTCGGTGTTATAGTACGCACTGTTCGCCGGCGACGAGTTCTGGAAACTGCCGACGCCTGGATCCGAATAGAACCCGAATGCGCAGGAGTCGTATTGGTTGTCCGAGATGTTCACGATATCGTAGTGCCAGAAGATCGCGTCTTCCGCCAGCACATGGGTCCACTGGAAGCCACGGACTTCCACGCGCACGCCCAGCCCGCCACGCCCGGAGTCTGCCGCGATCGGCCAGAAGTTGTACGGAGGCCGCGTGAATTCCTTATCTTTTGAGTCATCGACGACGAAGAATGTCTCAAAATCGGCGTTATTGACCCCCCGTCCGAAGTAACCGTACCAGTAGCCGTCCCACGCAGCGGTTGTCCGTCCATCCGCGCGAAGAGCAACCGGCCAGTTCGCCGGCCAGGTTCTGGGGTCGATATTGACAGCCGGCCGCGTCTGTGCGGGATTGATGTACCCCGGCACCGGCTCAAGGTCCCAGGGAAACTGCGAACCCAGCACCGGGTCAAAATCAAACTCTTCACGGTAGTGGGCCTCGATCGGCGTGACCACGCGCCCGTTTGGCAGATGAAGCTTTGCCCCGACGAGAACGGTGAGACCGTCGATATAATTGTGGCCCGTTCCCTTCGGCCATTCCCCTCCCATGCCGTCAGGCCAATGGGCCACCTCCGTGGTGTTGAAGTAAATAGTACGAATCCGGTTTCCGTCCATGACGCCCTTGCGCTGGTACTGGTAATCCCCTTTTGCATCGTCACGGTAGATCTGGACCTTGGAATCGATCTGCCCGGAGACCGGCATCGCTGCCCCCAGGATCAGGAATGCCAGAAGAACGATGGACCGCTTCATGATTGTGTTTTCCATGTCTTAGAACTCCAGAGAAAGACCAAACCGCACTTCCCGCGGGGCCGAAAACGAAGTTGGATCGTTGAGATACTGTTGGAGCGTGTTGAGACCGATGATCCGGCCTCCAAGACTTGTGAAAATATCGAGGTTGGCCCGCCCGGTGCCCGCATTCACGTTGACCTCGTTCTTGATATCCAGGAGGTTGTAGACCCAGAGGAACGCGTTGAGATTGACGCCGAACAGGGGAATCGTCTTGTCGACCCGCAGGTCGACGTCGAAAAAGGACGGTTTTATCCCGCCATTCTCAAACCGGATTCCCTGGGAGGTCCGGACGTCTTCCGTGTACGGCTGTCCCGAACCGTACCGGAAAATAACGCTGGTCATCCAGTCGCCGGGGTTTCCGACCATCATCGTAAGATTGAGGGTGTGACGCTGATCCCACGAAAGTGGGACAACGCTCTTCGGAGTCTCGACCGGCGGATCGGACTGGTTATTATAGTAGACCGTCCGCGGGTCGGACGAATTCCCTTCCGCGATCTGAAATGTATAATCCGCCCTCAGGCCGAAACTATTCGCAAAGCGCTTGTCGACCGAGAGCACGAAACCACGGACATTGGCGTAGTCGCGATTGATGTACCGGGCGTACGAACGGCCATCGTACGTTTCGATGATCTCCATCCCGAGATAGTTCCGGATATCGCGGTAGTACGCTGTGAGATCGAGGGAGAAAATTTCGAACAGCACCTGCTGCAGCCCGATCTCGTAGCTGACCGTCCGCTGCGCGTCGAGATCAGGATTCCCCGTGATGGTGTTGAGGGAACCGGCAGAGGAGACGAGGTAATCGGAGTTGGTATACAGATTATCGTACCCGGGGATCTGAAAGAAATGCCCGTACGAGAAATGGATAATCCCCTGATCCGTAATGGGGAATGAGACACCCAGGCGGGGACTGAACTGGTACTTCTTCGTGGCATTCCGATAGACACCGGCTCCGGCGAAGAGGGTGTTGCCTGTCGGGTTCTTCAGGTCGGCCGGATAGGCTGACGCCGGACTGAACAGATCGAACCGGAGCCCGGCATTGATGATCATGATATCGTATTCGATCTTGTCCTGGACATACACCGCAAGCTGCATCGGCTGCTTTAAATACCCCTGGTTGCCAATGGCCCCCAGACGGGGATAGCCGAGTGTGAAGACGGGCTCATTCGTCAGGCTGTCATAGACGCCCGCCGTGAGGTTCACCACATTGTAGCCGTGGCTGTACATTCTGATAAACTGCCCCTCCACGCCCGCACCGATCTTGTGTTCCTTGGAGACCTGCGAGGTGAGCGACCACTGGACGAGATTCATCATCGTGTTCCGCTCATAACGGTTCGCGTAATTCCCCCCCGAACGGAACGTGTAGTTCGACTGGGGATCGCCGCGGTCCGGGTCCACATACCGGGGATCGAACGGATCCTCGTAGAGGTAGCCCCTGTAGTCGAAAAAATTGTACGTGTACTTCAGCGTGTAGAAGGTGCTCGGCGACAGGGAGTGCGTGAACTGCCCGTTGTGCATCTGGCTCGTGTGGTAGTGGGTCATGACACCGTCAGGTACCCACCGGTATCCATGGTCGTAATACTTATTCTTTCCACGCTCCACATTACTGGAGACGGAGAGTTTCATGTTCCCAAAGGAGTACGCCAGCTTGCCGCTGGCAGACCAGCGGTTGCTCGGGTTCATGGAGAGCCAGGCACCGTCGCCCGTCGGGGCATACGCATTGTTGTCGATGGTCTGGTACACCCGCCTGCCGTACAGATACCCTTCCTGGTCCAGGGACCGTCCCGTTGCAAAAAACGTCAGCCCGCCTATGAACGGCACCGGACCGCCAAATGTCGCTTCGATGTTCCGCGTGCGCGGAACATTATAATGGTCGAGTCGTTCGAAGGTCTCCGTATTCGTCGTGAAGAAATCGCCGACGTAGCCTGAGAGCGAGCCATGATAGGACGTCGCCCCTTCCTGCGTCACGATGTTCACGACTCCCGACATCGCCTGGCCGTACTCGGCGTTGAATGCCCCGCTGATGATTTCCATCTGCCGGATGGAGGAGTTCTCCACGGTGAATCCACGGCCGTTGTTATAGGGGTCGGTCACCGATACGCCGTCGACGAGGTACAGCACCTCATCAGAACGGCCCCCGCGGAAATGCCCTCCCACGACGCCGGCCTGCAGATTGATGACCTGGTCAAAATTCTCCACCGGCATTGCCTTCAGCTCTTCCGAGGAAACGGTGACAGACGTGGAGGTCAGGTCCTTCTGAACCAGGGGGCGTTCGGCGGTGATCACCACCTCCGACGCCTCGATGGAGACAGAACTCAGTTTGACGTCAAGCGTGGTCGTCAAATCGATTTTGACCTGCACATTCTTGACTATGGCCTTCTGATACCCGACGAGGCTCACGCTGAGGGTATAAGTCCCGGGGGAAACATTGTTGATGAAATAATACCCTTCCAGGTTGGCGGCAGCGCCGAGGCGTGTCCCTTCGATGACGACGCTCGCGCCGGGGAGAGGCTCCCGGGTCTGCGCATCGACGAGGTGACCAGCAATCTTCCCCGTCTGGCCCGCGAGGCTCAGGCCGGCACAGACAATCGTTGCCAGCAGGAGTGCGGAGAGATGGCGTGATGCGTCGGACAGCGGCTTCACGGCAGTATCCCTTTCGATTGGAGGAGAAAACAGACCGTACCGCCGGCGCCCGCGGACGGGCGCCGGCGGCACAGGCACACGTGTTACTTCACCAGCATCATCTTCTTCACGTCGCGGAACGAACCGGACTCGATGCGGTAGAAGTAGACACCGCTCGAGGCGCCGTTGCGAAGCGACGCACTGCTGAATGTCACCTGGTGCTCTCCGGCAGCCTGCACTTCGCCGTTCACCAGCGTGGCAACCTCGCGCCCGATCACGTCATACACTCTCACCGTGACAGTCCCGCTCTTCGCGAGGGCGTATTTGATGATCGTGGACGGGTTAAACGGGTTCGGATAGTTTTGTTTCAGATCGTACACGCCGGCAATCGTGGGCTCGTCACCGACGCCGTCGGTGGAGGATTTGTTGCCGAGCCACGTGTAGGACCAGCGCCACGGGTCCACGTGCGAGTTATCGTTGGCCAGGGACGAATAGCACATGATCCCCTCGCGGGCAGTGTTGTTCCCCGGGGTATCATTGTCGTTCGCCGAGAAGTCCATCGCAATGCGCTTCCCTTCCACCGGCACAAAGAGGCTGTCCGCCGGAGCAGCTGCCTTGAATGCCGTCCAGGGAATGCGGGTCTCCACTGTGTATCCCGACGTGAGCTGCTTCACCGTGAATGCATAGTTTACACCGGGCGTCGCCACAATCGCGCCACTCAGATTGTCGACGATGACCTTGTTCTGGCTGAAACGGAGATGATAATCCGGCGCAGCCCCGCGCTGATAGGAACCATGATGCTTCCCGCGCCAATCGAAGAGACCGATGAACAGGTCGGGCGAATCCTGCAGCCAGCTGGAAGCTGCCGCGGCGGTATCGATGCTGACGACGTCATCATCCACGTCGAACGCGACATAGAGGTACGTCGGATCAACCGCGAGATAGGCCGTAACCTTCAGGTCCGCATCGCTGCTGATCGTCGTGTTCGTCGAGGCATGCGCGGTGGGATTCGAACCAAAGCAGGTCAGAACGAAGGGCGAAATCGATGACCACTCAGTCACGTCGCCGTCGGCAACGAAATTGTTCACCGTGGCCATGGCAATCGTCGGAACACCTTTGGCGGTGTTCGCGACCGGTCCGATCACCGCAGGCTGGTTCGTGTTGCCCGCCTTGTCGGTCGCCGTCACGCCGTAATAGAGCGACACGCTCTGATCCGTCTTTGGCGACCGCAGGACGTGGGTCGCTATCTGCGTCCCCACAGGCATGCTGAGGCCATTGATATTGGGGATATTTTCAACGCCCGGCTCGTCCGCCGAAGTGAACGACTTCTCGCTGACGTAGGCCATATAGGTCGACAGCGGCTCATTGGGAGGATCGGCCCAGGTGAGAACGTTAGAGTAGGTCAGATTCGTCCCCTGCAGGTTAGTGACCTGCGCAGGCGCCGTGTGATCGCTCTCCCGGAAGCCGGTGGGAACGATATTGCTGAAGAGAATCTTCGAACTGTATTCAAGATCAGCCCCGGTCGGCTCCCCGGCGTCAGCGCTGACAGAGAATTCGATTTTGAATCCGCCGATTTTGTCGAACGCGAGGACATTGTCCTTCCCCCCGTTCGGCGTGTTAAACCGGCCGATCTTCAAGTCGCCCCAGTTGTTGCTCGCGATCCAGTCGAGCGGAAGATTGATCTGCTGCCAGCCCATCGCGACGCCGATCGAGTCCATCCGCACGGGCGCAATGGTATACCACTCTTCCTTTTGTGTGTCGCTGAAGTCAAACAACACGAAGCGCATCGTGACCTTATTCAGGATGGAGCCCCGCGAGCAGGTCAACGGCGTGAGGACCTTGACATAGAACTGCAGCGCCGCCTTAGAGGTCAGATCTGCAAGATAGGTGCTGGCCGGAAGATTGTATTCCTTGTTGGCTCCTCCGCCCCAGCTCTGAAATGCGTTGACCTTCCAATCCCATCCCATGACGGACGGCCCCATGAGCGTATCCACCGTCTCATTGATGAAGTTGACATAGCTCGTGCCGCCAACGTTCCATCCACCCGGATTGAAATCGGCTGTATCCTTCGTGTAGTCGCGGAAGCTGTAGAACGATTCGTACCCGGTCTTGTACCCTATGCCGTTCACCCGCAGGTCATCATAGAACACAATCCCCGAGGCTGTGTCGTTGGTAACCCTGGGGGCTGTCCATTCGATCGTGTAGCCAATGATCTTGTCGAGATCGAGCTTGTCGTTGCCATGCTTTGCGCTCCAGTCCGTGATGCAGAACCCATTGGCGCTCGGGGAATTTCTCGTCCCCGTATCCACCAGGGGGATAATGAGCTCATGCCACCCCGGCGTCGTATTGTTCACGGGATCGGGGGTCTGGAAATACCAGTCTTCATAGGCCGTGGAATCCGTATAGTAGGAGAGACCCGGACCGGCTTCGTAGATGTGAAACCTCATCTGGACACCGCTCCCGGCGGCACTGGAGGGAACATCATTGTTGTACCAGAGGCTTAGTTGGGTCCCGCCATCCCAGTTGAGGTAGGTGGTATCGCCATACCACGTGCGAAACATGTCGGAATAATGGTCATGTCTGTTCGGCCCCGGAAGGGTGAAGCTGAGCATATTTAACCCGCCCCAGCTTTCGGTTGTGTGCATTCGCCAGACATTTTTCAACGACGCCGTGCCTTCATGCTTCACCGTGCCATCGTTGGTGAGGACATGGAACGGCTTGGGGTCGGTATTGTTCGCAGTAGCGTTATAGACGACGTTAAACTGCGAATCGGCCACCGTCGCGTCGAACCTGTTCAACTTGAACTGCCCCGATGCGGGGAGAGCAACAAGGAACAGGATCAGCACCAGAGGCACGACCAAACCAATATGTCGATAGTGAGTCCTCATAGAGGTCCCTTTGTGAATGTGATAATGGATAAGTGGATTGTGGTACTGCGTTACTGGAAAATTTCCCGAACGAACATCCTCACCGGGTTCTCATTGAGGGTTGCGTCGGGCGTTCTTAGCATTGACCGGACTTTGACCGTATCACAGATGATCCTATACTGCGACCTCAGCCGGGGAAGCTCGACCTTCATCAGACTGTCTGTTTTTGCATCCCTGGCCAATGACGTCATGTTCAGCGTGAAAAAGACCTGCTCTTCGGAGACCGGAGATCGCTTCCTGAATGCCTCAACCTCCGCCGGCGTGATGTCCACTTTGCCACGCACGCGCTCGTAATAGGCCGACGCGAGGGTCTCGTCCCGCTGCAGTGCGTATTCATAGAGCACTTCGGGGTCCCGATCCAACCCCTGTCGTTCGGCCTCCTTCAGGAGATACTGGTTCCTCACCACCATTCCGATGGCGGCCTTGAGGTTTTCGGGTGTCCGCACGCGCGGACGGAGCGATCCGGGCATGTTCGACAGGGCCCGCACCAGCTGTCGCACCGTCAGGCTTCCTTCGCGATGCGACGCCACTGATGCCTCGCTCATGGCGCTCAGGTCATCGTCGAGCAGCCGCAGTTCATCGGAAGTCACGTTCACGCTCTGGATTTTCATCGGATCGACGTGCGCCTCTTTCACCCGCCGGAAGAAATACTCGGCAACTTTCCAGAACACGGGAGCATTGAGGCGGAGATCTTTGTCCTGCATCAGGGACGCGATATACGCCACAGAGAGAGAATCCGCCTTCCGCTCGGTGAGCATGCTTTCGATCTTCTGCCGCTCGAGGATGAAATCGTTTTCGAACAAGAACTTCTCCTGGAGGACGCCGACGACCTTCCATGTCACGAATCCCCCCGGCATCCGCACAGGTCCCCGCACGTCGTGGAGACGAGACGTGAAGAGAAGACGCTCGAGCTCGGGAGGAACATCGCCGACTTTCGTCCCTTCGCGCCTCCCGGATCTGACAGACGAGTCTCCGAGGAAGGCAATATCATGAACGGCGGTGGCGGCCAACTCTTTCGCATACAGTGCGCAGCGCGACGAGTCGCGGCAGAATATATACTCGAAATCGACCTTCGCTTTACTCCATTCATAGAGGCGTCGCACCTCGGCCGTATCGAGCTGCACCTTCTGCCTGACCTGCGTGCGGTAGAGGCCCTTGATCATCTCCTTCTGCTTCAGGAACCGGAGATGCGCCTGCAGGAGAGAATCCGCATCGAGTCGGCTTTTCTCCGCTTCCTGCGCGTAGACCTTCTGGATGGCGAGCTGTTCGAGTTGGGTCAGATACGACTGGAGTTCTGTCTCCCCTCTCTTCCACTGTGGCTGCAGCGCATAGGAGCGGTTAAGTTCCTTCATGTCAATCTGCCGGTTCCCGATTCGCGCCACGACGTCCTTCTGTTCCTCCGTTTTGCCGCACCCGACGAGGAGAAGCAGCGCGACGCCGGCAAGGATGAGCTGATTCCTCATGGTTTTCGCACCTGCAGCCCTTCGTGCACGATCGTTCCCATCACCGATCCGAGTTCCCCGCGCGGGGCGGTGGCGAGGCTTACGCCGACACAGACGAGCGCCGAGAGGGCGAACGTCAGAAGCACCCCCTGCATCATTGCTCCCATACTCTCCGCAGACATTCCGGAAAAACCCACTCCCGCACCCCAGCCAATCACCAGCGCCCAGAACGCTCCGCGCCCATGCATCCGCGACCACACGAGACCCAGCAGCAGGATGGCAACAACCGGCGGTAGGGCGATTGCCAGTGCGCGCGCCATCCAGTGTATGCTCCCCGCTCCCGTAAGCGCGATCGACGATGCCGCCATGATGGCGAGAATGACAATCACGGTGTTCGCCAGACGGCCGACCAGGACCAGCGCCGCTTCGTCGCTTCTTTTCCTGCCCGCGAGGAAAACGTCCATCGCAAACACCGTCGCAGCACTCATGAAGAGCCCCGACAACGACGCCATCCCGAAGGCAACGATCGCGGCACCGACGAAGCCTGCCGCAACGCTGCTGCCAATCAGCTGCGCACCTTCGGCAGGGGCCGTGTCAAATCCGGTCGCGATCGCAACAACGCCGAGAACAACCAGGAGAGCGGCCAGTGCCGCCCCGCCCCGCATCGCCGCGCATGACCGGGCGGCAATCACCCGCTGAACAACATATTGATCGATGCAGGTGAACCAGAGACCTACCACCGCCACACCCGTTACCAGGGGCACCAGGGAACCCTCCGCCTCCGGCACTGCCCGATGGAGCATAGCCTCGGTGGGGAAAAACCCGTTGAACGCCAGAAAGAGCACTCCTGCTCCCGCGGCAATGCCCCCCGCGCCGTGGGTAGCAATGACCGCATGATACCCGCCTGCAATAACGAAGAGTCCGGGGACGACAATCATCAGCAGCGCCGAAGACATGATCTCCCATCCCAGCAGAGCGTTCAGAAGGCGGCTTCCAATCAGAATCGTAAACGGAATGCGCACAAGAAGCGTCACCGCGATTGACACCCCGGCAACCGCGACTCCGACACTTCTTCCATACCGCTCACCCAGAAAGGCCGGAATTGTGGCGGCATTCGATGTTCTGTACAGAGGGGCAAAAACAAGCCCGAGCAAAACGAGTCCCACCACCGCCGCACAACCGGGAATAACCCATCCCATCAACCCCGAACTGACGGGCATCCCGGCAAACACGGACCAGAGACCCCAGATCGTCGTCACAGAAAGCGAGACCGCAAGGGCCAACCACCCCACGCTCCTGCTCGCGAGAAAATACTCCGCAGCACCAGCGCCCTTTCTTCCCCGGGTTACCTGAAGGGCTGCAAACGCGATGCCGGCAAGCACCAGCACCATGATCAGAACTTCATTTGTCTGCGTAGTGTATGGCATTCTGTTATCTGACCAGCAACATCGCTCGTGTGTACACGGAACCCCCCGTTGAGAGCCGGCAATAATAGGCGCCGCTCGCCAGACCCCCGGCATCAAACCTCACCGCGTAGCTTCCGGGGGCATTCTCTTCGTTCACCAGAAGGGCAACCTCGCGACCAAGCAGGTCATACACCGAAAGCCTCACGATACTGGCCACCGGCACGTGATACCTGACCACTGTCGTCGGATTGAACGGGTTCGGAAAATTCTGTTCGAGCCTGACCTGCGAGGGAATCCCCGCAACTGGCTCATCCACGCCAAGGACCGCGGTTTCACTCGACTCCCTGAACGGCCGGTAGACAGACTGCAAACGCGTCATGACGGGCTTCGCCGTCGTATGGTCCATCTGGTAAAGCCCCATGGTCTGCTCGCCCGACTGGATCGAGTACCAGTCAAACATACACCACCATGTCGTCGCCGCAAGGGGCTTATCCGGCCTGTAGATTCCGGTGCTATCGACAGCGACAAACTCGTTGAACGCCCGGAATGTGGAATCGAACACCGCAACCTGAACTGCAGCGCTTGCAAGATCTGTCCTCGACCAGTACCCGAATTCCGTGTCGACAAACGGCTTTGAAGGGTAGTTGGTCTGAGCAGTCTGAAGAAACTGCTTCGTTCCTGCATAGTACGTGCCGCCATGGAAGACGCCGAAATACATCGTCCAACCGGCAATGTCGCACGCCGCCTGCGTCGGATCGGCAGGCCCCGGACGATCGGCCGCAGCCGATTCCGTCACGAAGCGTCCGTCAGGATACTGCGTATCGAGCTCGGCGTTCAGCCGCTGTATGAAGTTTTTTCGGTTCGTCTGGTCAAGACACTCGTTGCAGGTGCTCCAGAAGAAGATGCTCGGCCGGCTCCTGTCACGGAAGACCATCTCCCGCCACATCTGTTCGTGGATATGCCGGAAAATGTCCTGCTTCAACCAGGCATCGTTCTCGTCAAACCACCAGATCGGTATCTCCTCCATGACCGCAATCCCCAGCCGGTCCGCAATGAGGTACGTATAGGGATGGTTGGGATAATGCGCGGTGCGCAGCAATGTGGCGTTGACACCGACAACCTTCTGCAGGTCGGAGTAGATCACCGATTTCGGCACGCTACGGCCGTAGAGATAATGATCCTCATGCCGTGCAACCCCGGGGAAAAACATCGGCTTGCCGTTCAGAAGAACGGTGGTGCCGGTTGTCCCGAGGGTCCGGACACCAAACTGCGTGCAGAATTCGTCAACGGTCTCCGTGCCGACGACCAGGGTTGCCCGCAGGAGATAGAGGTTGGGATGCCTGGGAGACCAGAGCTTCGGCGATGGAATGCTCAGATCCAGCCGCCTGGCAACGGCCGAGTCAGCGGGGATGGTGATGCCACTCAGATTCGCGCCCGCCACCAGTGGACCCAGGAGATCGGCAGCGACCTCCGACTGAATGTTGGTGGAATCCACATTCGCTTCGTGCACCTCGACAATCAGCTGTGCGCTCTTCTCGCTTCCGGTCTTGTTCCAGAGGGTCACGCTCGCCTGAACGGCGCCGTTCAGCGACAGCGGAACGACCTCGGCCCGCGCTATCGAAAGGGTGTTCGAGAACTCCAGATAGACATCGTGAATGATCCCGGTGTAATTGAACCAGTCGGGCTTATGACCGATCGTCCCGTACGGGACGATATCATCGCGTGAGCCCCAGGCGGGATTGTCGACACGGACGACCAGAACGTTTGTGGTATCGAAGCGGAGCACGGAGGTGGCGTCAAAGGAGAACGCCGTATAGCCCCCTTCGTGGTATCCGAGATAGTGCCCGTTGAGCCAGACGTCCGCGACGTAATTGACCGCATAGAAATTCAGCCGGGCAAACCGGCCGTTGAGGCTGTCCGGCATCGTGAAGGCGCGGCGGTACCAGACGCCGTCCTCGTAATCCTCCGGCCGGATGTTGAACGCGTTCAGAGTATTCTCAACGGAGGGAACGATCTTCACCCCCCAGGATGCGTCATTGTACCCGGGGACAAAACGGTTGGCGGCTTCGGCGACAAGAGCCGCATATCCGGCGGAGTCTCGCAAGCCAAGGGAGACAACGTGGTTGGCCCCAAAGCGCTGGTTGCGCCAGATCCCACGAAGGTCCATCAGAGGACGGTGCTGCTTCTCAAACGAGGGAACAGGCATCCCGTTCTGGAACGGAACGGTGATGCCATTAACCGTACGCAATGCCAGCGAGGCGGGAAGAGAAGCGATCTGCGCGATGGCACCGGAACCTGCCACCGGGCAAATCGTCAGCACACCCCAACAAAGGCGGTAGCAAAAGGTCATTCGGCGGCTTGTCTATTGCGAAAAAGTGAACGAAGGGGGAACTCCGGCAAACTCCTGCCGGGCGCGCTCCATGAAGCAAGGGCATTTCATCAGTTGCACGGATTATGCCAGACGCCCTTAGGGAAAAATCCTCGATTCCGGGTTCTTTTCGATACCCGGGAGACAAGAAGGGGGTCCTCATTATTAAGGGAATAAGGGGCGTATTATCAAAACGATAATTAAGAACTGAGAATTCTCAATCCCATGGTTTGTCAGAAAAGGGTTGGGTGTAGTATCGAAAAAGGGGAAAAGGACCGGAATGGCGAAAGGGGATGATACTGAGGAGAGACTCGTTGGCTTCGCAGTTAGAGTACTGGATCTCTGCGATCAGTTGCCAAAGACCGCTGCAGGCTGTCACATTGCTGGCCAGCTATTGAGGTCGTGAAGTTCACCAGCCCCTCATCTAGAGAGAGGTCCGAGGTGCAGAGAGCACCAAGGACTTCATGCACAAGCTGGGCGTTGTTTTGAAAGAACTGAACGAATCCGGATTTGGATTAGAATTCTCGTAGCTACCGCACGAGAAGAAGCCTTCTTGTAAGGCTTTGCTCTCCTGCAATCAGCGAGCAGAGGTACACTCCACTTGCCAGATTCTGCGTGTTCCATCGGAACATCTGCTCTCCACTCTCCCGGTACCCGAGCGGAAGAGCCGATACTCGTCTCCCCAGGAGATCAAAAATCTCGATTGCGACATCTCCCCCGCGGGGAAGTGAGAAGGCGAAATTCGCGGTGCCGTTGAGGGGATTCGGAAATACATTGAATCCCAGTGGAGGAATTACATGCTCCGATTTGCCTTCCCCGACACCATCAACCAGCGACTGAACGATGATTCCGCTCAGAACCGGTTTGTCCGCGACAGGCGTGAAGCGGAGGGTGATCAGCCCGTCCGGTGCCCCGATTCCTGTGAACTGAGGGAGCCAGGCAGTGTTGTAGCCCGTCTGCTGATACAGATCGATACGCATCGTCTGTAAACCATTCAACGTCACATCGAACACTCTCTTCCCTGCTTCCTGGTATTTTGTCTCGACCAGCAACAATGTCACCTGCACCGTCCTGTCTGTTGGCACCCGGACATTGTAGAACGACAGCCCCTCCAGTGCCGAGCGGAAAACGCTGTCTTCCGACGTGCCGGCGATGTCGAGTGTTGGCGCGGCCTGGATGATCGTGCCTCCCACCCCACCATACTGCTGGGAAAAGTTCCACACAGAGTCCGCAAGATACCCGTTCGAGCCACCGCCCCCCACATCGACTTTGATCGGGAACGAAAGGGGCATGATCACCTTCGTCGATTTTGCCCCCATGGCGTTTCCCGCGGTATCTTTCACGTTCACCACAATCAGCGTCTGCGAACCCGAGAGGTTCAGGCCGGTCACATTCAGGACCACAGTTCGCCCATCCGGGAGGAGCGACGCCCCCTGGACGATTGCACCCGGAATGATATAGTTGCCGGGAGTTTCCGCGCTCGCCTTGTCCAGAAGTTCAGAAAAGAGCACCCGAACGTACCCGTAGGAGGCTCTCGCCGAAATGAGATACGGAGGATCACTATCCGCGTCTACAACCGCCCCGCCGGCGTATCCACTGTGCGCACTGTCCGTAAGGCAGAGGATCATGTAGCCGTTGCTGAAGACGACATTCTCCTGGACGAACTGACTGTTGTTCCCGTCCCACGTGTGGGTGGCCTTCTGCCAGCGCAAAGGATCGAACGACGTGAAATCGTCCGTCCATTGCAGCGTGAAGATGTCGCCGGTGCCGGGTGTATAGGCGTAGTATTTCACCCAGTCGTAATACGCGTACACCGGCAGGTTGGCCGGGTTGAACGTTCCCACCCAGTCCACATATGCGGGCTGCCAGATATTCATCATCAGCTTTTGCGGCTTGACGATCTGTGCAATGTGTGCCCCGGTCTGACGGTACACTTCGACGCCATCCGCCTGCCACGCCACATAGTCCGGTGTCCACTCAATCGCGTACACGTGAAACGCGGCGTGAGGATTGAACGCCAGAGTCTGCCGCTGAACATGCGTGTCATTCTGCGTGGGAACGATCGTGGTAAACTGCGTCTCGTTGCTGTACCGTCCGAGCGTCTCGATATCGATCTCGTTCCAGGGGCTGGCAGGATCATAATACGTGAAAAACGACGCGAGCATACCCGACACCTGTGCCGACCGCATACGCACCTCGAACCGGCCGTACGTCATCGTCGCTATCGTTCGGTACTCCGCCCCCCGGTACGGCTTCGCCGAAGCAGACCCGGAAAGGAATGATACCAGGAAAACAGAGAGAGCAACCATCCACATGCGCTTCATCGGGGGTTCCTTTCTAGTCTCCGGAGAAACTGACGTGCGGGCATAAACGACGGGTCGCCCGTCAGAATCGAACGGAGCGTCCTGATGGCATCCTCCCTGCGGCCGCAATCGGATAGAAACCCTGCCAGGTAGAACTGCGCGTTCTGACGTTCCTCGCGTTTCAGTTCGGGAGCTCCCGCTGCAAACTCCATCCCCTGGATAGCCTTCTCGAGGTGACCCTGCTTCCATTCGCTCATTGCGAGTTGATAGGCGATCATACCTTTAACCGGAGACCGGACAAGCGCCTCCTGCAGTGCGGCCGAACGAAGTCTCCAGTTCCCCTCCGCCTCATAGAATCCCGCAATCTGTTGATGCGGCCACGGATCGTCCGGCTGATAGACGGCGACCGCCTCGTATTCCTGCCGGGCCCGTGCGAGGTCTCCCCGTTCCAGATAGAGATGTCCCATCATGTCGTGGGCCCTCACCCATGCGAACTTTGCCCGGTGATATTGCACCGCAATCCTGGTTGCCGCCGTGTCGCCGTACGAGTGATAATCTCCCCGCCGTATAGGGATCTGTTTGAACGGCCACTCATGGATCATAGGAAAGACCTTGAGGAGCCCGATTTCCCAGTCGAGGTCCGTTACGCCATAGGGCGACCCCGGCAGGTGATAGGCCGAATCGGCGGGTGGAAGCACGCCCTTCGAGACGACCCCCTGGTAGAATGCGGTGGCCATGAGGTAGTAGCCCCGGGGGTTGGGATGAAGATGGTCACAGAGCAGTTCCCCGCCGATGATCCCTCCCGGCGAAGCCCTTCTAAATGTCCCGGCTATATCCACAAAGCCCATTCCCTTTGCACCGGCCGTTGCCTCGATGATGTCGTTGGCTTCGCCGGTGGCCCGGAACCGCATCGCGTCACGGTCTCTGGCTCCCAGAAACCATTGCAGGGCGCCACTGCTATCCCCCTTCGCCAGTCGGGTCCTGCCTGCTCCGAACCATGCATCGGCATTGTTGCTGTCCGCCCGCCACGCCTCAAGGAATCTCACCTCCGCTCCGCTCGCCTGTCCCGCCGCGAGAAGACTGTCGCCCGCATGCAGCGCCGCAGCGATCTGCGTGGTGGTTGCCTGTTTTCCTGCAGGCTCCCCGAGACTGCGAAAGGGAGGTTGACTACGCTCGTTGGACACCAGGTTACCGATCACGACGGGCACACCGCGGTCACGGCAGAGATCGGCGATCGATTCGAGGTTTGCCCTGAAAGCCTCCATCGTGCTCCGGTACTCAGGTGACCCCAGCGCGATATCCTGATCACCCACCACGTTCTGCATCAGCGTCCGGTTTTCAGCCGCGGAGGGAGGGTGCGGCCTCACAGCCTGAACGATTCGTTTCAGCGCCTGGACGAGATGGAAGTGCTGCATCGTAAGCATGAATGTCACCAGTGCACGCTTCTTCCCCGGGAAGAGCGTCGATCCGCTTCCATACACGCCGTAGAACTCGTTGTGCCCGAGATACACGACCACGAGGTCCGGCTTTGTTTCCTGCAGCAGTTCAGGAAGGAGGTCCAGGACAACATAGGAGCTGATGGCCGACATCCCGGCATTCAATACCTCGATGCGCCGGCGGGGTTGGGCGCGAGCGAGGATTTCACGGAGCTGTGCGGGGAACGGCACCTGGCTCTCGAACGGGAAACCGGCAGTGGTCGACTCGCCCAGACAGAGTATCCGGAACGTCGAAGCCGTCTTGACGCGGGTAAAAGTCTCGGGAGCGAGATTCGGGAGTGCCGCCGCGGTGGAGTCGAAATATCTGCGCGAGACCCAGGGATTGAATTTGAGGACGGTGCCGCGGGATTCCGCCACATCGACAAACAACGGTTCAGGCGCAAAGAGCCCAGTCGCGCGGAAGACAAGCTCCGCGATAACCAGAAGGGCAAAGGGAAGAAGTACCGTGACGCTCCAGAGGAGCGTGCGCTTCAGCGTCGGCCTCATTTGATACCGAGTTCTTTGCACATCCGGTGATAGTTCGGGGGAGCAAGGCCGAGTTTTTTGGCAGCCTCGGCATCAGAGGCCGAGCGCATTCGCACAAACCGGAAATATTTCTCCCGCAGTGTCCGCTCCATCTGCCGCCAGGGGACGATCGCTTCGCCGTTGCCGAGGCGGAGCGCGAATTCCTCCTCCGGCTTCCGTGCCCGCCGCCCGAGGGCAATTTCCACGTCTGCGGCAGTGATCCGCGCATCGCTGGCAAAGAGAAGCCGCTGGAGCACGTTCTTCAACTCGCGCACGTTGCCGGGCCATTCGCACGCAACGATGGTCTTGAGGGCTGCGGGCTCCACCTCGGGTATCGGCCGGTTCGCTTCCTCGCAGAATACAGCAAGGAAGTGATCGATATACCCGGGAATATCCTCCCGGTGGTCGCGCAACGCCGGCACGTCGATCCGCACAACATTAAGACGGTAAAAGAGATCTTCCCGGAACCGCTTCGTGCTCACCTCCGCCCCGAGATCCTTGTTCGTCGCCGCAATGATCCGGACGTCAACCTTGATCTTGTCCGTCCGTCCGATTTTTTCAATCTCCCCTTCCTGCAGGACGCGGAGGAGTTTCACCTGCGCCGGGGGGGGGAGTTCGCCGACCTCATCAAGGAAGAGCGTACCGTGGTTCGCCACTTCGAAGAGTCCCCGCTTTTTGGTGCTGGCACCTGTAAACGCCCCTTTTTCGTAGCCAAACAGCTCGCTTTCCATAAGCTCGGCGGGGATGCTCCCGCAATTGATCGGAACGAAGTTCTCAAATTTGCGCTGACTCAGATAATGGATGTTCTGTGCCACAAGCTCTTTACCCGTTCCGGAGAGCCCTGTAATAAGAACATTGGCACTGGTTTCGGCAATCTTCCGGATCTGGCGGAGCAGATCCTGGATTGCCGGGGAAGTTCCGAGCAACTGCTTCTGCTCGAGCAGGCGGTCGATGGTCCGCGCGAACTTCCTGGTGGAACGGCGTCGCTCCGTCTCCAGTTCCTTCTTCTGGTAGGCGTTGAAAATGCTCAGGAGAAAATCTGTCGGCTGGTAGATATAGTCTTCGATATCCACGGGATACTTCGTGCCATACCAGAAAGCACCCGCGCCGATCAGTCGATTGGCAAAATTGAAGTCGGTGATATTGATCGTCATTTTCGTGATGACGATGATCTGCAGGGTGGAGTCGAGCGCTTTGATTCCCCGGATGAGCTCCTCCCCCATCAGCCCTCCGGCAATCTGGAAGTCCATGATCACGACATCATAGGAGTCCGGTTGTTCGCGGAGAAGCGCCAGGGCGCGGTTGCCGTCGGCAACCACATCGCGCACGACGATCCGGTCACGGAACGGCTCGATGGTATTCATCACCCGCCGGACGTCGTAGTCCTCGTCCTCGATCAGGAGAACCTGGATAATAGTCCCTTCAAGCATGGTCGCCTGCCGGTGCCCGCTTCACCATTGTTCCGTCGTGAACCTCTCCGGCATCCGATGGTTGGTGCGGCACTACGATTGTTGTGGTATGAGAAACGTGAATCGGCACCCTCCGCCCTCCCCGTTCTCCGCATCCAGCGTCCAGCCGCACCGCTGTGTGGCAATTTCGTGTGCGATGTAACAGCCGTACCCCGCATGCTCACCCCCGGCGGATTTCGTGGAGGTGTGCTCTTTAAAGACCTGCCTCAACCCCTGATCGTCCGGCTCCAGCAGAAACGGAGCGATCCCCTTGCCGTTGTCGGCGATCGTCACGAGGATGTGCTGTTGCGCCGGGTCGAACCGGGTCCGGATCGACACCCGGATCTCTGCCACCCCGGCATGTTCCACGCAATTCTGGATGATCGGCTCGAAAGCCTCCCACACGACGAACTCGTTCACCGGCACCGGTGGGAGGCGGTCGTCGAGGGAAAGATCGAAGATACATCCTCCCCCGTTCTTCGCAACGCGCAGGAAAACGTTGTCGACCAGAAACCGGAGAACATCGTTGAGGTCCGTCCTGAACAACGGTCCGCGGATGGTTTGCACCGGGGGATCGTACCACTTCATGTCGTAGATGACCCGGGCGATGAAGTTGGAGTACTTTGTGATCCGGCGCCTGACCTCGTCGGTGTTCGCCGCCGTGAGGTTCCTGAGGTCCTCTTTGATGAACCCCATGATCTTCTCGGCCTTGTGATGCGTATGATAGATGCGCTTGGTGAAGAGCAGTTCGTTCTGATAATTGATCTGTTCCGCAAGATGCTTCTTCTGCTGCTCGAAGAGCATCGCCTGCGCTTCGTTCCTCTCCCGGAGAGTGTACGAGGAGATATAGTACGTGGCGATGAGCCCGAAGAAAATAAGCGCAAGATAGGTGGCGGTGGTCTGGCCGTAGCTCGAGATCAGATCCCGCGTAATAAACGCGAAATCGGGTGTGTTCTTCATGTAGAGCGCCCCGACGTACTCGCCCCGGGGCACGAACGGCACGAAGGTGTGAAACGTCTCGGCGCCTTCGACGATGGTGCGGATCTGCTCGGTATTCTGCATCTGGGAACGCAGTCCGGCGTACATCGCGACCGCCCGCGCATGAGTTGCCTGCGACGACGAGGTCACGCGGGTATGCGCGAAAAGATACGCGTAGAGCGTACCGCCGTCATCAATCGCCACCAACGAATCCTCCCGCCCGACGAGCAGACAAACTTCCTGGACGTTCTGATGAAGCAACTGCTGGCTGAAGATGATGTTGAACCCCTGGATCACCTTCCGCGCTTCAGACTCGTCGAGCTTTCCGCGCTGCACCTTCGATTCCAGGAGAAGCTCGAGAGATGTCGACGTGAGATTGGCAAGGCGCTCCGCGGAGTCCTGCTGGTACCAGGCCTGCGTCTCCGTCAGGAACTTCTGCACGGAATTCCTGTGGACAAAGGAGACGGCAAGCTGAAACACGATGAGGACGATGAAAAGAATAGTCAGGTGCCGGAATTCGAAATGATATCTCCGGAGGCCGTCGAGCACACCGGCGATCTTTGTCTTGAGGGGGGGCATGGTCTATTTGATCAGTACTTTCTTCTCGCTGACCATTCGGGAGGCCTCCCGGAGCGCCTCATCCACCGTAAGGTCCCCGAGAATCGCCAGACGCACATAGTGAGAAAGCACGTCCGAGATGCGGGTGTAATCGACGAGCGACGGACGATGGAACCCCCGCTTCAGCAACGAATGGTAATATGCAAGGTCGGGATGGGCGCCCATATACGCGCTGTCGGCATAAATGGATCGCGCCACAGGAAGAAACCCCTCGTACTCGTACAGGATCTGCTGGGCTTCTTTAGTTTCCAGGAACCGCATGAACTCCAGCGCCTCCGCCTTCCGCGTGGAAAACTTCGAGAGCATCAGGTTCCAGCCTCCGACAACGGACGTAGGCTCCATCCCCTGAAAATGGGGAAGTGCCGCCTTGCGGATGCGGTTCAGCCGCGAGGTGTCGGGATATGTCGTCCGGAAGTTCTCAACGAAATTCGGCCATCCCCTGAGGAAGACGGCGTCATTATCCAGCATGAACCTGTAGCTGCGGGGCTCATCGAAATCGACGACGGTGGGAGGACTCGCCTTCTCTCTGTGCACAAGGTCGACAAGCAATTGAAGCGCGGATCGGGCTGCGGGTGAATCCAGATTGATCCGATTGGACGAAAGGGCTGTCCGATCCAGACCCGCCACGAGCTCCAGATAATTGCAGACAAGCCCCTCATATTCGTCTGCCTGAAAAACGTAGTACGGCTTCCCCCGGTATCCCAGCCGCCGACGCAGTGCCAGAAACTCAGGCCAGGCCATCGATGCGCTCAGCCGTTCTTCTACCGCCGCCGCATCCGGCAGCCGGCGGATCAGGTCCTCCCGGTAATACATCAGCCCGATGTCGACATGGAGCGGGATTGCCACAAGGGTTGATTCAAAGATACAGGACTGGAGAGCAATCGGGAGAATACCTCCTCTTTTGTCGGGAGGAAAGTGCTGATCCAGGGGTTCACACCAGCGGGCAAACCGTTCCACCCAGATCACATCCACGCAGAACAGATCGAGCTTGTCGCTCCTGCTTCGTAACGAGCGGGCGAGCAGCTCTTTCCGCTCGTTGGTGCTGAATTTGTCAAACGGGAGGTCGACCGGGATAACCTCGATTCTCCCCTGGTGCATCGCATTGAACCGCTCGATGATCTTCCGGTGCGCCGTGGAAATCCTGTCTGCGAAGTACACTTTCGTTCCCTGGACCGAAAGCGAGGCGGGGATCAGCGTCGGACCGAGGACGTAGAGGAGAATGGCCATCAGAACCGTGACGACCCCGGCAAGGAGCATTATCGACTGCTGGTTTTCCTTCGGTAAATCCACTGCACCTCTGGGAGAGAAAGGAAGATTGGAGTGAGACGCCCGGGAAAATCTACGAAGAAGACCCTCTAATCTCAACAGTATTCGGGCCGCCGGAGGCAGCCCGAATACTGAATTCTGAATTGAGAAGTAGGGACTGAGAATTCACAATTCACTAGCGCGTCAACACGAGCTTCCGTGTCTCCACATATCCGCCCGCAGTCAGCGTGTAGAAATACACCCCGCTCGCCAACCCGTTTGCGTCAAATCTGGCCTCATACCTCCCGGGCGCCTTCTGTCCATTCACCAGCACAGCCACCTCGCGCCCGAGAAGATCACGCACAACAAGCCGTACATGGGTCGCCACCGGCACCTGATACCTGACCACTGTTGTCGGATTGAAAGGGTTGGGATAATTCTGAGAAAGGCTGAACGCCCCGGGAACTCCCCCTTCATCGTCCACCCCGGCAGCGATCAGCGTAAAGCTGATCCGGCTCAGGTTGTACCCGCTTGTCACGCAACGAGCCTGGAAATCGTGCGTCCCCGCGTCGAGCGAGTAGTCACCCAGGTTCACCGTTTGCCAGTTCTGCCATCCGCCCGTGCCGGGGATGGTGAGAGGCAACGTCTCCCCGCCGTCCCACAACATCTTCATGCTCCCTCCCGAACCGTTCGACGCCGCGCGCACTGCGATGTTGTACGTCCCCGCCGTCTGCACCTGAACCGTGAACGCCAGGTACTCGTCCGCGCTGATCCATCCAACGTTGTAGCCGTTCCCCAGGGGGTCGCTCCCCCGCTCGATGTCCACTCCGTCGTTCCGGTAGGTCCATCCGGAATTGTACGCCGGACCTCCGTTCCCCTGTGTGTTCTGGAAATCACCATCGGCGTACGCCACCCCGTTCTTTCCCATATCATAGTTCACGGCGTACAGCACACCCGGCAGGACGTTTTGGGCAAATGGCTTGCGCTGATTGGGGGACGGACTGCCAAAGAGAGCATTGAGAAAATCGGGATGGAAAAGACAGGAATCGGCATCGAGGAGGAACGCCTGGGCATTGAGTGCGTTCATGGCCTCTGCGACGGTCGGTTGTGAACCCTGGCCGCTCCAGTACTTCAGGAGGGCGTCGTATGCGGGGGATTTCCTGGCCGAGAGCGGGCAGGAGATGCTCTCGATCTTCTTGTGGGTCCACCAGGACCACCCGATGGCGTTCAGTTCCATCATCGCGATGCAGTCACTGAACCACTGGTTGGAGTTTTCGCCCGACTCGCCGAGCCAGAGCGGACGTTGCGTCGCGTTCCGGAGGTTGATGTATCCGCTTATGGCGTTGTAGTCGTTCGTATTCCAGTACTTGTGGAAACTCCACGCCATGTTATTGTCCCAGGCCGGCGTCAAGGCGCTGAAGTCCGTCGCGTACCAGTTCCCCTCCGCGAAGATGATGTGGTTCCTGTCCACCGTCCTGATACTGTCGGTGATTCGTACGAAGAGATCCCGGAGCGGCCCGTTGCCTGAGGCGAAGCTCCATGCGGTCTCATTCAGGAGATCATACCCCCCCACCCATTGCCTGGTCGCATACCGCGCAGCCAGGGCCTTCCATATCTCCGCGGTCCACCGCTGGTAGGTCGTGCTTTCCCAGAGCGCGGGGGCACCCTGATAATCGCTGATATTGTCCTTGTTCTGTCCTCCGGGGGCGCAGTGCATATCAAGGATCAGGTAGAGGTGGTTCGCCTCGCACCAGGTCAGGAGGCTATCGATGATCACAAACCCGGCTTCCACGTACTGCCCCGGTGCGGAGGAGAGCAATCCAAAGTGCATCGGCAAGCGCACGGAATTGAAACCCCATCGGGCGAGGCTGTCGATATCCTTCCGCTGGATGTACTTCTTCCGGTATGTATCGAAGAACTGATCGGCGTTGACATCACCGACGAGCGCCGATACGGTATTCAGGAAAGCCGTTGGCGAGTTCGCGAAGGAGGATGTCCCGATCATGTACCCTTCCGGAACAAGCCATCCGCCCAGACCCATACCGCGCAGGATGATCGGTCGGTTGCTGCCGTCGAGAATGTACGTGCCTGCCGAATGGAGATATCCCTGGCCGTATGTCTGCAGCGAGAGAAGCAACAATCCAAATGTGGACAGGGCCAACCGGGCTTTGGTGTTCAGTTTCTGCTTGGCCATGAGATCAGTTCCTGCATGAGGGGATCGAACGTTCTTTCAATGTATCACAATCCGGTCGAAATGACAAAACACCCCCCCTCTTCGTTCCTGAGGCAAAGAAAGTGGAGAAGTACACCCCTCCAACTCTCTTGTTGTGCAACCTCATAGGGGGTTCGTGCGACTGTCGGACGACGGGCGGGTGATTGCGCGGGCTCGCGCCAGCAGAGTATTTCCCCTGGTGTTCCCCGTGTTCGATGATTCGTGCGGCGGCAGATCAACAAACGGGAGTCAGGATGGTTCATGCGAGAAATCAGCCTGGCGGGCGTTGGCAGAAGAACGAGAAGTCCCCTATATTGCAGGAGCGTGGTACCCAGCCGGTTGCGGAAATCCCATCGTCAACTTCACCAGGAGAACGGTATGGCACATACTCGGAACTTGCTGATACTCCTTTCCACGACCCTGCTCTTGCTCTCCACATCTTTCGCGCAAAGCCGGATCGAGACGGGATTCCTTGACCGCTCTGTGGAGGTTGGGGGCTCGAGCTATCACTATCAGGTCTATGTTCCCGCTTCCTACACGCCGTCGAAGCGCTGGCCGGTCATACTCTTCCTTCACGGCGCAGGAGAACGGGGCAGCGATGGTCTGGTTCAGACGCAGACCGGCCTCGGTGCCGCGATCCGGCAGAATCCCTCCCGGTATCCGGCAATCGTCGTCTTCCCCCAGGTCCCAAAAGACTCGCTCTGGGTGGGGGTTCCCGCCCGTGCCGCCATGGCGGCCCTCGAAAAGACGACCGGGGAGTTTCAGACCGATGCCGACAGGATCTACCTCACGGGTCTCTCGATGGGTGGTAACGGGTCCTGGTATCTTGCGTACCGCTACCCGTTGACGTTCGCTGCGCTGGCACCGATTTGCGGATGGGTCAGTCCGTTTAACCCCTGGGTCCGCAATGTCGAAACCGTCGTTCCGGCCGACAGCGGCTCGCCGTTTCAAGCCATGGCACGCCGCCTTGCCCGCATACCGATATGGATCTTTCATGGAGAGGAAGATAACGCCGTTCCGGTCGATCAATCCCGCCAGGCCGCAGCCGCTCTCTCGGCAGCAGGCGCAACGGTACAGTTTTCCGAACTGCCGGGTGTGGGGCACAATTCGTGGGACGCCGCATACGGCTCTGCCAAATTCGCGACGTGGTTGCTACTGCAGAAACGGTAAGCCTCTAAACGAATTGTCAGGTGACAATTGGCTACGGTAGGGGAAACATCTGTTGCACCCGCTCGTAATCCCGGGGAGTATCGACATCGATAAGGATCTCCTCAGCGTCAACAGGCACGGCGCGAAAGCCGATCGCCCGCAGAACATCCCGGAATGACGCCTCGTCGGGTTCGCGGAGAATGCGGGGAATAACAGTGCTGGAACAGCAGACCGGGTGTCCGTTTCTCCCCTGAAAGGAGGGAACGACAATCTCTGCGTCGGCTGAGAGAAGCTTTTCGTAGACCCGGCGCGGGACGAGCGGGATATCGACAGGAAGCACGAAGCACCTCCCTCCGCGAACGTGCGAGAGGCCCGTTTTCACCGATGTGAACATCCCCTTCTGATACGCGACGTTCTGAACGCACTCCACGCCGTCGATATCCTGCACAAGCGACTGAAGCCGTTCAAACTCGTGGCCCCCCACGACAATGATCCGGCCGCAGATGTCGTGCATCCCCTCGATGCATCGCTCCACCATCGGCTTGCCGCCGAGGGGAAGTGCGGGCTTGAATGCGCCCGCCCGGAACGATGACCCCGCAGCGAGAATCACTCCCTCTATGCGCTGTTCGGTAGGCATCGGACCGGCCTTCACGTATCGCTCTGAAAGAATTCGGCAACGCGGCCCGACATCGCTCCAGCGGGTGAGCGAGCCCCCCGTCGCACGGCAATCAACTCCGCGGTAATGCTGATGCCGATCTCCTCGGCGGTCAGCGCGCCGATACCCAGCCCGATCGGAGCGCGGATTTTCCTGAGCAGTTCGCGGGAAATCCCCCGGCGTACAAGATGCGTGAATGTGGAAATCACCTTCCGTTTGCTGCCGATCATGCCGATGTAGCGTGCCTTCGTATGAACTGCGCGTTCAAGCACCCGCTCATCGAATTTGTGCCCCCGTGTCACTATCACGATCGACGTTGAGGGCCTGACCTGGATCTGACCCCAGGAATCATCAAACCCCGCGGCGAGTGTTCTATAGGCTTCCGGAAACCGTTCCGGATTCGCATATTCCGGACGGTCATCAATGACCGTGACCCGGAATCCCGCCATGGCGGCGCTGCGGGAAACATACTTCGAGACGTGCCCGCCTCCGAAAATGATCAGGTCCTGCAGGCCGATGACGGGCTCGATAATGAACTCACCCCCTGAAAACGGAAGCCGGACGACGGTCTGCCGACCCAGCGCGCCAGTCAGATTTTCCTCGAACGAAGCCGGTAATGGTCCCGCTATCTGCTTCAACGCCTGAGTATCCCCTTCGTCCACACCGGATGCCCGCGGAAAAAGGAGGAACTTCCCCCGCTTGGCCTGATCCGGCCCAACCAGGGTGACAACCGCCGCGTCCCGTCCGGATTCGCGGCTGGACACCAGTGCCGTGTAGACTGCACCCTCCTCTTTCGACAGCCTTTCAACGAGCACGTCGATTGTGCCACCGCATAGCATCCCGCTCTCGATATCGTCCTCGGTCAGCATGAACCGGCGAATCAGGGAAATTTCCCCGGAGAGCAGGAACCTTCGTGTCTCTCCGAGCACCTCGGCCTCGACACATCCTCCACCGATCGTGCCGAGCGGAATCGCCGCGCGTTCCCGCACCAGCATCTTCGCCCCCGGTGGAACGGGCGTGGAGCCGCTGCTCGACACAATAGTGGCAAGCACCAGCCGTTCGTCTCCCTGAAGCCCGGCAATGATCTCTTCGTACATGTCCATCACATGGTGAGAGCCATGACGGCTTTACACGTATGCAGTCTGTTCTCTGCCTCGGGGAAGACCCGCGACTGCAGACCGTCAATGACCGCGTCGATGACCTCAAACCCCCGATCTGCAGGCAGGCAGTGCATATAGATAGCCTGCTTGTGGGCCAGCATCATTTTTCGTTCGTCACAAATCCAGTGTTTGTAGCTCTTCGAGATTTCCAGTGCTTCCTGCGGTTTGTGGAAGAGCGACTCAATCCCCCACGATTTAGGATAGACAATATCCGCGTCCCTGAACGCATCCTCCATATTGTCCACCACCTCAAACGTAGTTTCATTCTTCCGAGCCATCGCCCGCGCGTACTCCATCGGTCCTTTCATGAGCGTGTATTCCGGCGGGTGGGCAAGCGTTACGTTCATCCCGAACCGGGTCATGAGCGTGATGAGGCCCTGGGGAACGGACATCGGCTTCGCATAGCTCGGCGCGTACGCCCAGGACACCGCAATTTTCAGTCCGCGCAGATTCTTGCCGAATTCCTCACGGATCGTCATCAGGTCTGCAAGCGTCTGAAACGGGTGATCGATGTCGCACTGCATGTTCAGGACGGGAACAGACGCGTTGCCGGCTACTTCGCGCATGTACGCATTCCCTTCGCCCGGGACGAGATCATGCCGGATGGCGATGGCATGGCCGTAGCTGGAGAGGATGATTCCCATGTCCCGGGGCGACTCGCCGTGCGCGACCTGCGAGGTCTCGGCGGAAATGAAGTGAGCATGCGCCCCCAGCTGCGTGGCCCCCGCTTCAAATGAATTTCGCGTACGGGTCGACTTGTCAAAGAAGAAGAGGAAGATAGATTTATCGGGGAGATACCGGTGCGGCCCTCCGTTCCTGAAACGTTTCTTGAGGTCCGCCGCGACAGAAAGAGCGAGGTTGATTTCCTTCTCGGTCCAGTCCTTTGTCTCGATATAGTCTTTCCCGCGGACGGTGTTTGGAAGCTTTGGGAGTTTTGCAGCCATGCTCAGGTCCTTTCTGATACCCGACCAACTAATGATCACCTGCATCTAAGGGGGATTCCGCCTCGGGCGGGACTCGTTCCAACCATCATGACAAACACAGGTTGCTAAAGGATATTGTTGGAACGGCACCGGTGCCCCTACAACTGTCTGTTGCTACGAACTGATGCGGCCGGTGCTTGCACCAACAGAGTATAGTCGTGAATGTCTCTCACGCGCGGCAGTCGGTGCGGCGCTAGCTTTGCCGAACGAATTGGAGATATGTTTGAGGAAACGCGGCGTACCAGGCTGTCGCCTTCACGAGCTGCTCTACCGGGATCTGCTCCGTGGCCATGTGCGCGAAGATCTCGTTGCCGGGACCGAAACCGACACAGGGGATTCCCTCCATCCCCATCACGGCGACGCCGTTCGTACTGAAAACCCAGCGGCCGACAACCGGCTCCGCACCGAAAAGGTCCAGGAAGGTCCGCCTGCCTGCATGAAGCAACGGGTGATCTTCCGGCAGAAGCCATGTCGGATAATACTTCTTCGTCGGGTACACCAGCCCGCGCCAGCTCGGGACGGCGTAGTCCAGCACCGCCACCTCGGCGCCTGCACGCCTGACAGAGTCAAGCTCCTGAATCTCACGCACGGCGGAGTCCAGCGTGTCGGTCGCAGCGAGCCGGCGATCGAGATGGATCGTGCTCGAGTCGGCGACCGCGCAGAGCGACGGCGAAGTCGAACGGACTTCCGCTATCGTGACTGTCCCCTTCCCCAGAAATGGCTCGCCGGCGAGCCGGTCATTCAGTCGTTCGATATCCTGTATGATCGGGGCCATTGCGTAGATTGCGTTGACACCCCGTTCCGGAGCCGAGCCATGGCAGGAGATCCCTTTCGTGCGAACCTCGATCTCCATCCTCCCCCGGTGTCCACGATACATCCCCAGATCAGTCGGCTCGGTGATCACCACAACATCAGGGCGCAGTCTGTCTACATTAATGATGTATTGCCAGCAGAGGCCATCACAGTCTTCCTCCTGGACACTCCCGACGACATACAGCGTGTACTCCCCCTCCAGCCCGAGCTGCTTGATCAATCTGCCTCCATGGACTATTGAGGCGAGAGCCCCCTTCATATCGCACGCCCCACGCCCATACACCACGCCGTCTTTCAGCGCACCCTTGAACGGATCGACGGTCCAGTTTCTCGGGTTCCCCACGTTGACGGTATCCACATGTGCGTCGTAC